>WBZP01000036.1_pt1 | contig 152093 bp, 117 predicted proteins | sample 5204301 | NCBI WGS metagenome assembly WBZP01 (sample SAMN12412401, study PRJNA552823) | activated sludge metagenome | isolation source: activated sludge from nitrification reactor of wastewater treatment plant... | place: USA: Pennsylvania | collected 2017 | reverse complement strand
AACTTTTTAGAGATTGCCTACCGACAGCCTGTGCCGCTGCAACCCGGCAATACATTGCCTTTGATTCCCTCGCTGGCCGACTCCAAAAAATTTTTTCAGGCCTCCCGCATCAGCCTGGATGTGGCCGTCATGGTACGCAAAACCAGCGTACAGGAGACGTTGACAAGGCTGAGTTTGCAGATGCGCGTCGGAAATTGACGCTTTTTTTATGAAGAATGCCCCAACAGTGCATTTTTTTTTGCACCTTTGCGGCCTTTTTAATCATTGTATGTTTGATCTGTCGTTTCAATACCCTGCGTGGTTTCTTATATTTTGTGTGCTTTTCGGTTTGGGATGTGCTTTGCTCCTGTATTACCGCGATGAAACCTTTCGCGAGCAGTCCAAAACCCTGAACCGCTGGCTGGGGGCATTGCGCTTTCTGGCCATTACCCTGTTGTCCCTGTTGCTCCTGTCGCCGCTGCTCAAGCGCGTGGTAACAGAGACCAAAAGGCCCATTGTCATTATGGCCCAGGATCAGTCGGAAAGTGTGGCAGCCCATTTGCAAGGCCCTGTTTTGGAAAAATACAAACAGGACTGGCAACAATTGCGCGAAAAGTTGGCAGAAAACTACGAAGTACACGAGCTGGCTTTTGGCGATCAGGTACGCGAAACCGTAGATTTTAACTTTACGGATAAGATCAGCAATTTTTCGGAATTGCTACACGACATCTACGACCGCTATGGTACCCAAAACCTCGGAGCAGTTATTCTTTCATCGGATGGCATTTACAACGAAGGCAGCAATCCGGCCTATTCGGACGCTCCGCTGTCTGCGCCCGTCTATACCATTGCGCTGGGAGACACCACTCCGCGCAAAGACCTGTTGGTAAAGCGCGTTTTCCACAACAAGATTGCTTATCTGGGCGATAAATTCACCATTCAGGTGGATGTAGTGGCTTCCAATTGTGCAGGCAGTCAGTCCGTCCTCAATATCAGCAAAGTGGAAGCGGGGCAGACCAAAGCCCTGCACAGTGTTCCGGTCAATATATCGGGCAATGATTTTTTTACCACCAAAGAAGTGCAAATCGAAGCCGACCAGCCTGGTGTCGCCCAATATGTGATCAGCGTGGCCGGGCTGCCCAATGAGGCCACCACCCTCAACAACCGCAAAGAGATTTATATAGACGTACTGGATGCCCGCCAAAAGATTCTGCTTTTGGCCAACAGTCCGCATCCCGATCTCAGTGCGCTCAAGCAAACCCTTGAACTCAACAAGAATTACGCGGTTACGACATCTTTCGTATCCGATCCCGGCTTGGATGTGGCCAAACATGACTTCGTAGTACTGCATAACCTGCCCTCCACCACTTCCGACATCAGTGGCATAATCTCCACCCTCAACAACCGACGTATCCCCCGCTTTTTCATTGCCGGGATGCAGACCAATTTCCGCGCATTGGCCACAGCACAATCTCTGGTGAATGTGCAAAGCGATCTGACCCAGAGCGATGACGTACAGGCGCGGGTATCGCCGCAATTTTCTGCCTTCGTACTCAGTCCTGCCATTGGCAGCGAATTGCCAAAGTTCAATCCGGTAGTTTGTCCGTTTGGCACTTTTAGTGCCACGCCGCAGGCCCAGGTGTTGTTGCGCAAACGGATTGGCAAAGTGGATACCGAGCAACCGCTGTTGGCCATTGGCGAAACCAACGGCATCCGCACCGGTGTTTTCCTCGGCGAAGGGCTGTGGAAATGGCGCTTGTTTGATTATTTGCAACACCAGAACCACGACATTTTTGACGAGTTAATAGGGAAAACCGTTCAGTATCTGTCCCTGAAAGAAGACAAGCGCAAGTTCCGGGTCAGCTTAGACAAAAATATTTTCAATGAAAACGAACCGGTGTCTTTTACCGCAGAACTATATAACGACAATTACGAGTTGATTAACGACTCCGACGTTGCCATGAGTGTGCGCAACAGTGAAGGCAAAGAGTTTACCTATACCTTTAATAAATTGGGCAAAGGATATGCCTTAGATGCAGGCATTTTGGCCACCGGCAATTACACCTACCGGGCAACCACCTCTTTCAATGGGCAATCTTTGGCTTTTGACGGGAAGTTCAGTGTTCGACCCATCCAATTGGAGCTGTTCGAAACCACTGCCAACCATTCGGCACTGCGCCAATTGAGCCAGCGCTTTGGTGGCACCATCAACTTCCCGGACGATTTGATTTCGATTGAGCAGGACATACGCAAAAAGGCCACAATCAAGCCTGTATTGTATCAGTCCACCAAAACCAACCCGCTGATTAATTTGCGCTGGCTGTTTGCCCTCTTAGCCGGATTGTTGGCGTTGGAGTGGTTCCTGCGGCGCTATTTTGGCTCCTATTAAAAAGATGCTGGCCCGTTTCTATGCCCTGCTGGCTATTCCCAAAGGACATCCGCAAGCTTTGTTGTTTGCAGGCATCATCCTGCTGTGCCTGACAGGCTTGGCACTGGGCATTGGCTTGGAGACTTGGTGGATTGCCGCCCTGCCTGCGGTACTGGTGGCCCTGTGGCTGGCGGTGGTGGATTTCCGGCGGCTCTATTTTCTAATGCTGGCCTCCATACCTCTTTCTGTAGAAATGGAATTTGGCGGCTTAGGTACGGACCTGCCCGATGAGCCGCTGATGTGGCTGCTCACCCTGACAGGGCTGATCTGGTTCATGCGCCACGGCCTTCGTACAGATGCCCGTGTTTTGCGGCATCCTGTCACCTTAGCCCTGCTTGGCCATTTGATATGGATGAGTATTTGTGCGGTGACTTCTCAAAACGGCATCGTCTCTTTAAAATTCCTTGCTGCCAAAAGCTGGTATGTGGTAGTATTCTACTTTCTGACCATCCATTTTTTAAAGACTCAGCGCGATTATAAGGAATTTCTCTGGTATTTTCTCTCTACCCTGATTGCTACTGTGGCGATTGTGTTTGTGCGGCATGCTATGATTGGCTTTTCCTTTGAAGAAGTGGCCTATGTAATGGGGCCTTTCTACCGGAACCACGTTTCCTATGCCTGTATCATGACGGTTTTCCTGCCTTTTGTCTGGTATGGAGCAAAGTGGTACGCGAAAGGCTCTCTGAAACACTTGTTTTTGGTGTTTTCTGCCTTATTTATGTTGGTAGCCATTAATTTTGCCTATACCCGGGCTGCTTATGTGGCCTTAGTGGCGGCAGTGTTTATCTACTGGATGATTCGCCGCAAATGGCTGCGCTGGGCTTTGGCCCTGACTGTGGCTTTCTTTGCCCTGATTTTTATTGCCGTTGGCAGCCGGGACAACTGGCTTGAATTTGCACCCGACTACGAACGCACTGTAACCCACACGCAGTTCGACAATCTTTTAGAGGCTACTACCAAATTGGAAGATATTTCTACGATGGAGCGGGTGTATCGGTGGGTAGCCGCTTCCTACATGATTCGGGAACGGCCCATCACGGGCTTCGGGCCTGGAACGTTCTATTTTTACTATCGCGCCTACACGGTTACCAGTTTTAAAACCTATGTAAGCGACAACCCGGAGCGCTCCGGTATCCACAACTACTACCTGATGACTACCGTGGAACAGGGCTTGCCGGGATTGGTGTTCTTTCTGCTCTTTTGTTTCGTAGTGATGTTGAAAGGAGAGCAGGTGTATCACAGAACGCCTTTGCGTCCGCGTCGGCAAATGATGGTAGCCTCGCTGCTGTGTTTTATTTTGATTGACCTGCTGATGCTGATGAATGATTTGGTAGAGACCGATAAGGTCGGCTCTCTGTTTTTCATCAGCGCCGCCATTCTGGTCAGCGTAGATTTGGTTAATAAATCGGAATTAGAGCAAGGCAGTGGCACTTCAGAACAGGGATAAATCAGGTGGGAATTTCACTCCCGTTCTCCCTGCAACTGGCCGTTGTTGTTCTGGATAAGGGTCATAGCCCGTTCGCTGGCCATTTGCTCAGCACTTTTTTTATTGAAATCGTCAGCAGTACCCATCTTATAGCCGTTCACGAAAACCGCCACCTTGAATTTATCGCGTTTATCGCTCTTATATTTATTAATGACCCGATACTCGATGGTATAAGCGTTTTTCTGACACCACTCCAGCAACTGACTTTTGAAATTATCGTCAAAGCGCTCCAGCATTTCAATATCCAAATACTTGCGCAAAAGACGGCGGATCACATAATCCCGCGTTCTTTCATAGCCCACCTCAATATAAATAGCGCCCACCAAAGCTTCTAATGCATTGCCAAGCATAGATTTGGAAAGCCGGGTGTTGTTGTAATCGCTCAGGAAAGTGTCTAAATTCATCTTGTCCGCAATGTCATCCAACGAGTTGCGCTTTACAATTTTGGAGCGCATTTTGGTAAGAAAACCTTCATCGCTGTCCGGATATTTTTTGAACAGGTATTCGGCCACAATGGTACTCAAAATAGAATCTCCCAGAAATTCTAAACGCTCGTTGTTGGAGAGGGCATATTCGCCCACCCCGGAGGTACTCTTATGAAAGAATGCCAGTTTGAATACATTCATATAAGCCGGGGTAAACCCTGTCAGCATGCGGACGCGGCGGGCAAACTCGCGTTCAGGATGTAAAAAACGATTGTAGAAACGATAGACCTGCTTTATCACAAAAATATCAAATGGCTTTAAAAATAACGGTGGCATTGTGGCCCCCAAACCCAAACGTATTGCTCATGGCCACGCGTACCTTCCGCTGTTGTGCTTCGTTGAAAGTCAGATTAAACTGCGGGCTAATCTGCGGATCATCGGTGAAGTGGTTGATGGTGGGCGGCACAAAATCATAGTGCATGCCCAGCAGGCAAGCCACGGCTTCCACACCTCCTGCAGCCCCCAGCAAGTGACCAGTCATGCTTTTTGTAGCAGAAACATTCACTTTGGAAAGATGATCACCAAACATTTTTTCAATGGCCAGCAACTCGGCCACATCGCCCAAAGGCGTAGAAGTGCCGTGTGTATTGATGTAATCCACATCTTCGGGTCGCAGACCCGCTTCGCGCAGGGCTAAGGTCATTACCTGAATAACCCCCACGCCTTCGGGATGGGGAGCAGTGATGTGGTGCGCATCGGCGGTGGCCGCCGTACCGGCCACTTCTGCGTAGATGCGGGCACCGCGCTTTTTGGCATGTTCGTATTCTTCCAAAATGAGCGCACCGGAACCTTCTCCAAGTACAAAACCGTCCCGATCCCTGTCATACGGACGTGAAGCGGTGGCATAGTCGTCGTTGCGTTCGCTCAGGGCTTTCATAGAATTGAAACCCCCGACTGCGGTTTTTACAATCGTTGCTTCCGATCCCCCGGTCACAATCACATCCGCTTTTCCAAGTCGGATGTAGTCGGCAGCATTCATCAGGGCGTGCGACGAAGAAGCACAGGCCGAAACCGTACAATAATTAATGCCCCGAAAACCATATTGAATGGAAATCTGCCCGGCGGCAATATCAGAAATCATTTTGGGAATCAAAAAGGGGTTGTGTTTTGGCGTGCCATTGCCTAACACATGATCTTCAATCTCTTTTTCCAAAGTAGTCAGTCCGCCAATGCCGGAGGCCCAGATGACTCCCACACGATTCTTGTCCACTCCTTCGAGGTCCATACCGGAATCCTTCAATGCTTCTGCCACAGTGACCATGGCAAATTGGGTGAAGCGGTCAATACGTCTGGCTTCGCGTCGGTCAATGTGGGCTTCGGGGTCGAAACCTTTGACTTCACAGGCAAAACGCGTTTTGAACTGGGTTGCGTCGAACAATGTGATAGGGCAGGCACCACTCACTCCTTTTTCCAATCCTTCGCGATAAGCAGCAACGGTGTTGCCAATGGGAGTAATAGCGCCGATACCCGTAACGACGACTCTTTTCATAGAACCTATTTAAATTTTAGTTGGAACAGTCGCTCTTTGATGCGCAAAGGTACAATTATTTTTAACAAATGTTGCGATAACAAAATAAGACACATTTTTTGAAAAAACTTTTTGTTTTATTTTATCGAAAAAAAGAGCGAAATATTTTTTTTAAAACTTTTTGTTTTATTTTTGCCCCGACTTTGCCGGTAGCACGTAAAAGGCCCCCTTTTGTTGCCAAAATTGCTTTTATTTCTTAGGTGCCTTTTTCTGAAAGATTTATAAAGTCGTTGGGAAGGTATTTGAAATAAAATTCAACATCAAGTACTAAAACTAATATTATATCATGGGAAGAACAAAATGGTCCTCCGAGTCCGACAGCGGAAACAAACACCAACAGCAGGGGTATCGCGTTTCGATGAGCCGCCCACACCGCAGGGCCTCTCCCGGGCGCTATTTTTGGGACGATCTCCGGGATGTCCCCGCACGGGTGCTGGTGCGCCATTTATATATGCGCATGAAACGCCACTGGTGGGCCTTGTGCTTTCGTCTGCGCCTGCCGCAGGGCCAAAAAGGGACGGTACTTAAAGTGGCGGGTCTGGCAGTAATGACTTATGTGTTTTTATTTGCCAACTGGGTTCCCTGGAGTTCCACTACGGCCTCCTCTCATTTTGCGGTGGAACAACTTCTGTCCGGTGGAGAAGGCACCAGTCTTTTCAGGAAGAAGAAAGCTGCCCTGCCCGTCAACGAAGCCGCGCCGGTCAGCAAACGCCAGCTGACCCGCGAAATGGCGGAGGCATACATTGCCCAATACAGCGCACTGGCGCGCTCGGAAATGCAAAAATACGGCGTGCCGGCCAGCATCAGCCTGGCGCAGGGTTTGGTAGAAAGCCGGGCAGGCGACAGCAAGCTGGCCCGCAACAACAACAACCATTTTGGCATCAAATGTTTTTCGCGCCGCTGCAAAAAAGGCCATTGCTCCAATTTTACTGACGACACCCACAAAGATTTTTTCCGCAAATTCAATCAGCCTGCCGATTCATGGCGGGTACACAGCATCATGATCTCCACCGGGCGCTATGCCTGGCTCAAAAAACACGGGCGCGATTACCGAAAGTGGGCCTGCGGCCTGAAATCCACAGGATATGCAACCGATGCCACCTATGCCGAAAAACTGATCGGCATGATCGAAGAGTACGATTTGCAGCGTTTCGACCGTTGACAAAGGGCTTTTTCAGCGTCCCGGATTTGCCATGTTTAGCCTCAAATACAGTTCACTATTGGATTTTGAACAGCAAACGGAAATGGAACGGGCGAATCTTCGTAGCACATACGGTGTTAAGAAGGTTTGTTGGGGTGCAAAGTTTTGGACCACCATTAAAGCCGTCAATATTTTTTGAGGTTGATAATTTTGTAAAAAGCAATGACAGCTGTTCACAGTAAAGCGGTCAATCTGCCGAAACGGTGGACACACGCTCAATGATGTACACGATATTCCGTCGGCGATATCCCCGTCTGCTGCTTAAAAAAACGGCTGAAATGCTGCGGATATTTAAACCCCAACTCATACGCGACATCGTTGACAGTTTTGTGTATATCGAAGATTTTGTTTTTAGAAATATCTATTATTTTGTTTTGTATGTACTCCTGTGCCGATTTTCCCGTTTCCCGTTTGATCAGATCGCCAAAATAATTAACCGATAAATTTAATTCATGGGCACAGTAAGCGACAGAGGGCAAGCCAATTTTCTGCGGCCGATCGGATGAAAAATAATTATCCAGCAGGGTTTCAAATTTTTCCAAAATCCCCTTGTTGACGTACTCTCTGGTGACGAACTGGCGGTCATAAAAGCGCTCGCAGTAATTCAACAACAATTCAAGGTTCGCGGTAATCAGTTTTTTGCTGTGCTTGTCAATGGATTGTTGCAGTTCAAATTGTATTTTAGCAAAACAATCCAAAACGATTTGCCTTTCTCGCTCCGAGAGGTGAAGGGCTTCGCTGGTGTGGTAGCCAAAAAAATTGTGTTTGGCAAGGCTGCCGACAAGCGCCGTACCCCGAATCAGGTCGGGATGAAATGCCACAGCCTGCCCCAAGGGTTGGTACAGCTCGCCATCGTTTTCAACTTCCACCACCTGCCCCGGCGAAATGAACACTAAGGTGCCTTCCTGATAATCGTAATAATGGCGGCCGTATTTCAAATCCCCGCAGTTGACCGCTTTCAGCACGATGCAGTAGAGGCCAAAATGCATCTTCGACTGGTATCGCGGATGCGCTTTTGAATAGTCCAGCACGCTCACCAAGGGGTGCAATGTCTCGTGGTTATTAAAGGCGTTGTAGGCACTGATGGCGTTAAAATGGTGTACTTCTTTCATTTCTCCCGTCATTTTTGACACAAAAATAAACTTTTTGCTTCGTTTTGGTCTTATCAAAAGTCAAAATAAGGGATATCGGTAGTAATACCTGTAATCCGTATAACAGCGTGTTCCTTTTATACGGCGAACTTTGCAGCTCCATATCAAACCATTGCGCGCCTGCCCCATAAGGAAGAAATCAGATACAAGATGTCAGACATCAGAATCTAAATTGCTCATTACCAATGGTTGTGGGTGTGAAATCTGGTATCTTATTTCTGATGTCTTCCTAAGGGAATCACAAACACGGAAAAATGGCAACTTATCCATCAACACTATTTCCCCCGGCAGCATCTTTTATGCTGTTGTGTATGGCCTTTTTATGCACAAATTGTGCGACCAACAAAGATGCCCCGCGCACCAAGCCCCTGGTGATTCAGGAACAGGGCAGTTTTGCCGTGGGCGGCGCGGTCATCACCCAACCGGGCCAATTTGACCCCTACAAACCCACGCCTGCCGGGCAAACATTCCACGGCGACCACGCCTATGTGTTTTATCAGGTGCCGGTAAAAGCCCGCAAATACCCCTTGGTGATGTGGCACGGCATCGGCCAGTTTTCCAAAACATGGGAAACCACGCCCGATGGCCGCGAAGGGTTTCAAAACATCTTTTTGCGCAAGCGATTCCCGGTTTACCTGCTCGATCAGCCCCGCAGAGGCAATGCCGCACGGGGTACGGCGGAAGGCAACATCGCGCCTACCCCCGACGAACAGGGGTGGTTTGGCACCTTTCGCGTGGGCATCTGGCCTGAGTATTTTGAGGGCGTTCAGTTTGCCCGCGATTCCGCAACGCTGAACCAGTATTTCCGGCAAATGGTACCCAACGTCGGGCCTATTGACATCAACGTGAATGTGAATGCCGTGTCGGCCCTGTTCGATAAAATGGGCGACGGCATCCTCGTGACGCACTCCCATTCGGGCGGCATGGGTTGGCGCACCGCCGTCAAAAACCCGCACGTGAAGGCCATCGTTTCTTACGAACCCGGAAGCGGCTTTTTATTTCCCCAGGGAGAAGTGCCTGCAGCCATGCCCAGTGCAGGCGGGACTTTGGAGGCCGTGGGGGTTCCGATGGCGGATTTTCAAAAACTCACTAAAATCCCCATCGTCATTTATTACGGCGATTTTATTGCAAAAGAACCCACAAATGCGCCGGGGCCGGATGGCTGGCGGGTGCGCCTGGCTATGGCAAAGTTGTGGCGGGATTGTGTGAACCGGCACGGCGGCGATGTGACGGTGGTACACCTGCCGGAAACAGGCATAAAAGGCAATACCCACTTCCCATTTTCAGACTTAAACAATGTGGAAATAGCCGAACTGATGTCAAAATGGTTAAACGCAAAAAAATTGGATCAATAACATGAAAATCAAAGGCTTAAAATATCTTATCATGAATCTGATGATCGCCACCGGTGTTGTTGCTTCGGCTCAAACCGAAGGAAACAACCCCTTTGGGCTTGTTTACGCGGGTGCCCTCGTAAAGAATGTCCCGGGCAAAGTAAATATCCGCCCCGTAACCTATCCGCTCAATGGCATCACCATCGCCGCCAACATCTATACCCCCGCCCACTATGACGCATCCAAGCGTTATCCGGCGGTGGTCGTGGCCCATCCCAACGGCGGCGTAAAAGAGCAGGTAGCCGGGTTGTACGCCCAGCGCTTGGCCGAATTGGGATACGTTGCCATCGCAGCCGATGCCGCCTATCAGGGGGCCAGCGGCGGAACGCCGCGCAATGTGGACAAACCGGCCTTTAGAACAGCCGACATTCGCGGCATGGCCGATTACATCACGCAATATACAGGCGTAAACCCGGACAGCCTCGGCTTATTGGGCATTTGCGGGGGCGGCGGCTATGCCTTGGCTGCTGCTCAAACAGATAAACGCTTCAAAGCGGTGGCTACTCTGAGCATGTTCAATTCGGGCGTGGTGCGGAAAAACGGGTTTATGAACTCCGGGCTTGCCACCATTCAGCAGCGTATGCAGCAGGCTTCGGCAGCCCGCGCACAGGAGCTGGCAGGCGGGCCGGTATTGTATGCCAATGAAACCAAAACGACCGACGAGCAGGCCGACAAAATGCCTTTTGACCTGTACCGGGAAGGCCATTATTACTACAACAGAACCCATGCCCATCCCAATTCCACTTTTCGATACACCCTGAGCAGCCTGCTCGATTTGGTGGAATTTGATGCCGCTGCCAACATGGGTTTGATCAATCAGCCCTTGTTGATGATGGCCGGAAGCAAATCCGACACCTATTATATGACGGACAGCGCTTTTGCGCTCGCTAAGAACGCTAAGGAGAAAGAGCTGTTCCTGATTCCCGGGGCCACCCATATTCAAACTTATTATGTGCCCGAATATGTAGATAAAGCGGTGGAAAAACTCAAAGAGTTTTTCAATAAACACCTATGAATGAACACTAAACACAAAAAATTGTCGCATACCATGAAATGTTTGGCCATTTTACTCGCCTTTTTTACCCTTTCGTGCCATCCAAAGGTGCAAGCGCCGACCGCCGCCGCCGGCCCCGATGCCCAGCCGATCATCCAGACCCGATCGGGCAAGCTGCGCGGCGCGTATCAGGACGGCATTGCCGTTTTTAAAGGCGTTCCTTTTGCCGCTCCGCCCATTGGGCAATTCAGGTGGCGGCCGCCGCAACCCGTCGCTGCGTGGCAGGGCGTTCGGGATGCCCTTGAATTTGGCCCCAATTGTGCGCAGGCTGGATGGGGCGGTGCGCCGGGAACGATTACGAAAGGTTCATCCGAAGATTGCCTGTACCTCAATTTGTGGGTACCGGCAGGGGCGAAAGCAAAGGCAAAATGGCCCGTCATGGTCTGGATTCACGGCGGCGGATTTGTGGGCGGCAGCGGTTCAGACCCCGAAACTTTTGGCGACCAGTTTGCTAAAAAAGGGGTCGGTCTGGTCACCATCAACTACCGACTCGGTCGGCTGGGCTTTTTTGCGCACCCTGCCCAGCGCCAGGAGTATCCCGGAGAGCCAAAAGGCAATTACGGCTACATGGATCAAATCGCGGCCTTGAAATGGATACAGCAAAATATTGCATCGTTCGGCGGCGACCCCAATAATGTAACCATTTTCGGGTTTTCTGCCGGCGGCGTTTCGGTGCATTCCCTCCTGACCATTCCGGCGGCAAAAGGGCTTTTTCACAAGGCCATCAGCCAGTCGGGCGGCGGCAGAGACGGCGTACTCACCGGAAGGCCCCTCGACAAAGAAAATGCAGACCCGTTTTACACCGTTTCCGCAGAAACCATAGGGTTAAATTTTGCCAAAAAACACGGCATTGAAGGCAGTGATGCCGCCGCTTTGGCAAAATTGCGCACCCTGAAAGTGGAAGAAATCGTGGACAGCGGCCAGGAAACAGACGGGCAGGGCGGCCCGCGCATTTATTCCGGCCCCATCCTCGACGGCAAACTCGTGGTGGAAACCGCCGAAAGCGCCTACAAAGCCGGAAGACAGGCAAAGGTACCCCTCCTGATCGGCTCAAACAGCGCAGAAATAGGCGGGAGTTTTGTCAATACCGCCACGTCAAAAGAAGCGCTTTTTGCCCTGTTTGGCCCCCTTGAAAACGACGCAAAAGCCGCCTACGACCCGGATGGCCGCAAGGAATTTGCCGAAGTCATCACAAAATTTAATACGGATTGGGTTTGGTCCGAGCCGGCGCGCATGACCGCCATGGCATTTTTGGCCAGAAATGTTCCTGTTTATTTCTATCAATTTTCTTACGTCCCTGCTGCGGTGCGGGAACGGGTGCGGTACGGGGCCGGCCACGGTTCCGAAGTCGCGTACGTGTTCAACCAACTCAAAGGCCGCCGGGGAATGGCCGAAATAACGCCGGACGACCAAAAAGTCGGGCAACTCCTGAACAGCTATTGGGTAAATTTTGCAAAAAATGGCAACCCCAACCAACCCGGGTTGCCCCTGTGGCCTGTTTATTCTTTGCAAAAAGAAGAAATATTGGACATCGAAACAGACGGCAAACCCGTCGGCAAACCCGACCCCCGAAAAGCGCGATTGGACGTGATTGACAAATCCGGCAAATGGAGAGACCGTTTACAATCAAGAGGTATTTAGTAAATGTTCTAATTTGTTAATGTGCTAATTTTCAAATGGTTACATTGAAAATAGGTTAAACTGATTTTAATGAATTACTTATCATGCAGATAACTAAAAAATTGTTTCTTGTCGCATTCTTTGGCAGCATGATTTTTTGGGGAACCATATTTGGGCAAAACATGCAACAGGTCACGGCTTTAAACGAACAACAAAAAAGCAGCATTATGCCAAATCCGATCTTTCCTTTGGGCAACAAAATCGAAGGCGGGAATTTTACCGGAAGCGTATGGGTGCAGCAGCTCGTGACTGCCGACAGCACGTTTAACGCTCCGGTCGGCAATGTTGTTTTTGAGCCAAAAGCCCGGTCAAAATGGCATCGGCACCCCGGCGGGCAGACGCTGCTGGCATTGGACGGGGTGGGATATTATCAGGAAAAAGGAAAAGAACTGCAACTGCTGCGGCAGGGGGATGTGGTGCGGTGTCCTCCCGATGTGGAGCATTGGCACGGCGCATCGCACGACAGTTGGTTCGTGCAATTGGCCATCACGCCTGAACATCCGAAAGGCAGAGTGATTTGGCTACAGGAGGTCAGCGAAGCGGAATATCAAATCGGGTTGACCAAAAACCCGAAAACCGAGGTCAATGTCAATGATTTGGAAAAACGCCATCAGCACATCGTCGCCATTTCGGCATTCACTGCGAAGGGCGATTTGGGGCAATTGTCGAAGGCCGTCGCCGCCGGATTGGATGCGGGGTTGACCGTCCATGAAATCAAGGAAGTGCTGGTGCATCTGTACGCTTATTGCGGTTTTCCCCGCAGCATTCAGGGTTTGAACATCCTGATTTCGGTGCTGGACGCGAGAAAAAAACAGGGAATCACGGACGAAATAGGCAAACCCGCTTCGCCGATTTTGGATATCCTGCCTAAATATGACAGGGGAAAAAAGGTGTTGGAAGCCCTCACCGGGCAGCCGCAAACGGCACCAAAAACGGGTTACGGCGCATTTAGCCCCGAAATAGACACCTTCCTGAAAGAGCATCTGTTCGCCGATATTTTCGGGCGCGATGTGCTCAGTTATCAAGACCGGGAAGTAGCGACCATCACGGCGTTGGTCAATCTGGGCGGCGTGGAACCCATGCTGAAAGGTCACCTCGGCATTGCGCTCCATATCGGCATGACCGAAGCGCAACTGAAAGATTTGCTTTCCATTGTTGGGGCAAACATCGGAGCAAGAGAAGCCGATGCCGGCAGAAAGGTTTTGTCGGAGGTAATGGCATTGCGAAAAAAGTAGCTTGCAGCTTCCGGGCAAAAGTAAATACCTTTGCCGAAATAAAAAAAATAAAAAGATGAATACAGCGCTCTGGATTACTCAGGGCATGAAGTAATCCCCAAAAACTGGACAAAAAAAGTGGTGAACTACAATTGTTAAAAAATAAAATTTGGCTTTATGAAAGAAGAATATATTTCAAACCTGAAAATACTTGACAGAGCATTGAGAGCCGCATAGAAAAACAGCTATCCGTATTGGAGTTTATACCTCATGCGGCAAAATGGAAAAAGCGAAATATTTCCAATCCATTTTGAACAAGTTACGCAGACGCGGCAAGGCGCAGTAGTAAAATCTACCTGTTTTCAGGCATTCACAAAAGAAAAAATCGTATTCACAAAGAAAATTTGACGGACGGAATCCGAAAGGGTGACTTTTGTCCGGTCAGGATGCCCTTATGGTGGTACAGGCCATCCGGCAGCTCTCTTGTCGTACTCAACGCAGAGGGAGGGGGGCTGTATATCATATCAAACGCTGGTGGTTCAATGGGCCGAACCAAGACATAATGCTGCAAACCACCCAGGACGCTCCACCTGAACAGCGTCTTTAAACAACAAAGTAGGGCCGCCAATGCCGAAAAGCGGAAAAAAAGTAGGCACTTTTTTCTAATTTCAGATACTATGAAACATGCAATTACCCTATTATTTGTATGCCTTTCACTGGCAATCCAATCCCAGACCTACAATCTTGACAACAATTTCAATACTGATGGCTACTGGATCTCCCAGGCAGCTGCCGACGATCGCGGCTACGATGTTGCCGTACAGGCGGATGGAAAGATCGTCAGTGTTGGGGGAATAGGCAAACTTACCAACCCTTCCGACGCACATTGCATCGTAACCCGATTAAATCCCGACGGAACCCCGGATGCAGGTTTTGGGGCAGGTGGTACAGTGCAATTTCGATTCGACAATGCCTCCAGTATCGCTTACGCTATGGCTATGCAACCCGATGGTAAAATCCTGGTGCTGGCTTCCATTATTGGTGCCGGTATCGGGGTGGCACGCCTACTGCCCGACGGAAAATTCGATGCCAGCTTTCACAGCACCGGCAAATATACTTTGCCATTTGCGGACGTATATTTCGCAGGTGAGGAAACCCCTATGGATATATGCCTACAGTCTGACGGCAAAATACTTGTGGCTTTTCCTTCTTTTGTAGAAGGCAATACCTTCTCTGTCGCCACAGTGGTGCGTTTGCTTTCAGACGGGAAGATGGATACCACTTTTTCTAATGATGGTATTGCTTTTGCAGATGCGGTAGTCAATGCTCATGATGTTGTGTCCGGTGTGACTACCTTCAAAGACCATATTTATGTTTGTGGCTATACCAAATTTAGCGGAAAATCCAATTTCACCTTGTATCGCTTTACAACAAACGGATCACTGGATACGAATTTCGACACCTATGGCATTGCAATCGGGCCGGAGGGGATATGCAGCGACATAGGAATGCAAAGCGACGGCAGTCCTGTACTGGCGGGATATACAGATTCAAGCCAACGGTCATTTTTGGCAATTCGATATGACGACAAAGGCGTAGGCAGCGTTCTTTCCGACGGTTTCGGCTATTCTCCCATCAAGATCAACGGCATGGCCATAGCACCCAATGACAGAATTGTGCTGGCTGGTTACCACAGTACTGTCAACCCTTTCAGTTTTTTCATAACCGTGCTTTCAAAGGATGGTACTCCGGAGTTTTTCTTGCCAAATGCAAGTTTTTTTCAAGAAAAAATAAATGGGATTGATGAAAATCTGCACAATATAACCATAGGCCCCAATAAGGAAATTGTTGCAATCGGGTACTACGAGAATAGTGCAACAGGAGAAGATCAGGTGCTGTTGCGTATGCAATTGAGCCAGTCTGCTGTAAGCCTGATTACCGGCAAAGGAGTAGGGATACAGGGGGACACGATCTTAGTACCCATAAGACTGAAGGGTTGCAGTGATTTGTACTTTACTCAGGGGAAGGTCATTCTTGACAACCCTGCTGTTGGCCAGATACTGGGTTTTACGAAAAACACCATAGATGTAGCGTTTAACGGAAATGCCTTTAGTTTTTTCAACAGCAACGGTGTAAAATTGACTAATGACACCCTCTTTTTTGCGCGCATAGCCCTGTCTGGCAACCCCGGTGATTCGACCATAGCAAGAATTGTCGCACCTTCCGGAAGCCTCATAGAAGTGGGTTGCAGTACCATCAACCTCACTCCGCACACATTGGTAGCAGGCTCCGTGCGCATTTTGGCAAACCTGAAAGTCAGCGGCACCCTGCTCGACCACCTTGGAAAGCCGGTGGGCAAAGCGGTGGTAATCCTGACAGGCGCTACCAAGAACAACAGTCCCATTACCTTCCAAATGACCACAGGAGCAAGCGGAACTTATCTGTTTGACAAAGTCCCTGTGGGCAGCAATATCGTCATTACCCCCCATAAAGACATCAACCCCAAAAATGGTGTTACGGCACACGATATGTTCGTAGGCCAGCGTTGGCTGCTCAACCTTCACCCCGCCGAGTTTAACAGTGCTTTGCAGGTACTGGCAGGCGATGCAAACAACAACAGTCTTTTCAGCACATAAGACCTGGCTATTATGCAATCGGTATCGCTGGGTACGATTGCGCAATTTCCAAACCAGACTTCATGGGTATTCGTACCCACCTCCCATACACCACCGGCTGTTTACACGGCTTCCAATGTGTTCCCCTATCCGCGTCTGGCATCTTTGACCAACATGCAAAAAGATGTGGCTGCCAACTTTACAGGCATTAAAATAGGGGATATTGTGACAACTGCCGATGCGCAAAATCGGCCCGCTGATGGTAATAGCGGCACCGCATTGGAAATGGTGTTAAACCAACAGCGAATGGGAGACGAAATCATCATACAAATGCAGGCCCTCCAATTTCAGGACATTGGCAGTGCGCAATATGGCCTGCGTTTCGATCACGAGTTACTCCATTTTATGGGGTTTGAAGGAGCCGGCTGGGCCATAAATGCCACCAATGCCGAGGAAGGGTCGCTTGCGCTCAGTTGGTTCAGCCGCGACGGCAGGCCCGTAACCATAGCCGCCGGAACACCTGTTGTTACCCTGCGTTTTCTTGCCTTAAACAATAGTGTGTCTTTAAGAGAACCCCTGCTGCAATTGGCCGAAAGTGCATTGGAGTCGGAAGCCATCGCTTTACCCAACGGTGCCAACTTTACCCGGCGTGTACCACTGTTGCTGCACGCACCATCGAACGTCACAGCAGTGGAAAAAACCAGTATAGAGCAGAAATACGCCTTAGGCCAAAATATTCCGAATCCCGCGAACCACATCACCCTCATTCCTTTCAGACTGGCGCAAGAAGAAGAGGTCAATATAAAAGTGTATAATCAGACAGGGAGCATACTCAGGCAGGTAACGCAAGTCATGTCCGAGGGCGATCATCAGGTAAGTGTCCTCGTAGAAGATTTGGTACCGGGTGTGTATTTTTATAGTATTCAGACCGGACGTTTTTCTTCCACACGTTCTATGATTATTACAGAGTACCATGAATAGGTATTGCGTTTTGTTTGTATCGCTGGCTACCGCATTTAACTGCGGTAGCCAGCCCTTAGAGGTACTGCTGTCTCCTGTAGGGGAAAAGCAGCCTGCAAATCATATCTGCATGGAAATAAAAGTGAGGGGATTTCTTCAAATCAGCAGTTTTCAAATGGGTATCTGCTGGGATCCGGCACAGTTGTCCTACATCAAAGCAGACGAGGGTGCGTTACCCGGCATCACCACGGGTGAGGCAGACATCAACATGGGAGTCTTGAGAATGTCCTGGTACACCCTGACGGGTACTTCAGAGAGTCTGCCTGATAGCGCTTTGGTACTGCGACTTCATTTTGTACAGCGGCCATGCGCCTATTCGGCACAGGTGTCAGTGTGCGACCTTGAAAATTTTCCGGTTGAATTCAGCCGCTTCCCAAATGATTCTGTCACACTGCGATCCAGCCCTGTTTTCATTCCTCCCCCTGTGTATCACGTACAGCATCACCTCTGTAGCAGTGACTTTCTTATGTTTAAGGGGCAGAAAATACACGAGACGGGGTTCTATACGGATACATTGCCTGTCTCTGGCGGCTGCGACAGCATAGTGGAATTGTTCGTGACGGTACACCCTGTACAGATCACCACTATAGAGGACACTCTGCCTTTATCCGGGTCCTATTATTTTGGTGCATATGTCATTACGAAGCCAGGTCGCTATGAAAACCGGCTCAGAACACTTGCTGGCTGCGACAGTCTGGTCATCTTGTTGTTGTCTGCCCACACTTCTGCATTTTTCATTCCCAACGCTTTTCAGGCGGGAGCGGCAGGGAAGAATGGTCAGTTCGGCATTCATGGGTCCTCTGACTTATCTATTGTCAGTCTCCGCATTTTTGATCGCTGGGGAAGCCTCGTTTTTCAGGCAGAGGATTTACCAGCCGATGGTTCTGGCTGGGATGGCGGTAATTTGCCGACAGGAATCTATTTATGGCATTGCCAAATGACGTGGCTGCATCAGCCGCCATTCAGCAACACGGGGGAAGTCTTGCTTCTTAGATAATTGGCCTCTAAATAAATGTGCTAATGTGCTAATTTTCAAATAATTGCCATATGAGGAATCGCTGCGCATCGTTTTTCACTTCTTATTACCTATATTCAAAACGGGTTGTAAATTTGCGGACTTTTTCGTTGATCGGCTACATCATACTAAAAAATAAGTGATTATCCAACCGGAAGTAAACCGAATTTTGGTTCTCTACAAATGTGGAAGAATCAAGGGTCTGTCACTGCCATCATCCATATTTTAAACGCATCACCACCTACACATGGATCAGGTTAAAGAATTTAACGACTATCGGACGCGCATGAACGAGCGCATCCTCGCACAGGACAACTTAGTAATCAAACGCTTTTGGAGCCTCGATCATCAAACTTATCAGGACGGGGCTTTGTCCGCGAAAACCAAAGAACTATTGGGCTTGGTGGCCTCTATGGTGTTGCGCTGCGACGACTGCATCAAGTATCACCTCGGAAAATGTCACGAGTTGAAAACCACCCGCGAAGAGATATTTGAAGTCTTTGCCATTGCCAATTTAGTGGGTGGTTCTATTTGTGTACCCCATACACGCCGGGCAGTAGAGTACTGGGATGTGTTGGAAAAACAGGAGGCATAAGATTTTAAGCATAAAAAATTTTACACAAATCTTGCAAAACTCGCTGGCAGCTGTACCTTTGCGCCAAATTTAACAAAACGTTAAGCCAGCTGCTTTCAACATTTATTTTTTAGCCGTTTAACGCAGTATTGTTTAGAAAAAGTCTAAATAATAGGCCAAATCGGGGGAAATTTTGTGGTAGTAGTAATGGTGTGTACTTTTGCGGCGACTTTTGACGGGGAGCGGGTGATATTCAACATTGAACCTTGTTCTTCACTGCCTGATCCGCATTCATTCTGGTTTTAACGTTTACCAACAACTGCCACCACAGATATATGTCGCTGAAACGCATTGGTTTGGTTTTATGCTTCGCGCTGAGTACGCTCCTCACTTCTTTTGCAGCCCCCACCATCGAGGCGGGCAAAACGCTTTTTGTAGCGAACTGCGCTTCTTGTCATAACAAAAATATGAAAGACAAGCTCACCGGCCCTGCACTGGGCGGTGTGCAGGCAAAGTGGAATGACGACAAGGCACTCTATGCCTGGATTCGCAATTCCCAGTCATTCCTCGCTACCGGCCATCCCAATGCTGTCGCAATATGGAATGAGTACAAGCCAATCATCATGAACGCTTTCCCCAAGCTGACCGATGATGAAATCGCCAGTATGCTTCTGTATATAGACGATGTCTATGTAAATGGCGGCAAACCAAAGAATGGCGGCCGTGTGGACACTGCGAATGTGGCCAAAGAATCCGACTCTTCCAATTGGCTTTTCATTGCCCTGGCTGTTATGCTGGGTTTGCTGGCTTTTGCCCTGATGCGCATTGTAGATAACCTCAACAATGTGGCCCGGGTAGAAAAAGGGCTGGCTCCCCGGCAACGTTCCTGGGTGGACACCATGGGCAGCAAAGGATTCATTGCTTTTTCTGTTTTCGCCCTCACCCTTATTTTCGGGCATAAAATGGTGGACAATGCCACCAATATGGGCCGCACTCAGGGCTACGAACCCGATCAGCCCATCAAATTCAGCCACAAGCTGCACGCAGGTCTCAACAAAATAGACTGCCAGTACTGCCACGATGCCGCTCGTCGCTCCAAAAGCGCCTCCATTCCCGGTGCCAGCACCTGTATGAATTGCCACAGTGCCGTCAAAGTCGGCTCCCAATATGGCACGGCAGAATTGACCAAAATATACGCCTCCACGGGCTGGAACCCCATTACGGGGCAATACATCCCGGATTACGAGAACTGGGCTGAATCGCGCATAGACTCCCTGTATAAGCGCTGGATCGGTATGGCCTATATGGAGAAAAACAGCCTTACTTCTTTAGATGATGCAGGACGCACCTTGGTAGAAACCCAATGGGAAGGAGTGCAAAAAGCACTCAAAAACGACTCCAACGGCAAAATACAGGGACCCATTGAATGGGTACGCATCCACAACCTCGCCGATCACGCCTATTTTAACCACTCCCAGCACGTAGCGGTCGGTCAGGTAGCCTGCCAGAAATGCCACGGCAAGGTGGAAGAAATGGATGTGGCCTATCAGTATTCTACGCTCGGCATGGGATGGTGTATCAATTGTCACCGCGAAACCTCGGTGAAATTTACAGAAAACGATTATTACAAGCAATACGAGCGCTATCACAAGGAACTGACTACTAAAGACAAAGATGGTAAAGTGATGCGCGAAAAAGTAACCGTCGAGGAAATTGGCGGCTTGGAATGCCAAAAATGCCACTATTAATCGCTGTATTGCGCTTTCCCCGCTGCGCCATTTGAACACAATCACCATATTAAACTTAGCATGAATGGGGCAAAATTTCGAGCATTTGCCTTTTCATAACTCATAACTCAGTTTTATGCACCACGATAACGGTATTTGGGTCGGTAAGGAAGACTTAGTCCGCGACGAACAATTCCTGCAAAATGCGTCGCAGGAATTTACGGTAGAAAACATAGACCAGACAGATGGTCAGTGGTCAACCAATCGCCGCGATTTTCTGAAACTCATGGGCTTCGGTCTGGGGGCTGCCACCGTGGCCGCTTCCTGCGAAATTCCGGTGAAACGGGCAGTCCCTTATGTCACGAAGCCCGACGCTATTGTTCCCGGCATTGCCAACTATTATGCCTCTTCCTTTGTGAACGGGGGCGACTACTGTGCTTTGTTGGTCAAAACCCGCGAAGGCCGTCCTATTAAAATAGAAGGCAACTCTCTGAGTAGTGTTACGGCCGGAGGAACCAGTGCCCGCGCACAGGCTTCTGTATTGTCCCTCTACGACACCAAGCGCATCAAATACGCAGGGGCAGTGACCGACGGAGCTGTTTCGGAGCAAAGCTGGGCCGATTTGGACCGCGAAATCAAAAGTAAATTGGCCGCAGGCGGTAGTGTCCGCATCATCACCGGCACACACCTCAGCCCGACGGCCCTCAAAGCAGTGGACGAATTTACGGCCCGTTATCCGGGTGCGCAGGTGATACAGTACGATCCTGTTTCCAGTGCTGCTCTTTTGGAAGCCAACGAAAAAAGCTTCGGGCAGCGCGCCATTGCCAATTATTCGTTTGATAAAGCCGACGTTATTGTTTCTTTTGGTGCAGACTTCCTCGGTACGTGGATCAGTCCCGTTGAATATGCCCGCCAGTATGCATCCAAGCGCCGTACCGGTGCCGTCAAAAAGTCGCGTAAAATGTCGCGCCACTATCAGGTGGAAAGCTTCATGTCGCTGACAGGTTCCAACGCCGACAGCCGTATTCTGATTAAGCCCAGCGAACAGGGCGCAGCCATCTGTGTACTGTACAACGAAGTGGCAGCCCTCGTCGGTGCTGCCGGTATCGGAGGTCCCAAAGTGAACGACAAAGCGGCTTCGACCCTTAAAAAAGTGGCGAAGGACTTAGCGGCTGCGCAGGGCAGATCCCTTGTGGTATCCGGCTCCAACAACGTAATGGAACAAATGATTGTCAACAAGTTAAATGATTTGTTGGGCAATCTGAATAATACGGTCAGTTTCGGTGCCGCCTCCAATCAGCGTCAGGGCGACGAACGCAACATCAAACGCTGCGTGGACGAGATGAACGCCGGACAGGTGGCAGTGGCCATCGTCTGGGGAGCCAATCCCGCCTACGACCTGCCTTTTGCCGACCAGTTCACGGCTGCTTTTGCCAAAGTGGGTACCCGTGTTTCTTTCTCCGGCATTCTGGATGAAACGACCCTGCTTTGCAATTATGCCGCGCCTGCTCACCACCAATTGGAATCGTGGGGCGATGCAGAGCCGAAAAAAGGCCACTACAGCCTCATACAGCCCACCATCGCTCCCCTGTTCAAAACACGTCAGGCGGAGCATTCTTTATTGGAATGGGCCGAAAGTGTCAACCTGAATCGCCAGGACCCGCAGCCCTATTATCAATATCTGAAATCGGCTTGGGCAGGCGATATGATGGGCCGGCAAAATAAATATGCTACCCCCACGGCTTTCTGGGATATGAGCGTGCATGACGGCGTGGTAGAATCTGCGCCTGCCGCTGCTGCCGTTGGTTTCAGTGCCGCTGCCGCTTTGGACGGCAATGCCGTCACCAAGCCCGGTTCCGGCGAATTAGAAATCGCGTTTTTTGAAACCGTCAATATCGGCAACGGCCAATATGCCCACAACCCGTGGTTGCAGGAAATGCCCGATCCGGTACTCCGTACTGTCTGGGGCAACCATTTGCATGTTCCCATGTCCTGGAACGGTTCCAACAAAATAAGCGGCTGGCAAAACCTCAAAGAGGGCGATATGGCAGAAGTGGAAGTGAATGGTCAAAAATTCACCTGCACAGTTTCGCCTACCTTTGGCATAGCACCCGGCACAGTAGCCATTGCCTTAGGCGGTGGTCGTCAGGCAGGGGGGTGCGGCACCGGATACGGAGTGAATGTCAATCCAGCCCTGAAAATAGAAAACGGACTGATACAATATTACGGCACCGATGTAAAAGTCACGCCCCTCGGCAGAGAAGATAAGGAGTACGCCTGTGTGCAGCACCACCATACAATGGGTGTAACCGCTCCGGACAAAGACGGCAAGATCATCAATGCCGACGAGGCAGTGGTAGGCTTCCAGGGTGCACTCACCGATCGTTCTATTATTTTCCCCGGCGCTTTGAGCGATTTGCCGAAGCTGGAAGAGAAACTGACCGCATTCCACGCCGAAGCCAAGCACCTCAACGAACAAACCCTGTATCCCGAATTGGACAAATGGTTTGGAACGGGAGTGAAATGGGGCATGCACATAGACACCAATGCCTGTGTAGGCTGTGGAGCATGTCAGGTGGCTTGTGTCAGTGAAAATAACGTGCCGGTAGTAGGCAAAAAAGAAGTGCGCCGCCACCACGAGATGACATGGATGCGCATTGACCGCTATTTTTATGGGGATATCGAGAACCCCAAAGTGGTGTATCAGCCCATGATGTGCCAACACTGTGATAACGCTCCTTGCGAAAACGTTTGTCCGGTGGCTGCCACTACCCACTCGATGGAAGGTATCAACCAAATGGCCTACAACCGTTGCATTGGTACGCGCTATTGCGCCAATAACTGCCCCTACAAAGTGCGTCGTTTCAACTGGTTCGACTATACGACAGCCGACGTATGGCCTGCAAACGAAGAGCGTGTATTCCATTCCGAAGGTGATTCCATGCCATTTTATGCAGATAATTTAGTGCGCATGGTGATGAACCCGGACGTAACGGTGCGTACGCGCGGTGTGATCGAAAAATGCTCGCTTTGTGTACAACGCATTCAGGAAGGCAAGCTGACAGCCAAGCGCGAAGCCCGCGCCATTCAGGACAATGACATCCGCACGGCCTGCCAGACGGCCTGCCCGACCGGAGCCATCACTTTTGGCAATGTCAACAATCCGCAGAGTGCCGTCAACGTATTGCGCAAAGAAGCTGGCCCGCTGGCCTATAAAGCCCTGGAAGAAATCAACGTCCGTCCCACTGTGGATTATACGGCAAAGATTAATAACGATGGTTTAGTGTAAAATTGAAAACACAAAACGCAACTCTGTAGTAAATATATGTCACAACCTGTTGCGCCTGTACGGCACATATTAATTGAAGGCAACAAATCTTACCACAATATCACGGAAGATTTGTGTACGCCCACGGAGAAAACGCCCTCTCGTGAGTGGATTATTGCTTTTACCATTTCGGCAGCGTTCCTCGGACTGTATGTCTTTGCCATCTGCTGGACGGTGTGGAAAGGCATTGGTGAATGGGGGGCCAACCGCACTATTAACTGGGCTTGGGACATCACCAACTTTGTGTGGTGGATCGGTATCGGCCACGCCGGTACCCTGATTTCCGCCATCTTATTGCTATTCAGGCAGCGTTGGCGTACGGGGGTAAACCGTGCAGCAGAGGCCATGACTATCTTTGCGGTTATTTGCGCTGGTCAGTTCCCCGTTTTCCACATGGGGCGCGTCTGGTTGGCGTTCTTCATCTTCCCCTTCCCCAACACACGCGGCCCGCTGTGGACGAATTTCAATTCTCCGCTTTTGTGGGACGTATTTGCCATCTCGACCTACTTCTCCGTGTCGCTGCTGTTCTGGTACACAGGTCTGGTACCTGATTTGGCGACGGTGCGCGACAGGGCTACCGGCTTCCGCCGCAAGATGTACGAGACTTTTTCCTTTGGTTGGACCGGCAGCGCGAAGCACTGGCAGCGTTGGGAATCGCTTTCGCTGATTTTGGCAGGTCTTTCCACGCCCCTCGTACTTTCTGTACATACCATTGTATCCTTCGACTTCGCCACTTCCGTCATTCCGGGCTGGCACACCACCATCTTCCCGCCTTACTTTGTGGCAGGGGCCATTTTCTCTGGTTTTGCAATGGTGCAAACCCTGATGGTCATTACCCGAAAAGTGTTGCATCTGGAAGACTACATTACCATCAATCACATAGAATCTATGAACAAGGTCATCGTACTCACCGGTACGATTGTAGGGGTCGCCTACCTGACTGAATTGTTTGTGGCTTGGTATTCTGGTTATGTCTATGAGCAATTTGCCTTCTATAACCGCGTATTTGGCGTATATTGGTGGTCCTATTTTGGCATGATGTTCTGCAACGTAGTCAGTCCGCAATTGTTCTGGTCGCGCAGCATTCGCCGCAGCGTTTGGTGGACGTTTTTCCTGAGTATTGTGGTAAATATCGGCATGTGGTTCGAGCGTTTTGTAATCATTGCCACTACGCTGGCCCGCGATTATCTGCCCTCCTCGTGGAGTTATTATCGTCCTACCTGGGTGGAAATCGCCATCTTCACCGGTACCATCGGATTGTTCTTTACCCTTTATCTGATTTTTACCCGCGTTGCGCCCGTAGTGGCTATTGCCGAAGTAAAGGCCATTTTGAAGGTAGCGGGAAATCAGTATCTGAGAAAGGGGAGCCGCACCGAACGCGAATCTCAGGAACGTCATCAACACTAATTCAACAACTATTCTGCTGCATCCTGGGGGGGCTGTTATCTGAATCCCTCTGTCAGTAAAGAAATATATACACTACATCATGAGTTCTACGAGCAAAAAAGTACTCTACGGTCTGTACAACGATGAGGAAGATGTGAAGCGCGCAGTAAAAGCCGCCCATAATGCCCATTTGGAAATTATGGATGTTTTTTCACCGTTTCCCGTACACGGTCTGGACCCGATTCTCGGCCTGAAAGAAAGCCGTTTGCACATTTTGGGTTTTGTGTATGGCCTGATCGGGTGTTCCTTCGGTTTTCTTTTTATGTCGTGGGTATTTACCCGGGACTGGCCGATGGTTTTTGGTGGTAAGCCCTATTGGTCGGTGCCGGCCTTCATCCCCATTACTTTTGAGATGACGGTATTGTTCGCTGCCTGGGGCATGACTCTCACGTTTTACACCGTTTGCGGACTGTGGCCGGGGGTAAAGGCAAAAACGCTGGATTCGCGCATTACAGACGATAAATTTTGTATCGCCTTTGATGTAACTGAAACTACCACTGACGATTCGGACAATCTGCGCAAATTTTTTGCTCAAACCGGTGCCTCCGAAGTGAACGTCAAATATTCCGATGGTCATTCCGGTTACTCAGTGAATCCTGCTTACGCCTAAATCTAATTTTTACCAGATAAATCACTGAAAACGATCCAACAGAATATAAAAAATAATTAGCATGAAATACGCAATCGGTGCCATTATTGGCATTGCCCTGTTTGCTTGGCTGTTTTCTCTTTGTTCACCTGCGGGTGTCAACAAAACCGGCCATGAATACATGCCGGATATGTATCACTCTGTGGGATACGAGGCCAATCAGTACAGTGCTTACTACTGGAATCACTGGGACGACAAAAGTACAATCAGGAAAGCTGAACTCTCTAAGCCGCGCAATCCGGTAGAAGGTACCATTGCACGAGGCTATACCGGTGTTTCATACACCGATGCCTCCGCTATGGATGTAGTGCGTGGGAAAAACGCCCCCAACGCTATTGCTGCAACGCCCAACGGACACGTTCCTTTTTACTACCAGAATACGGAAGAAGATCGCCTGCGCTGCGAGCAGGAAATGGGACAAAATCCCTTCCCCATTACTGCTGCCGGTTTGTCCAGAGCAAAACCCTTGTACGATGTGTATTGTGGCATCTGCCACGGCGAAAAAGGAGACGGTCAGGGATGGTTGGTGACTATGCCTGATTCAAAATACCCTGCCCAACCCAGGAATCTGATTGAAGACGCGATGATTGCGGCAGGCAACGGACGCTATTACTTTGCCATCATGTATGGCAGAAATGTGATGGGTGCCTATGCCGAAAAACTGTCCTACGAAGAGCGTTGGCAGGTCATTCACTATATTCGCTCCTTGCAGGCCAAGACGAAAGGTGCCAAATATTCCGAAGCAGAAAACACCCTCAACTTGTAAAAGGACTTCAAAGAGTTCTTTACACCTCAACACTAAGCATTTAGCACTAAGCATTTTTAAATATGCAACTGAGCAACACGCAATTCGTATTTGAAGGCAGATTAAAACGCAACCTATTGATTGGTATGGTCGTGGGAGCCGTTTGTCTGGGATTATCCGCTATTGGCGACGACCAGTATCACACGCGATTCTGGTCGAACTACCTGCACAATGCGGTGTTCTTCACAGGCATTTCCTTTATGGCTATGTTCTTTTTGTCGGCGCAGATTACGGCCTTTGCAGGTTGGATTGCGGTCGTCAAGCGCATTTGGGAAGCCATGAGTCAGTTCATGTTGGTGGGCTTGGTGCTGATCGGCGTGATTGTAATTGGCGTTTGGGGCCATTTGCACCACCTCTACCATTGGAATACCCCCGGTATAACTGATCCGGCCAGTCCTTTGTACGACAAAATCATCGCAGGAAAATCCGGCTTTCTCAATCCACTGTTTTTTACCATTGGCACGGTAGGTTTTTTGGCTATTTGGTACTACTGGGCAAAGCGCCTGCGCGACAATTCTGTTTTGCAGGATGAACACGAGACTGCTTCTTTCGACTATTATAAGCGTCAGCGCAAATGGGCGGCCTCGTTTCTGCCGATTGGCGGGTTTTTGAGTGCCGTTTTCATCTGGCTGCTCATGATGTCCGTAGATGCACACTGGTACAGCACTATGTTTGCATGGTACAGCTCGGCCTCTTTGTTTTTGGCCATGCTCTCGCTGTTCATCATGCTGGTGATTTATCTGAAATCGCTGGGATACATGGAATACGTAAGCCGCGACCACCTGCACGACTTGGGCAAATTCCTGTTTGGCATCAGTGTATTCTGGACTTATTTGTGGTTCGACCAGTTCATGTTGATCTGGTATGCCAACATCGGCGAAGAAACCATCTATTTCAACGAGCGCATGCAGTACTACCCCGTACTTTTCTGGGGCAATTTGGTGTTGAATTTTGTTACGCCTTTTCTTGTGTTAATGCGGAATGATACCAAACGCAAATTCGGTACCTTGTTTTTTGCCTCTTTGATCGTGTTTTTTGGTCACTGGTGGGACTTCTTCTATATGGTAAAGCCGGGTGCCCGCATTGCTGCTCACGAAGCACAGATGATTGAAAGAGGGGAACACAACAAACACGGCATGAATTACCTGAAGGATGCTGCTCCGTTGAGTGCCATAGACGAGAAAAAGACCGCTGTTGTGGAGGCAGGCGTAGGGAAACAGGAGGCACAGGCCACACATGCTGCCGGGCAACCTGTAGAGGCTGCTCACGAGGGCACTCCCCATGCAGCAGATTCTGCCGACATCAATACGGCCACTCCGGCAGAAGCACACGGCACCCCCGATGCTACCCACAGTGGAGAAGTCCATGAGGACGCTCACGCAGGAGGACACGATGCTCACCACGGCGACAAGTCCTTCAAACTTGGATTTACCCTGCCAGGTCTGGAAGAACTGGGGGTACTGATCGGATTCCTGAGTCTGTTCCTGTTCTTCTTCTTTTCCACTTTGGAAAAATCTTCGTTAGTGCCCATGCGCGATCCCTATATAGAGGAAAGTCTGCACCACGAAACGGGTGTTATGATTGAAACAGAATTGTCAGAAAAAGGCGGTCACGAAGACCACGACCATCATCGGGGGGTTTAGTTATTTAGAACAATTTTTGCTTAAAACACTCAGCACATATTTATTATGACTGCTCTTATCATACTTCTTTGCGTTATTCTGCTTGTCATTGTACTGGTGCAGATCAGTAAAGTAACAGAATTAACCGCACAAATTAAGGGTGAGCGCGCCACACTGTTGGACAATAGCAAGTGGAACGGGCTTTTATCTCTCATCTTTATGCCTTTGTTCCTCATTGGGGTATGTGTGTCCGCCTATCGTTACAAAAACGAGATGCTGGGATATGGCCCCCATGAATCCGCTTCGGCGCATGGGACCATTCTCGACGATATGTTTTTGGTCACTTTGGTGATTACCGGGATTGTGTTTTTTATTACGACCATTTTGCTGTTCTGGTTTGCTTACAAATATCGCTATCAGGAGGGACGTACTGCACGCTTTATCCCGCACGACAATAAGTTGGAAATTTATTGGACCGCTATTCCGGCAGTCGTAATGGCTATTTTGGTGGTGCGCGGTTTGAGTGCCTGGAATGAGGTAATGGCAGATGTGGATCCGAACGAAGATTATATGGAAATTGAGGCTACCGGTTACCAATTTGCATGGACGATTCGTTATCCCGGTCCCGACGGAAAATTGGGTACACGCGATTACAAACTCACCAGCGCCGATAACTCATTGGGTCAGGACTTCACCGACGAGAAAAACTGGGACGACATCGTTTCTACTGCTGCCGGGGAAATCTGCTATTTACCGGTCAATAAAAAAATCCGTGTGCGCATTACCGCGAAGGACGTATTGCATAACTTCTATTTGCCGCAATTCCGGGTTAAAATGGATGCCATTCCGGGCTTGCCGACCTACTTCGTTTTTACGCCTGTAAAAACCACAGCAGAGTATCGTCAGGAATTGAGCAAATACCCCGAATATCAGGAACCCAACAATCCGGCGGAACCGACAGGGCAAAAGCGCTGGGAAGCATTTGAGTACGAGTTGGCCTGTGCAGAGTTGTGCGGAAAAGGACACTACTCCATGCGCCGCATCTTCCGGATTGTTTCGCAGGAAGAATATAATGCATGGGCTAAAAAGCAGGAATCCTTCTACCTGACGCAATTCCGGGGTAAAAAAGGCGATCCCAATATGGGAAAAGTACTGCCGATGGAAGTAGGAATGCGGGCAAAGGCATTTAGCGAAAACTTTGCAAAAGCGCTGGGGGCGACCGATGCAGCAGGTAAAACCCTGAATCTGCAAAATGTTAATTTTGAAACCGGCTCCGCTACCCTTACTGCCGACAGCCGCTACGAATTGGAAAACTGCGCCGAAGCACTGAAAGCAAATCCCGCTGTAAGCGTGGAAGTAGCAGGTCATACCGATAATGTAGGGGATCCGGCTTCCAATAAAACCCTCTCCCAACAGCGTGCAGCAGCAGTGGCTGCTTTCATCGCCGGGAAAGGCGTAGCTCCGGGTCGCATGGTTGTGCGTGGATATGGCGATACGAAACCCGCCGTACCCAATGACTCCGACGAAAACCGCGCTAAAAACCGCCGCACAGAGTTCATTATTTTGAACAGTGGAAAAGCCCCGGCGGCGGCTATATAACCCCTTTTTGATTTTTGAACAAGACAGACGAAAATAGCGTTCATCTCTGTTAAAAAAAGAACTTTGTAATACATTATGGCACACGTACTCACTACTGCCGATACTTTAGAGGATCAACTCACGCAAGAGTTGGGTTATGACGACCACTTCCATGAACACCACCATGGCGACAAGTATCAGTCTAACTTCCTCACTCATTATGTGTTCAGCACCGACCACAAGATGATTGCCCGTCAGTTCCTGATTACGGGTATCTTTTGGGCGTTTATTGGTGCAGCCATGTCTATCGTGTTCCGTCTCCAGTTGGGTTTCCCGGAGGCCGATCTGGTTTGGCTAAAGCCCCTGCTGGGCAAATGGATTGAAGTGAACGAGGCCGGTATTGGCAAGTTGGCCCCTGAGTTTTACTATGCATTGGTCACTATGCACGGTACTATTCTGGTGTTTTTTGTACTGACGGCCGGTTTGAGTGGTACTTTTTCTAACCTGCTGATACCGCTACAGGTAGGTGCACGTGACATGGCTTCTCCGTTGCTGAACTCCTTCTCTTATTGGGCGTTCTTTTTGGCCGGGGTGGTGATGTTCCTGTCCCTGTTCCTCAACACAGGACCGTTTTCCGGCGGCTGGACTGCTTACCCGCCCCTGAGCGCCCTGCCACAGGCATCTGACGGCTCTAAGGCGGGCATGACGATGTGGATCGTGTCCATGGCCTTGTTTATTATTTCTGCTTTATTGGGTGGTATCAACTATATTACCACGGTTTTGAATATGCGCACCAGAGGTATGACCATGTGGCGGATGCCTATGACCATCTGGGCATTTTTTATCACCGCTATTCTGGGTGTATTGTCCTTCCCGGTACTTTTTTCGGGCGTTTTACTGTTGATGTTTGACCGTGGTTTGGGTACTTCTTTCTACCTCAGCGAAATCGTGGTAGGCGGGCAAATTTTGGATCGAGTAGGGGGTAGCCCGATTTTGTACCAGCACCTGTTCTGGTTCTTAGGCCATCCGGAGGTATATATCATCATCCTGCCTGCGATGGGTATCGTTTCGGAAGTACTGTCTGTAAATGCCCGCAAGCCCATTTTTGGTTACACTGCGATGGTGTTCTCCATTTTGGCCATTGCTTTCCTGTCGTTTATTGTATGGGCGCACCACATGTTCATGGCTGGTGTGAATCCCTTCATCAGTAACTTCTTTGTAATTTTCACCCTGATTATTGCGGTACCTTCTGCCGTCAAGGTGTTCAACTGGATAAGTACCATTTATGGCTCCAACTTCCGATTCACTTCGGCAAGCCTGTTTGCCATTGGTTTTGTTTCTATGTTCATTTCGGGTGGTCTTACAGGGATTTTCCTTGGCAACTCCGCTATTGACATTCCCCTGCACGATACGTATTTTGTCGTAGCCCACTTCCACATTGTAATGGGTGTTGCGGCATTTTTCGGTATGTTCGCAGGTATTTACCAGTGGTTCCCAAAAATGTTCGGGCGCTTCATGAATGAGACGCTGGGCAAGATTCACTTCTGGGGGACCTTGGTTGGTGCTTACCTGATTTTCTGGCCCATGCACTATACGGGCATGGCCGGGGTGCCGCGCCGCTATTACAGCATTGAAAACTTTGATTCGTTCAAGCATTTTGTTGACCTGAACAAATTTATCACCATTGCTGCCATCTTAGTATTTTTCCTGCAGATCATATTCATGATCAACTTCTTCTACTCTATATTCAGTGGACGCAAGCTGACGGTGAAAAATCCGTGGGGTGCTAACACGCTGGAATGGACCACTCCGATTGAGCCGGGCCATGGCAACTGGCCGGGCAATATCCCGAGCGTACAGCGTTGGCCTTACGATTATGCAAAGAAGGGAGAGGAATTTGTACCGCAATATGTGCCGCTTAAAGAGGGCGAACACGATCACGGACACTAAGTCAATGTGTTAATTTGTTAATAGGGGAATGGTTTAATGGGGTTTGAGGTGAGATGCTAAAGGGAAATTTTACATAAAGTACAGGCATTTAAAAATAAAAAATAACGATTAATGACTACCAAAGCGATCGGTGCGTATGAGGCGTTAACACAGCGGCTCACTGATTTTGGTATTTTGGTAAAGTTCAAGCTGACGCTTTTGGTGCTTTACTCCGCTTTAATGTCTTATGCCATTGTTTGCGAGGGAAGCATTCATTGGGGGAAGTTCCTCATTTTGGGAATAGGCGGCTTTTTGGTAACCGGTGCTGCCAATGCCCTCAATCAGGTCTTAGAGCGCGAATACGATTTGTTGATGCCCCGCACGGCCAATCGGCCGGTAGCAACCGGCAGAATGAGCGTTTCGACGGCGGTGTTGTTGGCGGGATTGATGGCGTTGCTGGGCATTTCTGCCCTGTCTTTGTTCAATCCGCTGACGGGCTTTTTGGGGACTTTATCGCTCATCAGTTATGCGTTTATTTATACGCCGTTGAAGCGCAGCACGCCTTTGGCGGTGGCTGTGGGGGCCATACCGGGTGCCTTGCCGCTGATTATCGGTTGTACAGCGTATCAGGCGGTGATTTCTCAGGAGGCCCTCATGTTGTTCAATCTGCAATTTCTTTGGCAATTTCCCCACTTTTGGGCGGTGGCCTGGGTAGCAGATGAAGGGTATCGAAAAGCGGGTTTTTTCCTGCTGCCAACGGGACAAAAACCCAAAGACCAGACAACCGGACTACTGTCCTTCGTATTTTGCCTGCTCTTGATGGGCAATGCGTTGGTGGGTTATATGACGGGTTTTACCGGTCTTTGGGCAACGGCCATTTTGATTTTGATTAATGTGTATTGGGCGGCTGCGTGTTGGAAGTTGTATAAAAAGTGCGATATGTCATCGGCCAAAAAGCAGATGTTTATTTCTTTTGCACATTTGCCCGTGTCGCTGATTGTTATATTGTTGGATCAGATTTTTTAACCGGAAACCGAAAACTTAAATAAAATATGGTGGCAACCAATCGTCAATATTCTCAAAATAAAATACCTCCTCAGAAGTTCGCGCTTTGGGTGGGCATTGCAGGCATTATCATGATGTTCGCAGCGTTCACAAGTGCCTACGTCGTGCGTCGTGCATCGGGGAACTGGTATGAATTTAAACTGCCCGATATTTTCTTTGTCAGCACTGCAATCATTATACTGAGCAGTATTACCCTGCACACTTCTTTTTCGGCTTTTAAGAGGGGAAAAGAGCAACTCTACAAAATGATGTTACTCGCTACCTTTGGCTTGGGATTGGCTTTCGTGATCACTCAGTATATGGGCTGGCAGGCCATGGATGCCATTGGCGCAACTTTTACCATCAATCCATCCAGTTCTTTCATCTACGTCATATCCGGATTACACGCGGCACACGTACTGGGAGGTATGGGTGCTTTGGCAGTGGCCCTGACCCACGCTTATGTGTTGCCCTATAAACCCACGCTGCGCCGCCGCCAGCGTTTTGACTTAGTGGTCAATTACTGGCACTTTGTGGACATTTTGTGGGTCTATTTGCTGGTTTTCTTCGTCACTCAATCGTAAAAATAACTAAAACTCAAGATATGTCAGATCATTCTGTACACCAGGCACATGATACACACGCTCACGGAGAGACACCGGCCTCTTGGGATGGCGGTGCCGAGCCGTTTAAGGCGAGTTATGGCAAACTGATGATGTGGTACTTTTTAGTATCCGACGCATTTACCTTTGCCGGCTTTTTGATTTCCTATGGGGCGCTGCGTTTTAGTATGCCCACCTGGCCGGAACCGGATTTTGTGTTTGCCTCCTTCCCCTTTGTCACCGCACACTGGCCGCTGATTTTTGTAACCTTCATGACCTTTGTCCTGATTTTTAGTTCGGTGACGATGGTGCGTGCGGTGCAGGAAGGCCATCGGGAAAACCAGCGGGGCGTGGTATTCTGGATGCTGCTGACCATTTTGGGAGGTGCCACCTTCCTCGGCAGTCAGGCATACGAATGGACGACCCTGATCGCTAAGGAAAACATGAGCGTCAATCGCAACCCTTTTGGTCGCCACATAGCCGATGGTATCTACCTGGATGAGAAAGGCGAGCCAGCCAAAAAAGCAGATGGTTCGCCCATGACCTTCAAGAAAAATGACAGCTATCTCCTGCACTATCATCATGGCGAGCCAGAGGCTTCGGCAATGCGCTTTTTCGACGAGCACACGCGGAAAATGATAGACCACGAGGGCTTGAATATCAAATATACAGAAGAAGGATTTTACAAAGATAAAGTGGTGAAAGCCGGAGAAGGGCCAAAGGCGTTTGGAGCGCTGTTTTTCTTCATTACGGGCTTTCACGGTTTCCACGTATTTTCGGGGGTCGTTTTCCTGAGCATTATCATGTTGAACGCTGCCGGAGGCGTGTATGCGGCCCGGCGCAACGGCTATGAAATGGTGGAAAAAATCGGTCTGTACTGGCACTTTGTGGATTTGGTGTGGGTATTTGTGTTCTTAGTATTTTACCTCCTCTGATTCCCGTTCTTCCTTCATCACATTTATTCAAAATTAAGAAATGGCTGCACATCAAACATACGCCGAACAAAAGGCATTTGTATTCCGGGGGCTGATGCTGCTGGGGGTTATCACCATCGTGGAGGTAGTAATTGCCCTGCTGGCAAAAGGACACCTCATCCATGGCGTGGATTTCAAGCACGGCATTGGCCACTATCTGTATATGGCGCTCATGGTGGGTTTTTCTTTATACAAAGCCTACTTCATCATTTTCTTCTTCATGCACATGGCTTATGAAGTGCGCGGTCTGGTGATGTCGGTACTGTTGCCTACTTCCCTTTTGATTTGGGCCATTATTGCCTTCTTTCAGGAAGGTGGTTCCTGGGGACAGCGTCGTCAACAAATCAAAGAACTGAACGAAGAAAAAGTGTCAGCACCGGCGCAGGGAAATAAGCCCCAGGGCTACGTTTTGCCGACGCGAACTATATCGGACAAAGGATAGGATAGACAGGTATTCTTGTCTCTGGATATGCTGATTGATCAATAAAAACAAGGGCCGGGCTTGTCCCCTCTTTTTTACGTTTTTCCAAGAAGGCCCATGCGAATCCTGTTGATCCGCATGGGCTTTTTATCTTTATCAGATTATGAAATACACCCTTCTGCTTATTTTTGCAATTTTGACAACCACTGCTTTCGGGCAGCCTGCCTCCGATTCTTTGTCCTATTGGGTATCAAGATACAGAGAAAACGCGCTTGGAAATATAGAGCGGAAGAAAATCGGGAAAAAGATCAGGCATTACACGACAAGAAATAAAGGTAAGTACAAGGACAGAAATAAACAGGATTATCAGACATGATTTCGGGAGATAAAAAATTCTTCATTATTTGTCTATGAATAACGTAGTGTTGTCAATCTTGTCAATCCTGTCAAAATATACTATCAAACCGTTTTGTCTCCGTACTTATGTAGAAATAGAAGTATCAAGTTAGCAAATTTAAGCATTTGTCTTGAAGTACCTGTTCGATAAATTCTTTTTTCCCAAGAGCATTGCGGTTTTTGGAGCCACCGATAAAGCGGAAAAAGTCGGTTTTTTTGTATTCCGGAATTTGGCCAGCTTTGAGGGAAAAGTGTTTGCTATCAATCCCAAGTATAACACCGTGCAGGGCAGGGCCTGCTACGCCCGTCTGGAAGATGTGGCAGAGGCACCCGATCTTGCCGTGATTGCCACGCCTGCTGAAACCGTGAATGACATTGTGGTGGCTTGCGGGCGCATGGGGGTAAAGGCCGCTGTGGTCTTGTCCGCTGGTTTCCGTGGACAAACCCCCGACGATTTGCTGCGCTACCAGTCCCTCAAAGACACGGCATCTCAACAGCAGGTGCGCATTATCGGCCCGAACTGTTTGGGATTAATGACTCCGTCCATTCAGCTGAATGCCGCTTTTGCCCCTGTGATGCCGACGGCCGGGCGACTGGCCTTTATTTCGCAAAGCGGGGCGCTCGGCACCTCTGTTTTAGACTGGGCGGCCCATCGGAAAGTGGGATTTAGTCACTTCGTCTCGCTGGGAAATATGGTGGACGTGGGTTTTCACCACCTGATTGATTATTTCGGGGCAGACAGTCGCACGGCCTGCATCCTGATTTATATGGAACACCTGAAAGAGGCCCGCAAGTTCATGAGTGCTGCCCGTGCCTTTGCCCGTTCCAAACCCATTATCATTCTGAAAGCAGGGGGTACACCGACTGGTGCCCATACGGCCATGCTGCATACGGGCCATCCGCCTGGCGACGATGCTGTGTTCGATGCGGCATTCAGGCGGGCGGGAGTCATCCGGGTACATACCATTCAGGAGCTGTTCGACTGTGCACAGGCCATTGCTTTCAAGCCACTGCCCCAGGGCAACCGCTTAGCCATTGTAACGAACGGAGGCGGTGCTGCCGTACTGGCCGCCGATCTGCTGTATCGCAAAGGCGGGCGATTAGCCGTCCTCTCTCATGCCTCTCTGGAGGCTTTGGAGCAACAATTGTCGCGCCATTGGAGTCGCAGCAATCCCTTAGATGTGATGGGCGATGCCAGCGCACAGCAATACAGCAGCGCTGTACAGGCTTGCCTGTTCGATGCGCAGGCAGACGCAGTATTGGCCATTCTGAGTGTTCAAAGTGTCACCGATGCACAGGGGACTGCTCAATTGGTGGCAGCGGCAGCCAAAAAAGCCTATCAAAAACCGCTTTACGCCTCGTGGATGGGCATCAGTTCTGCCCGGGAAGGACGGGCGGTTTTAGAGGAAAATCGCATCCCCTGGTATCCGTTTCCGGAGCGGGCAGTGGCCGCCTTTATGCACTTGGCCCAGTATCGGGAAGATTTGGAGTTGCTGTACGAAACGCCCCCGGACCTGCCCATTCAATTTCAAGACATAGACCGGCCTTTTGCTAAAAAATTGCTGGAAGAAGTGCATTTTGCCGAGCAGCGGCGGGTATTGGGCAAGCAGGAAAGCAAACTGCTTCTACAGGCATACGGCATCAAAGATCAGGGAGATATTGCAAATGCGGAATTCCTGAACCGGGGTATTTCGGTGTTTATAAGTGCCTGGAAAGACCCGGTTTTCGGGCCGGTCATTGCAGTAGGGCAAGGGAAATCCATGACTGTCAAACGGGAGCGTGCTTTGGGATTGCCTCCCCTGAATTTGGCATTGGCCAGACAAATGGTGCAGTTGGCCCGTATTTTTCATGCCGACAACGAGACAGAGGTAGATAAAGCAGAAGTGCAGGAGTTGCTGCATACCCTGCTGTGTCGCTTTGCCTATTTGGTGATGGACTTTCCGGAGATATACTCGATCAGTTGCCACCTCATCCTGACAGAAAGCATCCAGAAAGTGGCCCGTCCGCAGGCCCTGTTGGAATCGTCGCGGAAACCTGTCCGACAAGATTACAGCCACCTGTCCATACAGCCCTACCCGACGCAATGGATCAGACAGGCTACCCTGCGCGATGGTACCCCGGTGACACTGCGCCCCATTCGGCCCGAAGACGAGCCTTTGGAGGCAGAATTAGTTAAAAATACTTCTCGCGAAAGCCTCTACTTCCGCTTTTTTGGTTTTGTACCGGGAGTAGATCACAAAATGCTCGCCCGTTTCACCCAGATTGACTACGATCGGGAAATGGCCATTGTGGCACAAATCGACAATGAGGGCAAGCCGCAGCTCATCGGCGTGGTGCGCATTGTGGGCGACGGGTGGCGCGATACGGCAGAATATGCCATTCTCATCCCCGACCAGTGGCAGGGCAAAGGCATTGGCAGTCTCCTCACAGACTATATTATACAGATTGCCCGCGAGCAGGGCTATCGCCTCCTGACAGCCAGTTTTTTAAAACTCAACGGAAAAATGCGCCGCCTGTTCGAGCGCTATGGATTCGACATACGCTCCGGCAGCGACGAATCGGACTACGCAGAACTCCTGCTTACTGGCAGACCTTCCATTACGCCCTGACAAGAGCGGATGGTCTATTCGAATCGGCGTTTATAGAACCAGGTATTGTCGTTCATGGTAAATCCTACCGTTAGCCGCGCATATTGTTCGCGCACCGGGGTGCCGTCTCCCAATATCCCTGCTTCCACCGCGATGTTCACAAAAGACGTTTGCTGTCTGGGCAGCAGCACAGGCAAACCCAGGCCGAGGGTAACGCCTATGTCATTGACATTTGACCCGTTGACGATGCGCGGATCCTGCCGATAATAGCTGCCAATTCGGTAACGCACCCGACGGAGAAATTTATTATAAGAAATATAATCCGGAATATACTCTAATCCCCCCGAAATATGAAACACATTGCGCAGGGTCTCCTGTCGCAGCGGATTTTCATACACCGCCCAGTTCTCGTATCCGGTTTGTATGCCCAATTTCAACTTGTTGGCTTTCACATACTGGATGCCGAGGCTAAAATTGCCAGGCAGTTGCAGGGTGCTTTTTGTGCCAATGGCTTTCAAAAGGGTATCCGGGTCGTTGTAGGCACCCGTAAAAAAGCGGCCCCGGCTACGGATACGCAATTGGTCAGCAAACAGGTTAAATTTGTGCGGACCTTCCGCAGTGGCCCCGATGGTCAGCCATTTGGAAGGGGTATTCTTTTCGCGGGTATTGGCGTATTGAAGAATCAGGTCATGTTGCACACCGATTTTCCAGATAAAGCCGTTGGTTCGGAACTCATCACGAAAATTGTTTTGGAAGGTAGTAATATCTGTGGTGTCAATCCCGGCGCGAAACTGGGTCGTCGTCTCATAGATGCTGCGTCCGAAAGACCATCCGAGGTTTAAGCCCACAGCCGTGTTTTTGTATTTGGCGGCACTGGTCCATTGCAACCGATAGGTGCCTCCCCGGCCTTCAAAAGCGTTGTAGATGACTCCCAAATCGGGGCGGCGTTCCTGACTTTCGATGTTGTATCCGACCGTAGAATAAGGAGTAACAGCAAAGCCCATGCCCGCTTGCCAGGGGGATTTCTTTTTATCTAACACTTCATTGATGGGGCTTTTCAGTGTAAAACCAAGTGCCAGATAGGCCAAATTCCCGCTGACGTTCTCATTCGTTGCCTCGTTGGAGGCATATTTACTATACTTGCCATAAATGCCTGTTTCTAAGGCAGTAGAGCGGAGATGTGCATAAGAAGCCGGATTAGCCAGATTCAGGTGATGCGGATCGTGTACAGCCGCCGTTTGAGCGCCCATCCCTGCGTGCGATGCGAAATACTGTGGTGCCAGATCGCCAATTCCGTAGCGGGAATAAGGAGAATTTTGTTTAGCTTGTGCCCATACAGTCAGGCCACTGCTTAAAAAAAGAAGAACGGAAAAGAGACGTATAGCCATATTGTTGGAAGTTTATGGGATCGCTGAGAGAACAGAAAATTGTAGAATGTGATAAAGACCGTATAAAGTCAGATCGGGTTCGTGATGGAGCAGGATGTTAATATCCGTCGGCAAATAATCGGATAATACCGATGCAAAAAGCGCCCCGTCACCCCCTGTCAGCACAACATGCAGAGCCGAAGCAGAGGCACCGGACGCAGAAGGAGCAGGATGCTTCATTTCCCGCGCAAAAGTACGGATAAAACCCGACATTTCGTGTACCATACCCAATAAAGCGCCATTTTGTAAAGCTGTTTCCGTGCTATATCCAATGGGTTGATCCGGAAATTGCAGCGGTACTTCGGGAAGCCGCTGTGTAAAATGGTGCATGGCCCGGACGCGCATGGCCGCCCCAGGGGCAATATTACCACCCAAATAAGCGCCTTCCGCTGTCAGTGCTTCGTACTTCACACAGGTGCCGCAATCTATGATTAACAGGTTTTGGCCTTCCCATAACGCCTGAGCACCCGCAACCGCTGCCAGCCGGTCTTTTCCAAGGGTATGCGGCGTGTGGTACAGGTTGCGAAACGGAAGGGGAATGTCGTGGGTCAATTCTGTCAGCGAAATATGCACCGGAAGGGTGGCGCGTAAGTGGTCGGGCGTGTGGGCCACAGAGCTGAAAATAACCGCATTGGCATGGTGCAACTGAACAAAAGACAGCAGGTCGGCTGCGGTCCACGTGGCCCATATCTCTTTATGCACCAGGGTGTTATCCCTGAAAACACCTGCTTTGGTGCGCGTGTTGCCAATATCTATAGCGACCTGTTGCATGGCAAAAATTTAGGAGTGCAGGCGTTGGGCCATCTTGACGATCATTTTCTGTACGCCATTGACCACATCGGCATAGACAGGCATTTCTTTGGCCGTACAAATAAGCAATACGGCCACTGGCCGATTAGCCTCGGAAACGGATTGATACAGCGCTGATTTGTGAAGGCGATAGGCTTCGCGCATAAGGCGCTTCACCCGATTGCGTTGCACAGCAGACTTAAAGGCGCGTTTGGGCGCTACAAAACCCGCTTGTACCGGAAATAACAAGGGTGTGGCTGCCTCTTGATCGAGAGGCAGCCACACCACACGCAAAGGCCAGGCTGAAAAAGAATGGCCCTCTTTAAAAAGTTTTGCGATCAGCGCCGCACTTTTCAGGCGTTCCGCTTTGGAGAATGTATGCATCCCGGACACAGGAACGAAATACTGTTTCGACAAAATGTCGGAGTCAGTAAAGGGGAGTGCCTTACTTCAGGCGCTGCTCGTCGGATACCGTCAATTTCCAACGGCCCTGCTTGCGCCGACGCGAAAGCAGCTTGCGGCCATTTTTAGTGGACATACGTTCACGAAATCCATGCTTATTCTTGCGAGAACGCCGAGAGGGCTGATATGTACGTTTCATTGTATTATTTTAACAAAAAAATGTGCTTTTCAAAAATGGAGCGCAAAGGTAAGGTGTTTTTTTAAAACAGAAAGCTTTTTACTAAAAAAATCAATAAAATAAATGCAAACAATTTTAAACCACATAAAAACACTTAACTTTGTCGCTTCAATCAAGGTAAATATTTCTTCAAGTTGAAAAATTTATTATTAATCAACTGCCTTTTCGCAGCGTGCCACCTGTGGGCGGGTGCACAGCCATTACAAAGCAATACTTTTGCAGATCAGGGTATAATGGCCCGCGAGAAGGGCGGACTAACGCAGGCAATTGCTTTATTTTCAAAAGCGCAACAGTTATCTGCGTCCTCCGGCGATTGGGTGCAATATGCTCGTGCAGCGGCCTTGCAAGCCGAGGCAATGTCCTGGAGCATGAAGCCCGACTCTGCCCGTTGGCTATTGGGCAAAGCGGAAGAAGTATGTACACAGCAGGCGGGCAACAACCATCCTTCGGTATGGATGATTAAAAATATGCGCCTGGAGGTAATTCGATTGGAAGGGAAGGGCAATAAGGCCATTAAAAACGAGGAAGTCTTGACCACTTACTGGAAAAATCAGTCAAAAACCCATCCCGAGGGATTAGGTACCTGTTATCTGTATCTGGGGAAAATACGCAGCGATCTCGGCGACTTTGGAGGGGCGGTAAGGGAATTGGAATCAGCAGAACTCATATTTAAAGCGTCGGCGGGACAGCAGCAATACTATTTACAGGACGTGTATGCCTTCTTGTGCAATGCTTACACGTTTTTGGGAGAACGGGAAAAAGCGCTCTCCTGTCTCAACAAAGCACAAGATCTGGCACGACAGTATAATCCTTCGCCCCATTTCAGAACGGCCAATTTGCACAGATTACGGGGTACACTCGGTGCTTTGGGAGGCGATTTTGAAGAAGCCATTGCCGAGTATCGAGTGGGTCTGCAGGAGTTAGAATATTACCCCGAAATGAAAGAGCAAAAGGCGGTTTTGTGGAGCAATCTCTCTTTGATGCTGGGCAAAACAGGGGCTTTCGAACCCTCTATCCAGGCGGCAGAAACCGCACAGGCTATCTACGAGGAGGGATACGGAAAGAAGCATCAAAAGCTGGTGAAGGTATTTTCTAATCTCGCCATCTCCCACGAAACAAGAAATGATTACACCCAGGCATATCGCTACTCAAGACGTGCCCTGCAATGTTTAGCGCCTGACTGGACACCGCGCAGTGATTTTGATTTGCCGGGACCGGAAACTTTTAATAACACCTTCCTTTTCCTGTTGAAAATGACCGAAGCAGGAAAGTATGCACAGGCCATTTACGAAAGCGGTGAGGATCAGCGCTTTTTGGAGACGGCGTTTAAGGCTTATGACTGGACAGTAGAAGCCATAGACCGAATGCGCAATGAATTGCAAACGGAAGACGCGCAGCTGTCCTTTCAAAATTATGAGCAGTTCCGGGATTGTTACGATTACGCACTCCATGCGGCCTGGATGCTCTATGAAAAAACAGAGGCGGAGAATTATTTGCAAAAAGCACTGGCTTACACCGAGAAACGCAAATCCGGTCTTTTGTACGCTGCTTTGCAAAAACGCCGGGCTTTGCAGTTTTCGAAAATTCCGCCTGCTTTATTGGAACAGGAACAGCAATTGAAAAGCAATCTTAAGCAGGCACGCACTGCCTATTTCGAGGCCCAGACAGAGGCCACCGGAGAACACACCCTCCTCACCCTGCGCAGCAAAATGCAGGAAGCAGACGCGCAGCACAACCGCTTTCTGCATCAACTGGACAAAGATTACCCGGAATATTACGAAGTGCGCTACGCACCTACCATTCCCTCTCTGGCCGATTTGAAAAGCTACCTGCGCAAGAATGAGAGTACTTTGCTGGAATATTATGTAGGAGGCGAGGCCGACAGTGCCTTGTACATTATTCGGGTGGACGGCAAAAATTGTACCTTGAAACGCCTTCCCATAGATTCTACTTTTGCCTTGTCGCTGAAAGATTATCTGGCAATAATCAGCGATCCTTCGCAAACCCTGAAAGAAGGCAATGACTTTGCATACTTTCAAAACCTGTGCGACAAGGGTCATCAATTGTATAAGTTTCTGCTGGATGGCGTGCTACAGGCGGAAGACAGAAATTTGATCGTGATTCCCTCTGACATTTTGTATTATTTGCCGTTCGAAACGCTTCTGGAAAATCCTTCCTCGGAGACCAAAGTAAATTACAGCGGTCTGAATTGGGTACTTAAAAACCACACGGTCCGGTATGGCTTTTCCACAGGAGTGATGATGGCGGCGGAAAATAAATATGTGCGTGTGCCGCACTTTTTTGCGGGTTTCGCACCAGATGCCCCCGGCTCGTCTTCAATGGCACTTCCCAGCCGAAGTGCCTCTGCCCTGCGTTTTGCCCCCGAGGAGGTACGCACCCTTAGCCAAATGCTCAACGGAACCGCCTTTATAGGCAGTACTTCAAATCTGAAAAATCTGCGCGAAGCGGCCCAACAATACCGCATTTTGCATATTGCCTCCCATGCAGTAACAGACGAAGAAAATCCGCTGCTTTCCTACATATCATTGGGCGACACGGTAAGGCTTTCTGCCTATGAAATATACGATTGGCAAATGGCCTCGGAAATGGCTGTGTTGAGTGCCTGTAATACAGGAAGCGGATTGCTGGCCGGAGGCGAGGGCGTTATGAGCATCGCCCGCGCATTCCGCTATGCCGGATGTCCCAACTTATTGGTAAGTCTGTGGCAGGTTGATGACGAGTCTACCCGCGAAATCATGCAAAGTTTTTACCGACATTTAAAAGCCGGCGAAGCCAAACATATCGCCCTGCATCATGCGAAGTTGGACTATCTGGCAGCCAAGCATAAAACCCATCCCTATTTTTGGGCACCTTTTGTACTGCTGGGTGACAACTACCCCATTGAGAAAGGGCAAAATTGGCCGATTTCTTATCTTGTCGGTGGCGCATTGGCTTTACTGGCTGTTGTCGGCGGAATGATATGGTGGAGACGCAGGCGCAGGCATTCAACGGTAATGCCCAACATGGTAACACATTTTGGCAATTGATTGTCGCGGCTCTGCATTCTTATTATGAACTACCTGACAAGGCGCTGCCCGAAGAATCATGTCATTCTATGGGGCGTGTATGGAGCAGGGGCCGTGCTGGTATCCTTGTTGAAATGGGCCAACGGCTTCAATCAGCAGGGCTACACTTCCTACGAGAACTACCGCATTTTTCGCAATGCTTTTTTACACCTGTGGCAAGGGGTGGATATCTATGCTGCTTTTCCGCAGGAGCAGTGGGATTTGTTTAAATACAGCCCTGCTTTTGCACTTTTCATGGCTCCTTTCTCCTTCTTGGGGGATGGGGCAGGGCTGTGCTTCTGGAATCTTTGCAATGCCCTGCCGCTGCTATACGCCCTGCTCTCCCTGCCTTTCCTTACTTCCCGGCAGGCCACCCTGTGTGCATGGTTGGTGCTTCCCGAGTTGGTTATTTCCATGCAAAACAGCCAGAGCAATGGCCTGACTGCGGCTTTATTGTTGCTGGCATGGGGCGATTTGGAACGCCACCGCAGTTTCCGACCGGCAGGGTGGATCATGGGATCAGCCTTCATTAAATTATTCGGCGGGATGGCAATTTTGCCTGGTATCCTATATCCGCAATGGAAGCGTTTTGGCGTTGCGGCAGTCTTTTGGCTGTTCTTTCTTGCGGTTCTGCCCTTGCTTTTCTTGCCTTTCGACTATGGGATGAACCTATACCAATGGTGGTTCCAATTGCTGCAAAATGACCATGCCGCTTCTGTGGGCCTTTCCGTGCAGGGTTGGCTATGGACGTGGTGGCAATGGTCACCCCCCAAAATGGCAGTTTCCGCAACGGGCATGGGGCTGTTGATGGCCTGTATATGGTCGGTTTGGAGGGACAATACCCTCTACCGCCGAGTGGTGCTGTGGTGTTCTTTTTTGCTGTGGGTAGTCATATTCAACCACAAGGCGGAGTCGCCTACTTTTGTTATTGCGCTGTGTGGGGCTGCGGTCTGGTACGTCTCCACCCGGTCTTCCCACTGGGTGCATCTTTTGTTTTGGACCGTCTTTGCATTTGCTTCTTTATCGCCTACTGACCTCTTTCCGACGTTTTTGCGCAAAACCTTCGTCGAACCTTTTGTATTGAAAGCCTTTCCCTGCATACTTTTGTGGATTATTTTTACCTTTGCACTCTTATGCAAAAAAAATCTTTTTGGCAGCGCCCTGAAGGAATAACGGGCGGCATTTTTTTGATCGCAGGCATTGTGTCGGCGGTGTTTATGCTCAATATCTGGTTGCCGGTTCTGCTTGAATTAGCAAAAGATACCCTGTACCTGTCGGGCATGCTGGCTGCTTTGGCGGGTATCATTTACGTAGTACTCGACCCGAAGGCGCGCAACCTGATCTGGTATGCTTATTCTTCCCTGATGCGTTGGATTACGGGCTTTTTTGTAAAAATTGATCCCATTTCTATTTTGAAATCCTATGTGGACGAATTGGAATCCAATTTGAAAAATTTAAGTCGTCAAATTGGTTCCCTGCGGGGCCAAATGCGCCAGCTGAAGGGTACCATGGATGCCAACCTGGCAGAAATAGAACGCAATATGGGCGTGGCAGAACAGGCCAAAAAGAAAAATGACGAAAAAAACCTGACTTTATCGGCGCGCAAGGCTGCCCGCTTGCAGGAAACCAATGAAAAATACGATGTGTTGTACAAAAAAATGGAAGTCCTCTATCGCATTCTGACCAAGATGTACGAGAATTCCGAAATTGTATTGGAGGACACAAAAGACCAGGTTACCCTGAAACAGCAGGAATACCAGGCCATTAAAAGCAGTCACGGGGCCATTCGCTCTGCCATGAGCATCCTGAAAGGAGACCCCGACCAAAGGGCCATGTTCGATTCGGCGCTGGAAGCACTGGCGGAGGATGTGAGCCATAAGGTGGGCGAAATGGAGCGCTTTATGGATACCAGCCGTCACCTGATGGAGTCTATTGATCTGCAAAATGGTGTGTTTGAGGCAGAGGGCCTGCAGATGCTGGAACAATGGGAGCAGAAAAGCCCGTTGTTGGCTGAGTCTGTAAAAAATACATCCAAACCGGAGCGCTCCGCCCCTGCCGCTTCCACCGGAAAAGAGCCGACTTTGGACCTGAATACCCCGCCTAAGGAAATTTTGCGCGAAGAGAACGACTATACTAAATTGTTTGAATGAATCCTGTTTCAACAACAGATGTTTCTGAAAAAGCGGACAAAATCAGAAAAATTTTGGATGATCTGTATCCCGAAGTTCCCATTCCGCTACAACATCAGGACGCTTACACCTTGCTGGTAGCGGTTGTTTTATCGGCGCAGTGTACAGACGAGCGGGTGAACCAAATCACGCCGATTTTGTTTGCCAAAGCGGCCACCCCGGCCGACATGGTGGCCCTCGGTGTGGAAGAAATACAGCGGATTATTCGTCCCTGTGGTCTTTCTCCCATGAAGTCCAAAGGAATCTACGGTTTGTCAAAAATGATTGTTGAACAACACAACGGGCAGGTTCCTGCCACCTTCAAAGAATTAGAAGCCATGCCGGGCGTAGGCCATAAAACGGCTTCTGTGGTGATGTCGCAGGCGCACGGATTCCCGGCTTTTCCGGTGGATACCCACATACACCGCTTGGCAGCCCGCTGGGGGTTGAGCAGCGGGAAAAGCGTGGAGCAGACCGAACGCGATCTGAAAGCGATTTTTCCCGAAGATACCTGGAATAAATTACACCTCCAGATCATTTACTTTGGAAGGCAATATTGTCCCGCCCGTGTACACGATGTCAAAATCTGTCCTATATGTTCCTGGGTGTGAAGGCCATTGCTTCAATTTGTAGGTGGTACTTGCTCGTTTATTGCCCATAAGCCCTTTTTGAACCTTGTCTTTGATCTTTTTATTGCCCAATACAGACAATTTGTTACTCTTCACATAACACTCCCGAACCACTCATCATTCATCCATTTTTTATGAACCTTCTGGGTATAGACGTTGGCGCTTCCGGCATTAAAGGCGCATTAGTAGATTTAGAAAGCGGCAGGCTTTCCGGCGAACGTTTTCGCGTACCGACTCCCCAACCTTCCACGCCCGAGGCGATGGCAGGGGCCGTGAAGGAAATAGTAGAGTTTTTCAACTATCAGGGGCCGATTGGTTGTGGCTTTCCTTCTATTGTGAAAAACGGGGTGTCCCTGTCGGCAGCCAATATAGATGAAAGCTGGATCAATACCAATATCGAAGAGGTGTTCGGACGCACCAGCGGCCTGCCGGTTTATGCCACCAACGATGCCGACGCAGCTGGCATTGCAGAAATGCGCTATGGTATGGGACAGGGAGAACAGGGCTTAGTCATTCTGATTACCATTGGCACGGGCTTGGGGTCGGCATTATTTTGGCGCGGCCACATGCTCCCCAATACTGAATTTGGTCACCTGTATTGGAAAAATGGCAAAATTGCCGAAAAATATTGCTCTTCCAGCGCCCGCGAGCGCCTCAAAATCAGCAGAAGCGAGTGGGCGGATCGCTTCAACGAATACCTGCAACATCTGGAACTGCTTTTCTCCCCCGACCTTTTTATATTGGGCGGAGGAGAAAGCAAATTCTTCAATCAGGTAAAAGAACAGTTCCATGTAAAAGCGCGCGTAGTACCCGCTAAATTACTCAATAATGCGGGTATTATCGGCGCAGCGGCGTATGCAGCAGAGAAACACCGGCCTTAAAGTCAGGGTGCCTGAATAATCAGCTTCCCCACACCCAGTAGTGCGCCAGACCGGCGTATCTGAAAACCGTACATTCCTTCCGGCAGTTCGTTGCGCTCCAGCAGGAACCGGGGATGGTCACTTTCCATTTTGCTTACCACCGCCCCCCGCATATCCACGACTTCGAGCACGTAATTCCCGGATGTTGGTGCGCCTTCGAGCCAAATCTGTGCGGCTGTGGAGAACGGCTGTGGCGCAACGTGTACCCCGTAAGCAGGTCTTTCGGGCGACCAAGTGCCGACTATTACAAAATCACGGTTGATCCGATGCAGGGTGGTATTGGTAGTCAGTCCCAGCTTAGCATCGAAATAAACAGTCGCCCGGTTGGGTATTGGTGTTTGCAAAGCCAGCCCCACTTTAGGCAGTACATTATACGATACGAAGCCCTCCTGACTACCGGTAAGCATCATGGCAGGCATTTCAAATATTAAAATTCCATTTCCTGTCAGTTCAAAATTGTATGGGTGGCTGCCGGCACCGGGGCGAACAGTCAAGGGGTCTAAATTGGCAGACAGCGTATCCCGGATGACCACGCTGGTAACCGTATCGTTGCCGGGGTTCCGAAAACGAATGGTGTAACTCAACGGAGTGTTGTCTGTGATATAGCGGTTCACCCCATACCCCGGCGGATAGCCGCTCTTGCGGACGGTAGCGGGGGCATTATCCACAATGCTGCAATCCGTATCCTCCCACGGGCCGGGAGCCGGGTCGGGCAACTGTGTCAGAAAACCGGTGCTGAAAGTACCCGTGGCGCTGCAACCTTCTACCGAAAGAGCCGGATAGGCAGGGCCGGGTCCGCCCGGCTCCTGCCGACTTTCCAAACGCCACGTGCTGCCATCGGCTGGCACAGAAATTCGCAGAGAATCGCCCGCAGCGAAGAAATTGATCTGATTGCTACTCACCAAAATTCCGTCCCTGATAAGGTAATAGGGCGCATTTTGCGTCAAAACGCCCTGACCGCTGTTCTTTATGGTGAAATACAGCGAGTCCCCCAGACAGCGGGAGGTCAGGGAGAGAATGCCCCCCTTCCAGTCGGACACACAGTCTGTTGTGGAAGAAATACGTGCTTTCACGCAGTGCGCCTGCCCGTCTTTTACGGGACAGCGCAGCGTGGCTTCTACAAAGAACTCTCCACACTGGTAACCTAAAAGCAAACCCAGCGGAAAACGATAGGTTCCGTTGCCAACAGACACCCCCGAAAGGGAAGCACTTTTATAGACCACCGATGGCGGGAACGATACTTCCGCGACCACGTCAGGGGCATAGACCGGACTGTTATTGCAGTAGCGAATACGATACAAATAAGTATCCCCGCAGCTGCCCAGCGGGTCTGCGGTGATGTCCACCTGTAAAGCCGTACAGGCAGGCACTTTTTTGGCAAAAAAGTTGGCGTTGGACTTACTTCCCCGCTGTGTTATGTTGATAAATACAGGTGCAGGATTACACAGCTCGTAGGCATTATCTGGTGGAACCGCTATGACTGAATAAATGCCCGGTGCAGCCCGAAAAGTGTATAGACCATCAGACTTTGTCTTCGCATAAAGAAACTTCCCGGAAGTACCCAAAGCCAAAATCGTCCAGTTGCCTAAGCCGGTAAAGGTGCCGGCCGACTGGCAACTGCTCATGCGATTCCAGAAAACACCCCCCTGAATAATTGTACAGGGAGGCAGGTTGGCAGGCAGGCATACATTTTTAACAATGGAACAGCCCCCCTTGTCAGATATTGTTACGATATAATTCCCGGGCGATAAAGAACGCACAGTTGCCGTATTGCCATCTTCCCATTTATACTGGTAAGGGGACATGCCTCCCGTAGTACTCATACTTACTTCATAATCGCATATATCACTGCTGACCATTAAGGAGGGAGGGGAAGAAAGGACAAAAGTGCTGGTCTTATTGCATCCGACGGCATCTTTTACAGTCACGGTGTAAGTTCCTGCCCGCAGGTTTATGAGCCTGTTATCAGTGACAGGGACACTCAAATGCGCCCAATGATACGAATAGGGGAACACGCCCCCTGAAGCGGCGAGTACAATATAACCGCTACTGTCGTTCTGACAAGTGGGCGCTTGCAAAGATGAGGAGATGGTAAGGGAGGACGGAATAAAGGGCACTAAAATGCTTTGCACTGCCCTGCAACCGCTGTCATCCGACACGGTGACCTCATAGATGCCAACAACAAGGCCGGAAATAGACGGGCCGGAGAAATTGCCACTCCACATATACGTATATATTCCTGTGCCTCCTGAAACGTTCAAAGAGATGCTTCCGCTACTGCCACAACTACCCTGTACGACGTAGTTAATGGAAATGGGGGCCTGCACAGCCGGGGTTTTCACCGTTTTCACAGCCGAACATCCTGCCGCATCGCGTACGGTCACCGTGTATGTTGTCAGAGGCAATAGATTGGAAACAGAAGCACCCGAAGCCCCATTCGACCACTGGTAGGACAGCGGCAAAGAACCAAAGGCTGTAATGGCTTTTATATTCGCCGGAGAGGGGGAGCCACAGGGAAGTGGCTCTGCTTCCAAAGTCAGCTGAAGATTGTTTTTTGCACGCACCACCACTTCTTTCTTTTGAGAACAGCCGTTGGCAGCCACTACATTTATCAGATATGTACCGTCAGAGAGATTTGTAATTCGGGCGCGATCCAAACTGTCGGGCAGGTGCTGCCAGTCGAATCGGTAAGGAGCTCCTGCGGGATTAACCACGGCCTCTAAGGCGACACTGTCTGTACAGGGAGCATGCTGAGCGACCTGCAATCCTGGTATTCCACGTACAGTAACAGTGGTTTGCACGGTACAGCCCACCGCGTCAGTGACCGTCACGCCGTAGGTACCCACTGTCAGGTTGAAAATGGAGGAAGTAGTTCTGCCTGTGTTCCATGAAAATCTATACGGAAAAACTCCACCGTTCACTAAAACAGCAGCCTTACCTGTGGCAGAATCGCCGCACACGAGTGGCCCCGGAGAAAGAGGCGTTGCAGATAAAACAGCAGGCATAAGCGGAATATTAATGGTATTTGCAACGGTGCATCCTGCAAAATCTGTCACTGTTACTTCATAGGTACCTCCGGTCAGATTGCCAATGACTGTAGTGGTAGCGCCATTCGACCATTCATACCGATAAGGCTTTACACCTCCTGTCGCCTCCGCACGGGCAACTCCGGCGGCGGTTCCCTGACACGGCAGCGTACTATTGCGTAAATCCACCCGGAGGGGAACAGGAAGAAAGCCCACTTCTATGGTAGTATCTTTTTCACAGCCTGCCGCGTCGCTCACCGTGAGTCTGTAAAAACCACTTTGCAAGCCCGTCGGATTGTTTCCTGAAAGTCCGCCATTTGCCCACCTGTAGGTATATCCGGGCGTGCCTCCCCTGGGCTGTACTAAGATGCCCCATACATTGCAGTTCGGAAAGTAGGGTCGGCCATTGACATACATCCGGGACGGAGCAGATACGGTTGCGGTTGCTGTGATTGCTGTATTTAATGCGTCCCGTACAGTAAGGGTGTAGATGCCTGCCTCGAGACCACTGATCGTGGCCGTAGTGGCTCCTGTGGACCATTGGAAAGACAAAGGCGGCTCCCCAAAGCGTACAGCAGCAGCCAGCGTTCCATTTTTACTGCCAAAACAGGCCAGACGGTAGTTTTCAACCCGGACTTGTAATTGGCCCATGTATGGGACATCCAAAGTAAGTGTATCGGCACATTGATTCTGGTCGCGCACTATCACCGTGTAAGTTGCTGGCAGCACATTGGAAATGTCGTCAGTGGAGGCCCCATTGCTCCAAAGATAAGTATAAGTCCCTGTACCGCCTTGTACAAGCAGGGTAGCACGCCCATCGGCAGTGGAAGAGTCGGATGCCATTCTGATTGTGTCGCTTGTAACGGTTAAAACAGGAGGGTCAATCAGGCGCTCCGTTTTGGCTCTGGTACAACCGTTGGTATCGCTGATGGTGACTGTATATACCCCTGCATCCAATGCCGATATGAGCCGGGTAGTATCGCCGTTTGACCACTGATAACGGTAGGGAAGATCACCGCCCGTAGCAGTCACCGCCAAAGACCCATCGCTGCTGCCTGCACAGAGGGGGGGAGCAACGTTGAGGGTTGCCTGCACAGGCGTGGGTTCACTGGTAAATTCTTTATAAACGATGCGCACCTGTACGGTACTGTCGCACCCGTTGCTTTTCTGAAAAACATGCGTATAGACCCCTGCGCTGTCTGTTAATGCGTCCCACGGAAGGCGATAAGGGGCACCAGAACGGCAAACCACTAAATCGGGTAGCACAAACGGCGCGGTCGGGGCAAAAGACACCGTCATGGCCTGTTCGCTACCGTTTTGACAGGCATTGGAGGGGCGTACCCGCACCAAACCGGGGGTTTGTCCAAAAATCAGGTTGACACGGGCTCCTTCCGGCCCTTCAAACATATATGGCCCCGGCCCGACAAGCCCGTTAATGAGCGTTCCTGCCGGGACCCACCAAGCGTAATGGGAAGCACCGATCACGGCTGGAATCGAATAGGTCGCCGTAGCACCGGGACACATCCTGTTTGGTCCCTGTATAGGTGGAGTAGCAGCCAATGGTAGGTTAGAAAATGCGTTGGCAGGACTTATGACCGCTTGAAAATCGCATACATCCGCACCGAATCCATCCAGTACCATATAATAAATTTGCCCTGCCACCGTGCCAAACGTAACGGATATGGGGGTATTGCCCTGCCCCGTGCCTCCTCCGTCACAGGCAATGAATCCACTACTGCAATCCTTATAAATAGCTATCTGAAGACCATCGCCGTTGGCACAGTTAGATGGATAGACTGTGATGGTGGCATCTAAGGATGCACTTGCTATAAATGCGTACCATTGATCGTTCTGAATGCCGCTGCAAAAACCAATTGCTCCGTCTGCGGCGAAGCCTCCGCTACTGCCGAAGATGAAACCGGCATTGCAGATCACACACGCATCCTCACAATTTTCGGAAGGGGTGGGCTGTGTACAAACAGGAAGTTGTTGCGCCAATACCTGCTTGGCAAAAAAGCACAGGAAAAACAGGAATGATAATTTTTTAAACATTGTAATCAGTTTATAAAAGTGGAAAAACGGGCATTCAGGGTTTAAAAATTATCCAACAAATATCTGGTTTTTAATCAAACAAGGTCAAATTTTTCTTTCGATATGTATAATATCCGTCAAAAATACGGTTTTGTCACCTACATTTGTGCATCATTTATGCGCTGATTATGCAAAAAAACCTGCTGTGGGAGACCCTCTCTGCCTTTAGCAAAACGGAACTTCGAGATTTTGACCGCTTCGTACGCTCGCCCTACTTCAACCAAAAAGCAGCCTGTACCCTGCTTTTCGAACACCTCTATACCTGCCTGCGCGAAAAACAGGTGCCGGAACCAACCGGTGCTTTTGCTGCTGTATGGCCCGAAGACGGCTACAACGATCAGAAAATGCGGTTGCTAAATAGCGATCTGCTGCGGCTCACTGAAGAATTTCAAACAGCCCAGGTCGTGCTGGCACAGCAAAACCGACGCGCCATTGCCCTGTCTGCTCAATATCGGCAGCGCAACCTTGCTAAGCACCACCGGATTGCCCTGCGCGAAGCGCGACAGGCACTATCCGCCTACACCTGGCGCAATGCGGAATACTTCGACGAGTTGGGAGAATTGGAGATGGAGCAGTATCGCTTTGCTGCTTCTGTGAAACGCTTCGAAGAGTTCAATTTGCAGGAAATTTCCGATCTGATGGATGTGGCCTTCATCGCCCGCAAACTGCGTCATGCCTGCTTCACGCTTTCTCATCAGGCCGTTTTTAAAAAGCAGTATCATTTAGGGATGTTAGAATCTGTCCTGCAACACATAGAACGCGAGGCCGCCACGCTGCTGCACTATCCGGCTGTGGCGCTCTATTATCATGCCTGTCGGTTTTTGGCAGGACAAAACGGCGAATTGCACTTTGAGCAATTCCGTTTGTTGCTCACAGAAACGGCGCATCTTTTTCCGGAAGACGAAATTCGCGCTCTTTATTTGCTGGCCATCAATTTTGGGGTTAAAAAAAGCAATGAATACGGGCAGGCATGGCTCCGGGCCACTTTCGAGCTGTACAAAGAAGGGTTGGCCCGCCGACTGCTGTTGGAAAATGGCTTTTTGTCGCGTTTTGCCTACAACAATATTGTCGGCATTGCCATGCGCCTCGGCGAGGCCGACTGGGCGGAATCCTTCCTGCTTACTTATAAACCCCTCCTGGAGCGCCGTTACCGCGAAGCATCTTTCAGCCTCAACAGCGCCCGCGTGGCCTACATGCGCCAACGCTATGGTCTGGCGTTGCAATATCTGCAAAATGCCGACTATAAAGATTTCATCAACAGCATGAACGCCAAAATTCTCCAAATGAAAATCTACTACGAAACCGATGAAGTGGAGTTGCTCATCAGCCACCTGGACAGTCTGCAAAATTACATACGCCGTCAGGGGCCGGTGGGCTACCACCGCGAAAATTACCTGCGCATTGTGCGCTACGTGCGCCAATTGGTGCGCACAGCACCTGCCACCCGAAAAAGCCTCAGCCAGTTGGAACAAAAAATACAGTCGGAATCCATCCTGCTGACGGAAAAAGAATGGCTGTTGCGCTGTATAGCCCAACAGAGAAATGACACTGGCCGCGCTAATGGCCTTGCAAGAGAATCAGGGGAAGCCTTATAATATCTCCTCCAAGGTGATCTTTTTACGTATTATTCTGCCATCTCTTTTCAGCACTAAGCGCAGCTTGGAGCCGGGTTTGCATTGAAAACGTTTTTGTATGGCATTAAGCGCAAAAAATCTGGCCGGTACCCATCCGAGGCGCACCAGATAGTCCCCTTTTCGAATGTCTGCCCGGCCAGCCGGGGAGCGCCCGATCACATTTTGCACCAGGTAATTACGCAATTGACTGCCAGTAGCTACGATGTGGATGCCAGTACGGTCAAAAGTGTAAGGACGGTTGGCATTTTTCAGAGGTTTAAGCCACATTTTTCCGTTTTGGTAGTCCAAAACAACGACATAGCGGGACAGAATCCCATTTCCAATCAATCCGTTGCGACTATTCAGGTAGGGTTTATTAAGCAGGGTATCCAAACGTTGAAAATAAGAAACGGCGTTGTTTTGAGAAAAAGGCCCCAGCTTCATGTGAAAAATACGACCCGCATAGCCCTCTAAAAACCCCCCCAATCCAATACCGATTTCGCTGGTCACAGCAGTAGCAGGGGGCTTTAGAAGCGGGTGGGAGTCACTGAACAACAACAGGGGCAGGGCAGCACCGGTGTCTATCAACAGTTTAACAGGAATGACAGTATCGCGCAGGATTTGCAGATGAGTATTATAGTAAGGTTTATTGCGATACATGGCTATGCCGATTTCGGAAAAGTCCTTCCCCGGCTTGAAATATTCCCGCTGATGCAAGCGGATGATTCCTTTCTGGTAATTGATTTCCATAATATAGTCTTCGAAAATATGGGCAGACAAAATTCCATGTACGGTAGTACCCACATGTTCGTCAAACTTAAAATAGTCCTCCTCCAAGACCAAAATGTCCTGTCCGTAAGCATTCACTTTTTCTGTAAGATCGAAGCCGACCCCCCGGCACAAATACGCCGTCAGCAGGGTACTCAGGTCTGAACCGGCAATTTTGAAAGACCTCTCGTACTTGAGGCCAATGGCACGCGCTACTTCGGGTTTTGAGAGTACCGTGTATTCTGCGCCAGTGTCGAAAATAAACACCAGCGGCAATGCCCCGTTGAAAGTGAGCTTCACCAGAATAAAATTGTTGTAGTACTCAAAAGGGATTTCTACGGACCTTTGCCGGTTTTTTACGGAAGAACCCGGCTGCGCAAGGGTAGTCGTCAGCGAGCCGTAAAAAAGCAGAAGAAACAGGAGACAACGCATAGAATGTCGGTTAGGTCAACGCAAAAGTAAATACAAAGCCCCATTGGTGTACTTCAAAGGCATATTTTTTCGGCATACCCGGCGTTTTAAAGCACCAGTGTACAGACCGACACTTTAGAAGTACCAACAATTAACAGCATACATGCACACATAAAGTTTTTTATAAGAATTTATCCTTTGGGAATATAAGCTGATTTTATATCGTGTACTTTTGTGACCTCATCTTTTAATATATGCTTGTCTGCTTCCAATGAAATACTTTATCTGCATTTGCCTCTTTTTTCTTCTGTTTGCGTCGGGTCTTTCTGCACAAATTACCTGGAACGATACCCTGCGTGCGCACTCCCTGTACCAAACGGCCATGAGCAACTACGATTCCGCCCAATATGCGAAGGCATTGCCTGCCATGCAGGAAGTGGCTCGGATATGGGTTGCCCTGCTGCCCCAGGGATCACCTGGTGAAGCAGCAGCCGTCCTGCGTACTGGTATATGCCTGTACAAAACAGGAAAGTACACACACGCGGTGTCCCCCCTGCAACGGGCCTTGGTACTTTATCCATTGCCGACCGCTGACCGCTCGAAAACCCTGCAATGGTCGGGCCTGAACCTGATGGCTCAGGGACACTATCAGGCTTCCGTAGCCGTTTTAGCGGAAGCTGCCGACATTTCGAAGGCCGTTTATGGAGCCGAACACTTAGAGACAGCGCGTGCATGGGGAATATTGGGGACGGCCTGCAATTATGCAGGTCAGTACGAAGAAGCCATAAAGTTGCAGGAGAAGGTCCTACAGATTCGGCGCAGACAACTGCCTGCCGATCATCCCTCTATTGCTAATGCCTGCATGGTACTCGGCGAATCCCACCAGTTTATTCGCCGTTACGCTGCCGCCCTGACCTATTTTCAAATGGCCTACGATTTGCAAATTGGCACATTGGGACCGGATCATTACAACATTGCATACGCCCATTCGGGTATTGGACAGGTATTACTCGCTCTGCGCGAGCCGCAGAAAGCACTGGAACATTTTATCCGCGAACGGGACATCTTCTTAGTGCTGAAAAAGGACCGGACCCCTGATTTTGTTTATCCATGCAGCGATCTCGGAAAGGCATATTTCGCTCTCCACCAATATGACACTGCCCTTGTTTGGTTCCAACGGGCCGTAGGCGTGTATCAAGTGGAAACCGGCCCCAACACCACCTTGCGAGCCACCCTGCTTCATCACCTCGGCAATACTCAACTGGCCTTGGGGGACTTAGAGGGTGCAGAGGCATCTTTTCGGGAAGACCAGCGCATTATACGCACTCTTTTTGGAGAGAGCAGTTATGAGGGAAATTACCAATTAGAGAGCGATCAGGCCCGTTTATATGCGCAGTGGTACCAAAAGACCGGAAAGGACAGTTTGATGGTGCGCAGTCGCCATCATTACAGCCGCATGGTTGCCCTATTGGAAGATCGGCTGCAACGCGAGCCTTCTGTGATCCTGCAACGCAAGTATCTTTATGATATGGTGCCGTTTGTAGAGCGCGCAATTGACATGGAATATCGGACTTTTGAACGCCAAAAAGATCCGACGGCCCTTGAAAATGCCTGGGCATGGAGCGAAAGGATGCACAGTTTTCAACTGTATAACGCCGTTCAGGAAAGCCGGATCCGGCAACAGACTGACTTGCCCGATACCTTGTTGAAGCAGGAATATGCCTTGCAAACAGCTATTTCCGACCTTCAAAAATACGAGAAATACTTAATTGAATACAAAGGAAAAACCCTGATAGACCCGGAAGTGCTGGAAAACCGCGCCCGATATCGTGCGAAAGTGGCTGCTTTAGACAGCGTCACGGCGACTCTGCATGCACATAATCCGGAATACACCCGCTGGAAAAATACCCTCCGCCTCCCTCTGCTTACAGAAACCCGTTCATTACTATCTCCCCGTCAAACCCTGCTGGAGTATTTTGTGGGCGACAGTACGGTTTTCGTTTTTGTGATCAATCCCCTGCAAACACATTTCCTGCGTCTCCCTTTGGCATTTCCTCTGGAAAAAACCACACAGGCATTCCGAACGGGCATAGCGGCATATCATACCGCTGCTCAACCAACCGATGCCCTTTACGAAAAATCTCTGCGTCAATATATATCGGCTGCACATGAGCTCTATAGCTACCTCCTGCTTCCCGTAGAACATTTGTTGACAGAAGAAGTGTGCATTGTGACTGACGGGCCATTGCATGATATTCCCTTTGAAGCCCTGCTCACGGCTTTGCCATCTGAGCCTGCTAATTTTGATACCTACGCATTCTGGATCAAAAAACACGTCGTTTCTTATCCCTACGCTGCCGCACTGTGGCAACCTCAACGCCCGACTACTGCTTCATCTGCTCCGTCAGACAATTCTTTTCTGGGGTTCGCTCCTTTTTTTAAAGGGGACCCTGCATCCCTGACTATTAGCAAAAATCAAGGGCGCGACGGATTTTTGGAATTGCCTGCTTCCGGCAGGGAGATTGTACAGGCCAACAAGCACCTCGGTGGCAGGGGAGAAGTTTTTTTGGGAGAAGCAGCAACCCGTGCTGTCTTTTTGCAAAAAGCCGGGCAATACAGCATCCTGCACCTCAGTACCCATGCGCAGGCCAACAACCAGTCGGGCGACTGGTCTTTTGTTGCTTTTACAGACAGAGACGGTAATATGTCCAACCTGCTCTACGCTGCCGACATTTACCCCCTTTCCCTGCGGGCTAAGCTGGTTGTCCTTTCCGCTTGCGAAACCAGCGCAGGTGCCTGGCAGCGCGGCGAAGGAGTATTCTCTCTCTCCCGAGCTTTCACGTATGCCGGTGCAGCCAATGTCGTAGCATCGCTCTGGAAAGTGAGCGACCAGTCTATCCTCTACATCATGGATGCTTTCTATAGCCAAATTCAGCAGAAAGGCTGCTGCCATAGTCGGGTACTTGCCGCTGCTAAGCATCAATACCTGAAGAATTACCGGGGTGCCGCTGCACATCCCTTTTTCTGGGCAGGCTTGTGTTGGTATGGATAAAATTTTGATTGCCTGATACCATAAATGAAACAGTCCTGAGGAATCAATTGAACCCTTAACATGCCTGTAAGGCTTCGAGCAGGGCAGTATTTTCGGAGGGCGTACCCACAGTGATGCGCAGACAATTGCCACAGTGCATTTCGTTGGTGCGGTTGCGCACGATAATGCCCTTTTCGCTCAGTTGCCGATAAATGCGGTTGGCATCGGTGGTACGCACCAGCAGGAAATTGGCATCGGAAGGATAAATTTGCCGGATACAGGGCAACTCAGGCAGCGCGGCTTTGAGGCGACTGCGCTCGGCCAACAAAACCGCCACTTTCTCCTGTACCCTTTCAGGATGAGACAGTGCCTGGAGAGCCAGCCGTATATTGGCGATGCTCAGGTTATAGGGGTATTTTACTTTGTTCAGCAAATCAATGATGAAAGGACTGGCAAAGGCCATGCCCACCCGCAAGGCCGCTAAACCCCAGGCTTTGGACAAGGTTTGCAACACCACAAGGCGCGGAAAGCGTTCTAAAAGCCCCACAGTAGAGGGGTGCCTGGAAAAATCAATATAGGCTTCATCTATAGCCACAATGCCGGGAAAATGGCTCAGCAGGGTTTCCAAATCCCCCGCTTCTATGCTGTTGCCGGTGGGATTATTGGGCGAGCAGAGAAACAGGATTTTAGAGTGGGTGTTGGCTGCTGCCAGAATTGCCGGGATGTCCGGCGTAAAATCGGGGTGCAGCGGTATGGCTTTGATGCCACACCCGTGTATATTGGCTTGCACGCTGTACATGCCATAGGTGGGCGGCAGCAGGATAATGTGGTCGTCATCGGGCTGACAAAACACCCGCAGCAGCAGGTCTATGGCCTCATCGCTGCCATTGCCGAGGAAAATTTGGGAAGGGCTTACCCCTTTCAGGTCTGCTAAGGCCCCTTTCAGTTCTTTTTGTTGTGGGTCGGGATAGCGCGAAAAATCTTCATTCAGAGGGCTGCCGAGACTGTTCTCATTGGCATCCAAAAACACGTCAGCCTGTCCTTTAAATTCGTCGCGGGCCGACGAATAGGGCTTCAAGCGCAGAATGCCGGGGCGTACTAAGGGCGTAATTGCCGCAGCAATATTTGATGTGGGAGGGGATATGGAGGGCGCAAGCATTTGTACAGGGCATTTTAGAATTAAAGGTTACTGTTTAAAGAGTAGTCCAAAATAACAAAACCGTGGGTGGCAGGAAGCCATACACGGTTTTGCTATTATTCAATCTACATCTCTGCAAAAGGAGCAAGATGCTTTATTCGTCATCCTCATCGCCAACAGGCGTTATTTCGGGTACAGAAGCGCTCTCGCCGGGCGTGGGGTCAATAAACGGACGCTTGCCGATCAGGTTTTCAAGGTCAGCGCGGTGGAGTACCTCTTTTTCCAAAAGGGCTTTTGCCAAAGCATCCAACTCGTGGCGTTTGTCGCGCAGGAGGTTTTTGCAGCGCTCGTATTGTTCTTCGATCATCGCCTTTACTTCCTGATCAATCATGTAGGCCGTTTGCTCCGAGAAAGGGCGCGTATAGCTTTCGTTGAGCATAGAATAGTAGGACACATTGCCCACTTTATCGCTCAGGCCATAATTTACAATCATTTCGTAGGACAGGCGCGTGATATGATCCAGATCACTCTGTGCTCCCGTACTGATTTTGTCGAAAACTACCGACTCGGCAGCGCGACCGCCGAGGGTCATACAAATATCGTCCAACAACTTCTCCTTGCGGGTAATGTACTGCTCTTTCGGCAGGTATTGGGCATACCCCAAGGCTGCCAGACCGCGCGGTACGATAGTGACCTTCACCAAAGGATGGGCGTGTTCCAAAAACCAGCCACAGACCGCGTGTCCGGCCTCGTGGTAAGCAATAATCTGCTTTTCTTCCGGGCTGATGATTTTGTTCTTTTTCTCCAACCCCCCAATCACCTTATCCAACGCGTAATTGAAATCGTCTATGTCCACCGCCTTCTTGTCACGGCGTGCCGCAATCAAGGCGGCCTCATTACATACATTGGCAATATCGGCCCCTACAAATCCAGGAGTCATTTCTGCCAGTTCCTGCGAACGCACTTCCGGCGAAATCTTGATATTCTTCAAATGTACCTCAAAAATCTGGGCGCGGCCTTTGAGATCGGGGCGACCTATGCCGATTTGCCGATCGAAACGGCCCGGACGCATCAGGGCCTGATCGAGAATATCGGGTCGGTTGGTAGCAGCCATCAGAATGACCCCTTTGTCGGTGGGGAAACCATCCATTTCCACCAACAGCTGATTGAGGGTATTCTCGCGCTCGTCGTTGCCCCCCTGAATAGCTCCCCGACCCCGGGCGCGGCCAATGGCATCCACTTCGTCAATGAAAATAATGCAGGGTGCTTTTTCGCGGGCCTGCCGGAACAGGTCGCGCACGCGGGAAGCGCCCACGCCCACAAACATTTCCACAAAATCGGAACCCGAAATGGAAAAGAAGGGAGCGCCTGCCTCGCCGGCTACCGCTTTGGCCAACAGGGTTTTACCCGTGCCCGGAGGGCCGACCAACAAAACGCCTTTGGGGATTTTACCGCCCAGCGTAGTATATTTTTTCGGATTTTTCAAAAAATCCACAATTTCCATGACCTCCTCCTTGGCTTCGTCCAAACCCGCCACATCGGCAAAAGTGATGTTCACTTTTGAATTGTTGTCAAAAAGGGTGGCCTTGGACTTGCCAATGTTGAAAATTTGAGCACCCGGTCCGCCTGCTCCACCGCCCACACGGCGCACAATGAACACCCAGAGGGCAAGGAAAAGCAGCAACATCAGCAGATAAGGCAGCATGAGACTAAACCAGTCGGTGCGCTCCTCATACTCCACCAGAATAGCAGGCTTTTTTTCCTTGGTCAGGGTTTCGTTCAATTTATTGAGTTTTGGCTCCAACACTTCCGGCTTGCCAATATTCATCACATAGTGCGGTGGCTGGCGATTGCCCAGTTCTTTGGTTTCTGCCTTAATGTCCTTGTGATCACCAAAACCCAGAGAATCCTTTACAATATAGATATAGGCTTCTTTATCGTTCACCACGATAAAACGACGGATCTCGCCCTGCCGCGCCCACTCTGTAAAGCGCGCCCAGTCTACTTTGGGAGCAGTGTTGAGAATCTTGGACATTTGAAGGCCCAGCAGAATCATGCCAATGAGGATATAAATCCACATAAAGCTGAACCTGGGCATCCCATCGCCTTCGTCATCCCGACGAGGCGGACGCGGAGTCTCTTCCTCGCGGTTTTTTTTGTTCTCTTTTTCTTCCATTGTTGTAGCTCCACGATCTGTGGTCGTGGATGATAAGGGGATGTGTACACCGCATCAGAACCATAGACCGTCCTGTCGCAGCGTTGTTTTTTTGTTGTTGATTGCGCCCGCAGAAAGTGCCGACTGTTATACCTCGCCGTATTCTGTCACCTCTGCATCGCTCCACAAACTCTCCAGCTCATAAAACTCGCGGGTTTCAGGATAAAAAACATGAACCACTGTATTGAAATAGTCCATCAGAATCCATTTTGCATTATTGGAGCCTTCCGTGTGAGTAGGCATGGATTGCAATGCATCTTTTACTTTTTTGTAAACGCTGTCTGAAATGGCCTTCACATGGGTATTGGAGTCGCCCTCACATATAATGAAAAAGTCGGCAGGTGCGTCTCCCAACTTACGCAAATCCAGCTGGATAATGTTCTTTCCCTTCTTATCGCGGATTCCTTCTACAATAGCGTGGTTCAATTGTTCGGTGAAGGGGTTGCGGATTCTGTTCCGCTGCACTGTGATGTGATTCAAATATTATTCAGTTTGTTAAAATTTTAAACCATTTGGAAAATAAAACGCAAAGGTTACGCCTTTATTTGCTTTATCTCCAATTTTGTACTATGGAAAACACCATTTTTACCGGAAAAGTTTACCATTGCTTCGACGAATTATCCTCTACCAACGATTATGCGGTGCAATTAATAGATATAGGCACCGCATCGAACGAAAAGGGCAGATCGGAAAATGCAGGAGATGCTTTGTCTGAACACCCAACAGCAAAAAGCAGACCACCAGAGGGTACGCTGATCCGGGCTGTCAATCAGTCAGCAGGCCGTGGACAATTTGGCAGCACCTGGGAGAGCGCTGCCGGCCTCAATCTCACCTTTAGTGTGGTCTTTTATCCGACCTGGTTGCCCCCTGCACGGGTTTTCCGGCTCAACATGGTGGTTGCTCTGGCAGTACGCGAAGTATTGGAGAGCCTGCGGGCTGCCTGTCCTGCACCTGACACCCTGTCGCCTGTGCGCATCAAATGGCCCAACGATATATACATAGGCGATGAAAAATGCGCGGGCATTTTAATACAAAACGGCTTGCAGGGCCAGCAGCTGCACTGGTCGGTGGCAGGCATCGGCCTGAATGTCAATCAAACGGATTTTTCGCCCCTGCTCCCCAACCCCACTTCTGCGGCGCGGGCCTTCGGACGGACTTTCGACCTCGAACAGGTGATGGGCGAAGTGTGGGTCCGCTTGGAACGCCGATACTTACAACTCAAAGCAGGCGGCGATGCGGCCCTGCGTGCCCTGTACGAATCCTACTTGTATCGGCGTGCAGAGCAACACTTTTTTTATATACCTGCGGAAAACAAAACGGTGGAGGGCATGATTGCGGGCGTAACGGAGGGCGGGCGTTTGCGCCTGCGCACCGCCGAAGGGGAACGCACTTTTGAAGTAAAAGAAGTGCGGTTTGCCCCTGCCCGCTGATTAATTTGCCATATTCAGGTCTTTGCGGCCATCGGTATCGCGCATTTCCACGGTAGCAAACCAGACGGCAGCAAGGGAAGAAACAACCATGTAGGCCGCAATGGCAACCACTGCCCACACGCCCACCTGGGTGCGTGCGTCAAACCAGTCGCCATTCTGGTACCAGATCAAGCCCAAAAGCAAAACGGATTTGCCGATTTCCAAGTACATGGCATACCGTCTTCGATCCATGAGTTCGGTATAGGCAAAGACGTTCAGAAAAATAATGGCACCGTACAGGAAAATGTTGGGAACGCCAATTGCTGCAATGAACGCAAAAAAATAGACCAACAGGGCATAATTAAAAAACAACTGAATCCAGCTCCAGATTTTGAAAGCCCGCGAAGCAGGCGTGTCGTATTTTTCGTAGTGCGGTACGTCGCGCACCGTGAATACCGGATATTGCGCCTTTACGTCTTCCGGTCGCCAGCCGGTCGGCATAAACCATACCCGCAGTTTGTCCCACCAGCTGCGGGTGCGCCAGGCATCGGTGAACATCAGCCAGAAATGTTGGAAATTGATGCGAATGGGATTCCAGGTACGCACCGGGCGCGTTACGCCATACTGGGGCGGCACGTCGGGCAGTTCTTCCTGAAAACTTCCAAACACCCGATCCCACAGGCAAAATATCTGCCCATAGTTTTTATCCATATACTCCGGGTTGATGGCGTGGTGTACGCGGTGCTGGGAAGGAGTAACAATGATATACTCCAACCAGCCGAGGCGACCGATGAGCCGGGTGTGGTACCAATACTGGAGAAAAAGATGGAGCGGGCCAACAACGGCTATCACTACCGGCGGAACGCCCAGCAGGGCAGCCGGGAGCAGCAGGATGGTAAAGTAATTGATGATGGTGGAAATGGACTGCCGCAGGGCACAGGAAAGGTTAAACTCCTCGCTGCTGTGGTGAATGATGTGGCGGTTCCACAGAAAATTGATCTCATGGGACCACCGATGTACCCAGTAGCCCTGAAAATCCACCGCAATGAAGGCAATCAGATACGCCTGCCAGGTGGCTTCCAGGCGTACCAAACACCAATGTTCGACCATCCAGCCGTAAGTAAGAATACTGATGCTCATGCCCAACACATCCTTGACCACATTGGTGATGCCGGAACTAAAACTGGAAATGCTGTCCAACGACCTTTCCACAGAGACCCCTTTTATGCGCTCGACGATTTTCTCTGCGAAAAAAAGCAGGAAAAAAATGGGGATAACGATATTGAGCATTTTACCGTAAACTTCCATTACAGAGGACTTGATTTTTAAAAATGAACGCCAAACAATTTACAAGTAGTAAATTAAAATGATCTGCGTTTTTTCCAAGCGCGATCCAAACTCCAGGGGCCGCTTCCCAATAAAAACCAGACTGCGGTCAGCAGGACAAATAAAAACGGATGTTGGTCGTCGTAATAGAATTTGCCAGTACCCAATTTAAAACAAATGAACAGCATCACCCCTGCGACGGCCAGCGCAGCCAGTCGGGTGAAAAGACCGGCAGCCAACAGCAACCCGCCGATCAACTCCACCCATTTCCCTAATGCCGCCATGAAATACGGATAGGGCAGGCTCCGAATACTGTCCCATTGACTGTATTCTGCTATTTTGCTGCTGTCCAACGCCTCTATGCCATGATATGCCATGAGCAGCCCTGTGATGATGCGCAAAATTGCCAGACCTTCCTCTTTAAAGGACAAAGACGAATCGGAGAAAAACATGATAGAATTTTAGAGCAAAGGTACAGATTAAGGTATAAAAGTACATACATTTGCACAAAAAATTATGGCACTTCGTTTCTGTTGCTTTTCCGTTCTTTTTATGCTTTTGCTGTCGGCCTGCACTTCCACTGCCCCTGTCACGCTGCCTCAACCCTTCGACTGGGAAGGTCACCGGGGCTGTCGGGGCATCCTCCCTGAAAACAGCATCCCTGCTTTCCTGAAAGCCTTAGACTATCCGGAGGTCAACGTCTTGGAACTTGATCTGGCGGTGTCGAAAGACGGCCAGCTGATGGTCAGCCATGAACCGTGGTTCAATCCTGCCATTTGCCTGCTGCCCAACGGCGATTCCATTAAAGCCGGCGAGGCGGAAAAAATATTGCTCTACCAGCTGACCGCCGCTGAAATACAGCAATACGACTGCGGCAGCAAAGGCAATGCCCGCTTCCCGGAACAACAGAAAATGCGCACCCACAAGCCCACCCTGCGGGAACTCGTCACCGCCGTCAGAACCCAAAGGTCCGACAAAGCCGACATCCGCTGGAACATCGAAATAAAAAGCAACCCCGCGTGGGACAACGTTCGCCACCCGGCCGTTGAAGTGTTTGCCCAAATGGTCATAGACGAGGTAAAGGCGCTGGGCCTCGAACGGCATTGTATCATTCAATCGTTCGACGAACGGCCCTTGCAGTACATCCATCAAAAAGACCCTGCACTCACCATTGCGCTATTGGTGGAAAATACGCGCAGCATGGCGGCCAATATTGAATCGCTGGGGTTTCAGCCTGCCATTTACAGCCCTTATTTTCAATTGGTGTCGAAGCGCTTAGTGCGCCAGTGCAAGGCGCGGCACCTGAAGCTGGTACCCTGGACGGTCAACAACGTCTCTGATATGCGCGCCCTGATTCGGTTGGGGGTGGATGGTATTATTACGGACTACCCCAACCGGATCCGGGAGGTGGCACAGTAATAACTATCCAGCCGCCTTTTTTAAGAAAAAGCCCTCAAATCCTGATACTTTTGCTCAATTTTGACATCGGTAGATGTCTTACGTTGGTAGAAATGACGATATTTGCCCTCATTCGACCTCTCCGAGGTCGCAACATCTTGTTAATCAATCATTTCTACCAACGTTAAACCTCTCCGAGGTGGTTGGGATAGGCGGCTGGATAGTCACAAATCAGAAGTGGAAAAAAATATTGCATAGGAATGTATGTAAACCTGGCTCTTAGCGATAAATATGCCGTGGGACGAGGGACGGATGACTACGGGGCTATCAAAGGCTGGGGCATACTTCTTACAACCAATCGGGTTGTAAATTGGGAGACGAAGGATGATATACCTGCCTTGATTACAGGAAATGCACATTTGAGAACAACCGCCTTTTACGAAGATACTGCACGATGGCATTTAGTTAGTGATGTAGTAACCGCACAAAGTGATGCTGAGTGGATTACGTTGGGGAATTTCCAGCCATTTTTGCTAACCCCAAAATTAAAAATATATCAATCTTCTTCTCTTGATTTTTACAGTTCCTATTACATGATAGACGATGTATTCGTCGTACCCGCAGAGGACGGGGGCCTATTGCCGCCCGATACCACCCTGTGCAGCGGCCAGTTCCCACTGTCCGTTGAGGTGCAGGGCAACCCCGCCCGGTTTGTGTGGTGGGATGGCGATACCACCGCCCGCACCCGGCAAATCACACAACCCGGCCGCTACGCCATTCGCACAGCGTGGGAGGGCTGCGAGATTTACGACACCATCGAGGTCAAAATGGCCCACAACCCCGGCCCGCTGCTCCAATTGCCCGATCTGAGCGTCTGCCCGCAGAATTTGCCACAGGTAATCACCCTGTCCGATACCCTGCCTTTTTACAACTACCGCTGGTCGTCGGGGACAGGCGGGCGCTCTGTGTCGCTGGCGGATGCCGGCGTGTACAGCGTCACCGCAGACCACCCTTGCGGGTCGGTTTCCGACACTTTTGCCCTGCGCCTGCTGCCACAGGTGGAAGTACACCTGCCCCCGGACACTACCCTGTGCCGGGAAGGCGTGGAGCAGCCCTTTATGTTGCGTCCTCATGGCCCTGCCCTGCCCAATTACTACTGGTCAACCGGGGCGGTGGCACCAGGCATCGTAGTGCGGGAAACAGGCACTTACTGGCTGCGTTCCGAAGGCGCATGCAACACCGATACCGATTCGGTGACGCTACGGGGATGTCCGGCAAGGGCCTACATTCCCGATGTTTTTGCACCCGATGCAGCACGTCCGGAGAACGCTTTTTTTCTTCCGGTCATTCTCAACGGGGTATTTTTGGAACTGGCTGTATATGACCGCTGGGGCAGCTTAGTGTATATGGAAACTGCCGGATCGGGCGGGGAGGTGCGCGGCTGGGATGGCTTTTCGCGTCGCCAGCCCTGTCCCGCCGGGGTGTATGCCTACTACCTGCGCTGGCGCGAAAACGACACCGGGACAGCACACTCTGCCAAAGGATTGCTGACTTTGGTGCGCTAAAACCTTTACAGAGAGACGATGGGAGGAGCGTGGTTCAGGATTCCCCCCTGTTACATCCGATTCAGCACCTTGACCACTTCAGGGCGCAACAAGTCCACCCAGCGGCTGTATTGCTGGCCGGAGGGGTGGAGGTCGTCGGAGGCAAGGAGGCCGGGTTCCTCAAAGGCTTTGCGGGAAATGTCGGTTACATTGATGTAGTTGACCCCCATTTTGCCCGCCAGGGTGCGGTTATAGTCATTATAGGCATCTATCGCCTGCGATATTTTGGCGGGGTCGGGGGTAAATTTCTGGCCGTAGGGCGTGTAGGCCCAGTCGGGAATGGACAGCACAAACACATGATCGGGTTTGCCACCTGCAAATTTGATGGCTAAGGTCAGCAGGTCACTAAATTCCGTTTCGTAGGAGGCGGCACTCAGGTTTTGGTATTGGTTATTGACCCCGATGCAAAGGGTAACGATGCTGAACACGCTGTCGCGGATGCCGGTGGCATTTTTGATAGCGGTTTTGAGCTCGTCGGTGCGCCAGCCGGTTTTGGCAATGATGTGCGGGTCGGTCACATCAAAGCCTTCTTTGGTGCGCAACTGCGCGGCCAGCTGATTGGGGAAGTTGAGGGCAGCATCTACGTCTTCCCCGATGGTATAGGAATCACCAAGTGCTAAAAAGTCGTGTTGTTTCAAGGTGTTGCTATTTTCAGGTTGATCGTCGTTTTTGGTGCCACATGCAGAAAGAGCGGCGAGCAGGAAAAACAGGAATCGGGTCATGGTGTCAGCGGGCTGATGAGATGATAAGTAAATGCACCAACCTGTCCTTTTACATTTCCACAATATCGCCCAGCAGGGTAGCACTGGACGCATCGCGGATGCGCACATAGGCATAGTCGCCGGGTCGGAGGCCGGGTTGCTTGGGGAAAACGCACATTTTGTTCTGCGTATTGCGTCCGCAAAAATCTGCATCCGACTTGCGCGAGTTGCCTTCGATCAGCACCTTAAAGGTTTTGCCAATATCGCGCTGGTTGTGGTGCAGGCTGATGGCATTTTGCAGGCGAATGACCTCACTGAGGCGGCGTTTCTTCACCTCTTCCGGAATATCGTCTGCATATTTGCGGGCGGCCAGTGTGCCGGGGCGCTCGGAATAGGAAAACATATAGGACATGGAATAATCGGCGTACTCCATCATGCTCAGCGTTTCCTGGTGTTCTTCTTCCGTTTCACTGCAAAAACCCGTGATGATGTCGCTGGACACCGCCGCTTCGGGCAGAATGCGCCGCACGGCTGCCATGCGTTCCATGTACCAGGGCCGGTCGTAGGTGCGGTTCATCAGCTCCAATACGCGCGAGTTGCCCGACTGCACCGGCAGGTGGATATATTTGCAAACGTTATCGTAGGAGGCCATAACATACAGGACTTTATCGGTCATGTCCTTGGGGTGGCTGGTACTGAAACGGACCCGCAAATCGGGATGAATGCGGGCGGTCAGGGCCAACAGGTCGGCAAAATCGGTTTTTTCACCGGTTTCTGGATTTTCCCATTTGTAGGAATCTACATTTTGGCCCAGCAAAGTGACTTCCCGATAGCCGTTTTCAAAAAGTTGGGCAGCTTCCGCCACCACGCTGTAGGGATCGCGGGAGCGCTCGCGCCCCCGGGTGAAAGGCACCACACAGAAGGAACACATATTGTCGCAGCCGCGCATGATGCTGATGAAGGCCGTCACACCATTGGTGTCTAAGCGCACCGGGCTGATGTCGGCATAGGTCTCTTCGCGGCTGAGCAGCACATTGACCATGCGCTGGCCGTCTTCGGCAGAGCCGACAAGACCGGGCAAATCGCGGTAGGCATCGGGGCCGACCACCAAGTCCACCAACTGTTCTTCTTCCAGAAATTTCTTTTTGAGGCGCTCGGCCATGCAGCCCAGCACACCCACTAAGGCACCGGGGCGCTGCTTTTTGATGGTTTCAAAAAAACGCAGGCGTTTGCGCACCGTATCCTCTGCTTTTTCGCGTATGGAACAGGTGTTGATCAGAATCAAATCGCTTTCTTCCACATTGCGGGTAGCCGCATAGCCCATATCCGACAAAATAGAAGCCACAATTTCGGAATCCGAAAAGTTCATCTGACAGCCGTAGCTCTCTATATAAAAGCGCTTGCTGTCGGCACGCAGCAGGTCGGCGTTCAGCGGCTTGTAGTAAGCGCTGCCCTGTTTTGACTCGTCGTGGGTATGAATGCCTTCCAATGTCGGATTTTGATCGTACATAAGCTTTTATAACTGTGCGCTGACGGTGGCAGAAGGGGAAGGTCAGGTGTTTTTGAAAAAGACCGCAAAGGTAGGGATTTTTTGTGGATCAGAAAAACAAACCGATCTGCGGGAATCAAAAATTCCAGGTTTTTGCAGTTTTTTTTGAATTACAACGCCAAGCACCTACCTTTGCGCCTTTACACAGCTCTTATCCTGACACCCAATATGGTTGCTACTCAAAATTTTCTTTCGGAAAGGGTACAAAATCTGGCTGAATCGGAAACCCTGAAAATGGCCCGCATGGCCCGCGAATTGCGGGCACAGGGCCATGATGTGATCAGCCTCAGCCTCGGCGAACCCGACTTCGACACGCCCGACCACATCAAAGAGGCCGCCTACCAGGCCCTCAAAGACGGCTATACCAAATACACCCCTGTGGCGGGCCTGCCCGAATTGGTCAAAGCCATCAGCGAGAAATTTAAACGCGACAATGGGCTGGAGTATCGGCCCGATCAGATTGTGGTCAGCAATGGTGCCAAACAATCGGTATATAATATTTGTCAGGCCCTGCTCGACCCGGGCGACGAGGTGGTGGTGTTTTCCCCTTACTGGGTTTCTTATGTGGAGATCATCAAATTGTCGGGGGGAACACCCATAGCAGTATATGCCGGTGTGGAACGCGATTTTAAGCCCAGTCCGGCCCAATTGGAAGAGGCCATTACGGAGCGCACCAAATTTGTACTGTTCTCTTCGCCCTGCAATCCGACCGGAACGGTGTTTGCGCGCAGCGAGTTGGAAGCTTATGCAAAGGTACTGGGGCGGCACAAACACGTCATCGTGGTGAGCGACGAAATTTACGAATATATCAATTTCACCCACGAACACGTCAGCATTGGCATCTTTCCGGAAGTAAAAGATCGCACTGTGACCATTAACGGATTTGCCAAAGGGTTCGCCATGACCGGCTGGCGCTTGGGCTATATGGGGGCACCCAAAGCAATTGCAGATGCCTGTGCCAAAATACAGGGACAGGTAACCAGCGGCGCGGCCTCTTTTAGTCAGAAAGCCGGTATGGTGGCACTCACTACCGATCTGGGGCCGACCGAGCGGATGCGGGAGGCATTTCGGGAGCGCCGCGACATTGTATTGTCTTTGTTGGAGGAAATTCCGGGTATAAAAACCAACCTGCCGGACGGTGCCTTCTATATTTTTGCCGATATCAGCGCCTTTTTTGGCAAAAGCGACGGCATCACCACCATTGGCAATGCCGACGATTTCTGTGATTATATTATGAACGTGGCCCATGTGGGTTTGGTCTCCGGGTCTGCTTTTGGCGATCCCAACTGTTTCCGCCTGAGCTATGCGGCCTCGGAAGAGCAGCTGCGGGAGGCGGTGCGCCGTATGAAGATGGTGCTGTCTCCGCTCCGGTAAGGGCGAATTTATCGTGCCGCTTCCTGTTAAAAATGACCGTTTTCTGGTATTTTTCTCATTTTTTTTGCGGAAAGGCGATAAAATTTTATTCGTTATTTTGACTAAAAGAACTCCCCGATTTTTAATCGAAGGGGGTTTTTTTATTTTTTTCAAAATTTTATTTTAAAAAATTGACTAAAATAAATTGTTTTTGCAATTTTTAAAAAAAATTAACATTTTTTTAAGATAATGCTTGTTTTTTAAAAAATTTTCTACCTTTGCCCCGGCTTTCAGGCCCAATTTTAGTCCTTTCATTTTCTGCAACAGTACACCAAACCCTCCGCCTTACATCGTATTGTTGTAATTTTAAGTCCTTTTATGCAGCACAGGGTTCTCGGTTGGACACTGTAAAAGAGATGCTGTTTTACTAAAAACAATTAATCATGACCGACGTTTTACCTTCCAGTTGCCCCCAATTACCAAGTCTTCGTCTTTTATGGTTGCTTTTGCCCCTTTTTCTGATTGGTACATCTTCTGCTCCGCTTCCCCCCTGCAAACCCGATGATGCTGAAGTGATGCAATTGCGTCAATTTGTGTGTGGATATGCCCAGAACTTCACGGGCTTGCGCTATGTCCATGCAGGCACTTCCACCCGCACCGGCTTCGACTGTTCCGGGTTTACCAGTTTCATTCTAAAAGAATTTGGCATTAAAACCTCCCCTGGCTCCAACATACAGTCCACGGAAGGAGTAGGGGTAGCGTTGAAAGAAGTGCTGCCGGGCGATCTGGTGTTTTTCGGACGCGGAAAACGCATTCAGCACGTGGCGATGGTGGTTGAAAACACAGAAGAAGGCATTATCTGTGTACATAGCACCAGCAGTCGCGGCATCATAGTGGAAAATATTTCCACTTCGAGTTATTGGAAACCGAAAATTTTATTCGCAAGAGATGTCATTACCGGGCAGGCAATTTTTTGAGTAAAGGCCGCCACATCAAAACAAAACGTACCATGAATAAGGGGTATTCCAGCAACGGGGTACCCCTTTTCTATATAAACAAATGTGTTAATGTGTTAATTTTCAAACAGTTACATTGAATATAACACGAATTACAGCAATTTCTTATTTGGCACATCTATCATCCTGTAACCCCCTGATTTATCGGGGGGCCAAGCACCTTCTCCCTTCAAAAACATCTATCATCCTGACAAACATCACATCTATTCATTCAAATAAGAAATTGCTGCACGAATTAATTTCAATCAGCCACTTAAAAGGCTGATTTAGTCACTCAACGTACCTTAATTCTTTATTGCTATGGATCTGATTGCTTTTCGCACCTATTGTTTAGAAAAAAAAGGAACTTCCGAGGATTTTCCTTTTGACGAAGTAACGCTGGCCCTGCGGGTAGGTGGCAAGATATTTGCCCTGACCGGCCTGGATGCCGAGCGTTTTCAGGTCAACCTTAAATGTGAGCCGGAATACGCAGTGGAACTTCGGGAGCAATACCCGGAAGTGCAGCCAGGCTATCACATGAATAAAAAGCACTGGAATACGGTGGATTTTGAGGGCAGTCTGCCCGAGAGCCTGTTGCGTCGCCTGATAGACCACTCTTACGAACAGACTGTGAAAACCCTGAAGAAGGCGGAACGCGCCCGGCTTGACGCTGACCAATAAAAAAAGGACACCGTCCCGCGTTATCGTGCGAAACGGTGCCCCAAAAAGCGATTCTAAAAAATCAGAATCGGTGGACTATTTTTGTAACACCACCCTGCGAATGGCAGTTTCTCCATTGACGGTCACCCGAATGAAGTAAGTGCCACTCTGGTAGGGAGCCAGGGAAAGTGGCTGATCTATGGCCATGGTGGTACCGCCTTCGATGCTTTGCAGCACCTGCCCTAAGGTGTTGACTACTTCAAAGCGCACTGTTGCGGCATGATCCAATACTAAACTAATCAGGACCTGATCGGCAGTAGGGTTCGGAGTCATGGTCAGCGCAGCAACAGAAGCAGGATCCTGTACCCCCACCATGGACGTGATGACTACGCTGCGGGTGATTCGCGGCGTACATCCTGTGGGATCAAAGACCGTAACGGTATAGGTGCCGGGTGCTAAGTTGGAAATGCGATTGGAGGTAGAGTTGTTACTCCACTGGAAGCGATATAAATTTGGATTTTGCACTAAGGTACCAAAACCACCAGAGGCAGTCACTGTGGCAGTGCCATTGTTATTGGGCGGCACAGCATTGGTAGAAGTAACAGTGGCAGTCAGGGGGCGCAAAGGCGGCAAAAGTCCAATGGAAATGGACTTTCCGACTTTAAAACAAGTACCGGTCGAATCAATGTTGCTTAAGAAATTAAGACGCGTTGTATCGAGTACAGTGCCATTTGCAATAACAACCGGCGTAAAGTAAATCCTTGTGTTCCATGGAATGAATGTGGAGTCATTCACTAAGAAAGGCAGATAAGGAGTAGGAAGCACGCGGTAGCTGGCCAAAAAACCGGGGTGCGAAGGCGGCCATACGCCCTGGGGGATGGTATCTATCGAAATGACCCATGCCATACCATGCTCTTCGCCCAAGGGAACAATATTATACTTTGTCAGATCTGTACGAATGTATTTCGAGACCGTATCTCTGGCGCATACCAACCCTGTACTGGTGGCAGCTGGATCTATGGTAATATCTTCGCAGCGCTTAATGGTGGTTTGCTCCATTTGAACGCAGAACTCGCCGGTGGCCACGACTCCGCTGTCTTCATAACCATCTATCAGGATGTAGTAGCGCTTCGCTTTTTCGGTGGCAAATTCCACACTGGCACGCCAATCCGGCTCGCCATCGGCATACAGATCGTCATTGCAGGCCACAATGGTTAAATTCGAGCAGTCATTGCCGAGGTAAACCGCCATTTGCGTATCGCCTTCATCCTGCTGGGCAGTACCGATGTAATTGGTGGCATTGCAGGGAACGGTCTGGATATTGTACGTATTGCCGTCTCCTATAAAGGTGTACCACATAGAGCGATTGACTTTATTTTCGTTCCAGCAGTCTATCGGTGGATCAGTGGAAGCAGGGGTGGCGGTGGTGTTGTTGAACAGGGCCGACACTTTTTTTACCCCTACTGCACCCCCTGTCAGGTTGGTGAGGTCTGTGGCAGTGGCACACACATCCACATTTTCCACAATAGCCGGCAGGCGGGTAAATTCCACTTCATCTACATAGTACTCCGAATCGGGATCGCTTGCGTAGAAGTCCACACTGCCGAGATTTTTTGTGTAGTTCCAGGCGCGGCGCAATACGCCGTCTATATAGAGATAGGCAATGTTTTTGTCAAGGTCTATGACGTGCTCTACCGAAAACCACGTTGCCATCGGGAAGGTCTCAATGACATAGGGCTGCGGATTAGCGATACTGTCGGTGCCATCTGCCCTGAAATATACATCCAAGGTCCAGTTGTCGCTGGTTTGTGCTGCTACAGCCGGATTTTGCAGGTGTTGCAGGTTATAATAGGCGTTTTTTCCTTTTGGAACAAACATATTCCACTTCAGGCTGTAACGACCGGTGGAGCGGTTGCCGAGGCGCAACAGCTGGTCATCGCCCTGCACGGAGCCTGCACTGTTTATTTCGTAGATGACCCGCATGGCTTTCCGCCCGTCGGAAGCAATAATGCGCTGGGTCGCAGTATCCACCACGCTTCCCACATTGGCGCTCAAAATGCCGTTGTTGTCCTGCTCTCCCCACGGAATCCAGTGTATCGCCTGAGAGCTGAGGCTGCCCAGTAAATAACTTTCAAAATTATCGCATATAAGTTTATCAGGATTGTTGGCACAGCTCACAGCAGGCGGATTGGTTGTCAGTTGTATATCGTCTATTTTCCAGTGGTATTCCTCGTTGCCTTCCCAACGGAAACGCAACCATACCTTCGACTTGTTATCGGCTTCGTTCAGGTCCACTTCTATGTGATCATTATACACTACATTTTCAATGGTATTGGGCAATACTTCATAATCTTTAAAAGTGGTACCATCTGTGCTTACGCCTACATAGACTTTAGAATCCACGTCCACCTTCCCGAACTGGGTATGGAACAACACGTGGACATTGGTTTTCCCCGTGCAGTCTATGGGGTCCTTACTGGTCAAAGTAACATCGTAAACGAACGAGCCGTTGTCGTAGGAATTGAACAGAAAGTAACCATTCGTGGCCGTAGGAGCCTGGAAAGGCTTGACCGTGGGATCCTGGTACCCTGCTAAGGGGTCCTTAGTCCATTCCCATTTTTTAGTGCCGGGATTGGTGCCGCCGCCTGTCCAGCGGGCGGTAGCCGAGGCCTGATCGCTGAACGTTTCCGTCCAAAATACCTGTGCGGACAGTGACCATGTTCCGAGCAATGTGCAAAGGGCAATGGTCAGCATCCTGAAGGCGAAAAAATGCTTCATAAATTGAGCGTTTAATTGATGAAATAGTTGAGTTGTCGTGCAGGAGACACAAAGTTCGGATTATTTTGCCAGAACAGGCCTCTTTTATCGTATGAACAGGCGAAATGCCAAAGGGCGACATTTCTTTACATTTTTATTTTTATGAAGTGCTTTCTGTAAGAATATGCTCAGGCCAATAAAACTTGCGACTTAAGCGGTCGCAAAGATATTAAAAAATTGGAACTTGCGTTTTTCTGTGCAGTCAAAAACCGGCGATTTTGTGAATTTCATCTACTTTTGCCGCCCGTTTGCACAAGCCGATTTGGGTTCATCTGCTTTTACGTGGAACCGATCGTTTTACCACTTATTGCCTGGTCTTCGATATGTGTAAGTCTCTGATCGAAATCTGTTCGCCTTATCTTAAATCTGACTATCTGAAAATGAACACATTATCAAATTAAAAAATTATCAAATTAAATTACATGCGCATCATTGGAGGAAAATTTAAAGGTCGGCGTTTCACTCCGCCTGCCGATCACTGGCCCACGCGGCCCACAACCGACTATGCCAAAGAAGCCCTTTTCAACATCCTCAACAACCGATTGGATTTTGAAAGTGTTAAGGTACTCGATTTGTTTGGCGGCACGGGCAGCCACAGCTACGAATTTATCTCCCGGGGCTGCGAAGATGTGACTTATGTGGATAAGTTTGCCCCGGCGGTGCAGTTTGTGCGCAAAACGGCAGAAACCCTGCAAATTACGCCCTTTTTAAAAATCCTTCAAATGGACGTTTTTCGGTTTATTGAAAACGCTACTGCTCAATATGACTATATCTTCGCCGGGCCGCCCTATGCCCTGCCTACCATAGACACGATACCGAATTTGATTTTTGAAAAAAATCTGCTGTTGCCGGAGGGCATTTTTGTATTGGAACACAACCCGCATCACGATTTTCACGATCACCCGCACTTTACAGAGATGCGGAGCTACGGCAAAACGCTGCTTAGTTTTTTTGCATAACCCCCCCCTTTGTGCAGCGCCGCTGCTATTTCGTTCGGGTCGCCGCCGGGAAAGGAAAGATGCAAGATTCGGGGAGAAATATTGACATCCAAACAATGTTGATAGGTTTTATCGTAGTATTGCAAAGCGATGTCAGCAGCAGTGGCGAAATCGCGCCGGGCTAAAGCCTCTAAGGCGGTTTTGAGGTTTTGTCCACCTAACTTTTTTTCAATGCGGCGAAAGGCGGCCTCCAATTCTGTCACGTCTGTCAGCACATAGTCCGCCAGCAAATGCGCAATGCGGGCCTCCTGTGGTATTTCAATATTATAGAGGGTATTGCCTTTCATGGCCGTCCAGAAGCCCATCGGAATATAGACCCTCCCAATGCTGCGGCTTTCATTTTCTACCCAGATGGTTTTGTCCGCATCAAGAGCGGTTATGGCCTGCCATAAATCGTTTTCAAACTGCTCCACAGTGGGTTGTGGCGGCTCTCCGATTACGCCAAATGAAGAGCCTTTGTGGTGGGCTAATGCTTCCAAATCAAGAATTTGCGCTCCGAGGCTGCGGAGTGCGTGCAGAATTTTTGTCTTGCCCGAACCGGTTTTGCCGCCCACCACGCGCAAATCGCGAAAGCGCAGGTTGTCAAAGCCCTGCAACACGTGCTGTCGGTATTGTTTATAGCCTCCTTCTAAAGTGATGACATCAAATCCGTTGTTGCGCAGCAGCCAGGCCATGCTTTGGCTGCGCTGTCCGCCGCGCCAGCAATGGACGGCCACTTTGCGATTGGGCGCTATGGTTCGGGCAGTGCGCACAAAATCGGCCATTTTAGGGCCAACTATCTCCAAGCCTGCTTCCATGGCAGGCTCTTTGCCCTCTTGTTTGTACAAAGTCCCTACCTGTGTCCGCTCCTCATCGCTAAACAGAGGAAAAGAGCAGGCACCGGGTATGTGGCCCTGTGCATACTCGCCGGGCGAGCGTACATCCAGCATCACCCGATCGGCAATCAAAAACCCGGAAGTTGGAACAATGCCTGTGGGAGTCATTGGAGTTTGGCCACAACGGTTTTATTGCCCTTTACCTGTTCATTCATGGAAACCTGTATTTCGGCATCGAGCGGCAAAAACAGGTCCACCCGCGAACCAAACTTGATGAAGCCCATGTCGCCTCCCTGCTCCACCTGCTGGCCTTCTTCCACATACCATTTGATGCGCTTGGCCATTGCACCTGCTATTTGCCGCATCAGAATTTCAGCCGATCCGATATCGTAAACCACCGTGGTACGCTCGTTTTCGGTGCTGCTTTTTGGATGCCAGGCTACTAAGTACTTGCCCGGATGGTAGCGGAAATAATTGACCACTCCACTCACCGGATTGCGGTTGACGTGTACATTCAGGGGCGACATAAATATAGACACCTGTATTCTTTTGTCGTTAAAGTACTCATTTTCAGTCACTTCTTCGATCACACAAACGCGGCCATCGGCAGGCGCATAGACCAAATGATTATCCGAAATCATCACCTCACGCACCGGATTTCGGAAAAATTGTAAAACGAGCAGATAGACTACTAACGAAACCACGATCGAAAAAACCAATCCGACGGGAACCCAGTGCCAGACAGCCCAATTAAGTACAGTGAGTACCAGGGCGAATACCGTCAGAATAACCCGTCCTTCTTTATGAATGCGGAGTAGCATATTTGATATGGAAGAATTTTTAAGAATTGGGCGCAAAGATACTAAAAAACAGGAGAATTGAATTAATCTATTTCTTTTACCTTTGCGCCCACCACCACTGAATAAGTATTATGACAGACATTGAAATTGCACAGAAAACCCCTTTAAAACCGATTGCTGAAGTCGCTGCCGATACCTTAGGGTTGCCCGAAACTGCCCTGGAGTTATACGGCCGATACAAAGCCAAAATGGATGCAGCGTACCTCAACACCCTGCCCGACCGGCCTGAAAGCAAGCTGATTTTAGTCACGGCCATGAGTCCCACCCCTGCCGGGGAAGGCAAAACGGCTACCTGCATCGGATTGGGCGATGCCCTCAACTACATCGGCAAAAAGGCCCTGATTTGTTTGCGCGAGCCAAGCCTCGGCCCCGTGTTCGGCATGAAAGGCGGTGCTGCCGGAGGGGGCTATGCACAGGTGGTACCCATGGAAGACATTAATTTGCATTTTACAGGCGATTTTCACGCCATTGCAGCGGCCCACAATCTGCTGTCTGCCCTGTTAGATAATCACATCCATCAGGGCAATGCGCTGAGTATAGATGTGCGGCGCATCCGCTGGAAACGGGTCATGGACATGAATGACCGCGCCCTGCGCAACATCGTAGTCGGTTTGGGTGGCCCCAACAATGGCCTCCCCCGCGAAGACGGATTTGATATTGTGGTAGCATCGGAGGTGATGGCCATTTTCTGTTTAGCCACTTCGTTACAAGACCTGAAAACCCGCCTCGGAGAAATTATCGTGGCCTACAATACAGAGAAGCAACCGGTACGTGCCCGCGATTTACAGGCCCACGGGGCCATGGCGGCCCTTTTAAAAAATGCCATTCAGCCTAATTTGGTTCAAACGCTGGAACACAACCCCGCCTTCATACACGGAGGGCCTTTTGCCAACATCGCACACGGCTGCAACTCAGTATTGGCTACTAAAAATGCCCTTAAACTGGCTGATTACGTAGTGACGGAAGCCGGATTCGGGGCTGATTTGGGGGCAGAAAAGTTTTTTGACATCAAATGCCGCAAAAGTGGCCTGCGGCCTGCCGCAGCGGTGGTAGTGGCCACTATCCGGGCTTTGAAATACCACGGAGGCGTGGAAGTAACAGAACTACAAAAAGAAGACACAGGTGCTTTGGAGCGCGGTTATGTCAATTTGGAGCGCCATCTGCAAAACTTGCGGCAGCACTTCGGAATGTCGGTAGTGGTGGCCATCAATCATTTCACTTACGATACGCCCGCCGAACTTCAATGGCTGCTGGACCGGTTGCAACAGGACGGCGTAACCGGCGTAGTGGCGCGCCATTGGGCGGAAGGAGGCAGGGGAGCTGCGGAATTGGCTAAAGCAGTTGTGCAGACCATCGAAACCACGCCCTCCGAGTTCCGCTTTTTGTATGCCGACGAATTGCCCCTTTGGGAAAAAATGCGTACCATTGCCACCCGCATATATGGTGCTTCTGATATTAAAGCAGAAAGCGGGGTCAAAACCCGGGTAGATCAGCTGGAGGCGGAGGGCTACGGTCATTTGCCTGTTTGTGTTGCCAAAACCCAATATTCTTTTTCGACCGATGTGAAAAAGCGCGGTGCTCCCGGCGCGCACACCATTGCCATACGCGAAGTGCGCCTTTCTGCCGGTGCCGGTTTTGTGGTGATGATTAGCGGGGATATTATGACCATGCCCGGCTTGCCCAAGGTGCCGTCTGCCGAAAAAATTGATATAGACGACAAAGGTCGTATCACAGGGCTGTTCTAAGGACTGATAACTCCGGTGGGCGGCGCTAAGGATATAAAGAAATAGTTTTGTGTTACGTTCCATTTACGGATAGCACGAATACAAAAAAAGGTGCTGCCAACCTTTGGGTCAACAGCACCTCCAAAAATGGATACTCATTAAGTCCTTTACTTCTTATTACCAGCGGCATCAAATGTAACAGAGCCGGGACCTCTGAAGCGCACTACATATTCAATGGTGCAGTCGCGCTTCGTAACTTTTGTGATGATGGCAATCTCTCTGCCGGCAGCGTTGGCTGCCAGCCATGCTTGTGCCGGCTGGGGCAGATCAGTGACAGCAATCTTTAGGGGTTGTACCCGACAACCGCCATTTACAAGCGTGTCGTGCGGGCCATGTGGGCCGTGCGGGCCAAACAGAGAATCCAGCGGGTGCGGACGGCGCGGGCCACGGGTAGTATCGCACAGGTGCAGGGAGTCGTGCGGGTGTGTACCAATCGAATCGCCATGCGGGCCGCGACGGCGGTGATGTTCAGCAAGCGGGCTGGTACCGGGGCCGCGCTCCTGCACCCCCACAGAGGCAGTGGTCAGATCGCCGGTAATGGTTTCAAGTGCCTCTTTCTGGCAGGCGGGGAGAAAAGCGACAGCGAAGGTCAGGGCGAGGGCAGGTGCCCACACCGGGAAAAAACGTTTCAACATGATACTGAAAATTTAAATTGTGGTGTGTTAGAAATGGTAGTTGATGCCGGTGTTGATACCTGCGAAGAACATACCTGGTAATTTTTGTTGTTCTGTTGTGTTGGTCGAAAAAGAACCTGACAATACAGGTTCGGCAGTAAAACTCCAATTGCGGGTCATCCGATAGCTTAGTCCGGCTGCGGCGCGATACCCCCACCTCAAGCGCTCTTGGGTTTCAAAAGACGGCTGAGGCCGATTGCCTTTTTCTATTTCCAATTTGGTATTGTCAGACTGTAGGGAAGCAATATCTATCCGATTGGAAAGCAGGTACTGGGCTTCTGTTCCTGCTTTGAGGGTGGCTTTTAGTCGGCCCTTTCCAAAAGTATAGGTAACCAGAAGCGGTACTTTCAATAACTTTGTTCTTTCTTCGGTAGTAATGGTCAGATGCACAAGTTCTGTTAAGCCAACGGGGTTGTTTGGATTGGATTGCTCCATGCGCACACTGACTTCTGCGGTACCCGAATAGGTATTCAGATTATAGTCGAAGTTAAAGGCAGGTCTCCCGTGCGGGCCGCCTCCGAGCGGGTTGCCGTGCTTAAACTCAAATCGGGGGGTATGTTCCGCTTTTTGTTCCACCAGCGTGTAATATAAGCCGGTTTCCAACCCCCACTGCCGATGTATTTTTCTTCCTGCTGCCATCCCCCATTCCATAGAGCGGGCTATAGAGCGTTCTTCATTGATGAATACCGGCACAGTGCGCGTGGGACGGCCCGGCCTCGGCCGCTCCACGGGTCTTTGCGGTGCTTCAACGGCTGTCTCGCGGGTCACTACGGGTGCTATACGTACGCCTGCATACCACTTGGGCGACGGGCGATGCACCTTAATAAGGGGTGAGACAGGAAACAAAAGGACTGGTGCCGATTGCGCCGACCACAGGGGTGCTAAGCGGCTTTTCGACAAAGCCTGTAAAGCAGGAAAAGGAAGTGTAATAGTAGTGTCTGCGGCTGTTCCTCTGCTTTCCTGCTGCTGTGTCCCTATCGCATTTTGCTGCGTTAACCCTTCTGCCACTGCGGCCGCAGCGCTTGCAGAATTAACCGACTCCTCGTTGGAGACTTTATTGTTTTCATAGTTGCCCGAAGCAGCCGCTACCCCATCGCTTTTGTGAACAACACTGGCTGTAGTAACATGGGGAATGCCCTCTTTCCGATGTGCGTATTGCTCATTTACAATATCTGTGCCATTTTTTTCAATGCTTGCTCCCGCTTTTTTTTCAGTCCCCGAATATAACGAAAAGGGGAAATTTTCAGGACTTTTCTGGTGTTTTTTCTGGTGTTCTGACGCTATTATTTGCTCTATTCGCTTATTGACCAGTGTTTCCACTTCTTTACTCAGGGTTTGCTCTAAAGCTGCCTGTTGCTGTTTTTGTAAAGCGCTCTCTAAATGATCTATCTTGTGATTGTAATAGTGGTACATCAGGGAAAAGGCCACAACTAAACACAACACTGAGGAAGCCAGCCAGCCCACCCAGCCTGGCACTACACCTGCCGACAGGGGGCCAACAGCAGCAGGCGGCGCGGGAGGGGGTACCTCTAATCCGGCAGCAATCCTGCTCCACATATCGGAGGAGGGATTTTCCTCATATCCATCGAACGATTTTTGCACAAAATCGTCCAGATGATCCTTATCAGGTAAATTTTCTTCCATACAATGCCTGTTAATCTTCAATAAAGGTTTTGTCCAACAATTTTCTGAAATGGTTTTTGGCACGTAACAACTGCGATTTGGAGGTGCCAACGGAAATGCCGAGTATGTCGGCAATTTCAGGGTGGGTATAGCCCTCCAAAATGTGGAGGTTGAACACCGCCCTGAAACCGGGGGGCAGCTGTTGCAGGATTTTCACCATTTGTCGCGCCTGCGATTCGTGTACATCCAATGCAACCGGATGGTCTTCTATGTATTCTTCCCCTTTCAATTCCACGAAGGTGATGCCTTTCCTGCTTTTTTGCAAATGCTGCAAAGCGGTATTCACAAATATTTTGCGCACCCATCCTTCAAAATGTCCTGCGCCGCTGTATTGGTGCAGATCGCGAAAAACACGCAAAAACCCTTCCTGCAACATGTCCTCTGCGTCCTCGCGGTTATTGGCATAGCGCAGACACAAAGCAAACATCCTGCCCTTGAAGCGCTCGTAAAAGCGCTGTTGGGCCAAGCGTTCGCCGCTGATACATGCCTGTAACTCTGAGGGTTGATCCATGAAAACGATTTGCCGTATTAGGTGGGTAGCCGAAGGCAGGGGTTGCATCCGGGGTAAAAAAAGTTTTTATTTTTTATTTTTTATCTACCTTGCGCCGCATTTTGAAATAAAACATAAGACCGTGTCTGATATACCTTCTTCCGCACCTGCCGATGTTCAGCCCAAAAATGACCCCCGTACCATTCAGGGATGGGCTTTTTTCGACTGGGCCAATAGTGCCTACGCATTGGTGATTACAGTGGCGATTTTTCCGGGTTATTTTTTAGAACTGACTAAAGACGAGGTGAGTATTCTGGGGTATAAAATGTCAGACAGCACGCTTTTCGCCTGGAGCATTTCGCTGGCGTATATCATTATTGCCATGTTGTCGCCCATTTTGTCGGGTATTGCGGATTATAGCGGACGGAAAAAGCAATTTTTGCGCTTTTTTACCATTTTGGGGGCGCTGGCCTGCATTTCCCTGCTTTTTTTCACCAGTATGAAAACCCTCTGGGTGGGAGTCACAGGGTTCATTCTGGCTACCATCGGTTTTGCAGGCGGTATCGTGTTTTATAACTCGTTTTTGCCCATCATAGCTACCGAAGACCGCTACGATGCCGTCAGTGCCAAAGGGTTCAGTTATGGGTTTTTCGGAAGTATTTTACTGCTCGTCACCAACCTGATCGTCATTTTAAACTACGAATGGTTCGGGTTTTCAGAAAGCCTCAAGGCGGTTCCCACTGCCTTCATTATGGTGGGCCTGTGGTGGATTGGTTTTGCCCAGATTCCGCTGCGTCGTTTGCCGGATGACCGCCCTGCCGGAGATTTTAAAGCCGACGAGAGCCTGATTAAACGGGGATACGCCGAACTAAGGCGCGTGTGGCAAATTGTTAAAAGAGACCGCAACATCAAGCGCTATCTGATTTCCTTTTTTCTTTTCAATGCAGGAGTGCAGGCAGTCCTGTTTCTGGCTTCTGTTTTTGCAGAAAAAGAGCTGGGCTTTAAAACCGAAAACCTGATTTTACTGATTATCATTTTGCAAATTGTGGGCATCGGGGGAGCACACCTGTTTGCCAAAATATCCGACTTAAAAGGCAACCGTCTCTCTTTGCTGATTGCCCTTTTCCTGTGGATGTGCATCTGCGTCGCGGGCTATTTTGTGCAGTCCGGCTTAGATTTCTATTTTCTGGCCGCCGGGGTGGGCTTAGTAATGGGCGGTACCCAGTCTATGGGGCGCTCCACCTACGCCAAATTTTTTCCTGAAAACACCAGCGACACGGCTTCTTTCTATAGTTTTTACGATGTGATGGACAAGTTGTCCACTGTTTTCGGTACATTTATCTTCGGTTTCGTGGAACAAATAAGCGGGGGTATGCGCAACAGCGTCCTGTCGCTGGCACTCTTCTTTTTTATCAGCATTTTCATGCTTCTGACCGTACAGGTGAAGCGGATGCAACCGGCCTAAAAGTGCGGGCAGTCACATTTGGGTTTAAACAAGCGGCAACTTTCCAGTACCAGCATGCCAAATGTGAGGAGAACAAAAGCGAGGCGCACCCAGTTGATATTTTTTTTCATGTAAAAATGAGAAAATTTTATTATTTTTGCGGCAAAGTTACGCTATTAACGACAAAAGACGATTTTAATGTATGTCCGCCGATAAGCCGCGTATTTTGGTAACTGTCCTTAATTGGGGGCTGGGCCACGCCACCCGCTGCATTCCCCTGATCAGGCAGCTGGAACAGCAGGGAGCCACCGTGATTGCTGCTTCCGACGGGGTTTCGCTCCACCTTTTGCGTGCGGAATTCCCCCACCTGACCGTTCTGGAACTGCCCTCCTACCGCATCCGCTACGAAACCTCCAATATGGTATGGAATATCGCCCGTCAGTTGCCCCGCATTTTGTATGCTGTTCGAGCGGAACACCGCATGATCCGTCATTGGGTCAGGAAGTACCGGGCGCATGGCATTATTTCGGACAATCGGTATGGCTGCTACCACAAAAACATCAAAAGCGTGCTGATTACGCATCAATTGCATTTGCGCCTGCCGGGCAAGGCATTGCAATGGGCCGTTAACCAGCTGTTACACCGAATTTTGCGCCGATTTGATGCCATCTGGGTACCGGACCTGCCCGGCACCCCCAATCTGTCCGGGGTGCTTTCGCACCCGCCTCCTGAACACCTGCAGGTACATTATATCGGTCCTCAGTCGCGCATGCAAACGTTCAAAAAGGATGCTGAAAAGGAGCCAACCTGGCAGCGCCATAAAACTGAATATGACGCAGGGGTCATTCTTTCCGGCCCCGAACCCCAGCGCACCATCCTCGAACAGCGCCTGCTCGAGCAGGCCGTGATGCTGGACGATTACCATTTTGTTTTTGTACAGGGAAAAACCGGGGAAGGGAAAGAACATTATTTTTTGGCAGACCACATTGAAGTGGTTTCCTATCTCACCTCAAACGAACTGAATGCGCTGCTGTCGGTCTGCAAAGCGGTGGTGTGTCGCTCCGGCTACAGCAGCATCATGGATTTGGCAGCGCTCGGCCTCAAAGCGGTATTAATCCCCACGCCCGGCCAGACGGAACAGGAATATCTGGCCGAATATTTTGCGGAAAAAAACGTCTTTGTGCGCCAGCGACAGGAGGAACTGGACTTGGAGAAGGCGCTGGGAGCGCTCTCTGGTACAACCGGCCTCGACCCGGTCTGTTATCAGGAGGAACATTTAGAAAAAATACTGCATACATGGCTCTTTTCTTAAAAGCACCGACTGCACATGCACACATAAACATTCCAAGAAAACCGGGAATCTGTACAATAGTCCCCTGTCATTTGCAGTTACAGGTTCGATACTAACCCCTTTGTACTTCCCATTTCATGTTCAATACTCTTATCATCGGCGGCGGTGCAGCCGGTTTTTTTGCAGCCATCGCCTGTGCGGAAACGAATCCGCAGGGCCGGGTGATGGTTCTGGAGCGCGGCAAAAGTGTGTTGGAAAAAGTGCGCATCAGTGGCGGCGGAAGGTGCAATGTCACCCACGCCTGTTTTGAGCCACGTACCTTAGTGGGTTTTTATCCACGCGGCCATCGGGAACTATTGGGGCCGTTTATGCAATTTGGCCCGGCAGATACCATTGAGTGGTTTGGCCAACGGGGAGTTCGGCTGAAAACGGAAGCAGACGGCCGGATGTTTCCTGTGACAGACAGTTCTGCTACCATTGCAGAGTGTCTGATGGAAAGTGCGCGTCGGGCAGGGGTAGTTGTAAAAACAGCAAGCCGGGTTTCCGGTTTCACGCCCACAGAAAGCGGGAAGTGGCGGGTGGAATTGGCAGACGCGCATCAACCCCTGCTGTGCGATCAATTGATGATCGCTACGGGCAGTAGTGCGGCTGTTTGGGAGCAATTGCAACAATTGGGACATGCGATTGTGCCGCCTGTACCCTCTTTGTTCACTTTCAATACGAAAGACACGCGATTGCGCGATCTTTCCGGGGTTTCCCTGCCCAAAGTATTGCTGCGGGTACCCGGTCAGGAACTGAAAGCAGAGGGGCCTTTGTTGGTGACCCATCGCGGACTGAGTGGCCCTGCCATTTTGCGCCTCTCGGCGTGGGGCGCGCGTGTTTTAAATGTCCTTGACTATCGTTTTCCCCTGCTGATTCAATGGACAGGCGACCGGACGCAGGAGGAAGTAAAGGAAATGTTGCAGGAAGTGAAACAGGCACAGGCCCGCAAAATCGTCACTTCGGTGGCCCCTTTCGGGCTTCCGGCCCGGTTGTGGGGCAACTTGGTGGAAGCAGCCCGATTGCCGGAAGGGCTGCGCTGGGCGGACATGACAAAAATCCAAATGGATGCCCTCTATGCACAGGTACACACCTGTGAAATGGCCGTTGCGGGCAAAAATACCTTTAAAGAGGAGTTTGTAACCGCCGGGGGCGTGGCGCTGCGCGAAATAGATTTTAAGCGTTTTGCCAGCCGATTGTTTCCTAACTTATACATAGCCGGTGAGGCCCTCGATATAGATGCCATTACCGGGGGCTTCAATTTTCAGGCTGCCTGGACAGGGGGCTGGCTGGCCGGAAAAGCCATGGGCGAGGCGAGCATTTTTTGAAATTCTGCTTCCATTTGTCTGAATTCCACCACTTCTATACGCTGATTTCCATACCATACCCGCTCGTACACACCAGTCAGATACCTGAAATGGGCAATGGAAGGATGGCGGGCCATTTCGCGCAGATAATCGCGGTTGGTTTTTTCGCGTGACCAGGAGATCTGTTTTTTGGTATGCAGGTCTTTTATGAGTTGCAGGTAATAGAGGCGAATGGCAAGGGTATAATTTTGCTGTGCCAATGCAGTTTTTAGAAAAGCATCCAAGTCGGATTCTTCTAAATACTGCTCTACGTTGTCTAAAGTAATGACCGTGCCGTCGGAAGCCAGTTTTTTATTGGAAGGCAACTCCAACAGTTTAAAAATAAGATAAGCAATCAAACCAATGGCAACGATAACGGCCAGTATCTGGAGCGTTTTGATCCAGCCATCTCCGCGCATCCAGTCGGGCGTATCGTACGCATCGGAAGCGGGCCGGGGTTCAATTTTTTTGGGTACATCGCGGCTGTAATCTATACCTGCGGCTGCTTTTTCCCAAGTGTCGTTGTGAATGGGGCGACTTTGCACAGGCGCAGGAGGGGGCCGTCGTTCCCGGGGCGGGGCAAGCACCTCGGAATGGGTCGTTTCCGAAGAGATTTCAGTTTTGTCCCAAAGCATTTCCACCTCCGAATCGCTACTGTCCGTCGGGTACTCTGATTGCGCACGCAGAGGGGCAATACCCGCGAGCCACACCAAAACCACAGGAAAACAACAAGAGGACAGGTACTTCCACATAAATCTGTATATTGAATAAGGCAAAGGTACACGAAACCCTTAAATAGTGTTACATTTGCCTCTTAATTTTTACTTTGCCCGTTCTATTACGTGTATCCAGGATTATACGAAACACATTTTCATCTGCCCGGTCAGACTGCTTTTTACAAAGGCAAAGTGCGGGATGTTTATACGGTAGGCGATCGGTTGGTCATGGTTGCTTCCGACCGCATCTCTGCTTTTGACCATGTGCTGCCCCGTCCGATTCCTTACAAAGGGGCCGTACTGAATCAAATTGCCGCGCATTTTCTGAACAACACCCGCGATATTTGCCCGAACTGGTTGGAAAGCACACCCGATCCCAATGTGGCTATTGGTAAGCGTTGCGTGCCTTTTCGCGTGGAAATGGTCATTCGGGGCTACTTAGCGGGACACGCGGCCCGTACATATCTGTCAGGCGGACGTGTCCTGTGTGGAGAAGCCCTGCCGGAAGGACTACGGGAAAACGACCGCCTTCCTGTTCCCGTCATTACTCCCACAACAAAGGCAGAGGCCGGACACGACGAAGATATTTCCCGTGCCGACATCATTGCGCAGGGGTTGGCAGGAGCCGACGAATATGCCGTTTTGGAAAGTTATACCCATGCCCTTTTTGTGCGCGGTCAGGAAATGGCTGCTGCAAGGGGCTTGATTTTAGTGGACACCAAGTACGAATTTGGGCTGTATGAAGGCGAAATTTTCCTGATGGACGAGATACACACCCCCGACAGTTCGCGCTACTTCTACGCAGAAGGCTACGAAGAAAGGCAGCAGCAGGGTCAGAAACAGCGCCAATTGAGCAAAGAGTTTGTGCGCGAGTGGTTGATGGCCAACGGTTTCCAGGGAAAAACGGGACAGCGCATTCCGGATATGCCGGATGCTTTCGTAGAAGAAATCAGTCAGCGCTATATTGAATTATATGAACAGGTGACGGGCCTCGCTTTTGCAAAAGATCGGTCACCTGATGTCGCGTTGCGCATAGAGCAAAATGTCCGAAATGCGCTGAAATAGGGATGCCTCAATAAGGATAGCGCCTGCCGGTCTTGGCCAGCAGGAAGGAAAGGGTAGCCCCTCCATAGTAGTACCAGTCCCCCTGCGTGGGGTTCCCGTTTATCTTCACACCATCCAGATCATCCGAAAAAACCGGGCGGATACCGCCTTCAAGGCCAAGAATAATCTGCTCGAACAGATCGAAGCGCAGTCCTCCCCCTACCGGAATTAATATGAACCGTGTTTTCAGGTTTTCTTCCGGCAGCGGTACACGCAAATAGTCGTTGCGCTTTTCAGGAGGTCCGTAGTATTCGGCGGTGTTGCTGGTAAACAGGATGCCTCCTCCTCCATATATGAAAGGATAGATTTGAAACCGGTGGATGCCTGTTTTAGTATAGCGATTCCGCTTAAAAAAGTGCAATTCCCCGGTGAGGGCCAACTCTACGAAAGAAGTGGCAAACTTGAAAGAACGTTCTTTCAAGACAGGCGAGTGTACATCATCTCCGGTAATAGATCCCGAATATGTGTGCAATTTTAAGGCAAATAAATTGGAAAAATGGTATCTGGCGTAGGCCCCATAACCCAGACGTATCTCATTTACATTAATTCTTTTCTCTGACACATCCCCGGCGTAACCAGTCGCCCCCATCATGATGCCTGCTTCAATATAACGATACTTATCTTTGGATTGTGCAATACTAAGGGATACCTTGCCAATAAAAAATGCTGCCACGAGGAGCAGGTAAAAGGTTTTTGAAAAATACATAGTGTTAAAAAAAGCACATTCAGGATGTGCGATGAGTGGCTTTTGAATACAAAGGTCGCAGGATAAACGTTCCTTACGCTACTTTTCGCTTAGGCTTAACGAAAAAACACGAAATTTTTGAATCGCTTGCCCTATTTATTGACTATTTTTGGTCAAATCATTTACCTTTGCGTGTTTAATACAGACCGTCTATGCCACTCGATCAGCAACATGAATACGAACGCTACGAAAGTGAAAAAGGAGAAATGTCCTTCTTTGAGCACCTGTCGGAATTGCGTCGTCATATCCTGCGTTCCGCTTTTGCGATTATCGCAGTGGGCATTTTTTTCTTCACCCAAAAGCAATTTGTCTTTGAGACTCTGATTTTTGGCCCCAAAAAGCCGGACTTCATCACTTACCGGGTGATATGTCAGTTTTCTCATAAAGTCGGCTTGGGCGACAAGATGTGTTTCACGCCTCCCAAATTTGATATTATTACGCGTCAATTGGGGGAAGTATTGATGCAGCACCTGTACATTTCTTTCTGGTTGGGCATTATCGGGGCTTTCCCTTTCATTTTTTGGGAGTTTTGGAAATTTGTACAGCCGGGCCTTCATGAAACAGAGCGCAAAGCGGTGCGGGGCATTGTGGGCATTTGTACCCTGCTTTTTCTTACAGGGGTATGTTTCGGATACTATCTGATTGCTCCGTTTTCTATCAGTTTTCTGGCTGGCTATACAGTGGAAGGCTTGGATGTGTCGCCCACGCTCGATTCGTATGTGACCTATATGACCATGTTCACGGTGCCGACCGGCTTGATTTTTCAGATGCCCATGGCTGCTTATTTTTTAGCAAAAATCGGCCTGATCGGCGAAAAATCCATGCGCCTGTATCGCCGCCACGCTGTGGTGATGGTCGTCATTGTGGCAGCCATCATCACCCCGCCCGATGTGGTGTCTCAAACATTGGTATCCATTCCGTTGCTGCTTCTGTATGAAGCCAGCATTCTGGTGGTCAGAAGGGTACAAAAAAAGCGCGAAGCGGAATTGCTGCGCCAGGAGCGCGCTTACCGGCAAACAGTCGTCCCCGATCAAAAACAAATTGAAGGGTGAACCTGACCGAAATTTCCATCCGCCGCCCTTCTTTGATTTTGGTGGCCTTTTCGGTGCTGACCTTTATGGGCGTGGCCTCCTATTACAATTTGCCCATTGAACTGGTTCCAAAATTCAGCGCACCTGTTGTGACCATCGTTACGGTCTATCCGGGCGCAGCACCGGCAGAAGTGGAGAACACAGTGAGCCGCCCGATTGAAGATGCCATCTCCTCGGTGGAAGGCATAGATCAGATACAGGTCATGTCGCAGGAAAACTCCTCGTTTGTGGCAGTGGAGTTTGAACAAACGGTGGATTTGGATAAAGCGGCACAGGAACTGCAACGCAAGATCAATCCGGTGCAGGCACAATTCCCCAAAGAAGTGCGCCTGCCGGTCATCAATAAGTTTGCTTTGGATGAGTTGCCGGTGATGCGCCTGGCCGTGTCGGCCAACGTCACGGGGGTAGAATTTTTCAACTTAGTGAAGAGTCGCTTAGTACCCGACATTGCTCAGGTGAAGGGCGTGGCACAGGTCAGCATTTTGGGGGGAGAAGAACGCGAAATACGGATTAATATCTCTGGCACCCGCTTAGAGCAATACGGGTTGTCGCTTTTGCAGGTTGCCCAGGCGGTTCAATTGGCCAACTTGGACTTTCCCGCAGGCAAGGTGAGCGACGCAGACGGACAAACACGCATCCGACTGAGCGGAAAATTTGCTTCCTTAAACGAAATACGAAATTTGATTGTGGGAAAAAGCCGTTTCGGCTCCTCCGTATTTCTGAAAGACATTGCCGAAATACAGGATGGCGTACGTGATCCGGAAGTCCTTTGCCGCTCGGATCGGCAGCCCGCCATTGGTCTGAGCATTCGCAAACAAAGCGATGCTAATGCAGTGGAAATGTCGGAATTGCTTTTGGAACGTTTGAAAAAATTAGAAAGCACTTATCAGGGGCAGGGCCTGTTTTTCGATGTGGTGGCCAACAGTACCCAATTCACCAAACGGGCCACCGAAGCAGTTATCCACGACTTGTGGATGGCTATTTTGCTGGTAGGCGCGGTGATGCTGTTGTTTCTGCACAGTTTGCGCAATGCCGTCATTGTACTGATCTCCATTCCCACTTCCATTGTCAGCACCTTCATTATGATGAAATTGTTGGGGTACTCCCTCAATTTGCTGTCGCTGCTCGGCTTGTCTTTGTCCATTGGTATTTTGGTGGACGATGCCATTGTGGTAATAGAAAATATATACCGGCATTTGGAGATGGGCAAAGACCGCGTACAGGCTTCTTTGGACGGACGCTTGGAAATCGGTTATACGGCCATCAGCATCACCTTGGTGGATGTAGTGGTGTTTTTACCCATTATTTTTACCACCGGTATGGTACCCAGTCTGCTGCGCCAGTTCTGTATGACGGTACTTACCTCTACGCTGATGTCGCTGCTGGTTTCTTTTACCTTAGTGCCCTGGCTGACCTCCCGCCTTGGCAAGCTGCACCGCTTTGAGAACAGAACCCTTGTCGGCAAAACTATACTCGCGTTCGAGCGCTTCTTGATTCGCCTGACCGATGTTTTTACAGGCATGTTGCGCTTGGCTTTGAGCAACTGGCGCACCCGCCTGCTTACCCTGTTGTCGGCAGCGGGTTTATTGGCTGTCTCCATCCTTTTAGTGACCAAAGGGTTTATCGGAAATGCCTTTTTCGACCCCGGCGAGCGCGGCGAGTTTCTGATTCAGGTGGAACTTCCCAAAAATGCTTCCCTGCGCAACACCGATAATGTGGTCAGGGACATAGAGGCATGGTTAGACAATCACCCGTTTGTACAGCGCACTTTTGTTACCGTAGGCACCAACAACAAAGCATTCGGACTAAACGCACCCTATGTGGCAGAGATATTGGTAACGCTGATTCCCATGGGAGAGCAGCGAAAAATAAAAACCAATATTTTTTCGCGGCAGGTGAAAGTGGCCTTAGAAGAGCGCATTGCCGGTACTCGTATCGGTGCTTCGCACATTGATATTCTGGGTTTGTCGTTCTCTCCCATTGAGGTGATGATCAACGGGCCTCATATGGATAGTTTGCTGGCTGTATCCAAAAAGGTGGAAGCCATCATGGAAGAGGTACCCGGCTGTGCAGAGATCACCCCGACTGTGGAAGGCGGCAATCCGGAAGTAAAAGTGGAAATAAATCGCCAAAGGCTGGCAGATTACGGATTGACCATGGCCCAGGTGGGTATGTCTTTGCAAACGGCTTTCAATGGCAACACCGATGCCCGCTACCGCGACGGCCAATACGAGTACCCCATCCGCATCGTGCTGGATGCCTTCGACCGGCGCAATCCCGAAGATATTCGGCAGCTGTCCTTTGTCAATCCTTTGGGCAACACTTTCTACCTGAAACAATTCGCCGAAGTGCGGGAAGGGGTTTCGCCCACCCGCTTAGAACGGCGCGACCGAACCGCTTCCGTGATGATCACGGCTCAGGTAATCGGCAGGCCCAATGGCTCAGTGACCCGCGATGTCAAGGCAAAGCTGGACCAACTGCCCCTGCCGCCTGACACCTATATCCGCTATGGGGGCGACTTCAAGCGGCAACAACAGGGCATCGGAACTATGTCTTTTGCCCTGTGGACTTCCCTGCTGCTGGTCTATCTGATTATGGTAGCCCTGTACGACAACTGGATATATCCATTGGTGGTACTCATCTCCATCCCCCTTTCCCTGATTGGCGCTTTGCTGGCCTTAGCCTTAGCCAAACAGAACCTGACGGTATTTACCGGCATTGGCCTGTTGATGCTGGTTGGCTTAGTGGGAAAAAACACCATTTTGGTGGTGGACTTTGCCAATCATCTACAGCAAAGAGGCATGGCGCTGCGCGAAGCCCTCTTAGAGGCTACCAAATTGCGTTTCCGGCCGGTGCTTATGACCAACATTGCTATGGTCATTGGCCTTTTGCCCATCGCTTTTGCCAAAGGTGCAGGTGCGGAATGGAAAAACGGTCTGTCGTGGGCCATTATCGGGGGTCTGACCTCCTCTCTTTTCCTGTCGCTCATTGTAGCCCCCGTGGTTTACTGGATGTTTTACCAAATCACCCGAACCATACAAAACAGGTGAAATAAATTTTAAATTTAACTATTTGATTTGCAATATCTTATAATATTTTTCATTTCATATGCTGTATTAAAGCCGGAGGATTACTGACGAATTTCAAAATCTCCTTACCTTAGCTTTTCAGTTTTGATCCTATTGATTTTACATTACCATGATTCAGGTTTTTGTCACCGGCGGCACTTTTGATAAAGATTATAATTACATCACCGGAGAATTGTACTTTAAAGATACCCACCTCAAGGAAATGTTCCTGCGGGGACGTTGCAATGTGGAAATAGACATCAAAACACTGATGATGGTGGACTCACTCAATATGCGCGAAGAAGACCAGTCCATTATTGTATACAATTGCCGTAAAACACCTGCCGACCGGATTATCCTGACCCACGGCACCGACCGTATGGTGGATACAGCGCGGGTATTGGCAGAGGCCGATATGGAGGGAAAAACCATTGTGCTGACCGGAGCCATGATTCCCTATGCTTTTGGTATGTCCTCCGATGGCTTTTTTAATTTGGGCAGTGCCCTTGCTTTCACACAGGTCTTACCTCCGGGGGTGTATGTGGTAATGAACGGACGCTACTTCGATTGGGACCGGGTACGCAAAAACCGCCAAACCGGCTATTTTGAAGAATTGCCCGATGACGATACTGATTTTGTTATATAGGGAGACCCTATTTATTGGTTGTCAATCTCTTTCAAATCTATCAGTACAACGCGGGGATCATCCGCTACGATGAAAACTCCTTTGACCATTACCGGGAAATTTATTTAAACTGGTCGTATTAGCACATTTCTGTAGTTTAAATTATAATAAATTAAATATATTCATGGGGCCTATGCCCCGCCCAGCAGCCCTTCTTCCCCGATGGGCATATCCGGTATTTGATGGACAAATTTTTCGCGCTGGCTGATGATTTCTACTAAATGGCGGATGGTCATGCGTCGAATCATGCGTTCTTTTTCCTTATCGGGTTGTTTAAGGATGTATTGAAACTTCATCAGTACATAATCTCTCTTTACCTCTGCCACGCGCAGGTAGTAACTGTCCGGCTTAATCAGATCGTGAAAAGGCTTGAGTACATTAATCAGGTGCTGCTCCATTTCCTGTACGTTGGTCAGGTGCTTGAGATCTATCTCAAAATCTATGCTCGTGCGCTTGATTTCCCGTTTGGTATAATTTACGACTTCCGTAATGAGTAAAGTGTTGTTCGGAATGTAAATCATATCGTCGTCGTCGTTCAGCAGGTGGACGTTTTGCAGGGTAATGTCCATGACTTTGCCCCGCTGCGTACCAATGCTCACATTATCGCCTATACTGATTTGGCGGGAAAAAGTAAGGATCATGCCCGTTACCAAATTGGAAATATAATCCTTGGTTAAAATGGCCAAGCCTGCAAAAATAATGGACAGCGACGTAAATAATTCACGCGGATGAATGCGAAAAAGGGATAAAAAGCCTACAAAAATGCCGATTACCAACAAAATGCTGTATATCTGGCCAATGCCTACTATAAAATTGTCGTTCCAGCGTATTTTGTGCCGTCTGCGATACCAGCCGATGACAAAAAATTGAAAAAAATCGAGGAAAAGGAGAAAAATGGCAATATTTGCCAGTACTTTCACATAATAGTCAAGCGACTGCCGATACTTGTATGTCTGATACAAAAAAGAAACGTCCCACTCCCCCAATCGGATAAGGACCAAAGCGACCAAAGCCACTGCTTTTAATGCCAGAATAATATATCTCATAATTGGGTGCAAAGGTAGCGCTTTTGACAATTTTATGTGCTATTCTGTTTCCATGTGGTTTTATTTATGTGCAATCAGGTGCTTGCAAGTGCGGCGAAATGTTGTACTTTTGCGCGGCACAGATCATATTAAATAAAATTTGAAAACGTGAAAATAAAATTCTGCGGGGCAGCCCGCGAAGTGACTGGCTCGTGCCACCTGCTTACTTTAGAAAGTGGCTTTACCATTCTTTTGGATTGTGGTCTCTATCAGGGAGGAGGCGATGACGACGGCCAGGCAGGAGCCGCCAACGGCGTGGAGGGTTTTCAGTCCATGCACGGCTTCAACGAACGCTGGCTTTTCGATCCCTCCCGCATAGATTGTCTCATTGTCAGCCATGCCCACATTGACCATACCGGGCGCATCCCCAAACTGGTAGCAGACGGTTTTCGGGGAACTATCTATGCCACCCATGCCACACGCGATCTGTGTAATCTCATGCTCTTAGACAGCGCCAAAATTCAGGAAAGCGATGCCGAACGTGATAACCGCCACCTCCCGCCGGGAGAACCCGAACGACATCCCCTCTATACCGTGCAAGATGTGGGAAAAACCATGCGCATGTTTGCAGGCTTCAACTACGAACAGGTTTTTCACGTCCATCCGGATGTGCGGGTCATGTTTCTCGATGCGGGTCACATTCTCGGCAGTGCCACTGTCAATTTGGAAATACGCGAAGGCGACCGCATTATTCACTTTACTTTTACAGGAGACATTGGCCGTCCGTCCAGGCCCATTTTGAGCGATCCTCTGCCGATTCCCCCTGCCGATTACGTCATTTGCGAAAGCACCTATGGCGACCGCGAACACGAAACCGCCCCCAACGAGTTGGAACGCCTGGTGCGCATTGTTCGCCATACCTGCATGGAAAAACGCGGCAAACTCATCATTCCGGCTTTTTCGGTAGGCCGCACCCAGGAAATTGTGTATCTGCTCGACCAATTGCAGCACGCCGGTCGCCTTCCCCGCATTCCTGTATTCGTGGACAGCCCGCTGGCTACCAATGCCACCGATGTGTTCCTCAATCACCCGGAGTGCTTCGATGCGGAACTCAATCAATATTTACTGGAAGACGATAACCCTTTTGGCTTCAATGATCTTTTCTACATTCGAAGTGCCGAGGGTTCTAAAAACCTGAACAACAACCGCCGCCCGTGCATCATCATTTCGGCCTCTGGCATGATGAATGCGGGTCGCATTCGGCACCACCTGTTGAATAACATTGAGCATCAGCGCAATACTTTTCTCATCATTGGCTATTGCGCACCCAATACACCGGGCGGGCAATTGCGGGCAGGGGCCAAAAGTATGCACATCATGGGCCAGTTCAGGCAGGTACTCGCCGATATAGAGATCATGGATTCCTTTTCTGCGCATGGCGACCGTGCCGAAATGCTGGAAGTGTTGCAGCACCAAAAAGGACATTGCAAAAAAATATGGCTCACGCACGGAACCTTAGACCGACAGGAAAAATGGCGCGACTACCTGTTGGAAAACGGTATGCAGGCCGTGGACATTCCAAGTTTGGGAGAAGAAGTGGAAATATAATTTTCGGTACAGAAAATTCGCTACAAGGGGGATATTTAACTAAACAGTACCCCTTCTACATATTCACACAAAATATGCCCTACCAAAATATGGACTTCCTGAATGCGCGGCGTGTCGAAGGAAGGCGCTTCTAAAAGCACATCGCACAGGGTGGCCATTTTGCCCCCGCCCCTGCCCGTCAGCCCAATTACCGTCATTTGCTGCCGACGGGCCGCTGCAATGGCAAGCAGGATATTGGCAGAATTGCCCGACGTGCTGAGGGCCACCAACACGTCTCCCCGACGGCCTGCTGCCTCTACCATCCTCGCATATACCTGCTCATAGCCATAATCGTTGGCAACAGCGGTCACATAAGAACTGTTGACATGCAGGGCCTCCGCGAAAAGCGGCGGCCGGTCCTTATAAAATCGCCCCGACAACTCGGCTGCCAAGTGCTGCGCATCGGCAGCGCTGCCACCATTGCCGCAAAACAATACCTTGCCGCCTGCCTGCAAAGCCGCAGACAGGCAGCGGGCAGCCTCTTCTATGTTTTGCAATTGCACGGCATCCTGCAAAAGGGCCGTCTTTACAGCAATGCTCTCTGCTATTTTTTCCTGAATATTCATAAAAAGTACCCCAAATCATCAACGCACAATGGTGGTGTCGCGGTCATAGACCAGACACGTGAAAATCCCGATTGGATTGGCGGTTCCACTGACGTTGCTTTTGATGCGCGAAGGCTGGGCAAAAGGGTTTAAATTCCCGACCACTGCCAATTGATAACTTTCAATATAGTCGTAATAGTATGGAGGCAGGTGAAAAAAGGTGTTAAAAAGGGTATCGCCGGCTTTTAAATCGTAGCCGGTGCCAAAAGCAATGACCGGTTCGGTAGAAAAGCGATCGCTCACCAAAAAGTCCTGATCCGGCAGACTGTCTAAGGAAGCATAATTCAGCAAACGGCGATAATAATTGGTGGTGCGCAGGTCGTCGGTGATATACGTAAGTGCCCGGTACAGGGTGTCTATGCGCGGATTTTTTTCCACTACGATGCTGTCAATCAGCACTTTATTAATCATGGTAGTTTTGCCCGTGATATTGCCGCCGTTGTCGGGCATCTGTATATTGAGCGTGTACTCTATGCCCGGCGTTTCGGGCACAAGGCGTGTACTGCTGTAATTAAAAACTTTCAGCGGAGACAGGTCAAAGGCAAATTCATTGGCTAAGGGTACTGTGATTCCGTTATAGCTGATGCTGACCACCGCACCCTGCAAGATGGTTTTTTCCAAAAAAGTAGAATCCAGACCAAAGGGATCAAAAAAACTGTAACTGCGCGAAAGCAGCAGCCGAAAGGGTTTTCCCGGCTCTAAGTAGCACTCGACCACCGGCTGCCGCGCATATTCCGGCAGCTCTATATCCACTTCTTTTTCTAAGTTGCAGGCATTTAAAAAAAGAGCCAACACAAAAAAAGAAAGGCTTTTGCGAAAAGATAAGGCAAAATGATATTTTTCGGTCATTTTTTTAAAATTTAAAATTCCAGGTAATAGAAGGTAAAATCGGGAAAAGCGAAACCTGCTTGGCTTTTAGTCCGGTCGGAATGCCAATGGAAGGGCCGGTACCCGGATCGCCGCCCGTTACCGGATTTACTTGCTTTATTTCCGGTTCGATGAAAATGAAAAACGGATTGCGGCGATCGGTGGCATTATACACCCCAAACGTCAGGTCCTGTTGCCATCCGCGCTTGCGGGGCCGGAACTTCCACACCAAGCCCAAATCTAAGCGCATATAGGCAGGATACCGGAATTGATTGCGCGGGCCATACACAGGAATGATGGGCTGAAACTGTTGACCGGCCACGTCCTGAAGAGAGAAACGGCCCTGTGGCAACCACGAAATATTTCCCGAATTATAAACAAAAGTCGCTGTCATTTGCAGCCTTTTGGTGAACTCGTACAATGCCACGATGTTGACTAAGTGCCGCGTATCAAAACGGGGAGAAAAATAAGCGCCCTCGTTGATGTCTTTAAAATCGCCGCGTTTCACCCAGGCGAGCGTATAGCCAATCCACCCCGTCAGGCGGCCTTCCTTTTTTTCTATTTCCAATTCCAGCGGGCTGTAGGCATAGCCGCGTCCCACCGCCAATTCTTCCTCCAAATTGTCGTTGCCGAAAATCTCCGCTCCGTCTATAAAGTCCAACTGATTTTGCAACTGTTTATACCAGGCTTCCCAAGTCACCAACACCTGTTTGCCAATCATAAAAGAAGTACCCACAGCCACCTGATCGCTCACTTCGGGCAGTACGCGCCGGGTACTCGGATACCAGATGTCGGTGGGAAGAGAGAGGCCACTCGAAGCCAGCAAATGCACATATTGATTCATGCGGGCATACGAGGCTTTCACCGATAAGCGGTCGTTGAAGGTATAATTGGCCGACACACGCGGTTCGGGCCGGGTGTAAAACACCTGATTGTTGTCCCACGCAGAAAAGCGAATACCATAATTCAATTTGAAATGTTCCCCCATCGCCCACTCGTCGTTGCCATATATGCCATACTCCATACCCATAAAATCCTGTCCGCTTTCAAAATTCACGCGCCCGTCATCGCTGCCCGCTTTCAGACGCGCCACAATGAAATCGTGGTAAGTGGCATTGGCCCCAAAACGGATGGTATGGTGATTCACGGGCTGGTAGTAAAAGTCCACTTTGGTGTTGGCATCGCGCACATTGGAGCCTAAACGGAAAGAAAAACCCTGCAATTCGTTCTGAATGCGGTAGCGATAATCGGAGTACGTGAAAGTGACGTTGGAAAACAGGCGCGGCCCGAACACGTGGTTCCAGCGCGCTGTGCCGGTGGCATTGCCCCAGTCGAACAAAAAGTCAAAAGTGGCATCGTTGAATTTGAAGACATCGCGCCCAAAATAACCACTCAGGTACAGATGGTCTTTTTCAGAAAGGGTAAAATTGACTTTGGTGTTCAGGTCATAAAAATAGTAATCGGGAATGCGGTTAAAATTCGGTTTGTTTTCGTTGGCTTTGTTGACCAAACGGGTAAAAATATCGGCATAGGTGCGCCGCCCGCTTACTATAAAAGAAGACTTGCCCTTTTGAATCGGCCCCTCCAAAGTAAGGCGACTTGCGATAATGCCCAAACCACCCGTGCCACTGAACTTTTGATTGTTCCCCTCCTTCATGCGCACATCAATGACTGAGGAAAGTCGCCCCCCGTATTGTGCCGGGAATCCCCCCTTGTATAATTTCAAATCCTTTACTGCATCGGAGTTAAACGTACTGAAAAAGCCAAAAAGGTGATTGGCATTATACACCACCGCTTCATCCAGGACAATCAGGTTTTGATCGGCCCCGCCGCCGCGCACAAAAATGCCCGTTGTACCTTCTGTACCCGAACTGATGCCGGGCTTCAGCTGTAAAATTTTGAGGATGTCTGTTTCGCCAAAAAGGGCAGGGAGCGCTTTGGCCTCCCGCATGGAGAGTGTAGCTACCGACATTTCGGTGCTTTTTATTTTGTCACTCAATCCGTTTGCAGAAATCACCACTTCCTGTATAACGCTGCCCTGAGGTTGCAACACTACATCCAACCTGACTGCCCCCGCCTGCATGGGAAGGGTACGAAAGACGGTTTCATAGCCTAAGTAACTGAAACGCAGCCGGAGGGAGTCCCGATCGGCAGGAACCGTGAAGGAATAGAAACCATATTCATTGCTGACATTGCCTTTTCCCATACCGAGGGCTTCGACACTGGCCCCAATGAGGGTTTCTCCATTCAGCGCATCTTTCAGGGTACCGCTGACAGTCATCAGGTTTTGGGCAGACCCGCCTGCGGCTATACCTAAAAGAAAAAATAAGAGTAGTTTTTGTCGTATCATCGCTTTTAAAACTTTGGTAACCAATAAATGTTTCGCAAAGCAACATCCTTAATGGGCTTTTTAAAATTTTATTCGATCAACAACAAAAACCAATCGGCCAAAGCGAATTCGGTTGACAATGCCCTGGCCTATAGCAGGGCGTGGCATACATGATTTTTACACACGCCCAAGCAATTGTACAATGCATGAAAAATAATTCAATCACATTTTGCGCTTCTGTTGTAAGGTACCCGTGGACTTTTCGGTGTATCTTTGTGGAGCGATTGTTCGTTTATTTTATCAGAATGACAAATATGGACACAGCAACCTTACAACAGAACGCGAGCCAGGCCCTTCCGCCGAAGTCGAAGCGGGTACTTTTATCCACGTATGACCAATTGATAATGGAAGGACAGAAAAAGGGCAAAATCGAAGGCAAAATCGAAGGCAAAATGGAGCAGGCGCTGTTGGTATGTCAGGCTTTGTTGGAGGAATTTCCTGCTATGCCGGACAGTCGCATTGCGTTGTTGAGTGGTGCTACCCTCGAAGTGGTGCAGGAGGAACGCCGAAAGCACGTTGCCAAAGCGGCCTCTGCATCTGGCAAAAAAGCCCCAAAGGTGGCATCCGGTGCTACTGCGAAAGCGCCCGCAAAGCGGTCTGCGAAGTCACGTAAGTAAGGTTTCGGTCGCAAACTGCCAGTTGCCTATAATACTGCCCTTATGTCTGCGAAGCCACATAAGTAAGGCTTTGGCCGTTTTATCCGTTCTCTTTAGGGCATCTGTGCCTCATCCAATTTTGTGTAAAAAAAACCTCAGCACAAAACCGCCCCATCCGGATTGATGGCCGACACATACACCGTAGCGGGTGTCTGATGTCTGGCAAAAGCCTCCCGCATGGCGGCACCGGCCCGTTCGGCGGCGACCGCGCTGCTGCATAGCGCAAAAACCGAAGGCCCCGCGCCGGAAATGGTACACCCTAAAGCGCCGTGTTCAAAAGCGGCGGCCTTTACGTCGTAGAAACCAGGGATGAGTCCGGCCCGCTGCGGTTCTATGATGTCGTCGCGCAGGCTGCGGGAAAGCAATGGGATATCTCCATGATACAGGCCCACCAAAAACGCCGCCAGATTGGCACTTTGCTGTATGTGCAACTTCAAAGACACGTCCGGGCGCAGAATGCTTCGGGCGTGTTTGGTCAGCACTTCCACTTTGGGGTGTACCACGGCGACATAGAGGCCACGCGGCACGTGCAGCGCGTGTACGTCAAGGGTGGGGTTGTCGCGGATGAGGACAATACCGCCCAACAGGCAGGGTGCCACATTATCGGCATGGAAACTGCCGGAAGCCAATTGTTCGCCCATACAGGCAAAGGGCAGCAGTTCTTTTTTAGTCATTCCGGCCTTGAGGAGTTCATTGACGGCTACCACAGCAGCAACCGCACTGGCTGCACTGCTGCCCAATCCGCTGCCCGAGGGCATTTTTTTGTGAATTTCCAGTTCGATACCCCGCCTGCTTTCTCCCAAATGTTCTAAAAAGCGCAGCGCAGCTACCCCGGCCGTGTTTTTTTCAGGGTCGGTGGGCAATTCGGTATCGGCCCCGATAATCCTGGTAATTTTCAAGCCTGTGCCATGCCCAAAGCGGGCTGCCACTTCATCGCCGGGGCGCTCTAAGCAAAGTCCCATGATGTCAAAGCCCACGCCTACATTGCCAATGGAAGCAGGGGCAAATGCTTTTACACTTGTCATGCCGCAAAGGTAATGCGTTGGCTTACTAACTAAGTACTGAGACAGAATTATTTGATATTATCTTTCGACAGGATTGACAAGGTTGACGGGATTAAGTTATTGATAAACAAATTGTTAAAAGCCCTGTAAATCCTGAAATTCTGTCTAATAATGTCGTCTGTTTCTGTCCTTGTACTTACCTGTAAATGCCCGTAGAAAAGAAACAAGAAGAGACAGAGTCGCCAAAAAAGGGCAAAAAAATAGCCCTCCGCCCTTTCTCCTTTGAAAGGACCGGAGGGCCCCCGCCTTCGGTTATCTTAAATCACTCGAAAAGTGATATTTTTTTCGTATTGTTTTTATTCATTGGTGGCTTTGGAAAAGAATACGGTATTATAACGAAAGAAAACGGCAAAAGTTACGCAGGAAATCAAGTTTTAAAAATCGTTAACGATTGCCGGATGGCCTCTCAAAATATGCTCTTCATAAACCGTTTTTGCTTTCGGTGATGCAAAGATAAGCGGTTTTTTCCGTTCCGCAAGGGGGGCAGAATCAGGACAGGAGTTCCAGGCTGAAGGACAGATGTAAAAAATGTCAAAAAAATTAATAATTTTTTAATTTTTCTTTTCAATAAGCTGCTTTTTTTAATTTTTTGATGATAAAATATGAAAAAAAATGAAAATACTGTAAAAATGAAATATAAGAAAAAAAAATTAAAAAACGACCGCTTTCTGACAAAAAACGACCGTTCCTTTATAAAATCCTACCGCTTTCTGAAATTTTCTCTGCTTCAAAAAAATTACCTGACCCTCCTTTTTTTCCTGTATTTGTTAAAATTTTTAACATTTAAAATACCCCTTTCAGAAAGGCCGTTTCCTTGTTATCTTTATTTTAATCGTGTCAGGCCCTTTTGCTATGGCCTTCTCATCCCGTCCCGATTGCGTTCCGTTCCAGTTTCTTCACACTGCACTCAGTCGGTTTGCCTATGGCACACTTCTAAATTGACCTTTCGACCTGTGTTGGCGCAGCCCTGTTGGCTCCCTTTTGGCGGCTACGGGTTTGCTCCCTCCAAAGTCTCCTTTTATTTTAATTTTTTCATCCGGCTGTGGTCGGAAACAGATTACTTTATCTTTGTGTGTGCCGACAGCCGCACAGAGCAGGGAAAGGTTTTGTCCGACGCAGTCTTTTACTAAACACTTTTTTATGCTTCACTTTTCGTTCTCTGTGGTGAACCCGCGCGTGGTTTGCCCGATGCTCTTTTTGCTGGGGTTGCACCTCAGCCTCTTCAGCCAAAGCTCCGAAACGGCTACGCCCGAACCGGAGGCGGCTTTAGAGATGACGGAGGTTCCGTCAGACATTCCTTTAGATGACATTGCCCGTCGAGAAATCCTGACTTCCCGCCAGCCGCTTGCTTACGCGCCTGTGCGGGAGGCGGACATTGCGTGGGAAATGCGGGTCTGGCGCGTGATTGATGCCCGCGAAAAGATCAATCAGCCTTTTATGGCACCCAACTCTTTGTTGTTTTACATTTTGTCGCAGGCAGCCCTGTCGGGTGATCTGCGCGTTTACAGCACCCAGGATGACCGCTTCAGCAAACCCCTGTACGCCGAAGATATAAGTTCTATGTTATATCGCATAGACACGATTGTGACCTTAGGAGGCGAAGATTTCTCGGAAGAACAGGTAAAAATTGTGAGAAGCGAAATAGACTGGGAGGCAGTCAAGCGCTTCCGTATCAAAGAAGTCTGGTATTTCGATAAAAACACCTCCACTGTGAAAGTCCGCATCCTCGGCATCGCGCCTATGGTGGATGAAGTGGATGAGGACGGCAACTTTAAGTATGAGCGTCCCCTGTTTTGGGTGCATTATCCCTCTGCGCGACCCTTCCTCGCGCGACACAAAGCCATTATGCACGCGGGCAATGATGCCTCCACCCTGAGTTGGGAAGACCTTTTTGAATCCCGCCGCTTCAATTCCACCATTTATAAGCAAAGCAATCTGCTTGATTTGCGCATTAGCGACTACAAATCGGGGGTGGACATGTTGCAGGAAGCGGAAAAGTTCAAAGAGGGGCTGCTGGCCTGGGAACATGACTTGTGGAGTTATTGAGCAATAGTGAGTTTTTTTTGACGCACGCAGAGAAGGATGTATCCGCAGAAAGCAGGTGCATCCTTCTCTAAATATGGACTGGCCAACATTTCTTTATCGGATCAATGGCCTCACAATCCGAGCAACCGCTCGTTTTTCGCACAACGACAATCCGGCGCTACGAGATGGCCGGGGAAGGCAGTCTGGTACCACTGTTTTTTAGCCTCGTAGTAGTTGACCCCATGTGCCGGGGACCTAAGGGGTTCTTTCCAGAACAAGCGGGCAAAACCGAGCACAGGGTCGTGTAGAGGAGCGCGCCAGCCGTCTATACCGATCATTTCACGACTGTGGTAGCGGATGTCTTCCCCCAACAGCAATTCCAGATAATAGCGATTGGGAAAAGAAGTGCTGTACTGTTGCATCGCGCCATTGGCGTTGTTGCCAAAGTGTTCAGCAAGGGCTTTCAGTTTCAGGGTAAAAAAAAATCCCACAGCCGTTAAGGCAAAAAAGGTGATGACACACGCTGCTCTTGCATTCCGGTGTCCGGTCTGTTTGAGATACATCCCACCTGCCACAGCTACGAAATAAGGAAAGAAAAAACAAAATGCAGGCAGAAAAAACACAACGGGGGCTGCACCGAACACAGGCATGGGCGCGTACTTGCGCCACGCTACAAAAAACAATGTGCATATCAGCCCCAACGCCAGTGTGCCTGCCAGGCAGGTCACTCCTGCAAAAAGAATAAGGTATAGATGTACGAAACCCATCCAACCCCAAAATACCCCTTTCCATACGCGTGCTGTAGTTCCATCGGGTAGCCACGGGAATAGCACCAAAATCGTCCACGAGGGCAGCATGAGGCAATAGACCCATGCGACAGGACGACAGAAAATCTGGTACTCAGCGTTAAAAAGCCAGGCCAACAGCAGTGCAAAAAAAACGGTAGCAGCATATAAAATGCGGTTTGGGAAAAGGACGGAAAAGCAAAATGCCGTTTTTTCTTTGCCCCACAGGCGGGCGATGAGGGCCAAAATGGCCTGACATAAAAGGAAGTTCATGGGCGGAAGCGCAGAATAGTCGAAACTATGCAGTTGTTTGTCTGTTTATAAACGCGACGAATGGCACAGATACATACTTTTGCCTGTCTGTTTTTTTTCTATGCACAGCGATACCCTGTATATACGCCGTTGTTTTGAACTGGCCCGACTCGGGGCAGGACGGGTTTCACCCAATCCTGTGGTCGGAGCGGTTTTGGCGGACGCACAGGGAGTTATAGCAGAGGGAAAGCACGAGCAATACGGCGGCCCCCACGCAGAGGTACATTGTCTGTCTGCTGTAGCGCCTGCCGACCGATCCCGCATCGGACAAAGCACCCTGTATTGTTCCTTAGAGCCTTGTTTTCATTACGGCAAAACGCCCCCCTGCGCCGACGCTGTGTTGCGGGCGGGCATCCCCAGGGTAGTTATCAGCAACTTAGACCCCAATCCGCTTACTGCCGGACAGAGCGTTCAGAAATTGCGGGCCGCCGGTGTGGAAGTAGTCGAAGGGGTGCTGGAAGCAGAAGGCCGTTACCTCAACCGCGCTTTTTTTACGTGGATAACAGAAAAACGCCCCTACGTGATCTTAAAATGGGCACAAAGCAGCGACGGATTGGTGGGCCGGGTGGGAGAACGCACCCCTGTCAGCGGGGCGGCTGCCCTCCGGTATGTCCACAGACTGCGCAGCGAAGTGGATGCCATCTTAGTGGGCAGTCAGACAGCGCTGACCGACAATCCCCGCTTAGACACGCGGCTTTGCAGCGGGGCAAAACCGCCCCTGCGCATTGCCTTCGACCGCAGCGGGCAGCTGCCTGCCTCTCATCATCTGCTGGATGACAGTCAGCCCACCTGGATTTTCGGTCCTGCGCGGTATCAAGCCTTTGCAAACACTGTTTTCCAGGATTTGGAGTGCAGTACGCCAAGGGATATATCAGCGCTTTTAGGGGCGCATCAAAAAGCCATTCTTTTGGTGGAAGGTGGCCCGAAAACACACCGGCACTGGCTCGAATCGGGTCTGTGGGACGAAATCATTGTTATTGAAAACGACAAACGCATGGGGCATGGCATTTCGGCCCCTGTGCTTCCAAAACATGCCTCTGCTGCTGAATACCTCCCGGAGCAGGTGTTTCCTTTTCTAACAGAAGATTTTTGGATACAAAAAGACCGGGTCCGCCACTATTTGAGAAGCCCTTTTTTAGCCCTGCCACTAACAGGCACACAGCAGAAAAACCGCATTCCGGTTTAGAATAAGTTTTTAATAATCAACGGCTTATGATATTCATCGCCCATCGTTTATAATGCCTCACTATTTACCCATTGCCTCGTAGCCCATGTTTTCTGCATTTGTATGGAAAATGGCGTGGCGCGACAGTCGTCGCAACCGTGCCAGATTGTTTTTATTCATCGCCGCTGTCACAGTGGGCATCGCTGCACTTACAGCGGTGCGTTCTTTTAGTGTCAATCTACAGAAAGACATAGACCGCGAGGCCAAAACCCTGCTGGGTGCCGATTTGAGTCTGGATGCCAGACAGCCGATTCCTGATTCGTTGCTGCGTCACTTTCAGCCGGAAGGCACGGAGAGCGCCCGCGTGGTAAGTTTTATTACAATGGTGCGATTTCCTAAAAACGGCGGTACCCGCTTGGTACAGGTGCGTGCTTTGGAAGGTCGTTTCCCTTTTTACGGCACGTGGAAGACAGAACCCCTGAATGCCGCCGCCGCCCTGCAAACCGATGCTGCCGCCTTAGCAGAACACGCCCTGATGTTGCAATTCAATTTGGCAGCAGGTGACAGCGTCCAGGTCGGTGATCTTACCCTGCCCATCGCAGGCGATCTGCTTTCCTCAACGGGGCGGGCGGGGATTGCCTCCTCCATTGCACCCGTTTTATACATCCCCCTGCGCCTGTTGCAGGCCACTGAATTGGTACAGCGGGGCAGCCGGGTAGATTATCAGTATTTCTTTAAACTTCCGCCTGATACCGACCTGAAGCAGTTAATTGAGCCGCGCAAAAAGCAAATGGAGGCGGACAATATAGACTGGAGTACCGTGGAAAGTCGGAAAGAGAACATTGGCGCGGCTTTTGGCAATATGGGCATGTTCCTGAATCTGACGGGTTTTATCGCCCTGCTGCTGGGATGTATCGGTGTGGCAGGCGCTGTTCATATTTATATCAAAGATAAGCTGCCGACGGTGGCCATCCTGCGTTGTCTGGGGGCCAGCGGGCGACGCGCTTTTTATATTTATCTGTTGCAGGTCAGTGGCATTGGCCTGTTGGGAGCAGTGGCGGGGGCAGTGTTGGGCTCTCTCATCCAAAAAGTCATGCCCCTGCTGTTGCGCGATTTGTTGCCCCTCGAAGAAGTCAGCACGGACTTGTCGCCCGCAGCAGCCCTGCAGGGCGTGCTGCTGGGCATGACGGTGGCCGTTTTGTTTGCCCTACTGCCCCTGTCCGGCATTTTGCGCACTTCTCCCTTGCGCACCCTGCGCGCTTCTTTCGATACAGAGGAAGGCACTGAAAACAGGGGATTGCGTTACGGCGTATATGCGCTGATCGCCATAGCCATGTTTTTATTCACATGGTCGCTTACACAAAATGTGCAATGGGCGGGTGCGTTTCTGGGGGGCATTGCGGTGGCATTCGGGGTGCTATATCTGCTGGCACGCGTCTTAACTGCTCTGCTGCGGCGCTTTTTCCCGAGGGGATGGAAATATGTGTGGCGACAGGGCATTGCCAATCTTTTTCGTCCCCAAAATCAGACTTTATTGCTTTTAGTGACGATTGGTTTGGGAACCATGTTGCTTTCCACGCTCTTTTTGGTACGCAATATGCTCCTGAAACAGGTGGAATTTGCGGGAGCCAACGAGCAACCCAATATGGTGCTGTTCGACATTCAGACCAAAGACCGGGACAGTGTGGCGGCTCTGACGAGGCGCTACGATTTGCCAGTGCTGCAACAGGTGCCGATTGTTACCTGCCGCATAGAAACCATTGGCGGCCGCACCAGAGCGCAGGACGAAGTGGATTCGCTTCAAGCACTGCCGCGCTGGGTGTGGGACCGCGAATACCGGGTAACCTTCAGGGACACTCTGATTGAAACAGAAAAAATTACGGCAGGCACTTGGAAAGGTCATTACCAACCCGGTAGTGGCCCCGTGCCGGTTTCCATTTCGGATGGTTTGCAAAAGGCCGCCCGGTTGCAACCCGGCGACAGGCTCGTCTTCAACGTTCAGGGTGCGCGTTTGGAATGCGAAGTGGGCAGCGTGCGCGAAGTGAATTTCAGCCGCATACAAACCAATTTTTTGGTGGTATTTCCGCAAGGTGTTCTGGAGGCTGCCCCCCAGTTTCATGTGCTGGTAACGCGTGTCAACAGCGCGGAAACCTCCGCGCGTTTCCAATCGGATCTGGTGATGCGTTTTCCGGGCATTTCGGCCATAGACCTGACCCAGATACTGAAGTCGGTGGACGAAGTGCTGAAAAAAGTTTCTTTTGTCATTCGTTTTATGGCTTTCTTCAGTATTCTGACGGGTATGCTGGTGTTGTTGAGTTCCATTTACCAAAACAAATATGCGCGGGTGCGCGAAAGCGTCCTGTTGCGCACACTGGGGGCTTCCCGCCGTCAGATATTGCAAATCAACAGTGTGGAATACCTGCTGCTCGGCACCTTGGCCTGCCTGACCGGAGCAGGCTTGTCGGTGGCGGGCGCATGGGCGCTGGCGCGTTTTGCTTTTCAGATGCCCTTCCGGCCGGATGTGCTGCCGCTCCTGCTCATCTTTGCCAGTATCACTGTTTTGACCCTGCTGATCGGACTGTTCAACAGCCGTCAGGTGGTCACACAGCCGCCTTTGGAAGTATTGCGGGCAGAGAGCAGTTAGTACAGAGGGTACGGCAAATCAACACATTGTACTTAGACCACCAACAGGCCGTTTCTGCGCAATTCCTGAAAGGTATAAGACTGTAAAAAATCGTCGAAGGAACGCTCGTTGGACAAGCCTGCCGCTTCAAAGTGCGTGCGCAACTGCTGTAATGCCATGGTTGCGGGCTGGCGAATGTGCAAAGCGGGCAAAGTTTCCTGCAACCACTGTGCGATATGCGGGTCAGTCTCCAATGTCCAGGATTTTTGGGCATCCATAAAAGAGAGTCGGGCCAATTGCGGCTGCCGTTTGCGGGCGGGCAATGGGTGCAATTGGGGGGTGTGGCCCGTCCAGACCACAACCGCATTGGAACGCCAGGGACGCGCTTCCGCCTCTGAAAGACAGCGGGCAATATAGTCGGGCGGAACACCGGGACGCGGAGTTTTAAAGTCGAACCACTTAGAAAGGGGGAGTTCGAAGCCCACGCTGTGCATATAATTGAACAACGACACCCGCAGCCCTTCCGAAAAGCGCTCATGGTCGCCGCCCTGCGGGTCTTCGTGCGCCAGATCGTTGTCGGCAAAGCGGCCAAAGTCAGGCCCGGTGCGCACTACCCCATAGGACATAGGGTCTAAGCCCACCGGACTATGAGCCGTCATGGCAAAAAGGTGCCAGAAGCCCGACCGCAAGATACCCGCCTGAAACATTTGCCGCACCATTTCCAAAGCATCTATGGTTTCCTGATCGGTTTGTGTAGGAAAACCATACATCAAATAGGCGTGTACCATAATATCGGCTTCTGTAAAAGCAGCCGACACCCGCGCCACCTGTGATACAGTCACCCCTTTTTGCATCTTTTCCAAAAGTCGGTCGGAGGCTACCTCCAAGCCGCCGGAAACGGCAATGCATCCGGCAGCTTTCATCAGGCGGCACAAATCGGGGGTGAAGCTTTTTTCAAATCGAATGTTTACCCACCAGACTACAGTCAGCCGTCGGCGCAGTATTTCAAGGGCAAGGTCGCGCAATAAGGCGGGCGGAGCAGCTTCATCCACAAAGTGAAAGCCGTGCTGGCCCGTCTGTGCTATCAGGGTTTCGATGCGGTCGCACAAAATAGTCGCAGATATGGGTTCGTAACGCTGGATGTAGTCGAGCGAAATGTCGCAAAAAGAACACTTTCCCCAATAGCAGCCATGCGCTAAAGTGAGTTTGTTCCAGCGGCCATCGCTCCAAAGGCTGTGCATGGGGTTGGCCACTTCAATGACCGAAAGATAATCGTGCAGCAGCAAGTCGCCGTAATCGGGCGTGCCGGTGTCGCGTTGTGCAATGTCCTTTTCGGAGGCCCCGTTTTGATAGCACACTACCCCTTCGGTACGGCGAAAGACCCTTTTTAAGGCGCTCGCAGGGCGTTTGCCCTGCAAAAACTCCATTAGAATCTGTAGCGGGGCTTCCCCGTCGTCTAAGCAAATATAGTCCACGTAATCGAATACCCGTTCGTCCGATACCGAGCGCAATTCCGTATTGCAGTAGCCGCCGCCCATGATAACCGGCAGATGGGGGTAATGCTGCTTCACGTACTGTCCACACTTCAGGGCACCGAACAGGTTGCCCGGAAAAGGCACACTCAGGCCGATGGCAGCAGGTTGCCAGCGCTGTATTTTTTCTTCCAACAGGTGCAGCAAGTGTTGGCTGACGAGTGTTTCATGGGCGTGGAGTGCTGCTTCTAAAGGATCAAAATGAGTGGCAGAGCGGGACAGGCGCTCGGCATAGCGGCTGAAGCCAAAATGCGGATCAATGGCTTCTGTAATCAGGTCGCCTATGTCTTCCAGATACAGAGTGGCCAGATGTCGTGCCTTGTCCTGCAAACCCATCGTACCAAATGCCCATTCCAAGTCTTCTGTATTTTGAAAACGCGCACCTTCGGGCAAATAACAGCGGCTGCATATCGCATGGGCCAAAGTGGGGTTGCGATGCTGCAAAAACTGTATCACCGGCCCTATGGTACGCAGGTAGTCTTCGCGCAGGCAATAAGTGCGCCGGCTGTTTTCAGAAAGGCCTATACGATCATCGGATACCAGCACGTCAAATACCTGCTGCAAACCTGCCGGAGAAAACAGCGCTAAAATGACTTCCAAACCCAAATCTGCCTGATGGGAAGGCACATTCAAAGTATTCAGAAAGCCTTTCAGGTAGGCAGTGGCCGGGTAGGGCGTATTGAGCTGGGTAAAAGGCGGAGTAATGAGCAGCATGGAGCAAAAACAACGGCGCAGGGCGCGGGACCTCAGGGTATCAGTGTTGCCGACTTTGTGAGCGGGCAAAATCAGGCAGGCCGCTTTACCTCAATATAATCCTTACGCTTTCGTTTTTCAGATAATCCGACATCAGGTTGACCGTTTGCTTACTTTTGCCGTCGTCTATTTCGATGGTGGCGGTATTAATTTCGGCTTTGCCAAATTCATTGGCTTCGATGGTCAGATAGGTATCGTCGTTGCCTTCCGGGAGTTCTATTTCAAACTGATGCGGCTTGAGGCGCAAATAATGGCGGTCTAAGATTTTGCGATTGTTCAGGTAAATAGAAATCACATCGCCGTCTTCCACCTGACTGTCCCATATTTTAATCTTCAAACGGCGGCTGTTCACGGTTTTAGACTCCTTCACGTGGACACTGCGGCCATTGATACTGGCAGGAGGAGCAATATATTTCGGTGTGGTATAAACAGGCTTGGGCGGCTGGGGTTTGGGCGGAGGCGGCTTGGGTACTTCTTTCGGCTTGGGTGTTTCTGCCACTACAACAGGCGGTTTTTCTTCCTCACAGGGCAGTTTGGCGCTTCCTCCAAAACTGATCTTAAAGCCCGGTCCCGACTGGGTAACATTGCTGACCAAAAGGACGTATTTTTCGCCGGCGGCCGTTTTGAGCGGAGCTAGCCAGGTATTATCTCCCGCATCGCTACAGCCCGCATCTTCGCTGCTGTCGCCTTCGCCGTCGCGCAAGCCGGTTTTTCCAAGACAGGGGGAGTCACCAAATTCTGAAGGTTGTGCTCCGGCAGCCATGCAGCGCACAATTTGTTTGCTGTTACAATCGCCTGAAGCACCGAGCCGGAAAACCACGAAATCTATATCATCGCTTTCATTCAGGGGGGTAATAGCAAAGGAAAAAGAGCCGCCCTGAGCTATTTCAAACTTAATCCACGCACAGTTTTCTTCCGCCTGTCCCTGATTATCGCCATTCATGAAACAATTGATCAGATTGGCCTCCTCGTCGTCACTGCCCTCTCCACTGACCCGTTCAAAAATCAGGGGTTTTTTATCACAAATAGATTTTGCCCGAACACAGTCGGCATACTGTTGGGCAAACAGCGGTGTGTCTGCACCCGTCCAACTGACGAGGCAGACACACAGAAGAAAATTTCTAAAAGTATTGATATTTAAAACGAGACTTTTTTTCATGTTGCGTTGTTGATGGTAATGGCGCATGGTCTTACATAAACGCTGATTTTGACAGTCCTATTGTCTTGATTTTAAGCGCCTTATCCCACCTGCAACCCCCTGGGTCAGTCCCTGCGTCCCAAAAACTGCATCAACAGGTAAAGGAACTGTACCAAAGCCGCCAAAGCTGCCGCCACATAGGTCATAGCGGCCCAGGTCAGGGCATCTTTTGCACCGGCGTATTCAGCCCCCCGTGCAAAACCGGTATTGTCCAACCAGGCCAGCGCCCGGCGACTGGCATCAAATTCGACAGGCAGGGTGATGAGGCTAAACAGGGCGGTGAGCGCAAAGGCCACCAACACCACAAACATGATGATGGGGTTTTTCATGAGCGACATGCCCACCAGACCAAACATAAACAGGTATTGCTGTACACTGGCAGCAATGTTGACCACCGGCACCAATGCAGAACGCATTTGGAGGAAACCGTAGGCGGTGGCGTGCTGTACAGCGTGTCCACACTCGTGGGCAGCCACGGCTGCGGCAGCCACACTGCGTCCGTGATACACGTCATAACTCAAATTGACCGTGCGGTTCTGCGGGTTATAGTGGTCGGTCAACTGGCCATCTACCTGCGTGATCTGCACGTCGCGCAATTGGTAATGGCCCAACATGGCAGCAGCCACTTCGGCCCCGCTCATGCCATTGGTCAGGGGTACCTGAGCATATTTATTAAATTTGCTTTTCAGGACACTGCTTAATATGAAGCCAATGACCGTAAAGACAATACTAATCAGAATCAGCATAGCGCGTTATTTTTTAGTGAAGCGTTTTAAAAGCGTGGTTTTGTCTTTTGGACGGTAAAAACAATGGTTGTAACAAAATGTTGTCATTTTGACGATAAATGGGTCTTAGGCAACGACCGAAGCATTAAATGAACTACACAAAGGGCATCACCTGCTGACAAGTGATGCCCTTTACACTCAAAAAAATTCTATGAAAATTATGCCTCAATACAAATGCCGGAAATGTACCAAAGCGCTTCTCTGTTACTGCCTAAGCGATTACGGATTGGGAATAACCAATTCCTGACCTACTTCGATTTGGTCCGGGTCATTCAAAATGTTCGTATTGGCCTCGAAAATTTGCTTGTACTTCATCATGTCTCCGTAGTAGTGCTTTGCAATTTTGCTGAGACTTTCTCCTTTTTCAACCGTGTGACGGGCATAAACGCCCGGCTCAGCCACCTGGATATCAGCAACGATATCAGCCGGATTGGAGCCACCTGCGCCTTTGATAGCGTCCCAGAGTTGGTCTTTTTCATAACCTGTGTTAACGGTACCCCACATGCGGAGTACGCCATCTGCTTCTTCTACGCGACCGTCGCGTACGCCCATGCGTTCGCCGAGGGAAAGAACACTTTGGTACTTGTCTTTTACTGACATTTTTTAGTTAGTTTAAAGTGATGAACAATTTGTTTGTGAATGGTGGTATTAGATATTATAACGCACTCGAATAACAATTGTTTAAAGGCAGATTATTTTTTTTAGCTGCACCTGCCTGTTTTTTTTGATCTTTGCGCCCGATTTTAATTCTATTTAAATTTTCCTCGATGAAACACAGTGCGGCATCCCTGTTTTCAGATTTTCCCGCCGTCAGCAGAGCGCAATGGTTGCAGCAAATTGCACGCGATTTGAAAGACCGCATGCCGGAAGATTTTTTCTGGACGGCTCCGGGCGGTATTGCAGCCAACCCGTTTGCAGGAGAGTTGGACTCAGAGATGGTCCCCCTGTGGAACACGCCCAAAGAATGGAAGATCATTGAACCAATAGCGGTTTTGCAACCGGAGTCTACCCACGCTGCTGTACTGCAAGCCTTGGAAGGCGGCGCGGAAGGGCTGAGTTTTTCGTTTAATGATATACCCAATATAGGAGACTTTTTGCGCTATACCACAGGGGTCTATGCAGATTATGTAAGCTGGCACTTTGGGGGAAAGGGGTTGTTGTCGCAACCCGGGGCTGTTTTTTCGTGTCTGGAAGCATTGACAAAAGATCGGGGCACGGCCGGAGCATCGCTCCAGGGAAGTGTACAATGGAACCCGTTGCATGTTGCCGCGCCTGGGTTGCAAACCGACTGGCGCTATGCAGCCGACCTTATACAATACACCAAAAGCCGGTTTCCAAACTTCCGGGTCGTGGGGTTTGCAGCCGATTTCCACAATGGCAATCCGGTGGCGCAATTGCAGCAGGTTTTGCAGAATGCAGATACCTGTTTGCGGGAAATCACTAAAAAAGGCGTTTCGGCTGCGGAGGCAATGGCCGGTTTTGAAATAGAGCTGCCTGTAGGAAGACATTATTTTTTGGAAATTGCCAAATTCCGGGCCTTGCACTTGCTGTGGTATAACTGGCTGCAAGCCAAAAATGTGTCCCCTCTGCGTCCGTCCGTGAGTGCGGTGTTTGCACAGGAAGCGTACGATGACGCGCTCTATACCAATATGATTCGGGCCACTACCATGGCAATGTCGGGAGTACTGGGTGGAGCAGACCGCCTGACTGTGACTCCTTATGATGCCTTTGCCGCAGACAGGGATACGGGTAAATCCGGCGGTTTTGGCAACCGCATTGCCCGTAATGTGCAACACCTGCTCAAAATGGAAAGCCATTTAGACCGCCTTGCCGATCCGGCTGCCGGTAGTTATTACATAGAACATCTCACCCGGCAAATTGCCGAAAAAGTGTGGGAATCCCTGCCCGATGAAGTTTTTGAGTAGAATCTGACAATCGTCCTGTCAGCGCGTTCGTCGGCAGGGTCAAATCTGCATGCCCCCCTCAAACTTAGCGATGGCTTTTTTTGTTGTTATACCAATTCACGTATTTTGATATGTCTTCTCATCGCCTCTATATAACTGTTCTGGTGTTGTTGTTTGCCACCTCTGCTTTTTCGCAACAGCCTCTCCTACAGGGGATTGTTACCAACGAGCGGGAGGAGATTATTGCAGGGGCCACCGTGTGGTGGAAAGGCACCAAAGACGGTGTGATGACCGATACTGTCGGTCGTTTTTCTTTGCCCCGCCGCGCTGAAGAAGCCACGCTGTTGATTTCCTATGCGGGGTATCCTCAAATGGAAATACAGGTACTGCCGGAGGAAAACAATATCTGGGTGGAAATCAAAGAAGACTTGCAGATAAAAGAAGTCATCGTAAAAGAACATCGTTTTGACAACGCTATTTCGGTGCTGGACCCCCGCAACGTGGAAAGCATCAACAAAAGGGAATTGCGCAAAGCGCCCTGTTGCAATTTGTCCGAAAGCTTCGAGACCAACGGAGCCATAGATGTGGCCTACGCCAACGCACTGACCGGCGTAAAAGAAATACAATTGCTGGGTTTGCGCGGTATTTACAGCCAGTTTTTAGTAGAAAATCGCCCGACCATGGGGGGCATTGCCACGCCTTTTGCTTTTGAGTACATACCGGGTACGTGGTTGGAAGGGATTACATTAGCAAAAGGAGCCAGCACTGTAAAAAATGGTTTTGCAGGCATCACCGGACAGGTAAATGCCGAATTGGTCAAGCCGGAGAGCGATAAGCCGGTTTTTTTGAATGTTTTTACGTCCACAGAAGGACGTGGGGAGGTAAATTTGCATCTAAATAAAAAATTCAAAAAATATGCGGCCAATGGGGCATATCTGCACGGCAATTATCTGAAAAATCGTTGGGACATGAACAATGACAACTTTTATGACTCGCCGGCCCGCCGCCAGATCAATGCCCTGTATCGTTATAAATACGACGGCCCCGCTGGTTGTGCGCAGTTCAACATACAGGCGCTAAGTGACCGCCGCGAAGGGGGACAAATTGCGCCATTTAGCGATGTGGCCGGTTTTTTTGGCATTCAGCAGCGCAACGACCGCATAGAGGCGTGGGGCAAATACGGAAAGGAAGGCATTGGCAGTAAACCGCATAATCAAATCGGGAACATATTTGGCGGTTCGCTGCACCGATATGAAGCGACCTTTGGAAGAAATCAGTATGCAGCCGAACAGGCTTCTTTGTATCTGCAATCGCTGTATCAGACCATTTTGGGTACGACCGATCATGTATTCACGGTAGCCCCTTCGCTTCAATATGACAACATCCGGGAAAAAGTCAACGAAACCACGCTGGATCGCATAGAAACGGTGCCCGGTCTGATGGCGGAATACTCGTATAGCCGTCCGAATTTGCGGATGGGGATTCCCGACTTAGTGATTGTGCTGGGTAGTCGTGTGGACTGGAACAGCCGTTTGGGCTGGTTTTTTGTTCCACGCGTCAGTGGGAAGTATCACTTTTCTGAAAAAAGTACCCTGCGCATGTCCGCCGGACGCGGGTATCGCTCGCCCAACCTGATGGCAGAAAACATCAGCCTGCTGGCCAGTAACCGCAGATTGGATTTTGCTCCGGGTTTGGGCGCTGAAGAGGCCTGGAATTACGGATTAAATTACTCCTACGAATTTAAGGTGGCCAGGCGCACAGCCGTCTTTTCGATAGATGCCTATCGCACCGACTTTGTACGCCAAATTCTGGTGGATGTGGATCAATCGCCTACGGTCGTTCATTTCTATTATACACCCGGTGCTTCTTACTCCAACAGTGTACTGGCGGTGCTGCAATACAATCCTTTACCGGGTTTGGACGTAAAATTTTCCTATAAATGGAACGATGTACGCGCTACTTTTGAAAAAGGCGGACTGATGCTCCAGCCTTTGGTAGCCCGTCATCGGGGGCTGATCGGTTTGGACTATACTACGAGAGACAAAAAATGGTCGTTCAACAGCCACGTGCGCATCGTGGGACCGCAGCGGCTTCCCGATAATTCGAAAATCCCCCACCGATACACCCACGATTTCCCGGAGTATTCTCCGGTGTATGCCACTGTCAATCTTCAGATCACGCGCCACTGGAAAAAGACAGAGTGGTACATTGGCGGGGAGAACCTAAATAATTTTCAGCAGCACAACGCCATTATAGCCGCCGAAGACCCCCTGAGTCCTTTTTTCAATGGTTCCCAGCTGTGGGCACCCATGATGGGGACTGTGGGCTATATGGGAGTCCGTTTTTCGCCTTCCGGCATTTAATACAGATATTTATTGAGCATAGTCATTTAAGTGCCAATTTGTCACCCAATGCGCACTGGCACAGGCTTTGACACAGGGGGCATACCATTCACTAAACAATTTTAATTGGTTTTTATGGCAAATACCGGTACAATTTCGGTTCAAACCGAAAATATTTTCCCCATTATTAAAAAATTCCTGTATTCTGATCACGAAATATTCCTTCGTGAACTGGTTTCCAATGCCACCGATGCCACCGTCAAGTTGCGTGTACTGGCAGATCGCGGAGAAGTGAAAGAAGAAATAGGGGATACCCATATAGACATTATTTTAGAGGAAGATGCCAGGCGCCTGATCATCCGCGACCGGGGCATTGGTATGACCGCTGAAGAGGTGGAAAAGTACCTGAATCAGATTGCTTTTTCCAGTGCTGCCGACTTTTTGGAGAAGTACAAAGACAGCAGCATCATCGGTCACTTTGGCTTGGGTTTTTACTCTGCCTTCATGGTGGCCGACAAGGTGGAAGTAGTGACCAAATCGTGGCAGGAGGGGGCTCAGGCGGTGCGGTGGACGTGTGAGGGCAGCCCGGCTTACAGTCTGGAAGAAGTGGAAAAGGCAGAACGCGGTACAGATGTGATTCTGTATATCAATGAAGAAAACACGGATTTCCTGCAAAAGCATCGCATTGAGCAGCTGCTGAATAAATATTGTAAATATTTGCCCGTACCGATTCATTTCGGCACCCGGACAGAGTATCCGAAAGTGGAAACTCCGACGGAAGACGAAGAAAATGCAGCCACCGATACTGATCAGGAAACAGAAGAAAAGGGTGTGGAAGTGCCGAACGTGATCAACGACACGCGGCCGATTTGGAAAAGGTTGCCTTCCGACCTGAAAGACGAAGACTATCAGGCGTTTTACCGCGAGCATTATCCCATGGCTCCGGAACCGCTGTTCTGGATTCACCTGAATATAGACTATCCCTTCAACCTGACGGGAGTGTTGTACTTCCCGCAGCTGGGCAATGCCCTCGAAGTCAACCGGAACAAGATACACCTCTACTGCAATCAGGTGTATGTAACTGACGACGTGCGCGACATTGTACCCGAATGGCTGCAACTGCTGCACGGCGTGATAGATTCGCCTGACATTCCCCTGAACGTTTCGCGCTCTTATTTGCAAAGCGATGCCAATGTCAAGAAAATCAGCGAATACATCACACGCAAGGTGGCTGACAAATTGTCAGAATTGTTCCGCAACGACCGCCCGACTTACGAAAGCAAATGGCGCAACCTCGGCGTATTTGTGAAGTACGGGATGATCTCCGATAAAAAGTTTGAAGAAAAGGCCCTGCCATTTGCCCTTTTGGAAAACCTGAAAGAAGAATTTTTCACTTTTGAGGAGTATAAGGAAAAAATTAAGGCCCACCAAACCGACAAGCACAACAAAGTGGTGGCCATTTATACCAATGAAGCGGCTGCTCAGGATGCTTATGTAAAAGCGGCGCAGGCCCGTGAGTATGACGTGTTGCGGATGGACACCCTGTTGGACGGACACTGGATGCAGCATTTGGAGTATCGCCCGGATTCCGGTGTGGTATTTGTACGCGTGGATTCGGACACAGTGGATAAATTGGTGCAGAAAGATGAAAAGCGCGAGTCGGTACTGAGCGAAACCGAACAAAAACAGGTGAAAGATTTGTTCGATGCGGCGGCAGGCAGGCAGGCAGGCAGCGAAGTGGTATTGGAAGCCCTTTCGCCCGACGATCAGCCGGTACAGATTACGCGTTCGGAATTCATGCGCCGCATGAAGGAAATGCAGGCCCTGCAAGGCCCTTCGCCTTTTGGCGATTTTCCCGATTCCTATCGCGTAGTGGTCAACACCAATCACCCGGCCATTGCCCAAAAACTCCTGCAAATCACCGATTCTGCGGAGCAGCAGCAACTGTCTTCCTATTTGGTGAATCTGGCGCTGCTGCAGCAGGGCATGCTCAAAGGCGAAGACCTGACCGCTTTCGTAAAGGCGAGTCTGGCTAAAATTTAAATGCGATGAAACAAAAAATCGTCACTGGAAAGATGCGTTACATAGACTTAGCCACAGGCTTCTGGTGTCTTGTGGACAGTCGGTACCAAAAATGGCGCATTCTAAACCCTCCTGCTGCCTTGCAGCAGGAGGGTCTTTCTATAAAAGCAGTAGTTCAAAAATCGGACGAGGGAGCCTCTGTCTTTATGTCGGGCAGGCCGGTAACGGTTATTTCTTTTGAAGTGCAGGACTAAGCGCAGGTGTTTCTGATAGAACCGGATGTTTGATGCCAACTGCTGCCCTCCGGCACAGAGATTTAGTGTGTTATGTGTTCCTCTCTGTCTATCTGGCCGTCGCTCAGATGTAAAATGCGGCTGCCATAACGGGCATTTTCTTCCGAGTGGGTCACCTGAATAATAGTGACCCCGTCTTCCCGGTGCAGTTTTTCAAAAATTTCCATAATCTCCCTGGCCTGTTTGCTCTGCAGGTTTCCCGTCGGCTCATCTGCCAGAATGAGTTTCGGATGACCAATCAGGGCGCGGGCGATGCCTACCAGTTGCTGTTGCCCCCCCGACAGCTGGGCTGGAAACAGGTCTTTTTTGGCCACCATATTAAAACGATCCAATATATCGGCAATGCGACTTTTGCGTTCGGCGGAAGGGACTTTTTTATACATCAGCGGAGTTTCCAAATTCTCATACACCGTCAGGTCGTCTATCAGATGGTAGGCCTGAAACACGAATCCGATGTACTGTTGATACAATTCGGTGCGGCGGCGTTCATTGAATTTATGAACCGCTTCGTTCAGGAACCAGTACTCCCCTTCCGTAGGTTCGTCCAACATACCGAGAATATGCAGGAGCGTACTTTTCCCGGAGCCGCTTGGCCCCATGATGCTGACAAACTCGCCTTCGCGGATGACAGCGTTCACATAGCGCAAGACGTAGGTCTTCAGACTTCCATTTTGGTAGTAACGTTCTATGTTTTTTAGTTCGATCATGCGTAATAATGGTTAGAATCAAAACAGTGCCACAGCAGGCTATTTTGAAAGGTCAATAAATGTAATGCCCCTTTCGAATGGGCGGTAGAGCAAGGCTTTAATGGCGTTGAAATGGGCCATATTGTTCTGAAAATCGAGGCTGTCCAGCTGCAGAACGACTACCGGGGTTTCTGTTTCTGTTTTCAGGTAGTCGAAATAAGCATTTTGCAGTTCTTCCAGATAAAGGGGGGAGATGTTTTTTTCTATTTCACGGCCTCTTTTTTGTATTTGCCACAAAAGTACCTCCACAGGCCGATGCAGGTATAAAAGTAAGTCCGGTTTCGGAAAAGTTGCATTCAGCACGCTGAAAAGGCGTTGAAACAACCGAAATTCTTCTTCGTTGAGATTGTTTTTTGCAAACAGGGAGGTTTTTACAAAAAAATAATCGGCCACAGTGAGGGTTTGAAACAGATCGGGCTGGGCAAAGTGCTCCTGCAATTGTTTGTGCCTTTCTGACATAAAAAATAATTCTACCGGAAAGCCATAGCGCTCCGGCTGTTCGTAGAAATAGGGCAAAAACGGATTGTCGGTGAACTGCTCCAAAATCAGCGAGCCACCGAGATGCTGAGACAGCATCTGGCAGAGCGTGGTTTTTCCTACTCCGATATTGCCTTCAACGGCAATGAAACGATATGGTATGGGCTGTGCGATGGGTAAGTAGAAACAGGAGATTGCAAAAACGGCTGCAAAATAACAGCAGTCCTGCGAGTTTTTCCCTACGTGGCCTGCTATTTTTTTCTCTCGGTGACAAATACCACCAAATCGTGCAGCGACTGTCGGGCAGCGCTTTCAGGCAAAGTATCCAAAAGTACAAACGCCTCTTTCCGAAAACGATACATGGCCGCCTGTGCATATTCGAGGCCCCCGCTGCTGCGTACCACTTTGATGACCTCGGCTACTTTGTCGGTCTTGTGGCTCTCGTTTTTAACCAGGTGGATCAAATGGCGGCGCATGGTTTTATCCACGTTTTGGAGGGTATAAATCAGGGGAAGGGTCATTTTTTTCTCCTTAATATCTATACCGGTAGGTTTTCCGATATCGTCCTCGCCAAAATCGAACAGGTCGTCCCGAATCTGAAAGGCCATGCCAATTTTTTCTCCAAACAGCCACATTTTCTGAATGGTCTCCTCATCCGGGGCGGTGCTGATGGCTCCTGCACAGCAGGCGGCAGCGATGAGGGAGGCTGTTTTCTGGCGGATTATATCGTAATAAACTGCTTCCTGAATGTCCAATTTTCGGGCTTTTTCCATTTGAAGCAGTTCTCCTTCGGCCATTTCTTTTACCGCCCTGCTCACTACTTCCAACATTCGGTATTGTCCCTGCGTCACACTCAGCAACAAACCCTGAGAAAGCAGGAAATCGCCGACCAGGACGGCGATTTTATTTTTCCACAGCGCATTGATCGAAAAAAAACCCCGTCTTTCGTTGGAATCATCCACCACATCGTCGTGTACCAGGGTGGCAGTGTGCAGGAGTTCTACCAAAGAAGCGGCAGTGTAAGATGCCTCGTTCACCTCGCCAAAAAGCCGTGCACTCAACAAAACCAACATGGGACGCACCTGCTTGCCTTTGCTTTTAACAATATACCACGTGATTTTATCTAACAGGGGGACATTGCTGCGCATTGCTGCGCGAAAACGCTCCTCGAAAATATCTAATTCGGTGGTGACGGGCTGTTTAATGGTATTGAGCGACATAACGGGCTTACATAAGAACAACGTAAAAACGGAACACCTTACTGCGTGAAAAAGAAAATCAACAACCAAACAACTGTAATGTTGCCGCATATTTGGTTTTCAACACACCGATGCTCGAAGGAACTGCATCTGTTTGCTGCAAAAAACATTTTCAAAAAAAATTGAAAATATTGAAAAGAAAACAAGGGGCGATGAGGAAAGGTTCACAGCAGCATGTCCAAAAACTGACTTTTTATGATTCTGTATCGCCCCCGTTTTATTTTATATTGCATTTGCGGAAAGTTCGTACATTTGCCCCCCAAACAAGCAGACACTATATTTGGGGCAGTTGCAGCAACAATTCCCCCCTTTCAATATGAGTAGCCTTATCCAGTCAGTTCAACAGTCCATACAGGCGGTTTTTCAGAAACTTCGTCAATTGCTCGCCCCCCTTTACAGAGTATGGGCTGTTCTTACAGCACCGGTGCGCAGGCTTTTCGCTCCGCTTACCGACCGCTGGGATGCGTTCACAGCGCCCATGCGCGCTCGTTGGGCGGGTTTTCGGGAGCGCTACCCTGTGCCGGGTACACTTTTAGGCACCCTCGGTACATTAGCAAAATGGGGTTTTTACTTTTTGCTTTTTCTGATTATAGGGGTTTGGCTGGGCGTTTTTGGGGACTTGCCGTCCAGAAATGAGTTAAAAAATATAGAAACAGCCAATTCTACCGAAGTTTATACCATTGATTCTGTACTGATCGGCAAATATTTCATCGAGAATCGCACGGCCATCGCCCTGAATAATATCTCTCCCCATATTGTCAATGCACTGATAGCCACTGAAGACCGTCGTTTTCTGGAACACAGCGGCATAGACATGATGAGCTGGCTGCGGGTGGTAAAGGGGCTGATGAACAAAGAAAACCTCGGCGGCGGCTCCACACTCAGCCAACAATTGGCCAAAAACCTGTATCCCCGGCAGGAGTATTTTTACGCAAAACTCTTTGGACGCACCCTGCGTATTCCCTATGTAAGTCGCGGCTTGAGCTTGTTAGTCAACAAAATACGGGAGAACTTTATCTCTATTCGTTTAGAACAGGTGTATGACAAGCAGGAACTGCTTAGTTTGTACCTGAATACTGTGCCTTTTGGAGACATTTACGGAATTCAGGTGGCTTCGCGCCAGTTTTATAATAAAAAACCCAAAGACCTGTCTCCCGATCAGGCGGCCATGCTGGTGGGCATGCTTAAAGCCACCACCTACTACAACCCGGTGCGCAACCCCGAAAATGCCATGAAACGCCGCAATTTAGTTTTGCGGCAAATGCAAAAAAACGGGCATCTCTCTCAGGCAGAGTATGATGAACTTAGTAAAAAACCCTTAGGAGCCAAGCGCTACAGCGTGGACAGCAATAACGATGGCTTGGGCACCTATTTTCGGGAGTACCTGCGCACGGACATCATGCCGCAGTTGCTGAAAACTTATACCAAAGAAGATGGCAGCACCTATGACCTTTACCGCGACGGTCTTAAAATATACACTACCCTGCACAGCAAAATGCAGCAATATGCCGAAGAAGCCGTTAATAAACACTTGGAGCATCTACAGGGAAAGTTCGATGAACACTGGAAAAACTATAAAAAGGAAAAGCCCTGGGGCGACGACAAATGGATCACCCAACAAGTGCAAAACAGCGACCGCTGGACTGCCCTGAAAGAGGCGGGTCTGAGTGAAAAAGAGGCCATGGAAGCCTTTGAACAGCCGGTTCACATGACCATTTTCAGTTGGAAAAATGCCGAACAGCAAATAGATACCACCATGTCGCCCATAGACAGCGTGCGTTATTACTTTTGTATGCTGAATTGCGGTTTTATGGCAATGGATCACAACAACGGTTATGTGCGTGCATGGGTAGGAGGCACCAATTTTAAACATTTCAAGTTTGACCACATCAAAAGCACGCGGCAGGTAGGCTCCACCTTCAAGCCCATTGTTTATGCCGCTGCCGTGAAAGACAGCATCACACCCTGTACTTACTTTCACAATCAAATCAAAAAAATTGTGGACTGGGAACCCCACAATGCCGATGAGCACTACGGAGGCTGGTACACCATGACCGCCGGTCTGACCAAATCGGTCAACGTTATCGCCGCACAGGTCATCGAGAAAGTAGGTATTCAGAAAACCATAGATCTCGCACGGCAAATGGGCGTTACTGCCAAGCTGCCCCGTGAATACGGCATCAGCCTCGGGGCTGCCGATATTTCCCTGTACGACATGATGAAAGTCTATGGCACCATAGCCAATGAAGGGAAGCGCCCGGAGCCCGTCGTGATACTGAAAATTGTGGATCGCAAAGGAGAAGCAGTATATGATTATAAAAAAGCCCTGGCCCAAAACCCACGCCTCGGTGCCTACGAGCAGGCCCTCAGCCCCTATCAGGCTGCTATTATGACCAAAATGATGATGAATGTTGTCCAGCAGGGTACAGGTCGTCGGTTGTATCAGGCTTTTCCGTTGGCTGATTTTGCCGGAAAAACCGGCACCACACAGAATCACTCGGATGGGTGGTTCATTTGTTTCAATCCGGCGCTGGTGTGTGGTGCATGGGTAGGTGGCCCCAGTCCGGCAGTTCGCTTCCGCTCTATGTCCATGGGACAAGGCTCGGCAATGGCACTGCCGATTGTATCAGATTTTTGGCTGCGCGTTTCCAAAAACCAGAAGCTGAGCAAATTGCTTTATGAAAAGTTTCCTGAATTTAAACCGGAAGTATTGAACCAATTTGGCTGTATCAACTGGATCGGCATCAAACCCGATTCCTTCCTGACGCTGATGCAGGATTCTGTTTTCCGCGATTCCGTTTATGCCAAATGGCGCAAACCTAAGGAAGAACCCAACAGCGATGAGGAAGGCGGCATAGAAGAGGAAACGCCGGAACCGATGAAAGACGGAGAGCGGAGGGGTATTATTAAAAAACTATTTGGCATAAGAAAGGACAAAGAAGAAGACGAGAAAAAAGAAGACAAGAAAAAGGACGAAAAAAAGAAAGAAGAAAAAAAGAAAAATATCGAATAGCCCGTGCTGAAGTACCCCCTCATACTGATTATTCGCCTCTATCAATGGACGCTGTCGCCACTGCTGGGCGCAAATAAATGTCGGTATCAGCCCACCTGCTCTTCCTATATGATAGAAGCCATTCAGGAATGGGGTGCCGGGCGCGGTCTCCTGATGGGCATTCGCCGTCTCCTGCGTTGCCACCCCTGGAGTCGGCACCCCATGCACGATCCGGTGCCAAAAAAAGATGGTGTACCCCATGAACAACAGGGATAAGCAGGGGACAGGCACAGATTAAAACAGCATCGAATCGGGTTTTTATGGTTGTGGCACTTTCTTTGTAATATACTTGACGGACTATTTCGATTTTTTTCTCTCTCATCGCCCTTTACCTCGCTACCCACGCTCTCCCCACATTTATCCTCATCTATCATGAACCGCATTATACTGTTTCACCACACCGCCAATACCGCCATTGCCGAAAGCATCGTCCATCGCTTAGGCCGCATTGGCATCCCTTTTGAAACCATTACAGAAAAAACGGGGGAAACACCCGGCGATATAGCCGCTACGTTACAGGCCCATCAGGAACCTGTGTTGCTGATTATCACCGATAATTTTTTAAAAGATACGCACTGCATGGCCGATATGCTGTCTGCTTTTCAGGCAGTACGCCGGGAACGCCGTGTGGTGACCGTGGTGGCCGATGGCCGGCAAAGTGACGACGGCGGTGCCAGCTGGCATCCTGTACCCACCCACTACGACCGCATGGTGCATGCGTTGCAGTATATGAACTACTGGCAAAACGCCTGGTTAGAATTGAGCGACCGACATGGTGCCAGTACCGATGCTTCGGAAAAAGAACACCTGCTGGGTCTGCTCAATATCACCCGCAATATCGCCAATGAAATGGGAGATTTCATTGGCACTTTGCGCGAAGCGGAGGTCTTCTCGCTGGAGCAGCTGGAAGAAAACCATTTTGCCCTGTTCTTTCAGCGCTTTGGCCTGAACGACTGGTACGATCAGTACCGCGATAAAGAAATTGCGATACAGACCGCTGCCATGCGAATGCAGGAGGTGGATACGCCCGAGCCGTTACCTGCCCCGCCGGAGGAAACCCCTGTAATACCGGAAAGAGTGGCTGAAACATACTTTTCCCCTGCCTCTTCTGAGCCAGTAGAGACCCATGAACAACCGACAGCGCCTTCTGCTGAAAATATATCTGCCGCCCAGCCGCTTATCGCTCCGCATTTTGAACAGGAAGAGCATCTTTTGAAGGAATTATTGCCTGATCCTGAAAAGACCCACACTGAAATTGAACAACATATACACGATGCCTGGTTTTGGCTGAATAACGGACGCATCGAACAGGGTTTAGCCATTCTGCAAACTGCACTGGAAGCCTTTCCCGACAATGAACGCCTGCGTACAGAGTACGAAAAGGCATCTGCTTTACAGTCGCTTCCCGACGGAGAAACCGCTCAGGAAGCACCAGCCGCTGCTGATTCTGCGCCCGACCAAATCAATACCGACATATTGAGTTCCGAAGCCCGCTCCTATGAACTTATGGGGGACATGGCCTATAACAAACAGGATTATCTCTTTGCCAAATACTGTTGGGATCGCACCATAGAACTGGCACCGGGTTATCCCGGTATTTATCGGAAATTGGGGACTATGGTGAGTGAACACATGCCGGAATATCGCGAGACCGGGATGCAGTACCTTAAAAACGCCCTGATACAGGACCCGAAAGATGCGCCGTCCCAATTAGCGGCAGCACGACTGGCCATACAAAACGGCGAATACGATGCTGCAGAAGTATATTATCGCAGCGCCATTGGATTGAACCCTCTGCTCAAAACACCAGAGAATGACCACCTTTTCCTGCCCGGGTATCTGCATGTACCCGTAACAGCAGAGTCCACACGATCCCGGGAATTTATCGAAGAAACAGCCATATCAGACGATTCCTTTACAGAGCCGGTTGCAGAGGCCGCGCCCATAGATGAAGCATTGCCTGTGCCTTCGGAGATACAGGAGGAGACGCACCACGATCTGCCCGTAGAACATGTGGAAATGCCGGCCTTGCAGGAGTTGGCTGATGTGGAATTTGATGAGCCTGTATTAACCATCCACAACGATCGGGCAGCGTTGTACCCGCCTTCCGACGCAGAGGGAAGAGCGGCCGAAAACGAAGCAGAATTGCGCGCCAAACCGGCTGCTTCCGAAGACGATGACGAAACCGAAGCGGCTTTTATAGAAACTGTTCCGGCCCCTCAGCCTTTAACTGTATTGGTCACCGGAGCCACTTCCGGTATCGGGCGCGCCATTGCTGCCCTGTTTGCCCAAAACGGCCATCGCCTCGTCGTAACAGGTCGCCGTGTGGAGCGCCTTGCCGCCCTGAAAAAAGAATTTGAAAGCCAATGGAATACCTCCATGCTCATGCTCCCCTTCGATGTACGCGACAACGGAGCGGTGCGGGCTGCCTTAGAAAACCTGCCCGACGGCTGGCAGGACATAGACATACTGGTGAATAACGCCGGATTGGCCAAAGGATTAGCCCCTGTTCACGAGGGCGATTTGACACACTGGGACACCATGATAGACACTAACCTGAAAGGACTACTGTATGTGACTCGTGCCGTAGCCCCCGGCATGGTACGTCGCCAGCGCGGCCATATCATCAACGTAGGGTCTATTGCCGGACAGCAGGTCTATCCCAATGGCAATGTGTATTGCGCCAGTAAGGCTGGCGTGGATGCCCTGACCCAGGCCATGCGCATGGATTTGTACACCCATAATATACGCGTCAGCCAAGTCAGCCCCGGCCATGTGGAAGAGACAGAGTTCGCACTCAACCGCTTCGACGGCGACGGCGGCCGCGCAAGGCAGGTCTATGACAATTTTCAACCCTTGCTACCAGCCGATATTGCCGAAATTGTATATTTCATGGCCACCCGGCCGCACCATGTCAATGTGCAGGACGTGGTTGTGTTCAGCACGCAGCAGGGAAGTGCTACGCTGATTGATCGTTCGGGAAGGAAAGGCATGTAAGGTGCCGTGGGCAATGGGACACCTTCAGTCTGCGCAGCCCGTACAGTCTGCGTCTGCTCGTGCTGCGCCATACGATGAAAAAAACGCTGCGGATTTAAGCCTCATCAATCCAGCTCCTCCCGGTGGCGCTCCCAGTAGTTCTGGTCTTCCACCTCCTCCAGCAGATTCAGATAATTTTCGTAGCGTTGCAGGCTGACTGTCTCGTGGCGCAGCGCTTCATGTACAGCGCAGCCGGGTTCGTTTCGATGCAGGCACTGTCCACCGAAACGGCAATCTTCCGAAAGGCGAAAAAATTCCCGAAAACTATGGGCGATGTTGTGTTTGTCTTTATTGTTAAAAGAAAGCGTTTTGATGCCCGGTGTGTCTATCAACATACCTCCAAAATCCAGATCGAACATTTCGGCAAAGGTGGTGGTATGCTGTCCTTTGCCCGAATAATCGCTGATGTCTTTGGTACGCAGGTCCAGCTGCGGCTGTATAGCATTGACTAAGCTGCTTTTCCCCACGCCCGATTGCCCGCTGATAAGGGTAATTTTATCTTTCAATAAATTTTTGAGGGTTTCCAACCCGGTTTGATCCTGAACAGAAGTCAACAGCACATTGTATCCAATCTGATTGTAAATAGCGCGCATTTTTTCAAAAACTGCCCTGTCTTCCTCGTCATACAGGTCGGCTTTGTTGAAAACAATCGCCACCGGAATGTCGTCGCGTTCAATCATCACCAAAAAACGGTCTATAAAACCGGGCTTCAGGTGGGGCTGTGTCACCGTCACAATCAAAACGGCCTGATCTATGTTGGCAGCCAGCAGGTGCATATCGTGCTTGCGGCGCGGCGATTGCCGTACCACATAATTGCGGCGCGGCAGTATCTTTTTAATCAAGCCCTGATGGTCGCCTTCGGGATATAATTCCACGCGATCTCCTACCGCCACAGGATTCGTCAGCGGCACATTATCCAAGCGAAATTTTCCCACAATACGGCACTGAATCAACTCATGGGCAGTGTCAGTCCGGACATTGTACCAACTTCCGGTAGATTTTACGACAGTTCCTGTTTGCATACCCCCCCTAAACACAAAAATACCCCGGTCAGTTCCGGCAGTTCTATATCTTTAACAGGTGAAGCGTCTTAGCATGGCCACCGGAGGACACCCTCACCCAATATAAACCTGGCACCCAATCAGCAGCATCCCATTCAAAAGTATGTATCTGTTGGCTACTGCTGACAGAAGTAGCCACGGTACGCCCCTGCAAGTCTGTGATCGCTACCTGACAGGGCGCTGCCTGCGCAGTCTCTATCAGCAATATCCCTTTTTCGCGCAAAGGATTCGGAGAAAAGGCCATTCTAAGAAAAACAGGCACATCAGGACTTTTCACGCTGCTGGTACCTGTCTCTGTGACCTTCAGTTGTGCGTCTGCCGCACCGTCGCCACTGCTGCCATTGTTGCGGTTTACCCCATTGCCCGATGCATAGAAAGTGACGCTGCCTGTACCTGCAACAGGTGCCTGCCAGAGTACTTCAAAAACGTTGCTGTTCGAAATACCCGCGTGTTCCGCATAAGTCCGCCCATTGGAAATGGTAGCGATCTTGAAATTGTTGGTGTTGGAAGGATCGGAAAATCCGTCTGTGTCGCCATTATTGGCATTGCGGAGAGCAATCATTTGGAAGCCGTAGCCACTGAGGCCGGTTCCCGACGCTGTGATGGTCAGGCGCGCCGTGTACATTTGGCCGGGCGTGTAGGTAGTCACGGGTTGTCCTGCTGCGTTCAGTAAAGTGAGTTGAAGGGAGGCAGTAATGGCGGAGCTGCCATGACAATTGACGCAGGTGCGCGGTGCCCCGGCAATCGTTTCATCGCCCGGAGCCCCCGTATTTCCTGAATTTTGGGAAGCTGCACGGCCATTACGATTGCTCATCGTCGTCAGCGCAACGAATAAAAGTAAAAAAGCGAAAGTACAGTAATGAAGGCGCATGATGATGAATGCGAAGTACGATAAAACCCACTTTGGAACGGGAAGCCCAAAAATGGGCTTTTAAATGGACTATTCCTTGGATGGAAAAAAGCAGAAATGGTTTAATATATGCAATGACTGCCTGCCACAATGCTCCGCCTTTTTAACCTGAATATTTAGCGGTAAGTAGCTGATTGAAATTAATTCGTGTTATATTCAATGTAATTGTTTGAAAATCAATATATTAATAAATTAACAAATTAACTTACCATTACTTTCGCAATAAGCGCCCTGCTAATCGGCGGGCCTCCTGTTTGGGGCTGCGCCACCAATGGGTGGAATAAGTAGGGACGGCATTGATCTGCTTTTTGTTGAAATAATGGCGGATTTTTTCTTCCCACTCATAAGAAGGATGGGAATAGGGGGCCAATACGCCGTCGAATAACAAAATGCTGCTGCCTTCGTCGCTGCTGCGTCCTTCTATGAATAAGGGTACCCGCATCTCAGCGGCATAGGTATTGCGGCGCATTTGCAGGGTGTCGAAGTACGAACGCAGGGCGATCTCCACCTCTTCCATGAACAGACTGAACGGATAGGTGTGATCGGGATAATTCAGCAGGCCGCGCATTTTCACCAATTGATCGTCAGCAACGTGATGTTCACCGTTTTGGATAGCCTCGGCAAAGCTGACCAAGTGCGACAAAACGCAGGTGCCGAGGTGCCGCTTGTCAGCGGCTAATACCGTGTGCAAACCCGGCGGTATGGAGTGGGCAATGAAGAGTTTCTGGGTGGCACGGGTAAGGGCCACGTGCAGTTGGTTAAAGCCCAGCTGGGTATTCCAAAAATGCAGGTGCTGCGTCAGCGCTCCCTGTGCATCTGTCACTCCGTGCGTCAATGACAGAAGCAGAATGTCCACATGCTGTCCCTGTAGTTCAGAGAGCTGATAAACGCCCATGCCACTGAGATGTAGCTGCTGTATTTTTTCATGCCCGGGCGCTCTGCGTTGCCGAATGCGCAGCAGTTGCGAGGCAATGAGGTCGCGCTGTTGCACTGTGGCGCAGGCGATGCCCACCACCGGATAGGTTTTGGCGGGAGTGGGTTCTATTACGTTCAGCCAGTCAATGATTTGTCGGGCTTCTGCCTCATTGGTACACAGTTGCTCGTCGTATCGGCCTTCCACATTCACTACCACGGTAGCCTGTTGTGCGTCGCGGCCCGAAGGCAGGCGCTTGAAAGGTGTATCGAATGCGACTTTATTGAATTGTACCCATGCTTCCGGGCTGTCCTGATGCTGATAATCCAAATGTTGCACCTGCGCTCCGATGCCTTTGCAAAACTCGAGAATATCGTCTTCTGCCGAGGGAGTCATGTCCTGCTTAGAGTCACCAAATACCACTAAGTTTTTGGCCAGATCGAACAGGTGGTAGCACTCCTGTTTCGGAATATTATGGGCCTCATCCACCAATACCATGTCGAAGGTGATGTGGGCATTTTGGACCACGTCTAAGGCTACCTGTGGTGTAACAAGCAGCACCGGCAGGGTCTCGGTAAGCGGATGGATGTGCTTTTTGAACAATTCTTCCGCTTTTTGTGTCGCAGACAGCTGGCGGTTATTCTTGCCAAACCAGGTCTTGAACGACAGCATATTCTCGGTGCGGAGGGATTTCAGGGCTTTCGCCTTGCGCTGCCCCCAGTAATTGCTGATGTGCAGCGGCAGAAGATCGCGCAGGGCGCGTGCACTGCTCAAATAGCCATTCAGTACTTCGTCGTCCCAATGGAGGTTGGGGTTAAATTCGTTTTGCAGCAGGTGATACAGGTACCAGCTTTCAAAAGCAGCCTGCCAGTTGTCCGGTTTAATTTTGCAAAGCGCCTGTACCACTTTGCGGGCAGGGGCTTGCAGGGCAAGCCAGTGTTTCTGCCATATATAAAAATCGTCGAAGTCCCGCAGATAAAAGCGCGTGTCCTCCAATTGAGCAATGACCTCCTCTAAAAATTCCTGGCGCTTGGGTACGGTTAACATTTCGTGTTTGAGGGGCGTGGCGTACAACCCTGCTGTGTTGAACTCCTCTAAAAAAGTGTCCATGGTCTGCTCCATTTCCCGAATTTGCTCGCGGTAGTCCAAAGCATGGTGAATGCTTTTGGCATTCAGGCGGCGCACGTCTTCGCGCACATTGGCGGGAATGCGCCGCCGCCAGAGGCGCATGGCCGATTCAAAATCGCGGGTGAGTTCCGAAATTTTCCTTATGTTTTTCAGATCAAATTGCTGCGGAAAATCAAATTCAAAATAGCGGCGCAGTCCATGGATGCGGCGCATTTCATCAAAAATAGATCCGATTTCTTCTTTGGCTGCCACAATCTCTTTGTAGCGGTCCGAGAAGACCCCGTAGAGTTTTTCAGCTGTGGAAACCGGCTTTTCAAAGTCGCTGCCAAAGTGTACCACGCCATCCTCCAAGCCATCCCGAATGCGCTTGATGAAGCCGGCCAGTTCGTTATAGTAGGCTTCGTAATGATCGAGCAGGGCTTCGTTGTAATCATTGGTGGTGGTCAGGAAACGATGATGCAGGGCCGTAGATTTCTCCAAAAGCGCATTCACCTGTTGTTGGGTCCACTCAGCACCTTTAACATGGTCGTGGTCAGTGAAAACAGCGGCGGATAAGCGACTCAGGGGGTGTGAGAGCGTGGGGAAGCGCCGGAACAGGGGTTCACTGCTGTAAATGGCAGCCTTAATGTCATCGTACTCGTGTTGGGTAAAATCGAAATCGGCCGGATTGAGGCGGGCCAGCAGCAACTCCTTTCCCGCCGTGCGGTTGGCCCGCATATAGGCCCCGGTCAGCTCAGTGAAATTTTGCTTTCCAAACAGGGGGGCGTGTAACTCTTCCCATGCTTCATCCAACTTGCGTTGTTCGCGCTGCATTTTATTGAACAGCGTTTTATACACCTCCTCATTGTACTGGGCTTTGTTTTTATTATCTGCTGTCATGCGCAGCATATCCGCCAGCATCAACTGGTCGCTTGCCAGATCGCGTACAATAAAAGAAGTATCGCCAATGCCTTTATCCAAAAGAAATTTCTGGGCACGCCGCAGAGCGTTGATGCTCTTGGACACCACCAATACCTTTTTCCCGTTGGCTAAGGCGTTGATAATGATGGCAGAAATAAGGTAAGTTTTTCCGGAACCTGAAGCCCCTTCCACCACGGTCAGTGCGTTGCGTTGAGCAGCCAGCAGGGCGGCCCTTTGCGAGGGGTCTAAAGGGAGTACAGTAAAAGTATGCTCCCACGTCTGATCTGCCGGCAGATTGGGAGCCACGGTTGGGGGATCGGTGAGGGTGGTACGCGGCAGCGTAGGAAACAGTCCCGCTACTGCCGACCACGAAAGCCGACCCTCGTTCATGGCCTGTGCGGCTTCTAAAGGGTAGGGGCCGGGCTGCACACTGAGCGGCAGCCCTTCTTCCGCCAAAAGCAGCTGCCTCCTGAATGCCTCACAAAAATCGGCCAAACCCTGTGACTGTAGTGTTCTGCCTTCTGCCAGACTGCGGGCGCGCAGCGAAAAGTCGGTACCATAAAGCGCATCCACCAAGTGAAACAGCGGATAATTGGGCAGCGTGCCGTGGGTATCATTGCGCAGTGCCTGCCACTGATCGGGCTGGCTTGCGTGTGGTTCTATTTGAAACTGCCAGACAAACAAGGGCGCTGCCACCTCGTGTCCCCCCAGACGCGCCAGTACAAAAGGATAGCCAATGCCTAAGTTTTTGGTGCCGAACACCTTTTCGCGGTTGCGTGCCTCGAAATAGAAATGATAGAAGGAATGCCCGGCGGCATAATTGACCACAACCGGAAGATCGAATGGGCGGTTCTCCAATAACTCATGAATGCTGCGTATGGCAAAATCATGGTCTAAGGTGACAAGATCAGCCCGCACAGGTTCGGAGGGCAGGCCATGCAGCCATTCCAATGCCGCACCGCTGTAGGCAGGAGAGGTGGTGGGGCGGGGTTCAATTGTGGTCATACTATTCAGGATGCTTGATTGAGTGTTTTAATGCCGGATTACATAAAACAAGCAATTTGAACGCAAAAATAACTGTTTAACATATATTTTTGCAAAAAAATGGCAAAGTGCTGTTGTGGCAGAGGCGCTGTTTTCTAAAATTTAAGATGCTTAACGGTCAATCCCTTATTAATCAGCTGCAAAAGAGAATCCACCCCGATGGCCAAGTGTATATCTGCAAACTGCCCGGAAGCTTTTTTGTCGCCCGCTTCTGTTTTGATGCCTTCTATAGTCATTGGCATATCGCTGACCAACAAAAGCGCCCCCGCAGGCATCTGGTTTTTAAAAGCAGCAACAAAAATGGTGGCCGTTTCCATGTCAATGGCGATGCAACGCAAATCGCGCAGCTTTTGTTTAAAATCTTCGCGGTGTTCCCATACGCGCTTGTTGGTAGTATAAACGACCCCCGTCCAATAATCATGTTCGTAATCGTCGCGGATGGTAGTGGACACTGCTTTTTGCAGAGCAAAAGCCGGCAGCGCAGGTACAATTTTGGGCAGGTAGTCATTGCTGGTACCCTCGCCCCGTATGGCTGCAATCGGCAGAATCAAATCGCCTACTTTGTTTTTTCCGGTTTTCAGCCCGCCGCATTTGCCAAGAAATAAAACGGCTTTGGGCTTGATGGCCTCCAACAAGTCAATAATTAAACCTGCATTCGGGCTGCCAATGCCGAAATTGATGATGGTGATGTCGCCGGCGGTCGCGGCCTGCATCGGACGGTCTTCCCCGTGTACCTTGGCACTGTATTTCTCAGCAAACATTTTGACATAAGTGCTGAAGTTTACTAAAAGGATGTACTTTCCAAATTCACTCAGCGGCATACCCGTGTAGCGCGGCAGCCAGTCTTTTACAATGCGATGTTTCAGGGCTTTTTCGGCCTGATCGTTTTTACTGTCTAAGTACTCGGGGTCTAAGGAAAGGTGTTCTAATAGATCATCCATGATGCGAAACAACTTTGTGTTGAAAAATTCGGAACAAGGCCACCGACAGATGGCTGTAAAGGGGGCAAAGGTATATTTTTTTGCATTTGATAGCGCTGCATTCAAATAATCTTTTCCTGAAACTTGTACAAACACGTTCTATTTACAAAAACAGAATCAGTACATTTCGATGTTTCCAAATAATATTCCGATTTATGCTTCCTGTAAGCCACCTCACCCCATTTTTTTTGGCAAAAAAAACAGCAATGATTTTTAAAAACAAAAAATCAGCTGTACCTTTGCACCCGATTTTGAAAAATCCTTCCAATTTGTGGATATGAAACTATTTGGGAAATACGGTTACTTGTTGATTTTCAGTGTATTATCGTGGAATCTTGTTGCACAGTCGCATGAAACGCCTGCGGGACAACCTGCGCAACACCAGACAACGCCTGCGGATGAGTACCCGGAAAAACACGCCCTTCCCGATCATGCCGAAGCCGCAGCCGGAACGGAAGCGCATCATGGTACCAATCCCTGCGGACACACTGCCGGAGAGGCGGGTGAATTTAATGCCGGGGAAAATGCCGTTCACCACATCTCCGATGCCAACGCTATACATGTAATCGGTAATTTCTACGTCAACCTGCCCTGCATACTCTATGCGCCCGGTCATGGCTGGACCCTGACTACCACAGCGGCTTTCCATGCCCACCACCACGGCAATGGGACTGTTGCCAAAGACGGCTACGTGTTGGTACATGGCAACGTGATGCGGGTACAGGACCCCTCCTTCCCGAAAGGGGAAGTGCCGGTAGGCGAACCCGCTCATCAGGATGTGACCAATGCCGATGGCAAAACTAAGACGGTCTATTACACTTCCTATAATAATACGTGTTACGCCTTAGATGCCAAAACCACCTACGACGGGGGGATTTTGGGCGGCGGTGTAACCAGCTTCTCCGATTTCAGTATCACCCGCAACGTCTTCACCATGCTGTTGACGGCGGTTTTGTTGTTTTTCCTGTTCCGTGCCGTTGCCAACGCGGCGACGCGCAATCGCGGCAAAGCACCAAAGGGCCTGCAAAATTTTATTGAGCCTTTCTATACCTTCATCCGCGATGAAGTGGCAAAACCCAATATCGGCCCCAAGTATGAGAAATACATGCCCTATCTGTTGTCGGCATTTTTCTTTATTCTGGGTCTCAATCTGATTGGGCAATTTCCTTTGTTTCCGGGCAGCGCCAATGTCACTGGCAACATTTCGGTAACCATTGTACTGGCCATTATTACTTTCCTGATCTCGACGTTTAGCGCCAACAAGCACTTCTGGGAGCATACCCTGTGGATGCCCGGAGTGCCTGCGGTACTCAAAATATTTATTCTGACCCCCATCGAAATTCTGGGTGTTTTCCTCAAGCCCTTCACCTTGTTGCTTCGTCTTTTTGCGAACATCACGGCAGGGCACATCGTCATACTCAGCTTTGTAAGCCTCATTTTTATTTTGGGCAAATCGGGTACCAGTATGACCGGATCCATTGCGGGCATTGCGGCTTCCATTCCCCTGACGCTTTTCATGATGGCGCTGGAATTGCTGGTGGCTTTTTTGCAGGCATTCATTTTTACCATGCTGAGTGCCACCTATATTGGAACTGCCATTGAGGAGCCGCACCATCATTAATGTGTTAATTTGTTAATGTGTTAATTTGTTAATGGGGAGTAGCACAGCATGGTAAAAAATATAGAGGAAATAGAAAAGAACCCTATACTGCGGCACGCGTTCGAATTGGCGTTGATGATAGAGGGTTATTGTGACGATCTCCACCAGATGAAAAAGTATGATTTAGCAAGACAGTTGTTTAGAGCGGGGACTTCGGTAGGAGCTAACATTTTTGAAGCACAGGCACCAGAAAGCAACTCCGACTTTATTCACAAACTTAAAATAGCCCAAAAAGAAGTAAATGAAACCATGTATTGGTTGTTGATCTGTACGCATTCTAAAGGTTATCCCGATGCTACAGGATTAATGGCCAAATTAGAAGAGGTTTCAAAATTGCTGAGCGCCATTATCGCAACCTCCAAAAAGAAATTAAATACCCCATCGAACCCATTGAAGCATTAAAAAATTGAGAATTTGCTAATTATATTATTCGCAAATTGATATATTAGCAAATTACCACATTAATCCATTGATCCATTGAAAACATTAAAAAATTGATAATTTGCTATATTAGCAAATTATCACATTAACACATTAACAAATTTAATATTATGTATTCAGCAATTGGAGCAGGTCTGGCCGTAATTGGCGCAGGTCTCGGAATTGGCCAAATTGGTGGCAAGGCAGTAGAAGGAATCGCACGCCAGCCGGAAGCAGCGGGCGACATCCGTGCCAACATGATCCTGACGGCAGCCCTTGTAGAAGGTGCCGCACTGGTATGTATGGTATTGTCCTTCTTCGTAGCCGCTCCGAAGTAATTGTTCAGGGGCCGGCGCGAAGCGGTTGGCGACGCAATGGCCCCGACTTTTCTCATTTGCTGAACAACATTTCACTATTCACATCCAGCATTACTAAAAATACTTTCAGATATGCTTTTTCTGGCAGATTTTAACGTCCTCAAACCCGAACCCGGTCTTCTGTTCTGGTCCTTGTTGATCTTCACGATCTTCTGGTGGCTGATGAGCCGTTTTGCTTTTAAGCCCATTGGCGAAGCCTTGAAACAGCGGGAAACTGACATTCAGAATGCCTTAGACGAAGCTAAAAAGGCCCGCGAAGAAATGTCGCACCTACAGGCAGAAAACGAAAAACTGCTGGCACAGGCCCGCGAAGAGCGTTCCGCTATCCTCAAAGAGGCCAAAGATGCCAAAGAGGAAATCATCGGCGAAGCCAAAGAGCGCGCCAACGCAGAGTACAAGCGCAAGGTGGAAAGCGCCCTGCACGACATTGAGAATCAAAAATTGGCCGCCATGACCGAACTGAAAAACCAGGCGGGCAAAATGGCCATCGAAATTGCCGAGAAAGTACTGGGCCGCGAATTGTCCAATAAAGCCGATCAGGAGGCTTTTGCAGGCAGCTTAGCGGATAAGATTAAGATGTGAGATGTCTGATGTGAGATGCGGAACAGTCATAGGCAAATTAGCAATTAAAAAATTTAAGTAGCTGATTGAAATTAATTCGTGTTATGTTCAGTATAACTGTTTGAAAATTAACACATTAACAAATTAGCACATTTACTTAACACATTCAAAAATGTCCGTCATACGCATTGCTACCCGATACGCCAAGTCCTTGATCGAATTGGCTTCGGAACAAAATAAATTGCAGGCCGTACACCGCGATGTGGAGACCCTGTTACAGGCGACCCAAAATCGCGACCTCTATATGTTGCTGAAAAGCCCGATCATCAAGGCTGACAAAAAGAACGCTGCCCTGAAGGCAGTATTTGGCAACAGCTTAGACGTGCTGACCATGTCCTATCTCACTTTGTTGGTCAACAAAGGCCGGGAAATGTACCTGCCCGAAATTGCGCACGAATTTTTGGCGCAGTACAAGCGGATGCAAAAAATCACCTCCCTGCGCATCAAGACTGCGGAGGCCCTTACGCCGCAGGCGCTTTCCACCATCAAGCAGAAATTGGTGGAATCCGGTGTGACCACTGCCAATCTCGATGTAGAAACCACCATTGATCGTTCCCTCATCGGCGGTTTTGTTCTGGAGTTCGACAATCAGCGCTACGATGCCAGTGTAGTGAAGAAATTGGCGGAATTGAAAGAGGACTTCTCAAAAAATTTTTACATTAAAGAGTTTTAACCTTTAATGGGCAATTTAAAATGTACGATTTAAACGTTGAATATTTGATTTTTAAATTCGTAATTCACCAAGCATTCAGTATTAAACATTAAGCATTAATAATATGGCAGACGTCAGACCGGAAGAAATATCCGCGATATTGAAGCAACAGTTGTCCGGATTCGGGGCCAACACCAACCTCGAAGAAGTGGGCACTGTGTTGCAGGTGGGCGATGGCATTGCCCGCATTTATGGCCTCAACAACGCCCAGTCCGGCGAGTTGGTGGAGTTTGAAAATGGTGTACGCGCCATCGTTTTGAATCTGGAGGAGGACAACGTCGGTGTGGTATTGATGGGTGCTTCCGACAGCATTCGCGAGGGTTCTGTGGCCAAACGCCTCGGCAAAATCGCGTCCATTGAAGTGGGCGAAGGGTATGCCGGTCGCGTGGTCAATACGCTGGGCCAACCCATAGATGGCAAAGGCCCGATCAAAGGCACCACCTACGAAATGCCTTTGGAGCGCAAAGCCCCCGGTGTAATTTACCGTCAGCCTGTGAACGAACCCCTGCAAACGGGCGTTAAGGCCATTGATGCCATGATTCCGATTGGCCGTGGCCAGCGCGAACTCATCATCGGCGACCGCCAAACTGGTAAAACGGCCATTGCAGTGGATACCATCATCAACCAAAAAGAATTTTACGATCGCGGCGAGCCGGTTTACTGTATCTATGTGGCCTGCGGCCAGAAAGCCTCTACGGTGGCTTCTGTAGCGCGCACGCTGGAGGAGTACGGGGCCATGCCCTATACCGTGATCGTAGCCGCTTCGGCCTCCGATCCGGCTCCTTTGCAGTTCTATGCGCCTTTCGCAGGGGCTGCCATTGGCGAGTTCTTCCGCGATACCGGTCGTCCGGCCCTTATCATCTACGACGATTTGTCCAAACAGGCCGTTGCCTACCGCGAAGTATCGCTGTTGTTGCGCCGTCCGCCAGGCCGCGAAGCCTATCCGGGCGACGTGTTCTATCTGCACAGCCGCTTGTTGGAGCGTGCAGCCAAGGTCATCAACAACGACGAAATTGCCAACAATATGAACGACCTGCCGGAAAGCCTCAAGGCCGCCGGTATGATCAAAGGCGGTGGTTCGCTCACGGCATTGCCCATCATCGAAACACAGGCCGGTGACGTTTCGGCCTATATCCCGACCAACGTGATTTCCATTACCGACGGTCAGATATTCTTAGAGTCCAACCTGTTCAACGCCGGGGTACGCCCCGCCATCAACGTGGGGATCTCGGTAAGCCGCGTAGGCGGCAACGCGCAGATCAAATCCATGAAGAAAGTGGCAGGTACCCTGAAATTAGACCAGGCGCAATACCGCGAGTTGGAAGCCTTCTCCAAGTTTGGCTCCGATCTGGATGCGGCCACACAGGCTGTATTGGCCAAAGGGTCGCGCAACGTGGAAATCCTGAAGCAACCCCAGTACAGTCCGGTATCGGTGGAAAAACAGGTGGCGATCATCTATCTCGGTACCAACAACCTGCTCCGCGATGTGCCGGTCAACAAAGTGCGCGAGTACGAACACCTTTTCTTCGAGCGCATGGAAAACAAACACCCGGATATATTGGAAGAATTCCGCAAAGGAAAGTTGGACGACGGTTCATTGTCAAAAATGAAAGCCCTCGCCCTCGATCTCGCAGCTGAATACAAACGTTAATACCGGCTGATACCAGCCCATTAACACATTAGCACCATTAGCATATTACCACATTTAATAAAATATGGCAGGCGGTTTAAAAGAAGTACGCGAACGCATCAAGTCCGTTAATAATACCCAGCAGATCACGAAGGCCATGAAAATGGTGTCTGCTGCCAAATTGCGCAAGGCACAAAGCGCCATTGTGCAGCTGCGCCCTTATGCAGACCGGTTGAACCGGATGCTTTCCAACATCCTGTCTAATGTGGATGCCGGTGCAGGGGTTAGCTTTGGCAAAGTGCGCGAGGTGAAGAACGTCCTGATCGTTGTGGTGACCTCCAATCGCGGTCTCGCCGGTGCCTTCAACACCAACATCGCCAAGGAAGCGCTGACGCTGATTCGCAACAAGTACGCAGCCCAACAGCGCACCGGCAATGTGACCCTGATGTTTGTAGGCAAAAAAGGATATGACTACTTTCGGGCGCGTACCAAAGATTTGAAGTTTGATACCCGGCATCTGGCCTTGTTCGACAACCTTGCTTACGAAAATGTCAGCCTCGTGTCGCGCCAACTCATGGACGCTTTTTCTGCCGGACAATATGACGCTGTGGAAGTGGTGTACAGCCGTTTCAAAAATGCAGCCACGACTTTCCCAACCACGGAACAATGGCTGCCCGTGCCCAAAATGGCACCGCCTGCAACCACGGGCGCTGCTTCTAAGAAGAAGGCAGACTATATTTTTGAACCCAATGAACAGGAATTGCTGGAAACGCTGGTGCCCAGCATTCTCCAGTTGGCCTTTCACAAATATTTACTGGATACCCACGCTTCCGAACACGGTTCTCGTATGACCGCTATGGACAAGGCGACAGAAAATGCAGAGGAGTTGCTCAAACAGCTCAAAATCAACTATAACAAGGCGCGCCAGGAAAGCATTACCCGCGAACTTTCCGAGATCGTGGGGGGCGTGGCGGCTTTGGAAAGTTAAGCATGCCCTTTGTTTTCGTGTTACCCCGGTTTTTAGAAGAACACCTCATACTCTATACAAAAATGCCCTGCTTCCTCACCGAAAGCGGGGTGTTTTTTTTATAAAAACGCCGCTCCTAAAAGCGCTTCGACTTCCATTATAGTTAAACCCGGGTTAAAACAACAGGCATTTGCCTGTAAAAATGTACTTCCCGGACACACTCCCCGTTTTATATAAGAAAACAAGGTCTCTTTGTTTAAAAATTGCTTCAATTTTCTTTCACGGAAAAGTTCAAATCAATGCGCATGCGTTCAGCAGTTGTTCCTTTCATCATCGGATTGTTTTTGTCGGGCGTGTACAGCTGTTCTGTACTTTCCAAAAAACCTGCCCGTTCTGTTAATGAGCCGTACGGAGGGGTGCAGGCCTCTAAGTTGCGGCGCGACATTGTGCAGGCGGCCTACGACTATGTGGGCACTAAGTACCAATACGCCGGTACCAAACCCTCCACGGGTTTCGATTGTTCGGGATTCACGTACTACGTATTGATGCAGTTTCGGGTGAATATTACCCCGGCTTCTGCCAATCAGGCAAAATACGGGCGGGAAGTGGTGCTCAACCGTGCCCAGCCCGGCGACTTGATCTTTTTTGGCGACAATAGCCGCATCTCCCACGTGGCCTTGGTGATAAAGAACGACAAAGAAGGCATTACCTGCATCCACAGTACCAGCAGTCGGGGGGTTATTGTAGAAAATGTTTCGACTTCCAATTACTGGAAACCGCGCATTTTGTTTGTGCGGGATGTGATCGGGAAGTGAGGGGAGTAGCGGCAATCATTGACCCGGCAGCTACATACTTCCTTGTTGATGGCATACTTCAGCACAAAAAGCGTTGCCCTCACCGAATCACCACCTGCTGCCGCAGCGTATCGCCTGGTGTAAAAGAGAGGCCGAAGGGGTAGAGGACACCGGTGTTCAGATAGCTCTGTACATTGGAATTGTCCACATTGTAGCGGATGGCATACTCGCCCGAAGAAGGGGCGGGTTGCTGCACAAACACAACGGTATCGAAGGGGGCTGTTTTTTGAAAGGAGAAGACCACCTCCCAATGATCCAATACATTGCCATAGTAGCCCTGCGATTTTCTTTTCAGTAGATAAACATGGCGGTAAGGGACACTGTCTTTTTGCAGGGTCACCTGCAGGCGCACAGTGCCAATGGCTTTTTTATAAAAAAAATAGTGGGCGGCAGGGGATCCGAAAACCTCCTGAAAGGTCTCGGAGACCGCACTTCCGATAAAGGTACCCGCCGGGAGGGAGTCGCCTGACCATTTCCACCTGACTTCACCCTCGGCATCACTCATGCCCAAACTGTCCAAAGGGGTATAGATGCGCTGATAGGCGGGGTAATGAATCGCATAGGAACTGTACAAACGCACCACCGCGTTTGCTACGGGCCGGTTGGTACCCGATTCCCGAATTTGGATCGTGACGGTGCGGCCTTTTACCATCGGCGGCCTGACGGTATCATGTACAATAACGGCAGTTGTATCCTGATCTACAAGAGGAGGGGTGGAATCAGCGTCTTTATGGCAGGCAGGCAGGGTCAAAAAGGCCGAAAAAGAGCCGCTCAAAAAAGCAGCAAAAAAGATGTTTTTCATATTGGAAGAGTTTGTTGTACTTTTGCGAGAACGATTTTGTAAGCGGTTTGGTTCCGCATGAATCCTTGTTTGTTAAACCTTTTCTTTCCCAAAGTGTACCAAAACAAAAAAAAATGAGGCAGTGCCACCACAGCACTGCCTCAGCCCTAACCAAATAAAACCAAATTATACGGCAAAGATAAGGGAGCAGGATTCAGACTTCCAAGTAAAAAAATCAATTTTTTTACTTTTTCTTTAAAAAAAATAACACATTCATTTTTATTTTTTGAAAAATTGACAAGTAAAGTGGCATTTTTTTGATTTTTTCCAAAATTTTAAATAAAACATCTTCCTCGAAATCAGAACAGGTTTAATTTTTTACTAAAAAAATAAAATAAAAATTTTTAGAATGGCTTTTTTTAAAAATTTTAATTCGTGTTGGAAACGCCCAGTGTGGTGTAGAGCATGTGTGGCAGCCGCGTTGATGACCGTTGGCACTTTGCACGCACAAACGCCACAGACAGATGACGATATCGCTTTTATTGACAAGATATACGCGCAGGCTTTAGGCGACGGGCGTTGCTACCCATGGCTGACCCACCTGACCAAGCAGGTGGGCCACCGCCTCAGCGGGAGCCGGGGCGCAGAAAACGCAGTGATCTGGACCAAAGCCATGTTGGATACCCTGGGTTTGGATTCGGTGTGGTTGCAGCCCGTACTGGTGCCGCATTGGGAGCGGGGCGCTCCCGAAAAAGTGCGCGTTTTAAAATCCAAACAGTACGGAACCTTCGCCCTGAGTGTGCTGGCGCTGGGCGGATCGGTAGCCACTTCCAAAAAGGGCGTGCGCGGCGAAGTAGTGGAGGTCAAATCGTGGGAGCAGCTCAAACAATTGGGCAAAGCGGGACTTGAAGGAAAAATTGTGTTCTACAACCGCCCGATGGATGCCACCCGCGTCCACGCCTTCGATGCCTATCGCGGCGCGGTGGACCAACGGGTGCAGGGGGCTTCGCGGGCGGCACAATACGGGGCCGTTGGCGTATTGGTGCGTTCCATGGGGCTGCGCATAGACGACTACCCGCACACGGGAACCATGCACTACGACACAGCATGGCCCAAAATACCGGCAGTGGCCATCAGTACACAGGATGCGGAGCAATTGAGTGCCCTGATGCGTGCCGAGGGCCGCGCTACCGTCTCTATGGCCGTGCATTGTCGCACCCTGCCGGATGTGCTGTCCTACAATGTCATCGGCGAAATACGGGGTAGCGAAAAACCCCGCGACGTGGTCCTCACAGGCGGACACTTGGACAGCTGGGACGTGGGCGAAGGGGCGCACGACGACGGGGCGGGTTGTGTGCAAAGCATGGACGTATTGCGTCACCTGAAACGGCTGGGGTATCGGCCGCGCCATACCATTCGCTGTGTGCTTTTCATGAACGAAGAAAATGGCCTGCGCGGAGGTCGCCAGTATGCAGCCGAAGCCCGGCGCAAGGGCGAATTTCACCTGTGCGCTATCGAGACCGATGCCGGCGGCTTTACACCGCGTGGTTTTTCGTTTGACGGCGACGAAGCGGTTTTTGGCAGGTTTTACGAAAAAATAGTCAAACTGCAACCCGTGCTGGAGCGCTACAACCTCAAAATCAGCAAGGGCGGCTCCGGTGCCGACATCAGCCCCCTGAAAGAAGACAAGGGATTGCTGAGCGGCTTTCAACCCGACTCCCAGCGCTATTTTGATTACCACCACACCGTCGCCGACGTGCTGGAAGCCGTCAATCAGCGCGAATTGGAATTGGGGGCGGCTTCCCTAACCGCTATGATTTACCTGTTGGATAAGTACGGGCTGTGAGTGAATGTGCGAATGTGATAATCAACACATTAACAAATTAGCACATTTGTTTAGCGCCTGATATTCAGATGCACGCCGCCGGGTCTTCCTTCCTGTGCCCCTGCGGGCAAGAAGCGATACGTGAATCGGAGCAGCACATAGCGCTGCAAAATGCGGTTGCGTACTTCCTCCAAATACCCGTCGCCGGGGGTGCGCTGTATGGCCGTGTTTTGATTGAGCGCGTCATAGACCGCCAATTCCAAAAATCCCGCTTCCTTTTTCAGGAAACGCCTGCCCACGGAGCCGTTGACCAGCCAAAAGGCGCGGTTCAATTGGGTGCTGTTGCCCGCATAACCATTCCACGACACATCGGTATTCAAGCGCCAGCCTTTTCCGAGCCGGACTTCGCCCCCGCCCTGAAAGGTGCCGTTCCAAAATTGATTGACCTTTGGAAAAGAAACGGCATTGCGGTTGTACTGATGATCTGCCTGCACCCCCGCTTCCAAAAACAAGGCATCTCCTTTTTCATAACTGATGCGCAGTCCGCCGCCTTTCACCCAGAAAACGTTGTCGTTGCGTTGCCCGTCGAGGAAGCTGTAACCGGTGTTGAGTATCGAACGGGTGTCGGCCGAGAACCGAAAATTCCGATTGGGCAGCGGTGTACTCCACATACCAAAGAAGGTACCCATCCAGCCGGCGGAGGTGTTCACAGGTCGGATGATCTGCCGCCCGTCGGCGCTGCGGGCCACCTCGGAAGCGATGCGGTGGCGCACCCAGGTGGCGCTCATGGTACCCAGGAGGGTAGTCAGGCGGGCCATATTGAAATTGTGGTAAGAAGTTTGAGCCGTGTAGCGGACTTCCGGTTGCAGGCGTGCATTGGGCAGGCGCAACACCTGCGGATTGGTGTTGTCGGCGGCGGGCAACAGGTAACGCGCCGCCGGAGCTTGTACGCCCGATTGCAGTTTAACGCGCCAGTAGGCCGTTTTGCCTACATTGAGCCGGAAATTGCCGTTGGGCAGAAAATGAGCAAAATGGCGATAGATGCCGCTGTCAGGGGTACCGACGGAAGCTGCATTCAAAAGGTTGTGTTGCACGGCAGCCCCGAAACTGTAGTCGTAGCGCAGTCGTTGGCGGCGATAGCCTGCGCCTGCCTGCTGATGGAAAAAGCCATAGTGCAGGTCGTTGGATAAAAAGGGATTGAGCCGGGTATAACGCCCGGTTTCGGGATCGGCATCCAGGGTGGTTTTTTCTGCATTCAGCAGGGAATAACCAGCCGTGTAGTTCATTTCCACAAAGCGATTGCGTTTGCGCAGCGGACGGGTATAGATGTTTTTAAGTTGCCAGCCGGTGTTCCATTCTGCTTGTTCCACCTGTTGTTGCAGGGTGTCCCGTGTATAAAAACCGTTTTCCTCGTCCGAAAAAGCCGGTTGGGTCAATTGCTGCAATTGCGCAGAAAACGTATGTCCGGCTTTGCGAAAACGGTGTTTCCAGAGCAGTGTGGCCTGTAAGCGGCTGCGGTTGGCTGTGCGCAGTGCCTTGTTGGTACCCGTCTGAAAGGGCGTTTCCGTGCGCGTGGAAAAGCGATAATCGCGCAGGTTGTCGGAGGAGCGCAGGGTGTGGGAGCCGCTGAACTTAATATTCAGGGTGTTGAAGCTGTCGGTTTTCCAGTCCCATTCCATGCGCAGCCTCGGATTGAGCCGCCGATCGCCGTTGAGGGTGTGTTGCCGAAAATCCACGGTGCTGTCCGGGTAGAAATTTTGCCGCCACAGCGATTGCTCCAAACGGTTGTCCATGCCAGTCAGCATCAGGTTGCCGTCCACGGCCAATCGGGGGCTGATGTCCTGCCAGTAATTTACCCCCGTGGCGAAGGCACGGGCAATGCCGTCGTCATTGCCGTTCATGCCCATGCCGCCGCCGCGCAGCACCATCCCGCCACTGCTTTCTCCGTCTCCCTCGGCCATGCCTCCGTTGCCGTTTACGGTGAGCAAACCTGCCTGAAACATTTCCTCCGGACTGAAACCGGCATCGTTGACGTTGTTGGCCGACCCCAGCAGGGAAAGCTGGCGTTTGGGCGCGAACTGATTGTACATGCCATTGGCCGACCAGCGCTGGTTGGTTCCGTAGCCTATGGTCGAGCGGCCAAAACGGCCCCGTCGTCGGTCTGCTTTCAGCCGAATGTCCACCACCTTTTCTCCCGACCCGTCGTCGAAGCCGCTGAATGTGGATTGATCGGAGCGCTTATCATAGACTTTTACCTGGTCTATGGCATCAGCGGGGAGGTTTTTGGTGGCTGCCTTGGGGTCGTTGCCAAAAAAGGGTTTGCCGTCCACCAACACTTGTTTGACCTCCTGTCCCAGTGCTTTGATGTTGCCCTGCCGATCTACTTCCACGCCGGGCAGTTTCTTCAACAGGTCTTCGGCCACTGCGTTTTCTTTCACCGGAAAGGCTTCTGCATTATACACCACGGTATCGCCGTTTAACAGTATGGGGATGCGCTTTTCCTGTACCGTAATGCCCTGCAGCACCTGATCGGCAGGGGTCAAGAGCCAGACCTGACTTGCACCGGAGGATACCGGTAGCTGCACAGCGGCATACAAAGGGGCATAGCCCAAGAGTTGTATCGTCAGGGTATAGCGGCCCGCCTGTACACCGGATATGCGAAATTGTCCCTGTTCGTCGCTGTTGGTGTGGGCAGCCACTGTGGAATCGGGCAGGTGCCTCAGGGCCACCGAAGCAAAAGCCAGCGGCTGTCCGGTGGTACTGTCGCGCACCACGCCTTGCAAATCGGTGTTCTGTGCACCCAGCAGGCAGGGCAACAGGAAAAGGAGGGCAAAGCAAGAGAAGCGCATGAGGGAGAGATGAGAGATGAGAGATGAGTTTTGTAGAGGATTGATTGTCAGTATGTTTTTTGATGTTCGTTTGCTTTGGTAGTAACTCTCGCTTCGGAGAAAGCCACCACCTGTTTCTAACCCGCGTGTCATGTTGAACGGAGTGAAGCATCTGACCCAGCGTAAATTATGTGGGTGTTGAAGGCGGGCCAGATGCTTCTCCGTGCTACTTTTTAGAATTTTGAAAGCACTCCGAAGCGCGCAGGGCCGACGATGTACAGCCGTGTATCTCTTCGGAGAAGCAGGGATGCGACAGAAAATTATTCATTCCGGCGTATAACGCGCACCGGGCCTTCGCCTTCCATGGCTTTCTCTATGAAGGCGCGGCGTTTGGCCTTCATCTCCTCCGGGGTGAGGGATACCGCATCGGTGGCCGGAAGTACCGGACTTGCCACGCGCACGGGGTGAAGGACTTCGGTGGCGGTAAATGACTGATCGTCGCTCTCTAAGGCCAGTATGACACCGGGAGTACCGGGCCACAACTTGGACAGCGGGCTGAATGTGCCGGGCAGGGCGGTGGTGTACCAGATGGTGTATTCCAGCCCCTCCAACGTGCAGGTGGCTTTGGTGCATTCGTATCCGGCTACTTTTTTCGTCTTTTTGCCCGTTTTCCAATCTTGCGGGACGCTTAGTTTTTCTGTGGTGTAATATGTTTTGTGCTCCGGATCGTGGGTGGAAGTCATGCTGCGCATCAGGACTCCCCGATCGAAATCCATTGAAAATGCTTCCTGCACGGGCCTGAAGATGATGCGCTCTTCGTGGGGGTTTTCTTTGTCGTCGCCTTCCGTCGTCGCCTCTTCCTTTTCGGAAGCGCCTTCCCTTTTTTGTTCCCGGATTTTGGCCATGGGCATCAGAGGTTCACTCAAAACGGCTCCTTTGGCCGATACCTGGACGGTTTGTTGTTGCGAAATGGTGGAGGGTGTTTCGGGGGCGGCCTGATCTTCCGGACCATTGCCTGCGGTGACCACCACTACCCGAATGTTTTGCCCGTCCACCCGACGTACTATGTCGTATTGAATGCGGAAACCCTGGGTGCTGTCGTTTGAGGCCACAGCAGTAGCGGGGCTTGTCTGAGCAAATGCCGGCATACAGGCTGCCGAAAGCAGAAACAGCAGGAAAAAGAAATGTTGTGTGTGCATTGTATAAGGGTGTATTTTGAATGTGGGGCAAAGGTGCGGGGTTTTACAGATTGGGTTTTGTTAACTTGTCTTATATAGTGTTATTTAGTGTTAAATCGCTTGTCGAATGGGCCCGATACCTTACTTTTGTGGGGTGAAAAAGATCAGTATCCGAAAATTATGGGGATTGGTGGGGCTGTGCCTGTTGGGCATCAATGCCTTTCAGGGGTATTGGCTTTGGAGCGAGTACCAAACCCAGCAGCAGCACTTTGCTACAGCGGTGAACAGTGCGTTGTTGCACGCCACCCAGCAGGTACAAATGGCGGCTGCGAGCCGCCTGCTGCCTGTTTTCGATTCCCTGCGCATTCGTCGCGTGGAAAACCTTCGGGAGGTGCGTGTGACAGCGCTTCCGGACAGAGATACCCTGGTGATTGCTGTCCAGCCCGACTGGTGGAAGCCGGACGCCTCCTGGGAGAAAAAGTTGCAGCAGGTGGACTCTGTTTTCCGGCGCGAACTTGACCGGCGTGGTATCCGGGAATTGTACCGCTTAGACACCTGCCCGGACCACCGCGCTGTCCATGTGTTTCAAACCGGGAACCGCCGGGAGGTGCGCATTCAGGCCGAAGTGCAGGCAGAAAATCGCGTATTGGTCTTTACCACGGATACCCCTGCACGCGATACCACGCGTTTCATTCAGGCAAAAGCGCCCCTGGATGTGGGCTTGGGCTTGTCGGTGGTCGCTTCTTTCAAGCGCCACAATGGCTATGTGCTGGGGCGCATTGCGGGCATGGCTGCTATCAGCCTCGTTTTAATGTTGCTCACAGCAGGGGCCTTTTTTTACTTATTGTACATCATCCGGAGGCAAAAGCAATTGGCCGATTTGAAACGCGATTTTATCAATGCCATCACCCACGAATTGCAAACCCCCATTGCCACTGCTGCTGCTGCCGTCGAAGCCCTGCAACATTTCAATGCTTTGGAAGACCCTGAGCGCACCCGCGCTTACTTAGACATCACGCAGGAGCAGTTAAAACAATTGTCGGGCATGGTGGACCAGACATTGCAGATCGCCACTGAAGAACGCGACCATTTTCCGCTACAACTCCAGTCGGTGGACGTAAAAACCTTAGTGGAGTCCTTGGTGCAACAAGCCCGCCTCGCTGCGGGCCGCCCGGTGTCGGTATCGGTTGAACATCATTTGGAGCATCCGGTGCAGGTGGATCCGGTACAGTTGTCACGCGCCATACGAAATCTTTTAGACAATGCCATTAAATATGTCCTGCCTTCCAAAACGCCGGTCGTGTGTGTGGCAACGCATCCCGCCGGAGCGGGGGGATGGCAAATTTCCGTCAAAGACAATGGCCCCGGCATTCCCGAAATGTACCGGGCCCGCTTGTTTGAACGTTTTTTTCGCATTCCTTCCGAACACAATGTCAAAGGCTTTGGATTGGGGCTGTACGTAGCGCAGCGCATTGCCCGCGAACACGGCGGCCAATTGCTTTTGCAGCACAGCGACCCCGAGGGCAGTACGTTTGTGATGCGTTTTCGGTAGGAATATATATATAGCCTATGAAGAAGAGAAGCTGCACAAACATGGCAAAGGTATTTTGGGCATAAAAAAAATGACCACCACCAACCTGACGCTGGGAATAAAAAGTGTATCGGAAAGCGAGTTCAATACTACCTGGTATCTGGCTGCTCCTTATAAAAACAGTACCTACCTTGTTTCTACCAACGCCCTGCTGAATGAAAGCACCCTCACCAACCAGTTTTTAGAACAGGGCAGTTTTACTAAAAGAATCTGGATAAAAACCAACAGCGCTTACGAAAACAAGGCATTTGAAAAGCAATATGTATCTTCTTCCATGGCATACGATGCGTATGGCAACGTGACCCAGAGTACCGTCAATACCAACGGGGAAGAAACGGCACCGACACCTATCATTATACCTATACCGATCATCTCGGCTCCATTCTTCGGGTAACTGATAATATCGGCAACTTTGTAGCAGAACAAAACTTTGACCCCTGGGGCCGAAAAAGAAATTATACAACGTGGGGTTATTCCAGCGTACAATCCGTACCTTTGTGGCTGACACGCGGTTTTACCAGCCACGAACACCTCCCCCACTTCAACCTGATCAACATGAACGGGCGCATCTATGACCCGCTCACGGGCCGGATGTGCAGCCCGGACAATAACGTGCAACTGCCGGATTTTACGCAAAACTAC
>WBZP01000057.1_pt1 | contig 153484 bp, 107 predicted proteins | sample 5204301 | NCBI WGS metagenome assembly WBZP01 (sample SAMN12412401, study PRJNA552823) | activated sludge metagenome | isolation source: activated sludge from nitrification reactor of wastewater treatment plant... | place: USA: Pennsylvania | collected 2017 | reverse complement strand
GTGACAGCCCATCTCCCAAAGGGCTCTGCCGCTCATCGTCGCCAGCCCTCTGGCCTCAAACGACCAAACCAACACCCCAAACGGCGTGCGACACGCCAATTTACGCGAAACTAAAGTACACGGAAACGACGGAAAAAACGGAGGGAAACCAGCCACCAGTTCGCTTTTCTGTTGTTTCCGTATTTTCCGTGTACCCGATCTTAGCGCACCGATTCGGCCAGCGTGGCAAGGTCCTGGAAGAGCTCGGGCGTGATCGGGTGGTGCAGCACCTGGGCGATCACCTGCGTCCAGCCGTGCACAAAGTAGACCCAGCCATCCTCCACGCGCAGGTTGCGTTCGGCAGCCTGGCGCTCGGCCTGGTGCAGAAAGTCCAGCTCGCCGCGGTAGTTGAACTCCCAGGCGATGCCGTCGCGCGGGAAGAAGCCGTCGTTCGTTACCGGCGAGCCGGGCGTGTCTTTGCCCATGCCGGTGGCATTGATGACGATGCTGCAGTCGGGCATGGCGCCCATCAGCGTGTCGTTCACCGCTGGGTCCACATTCTGCACGTAATCGATCTGGATGTCGGTGGTGTAGCTGGCCACCATGGCGTGCATGTGGTCGAGCCGCCCCTGTGAGCGGTTGACGGCGATGAAACGGCGCGGGCGGTCAGCCGGGTCGCGCTTGTTGATCAGATGCAGCAGCGTGGCCAGCCCCGAGCCGCCGGCGCCAAAGCAGAGCACCTCGCCGCCGGTGCGGGCGAAGTAGCCGTCGCCGATGATGGCGTCGAGGCTCAGCCCGGCGGTGATGGGGTCGAGTGCGTGCCCCTCGAGGCGGCCGTCGAGCTTCGAGATGCTCGAGAGCTCGTGGGTGACCTGGGCGTAGGGGTCGAAATACTCGAAGAGGTCATGGGCGGCGGCGTAGAGGTCCATCTTGTGGGTGGTGACGAGCCCGCCCACCACCAGCGGGTCGGCCTTGATGGCGGCGACGGTGCGACGGTAGTTGGCGGGCTCGTCATGGATGGGGTGGTCGATGCCGTCGAGTTTGACTTCGGGGTGGCCCATGCGCTCCATCCAGAGCGGGAAGATGCGGTTGATCGAGGACTTGCCGGTGGTGACGCCCACGAAGTAGAAGGTGGGCTCGGTGCGGGGCAGGGTGGGGTCGGTCACGGGAACTCCCTTGCGATCGAGGATCGAGGATCGAGGATCCGTCTCGAGGATCGAGAATCGAGAAGCGAGAGACGGGCGTGCGCCGGACTATTGGCGTGCGCCGGACTATTGACGGGCGGAGGCGATGGCGGCCACGTAGTCGCGGGCGCGGGCGGTGATGTCGGCGAAGCGGCCGGCGAGCACCAGCTCCTTTGGGCAAAGTTCGCTGCCGGCGCCCACCGCCACCGCACCCGCCTTGAACCAGTCGGCGATGTTTGCAGTGCTGACGCCGCCGGTCGGCATCATGGGAATCTGCGGGAAGGGGCCCTTGAGCGCCTGCATGTAGGCCGGCCCGCCCAGCGAACCCGGGAAGAGCTTGACGACGTCGCTGCCCAGTTGCCACGCCTGCCAAACCTCGCTGGGCGTCAGCGCGCCGCACATCACGGCCAGGCCGCTCGACCCCATCGCCTGCGCCAGCGCGGGGTCGGTGTGCGGGCTGACGATGAAGGCCGCGCCGGCATTCTTGGCTTCTTCGGCCTGCGCCGGAGCGGTGAGCGTGCCCATGCCGAGCAGGATTGTCTCGCCGAAGCGGGCGTGCAGGTCGCGCACCACCTGCGCCGCGTTCGGCGTCGAGTAGGTGATCTCGATGCCGGTGATGCCGCCGTCGGCCAGCGCCTCGACGGTGCGCAGAGCCAACTCGGCGCTGGGGCTGCGCAGCACGGCCAACACGCCCAGCTCGTGGATACGGTGCAGCGTCGCCTCTTTGTCCATCGATTGGCCTCGGTTTGTGGGGTCGGGTGCGGGTCAAGCCACCCGGTAGAGCGGTTCGCCGCCGGAGAGCACGGCCAGACAGTCGTCAAGCGCCATGCGCCCCATGGCGTTGGTGGCGCCGTCGGTGTGGGCGCCCATGTGCGGCGTTGCGATCACGTTGGGCAGGCTCAGCAGCGGGTGGCCGGCGCCGGGCGGCTCGTGCTGGAAGGCGTCGAGGGCGGCCCCGGCGATGTGGCCGCGCTGCAGGGCGGCGAGCAGCGCGTCCTCATCCACCAGTTCGCCGCGTGCGGTATTGATCAGCAGCGCGTGCGGCTTCATCGCCGCCAGGAAAGCGGCGTTGACCATGGAACGCGTCTCGGGCAGCACGGGCAAGTGGAGCGAGACTATGTCGCTCTGCGCCAGCAGCTCCGGCAGGGGGAGCAGCGTGCAAAAGGGGGCCACGGCGGCGGGCAGGCTGCTCAGCGCCGGGTCGTGGGCAAGGATGCGGCAACCAAAGCCTGCAAGCCGCGTGGCCACGGCGCGCCCGATGGCGCCCAGCCCCACCAGCCCTACGCTGCGCCCCTCGAGCGATTGGCCGGGCAGCCGCGGCCAGCCGCCGGCGCGCGTGGCCTCGTTGGCCGCCGCAACCGGGCGCAGCAGGTTGAGCATCAGCGCGATCGCCAGTTCGGCCACGGCGCCGGCGTTGGCGCCCGGTGTGTTGGTGACGGTAATACCCAGCAGGCGCGCAGCCTCCAGATCGACGTTGTCCACCCCCACGCCGTAGCGGGCGACGACGCAGAGGCGCGGCGCGGCCTCCAGCACCTCGGCCGTGATCGCGTCCAGGCCGGCGATCAGCCCATCGACGTCGTGCAGCAAAGGCGCCAGCGCCTGGGCCGAGAGCGGTTTGGCGCCGGGGTTGAAGCTGACGCAGCCTACTGTGTTCGCCAGCCGCGACTTGAGCGTGGCGTCGTACTGGCCGAATGAGGTGGGCGTCACCAGCACATGGCACTGCTGGAGCGCACGGGTGGGCGTTCGCATGGCGCGCTCCCTATTCGGCGCTGACCCAGCGCGGGTTGTCGACGACGGCGGGCGCACCGTCGATTTCGAGCACAAGCTTGCGGAAGCCCCGCTGCTCGATGGTGCCGTAGTCGTGGCCGGCGTTGCCCGGATAGACGAAGAAGGTGACCAGCGGCTCGCTGCCCGTGTTCACCGAGCGATGCGCCCAGCGCGGCGGCACGTAGAGCACCCGCCCGGGGGCCAGCTCCTCCACCGCCCAGTCGCCTTCGGGCGTCTCCATCACCATGCAGCCGCGCCCGCTCAGGCAGTGGTAGACCTCGGCGGTGGCGAGCACCTGGTGGTAGTGCCCCTTCGTCATGTTGTACTCTGCGCCCACCTTGCCCGGCTGCACAATCGAGACGCCGTGCAACAGCTCGCCGGCCACGGTGGGCAGCACAAAGTCGTAGACCTCGTAGAGCAGCCGGTCCTCCTGCGCGAGCGCGCCAGCATACGCTTCGGCGTCGGCGTACTGGCCGGCCATCGAGCTGAGGCGGCGCACGATGTGGTTGTCGTAGGGCATGGGGACGAAAGCGGGGCCGGCGATGCCGAAGGTGTAGGGCCTGGATGCGCTTTGCGCGACGGGTGATGTCTGCATGGGAACTCCCGTTTCTCGTGACGAATGAAGCGGACTAATCGGCGCGGTTGGCGGCCAGGCGGTCGAGCGTCACCGCCGGCGTCCACGCGCCGTCCAGCACCTCTTCCAGGCGCACGGGGCGCTGCTCCAGCAGGCTGCGTGTGCCGGCCAGCACGCCGGCCACTGCCCAGCGCCCATCCTCGCCGCTGACGCGCGGCGCCGCGCCGTCGCGGATGCACTGCACAAAGTGCTGCATCTCGCGGATGTAGCCCCAGGCAAAGCGCTCGGGCCAGCGGCGGTAGATCGGCTGCATCAGCCCCTGCTCGCGGTCGATACAGACGACAACCTGGCGCCCCTCCATGCTCCCAATCTGCATGATCCCCTTCTTGCCCACAATCTCCACGCGTGCGTCGTAGCCGTAGTCGCAGGGGCAGATGCCGCTGATGCTCCCCAGCCCGCCCGAGGCAAAGCGCAGCGTGCTCACCATGTTGTCGTAGAAGTGGGCGTAGGGCACGCCCCGCTCCTCGCCCTTGAAGTTGGCCACCTCGCAGTAGATGCGGTCGATCGGCGCGCCCATCAACCAGCGCACGCAGTCGAGGTCGTGGCTGTTGACCTCGGCGAGCATGCCGTTGGAGGTGCGAATGTCGTTGGCCCACATCGGCGGCAGCCCCGGGCCATGGGTAAGCGACTTGATCAACATCGGCTCGCCGATCTCGCCGGCGGCAATCCGTTCGGCGGCGAGCACAAAGTCGGGGTCGAAGCGGCGCATGAAACCAATCTGCAGATGGACGCCGGCCTTGGCGCAGGCGGCGATCATTTGATCGCACTCGCCCAGTGTCATCGCCATCGGCTTTTCGCAGAAGACGTGTTTGCCGCGCTGGGCGGCCGCCAGCGTCAGCGGCAGGTGGGTAAAGGTGGGCGTGGTGAGGATCACGGCGTCAAATTCAGCAGAATCCAGCCCGCTGTCGAGCGCATCTTCGAGCGAGGCGAAGCGGTGGGGATAGCCGTAGGCATCGCCCGTTTTGGCGAGGATGGCGGACGCCGAATCGACCAGCGCCACCAGCTCGGCGCCGGGGACGTGGGTGCGCAGCGTGGTGGAGTGCAGGTCGCCGACGCGGCCGGCGCCGACCATACAGATACGAACTGGCTGCGGGACGCTCATGGCTGCTCTTTCGGAATGTGGGGTGGGTCGTTTTACGCCGCAGCCGCCGGCAACGCCTGCTCGAGCGTGGCCTGCAGGGCAATGTGGCGTTGAACAAGGGGGCGGTAGGCGGCGTGGCGTGCGGCGTTGGGCTGCAGCGCCGGACCTTCGGGCTGTGCGTGCTGCAGGGCAACTTCGGCCAGATCCTGCCACAGGCCGGCGGCCTTGCCGGCGATGAGCGCCGCGCCCCAGGTGCCATACTCGGCAGCGGCGAGGCGCTGGTAGGGCACGCCCAGCACGTCGGCCTTGATCTGGTTCCAGACGGAGCTGCGCGCGCCGCCGCCCAGCACGCGCGCCTCGTGCAGCGCCAACTGCGGCAGCGTCTCGCGCAGGATGGCAAGGTACCAGGCGTACTCGTAGGCAATGCTTTCGAGCACGGCGCGGAAGAAGTGCGCCTGTGTGTGGCTCCACGAGAAGCCCACCCACGCCCCGCGCATCTGCGGCGCCGCCGGGCAGATGCGGCCGCCCAGGTGGGGCGAGAAGAAGAGGCCGTCGGCGCCCGGCGCGACCTGCTCGGCAAGCGCGGCAAGCTGGTCGTAGGGGTCGACGCCAGGCGGGAGCGCGCCTGCCGGCAGCGGGAAGGTATCGCGGAACCAGCGCAGCGCCTGGCCGCCGCCGCCGATGTAGGCCAGCGGGTGCCAGAGTCCAGGGATAACCGAGCGCATGGTGAGCAGGGCGCGGTGCGCCGTGTCGGCCACGAAGGTATCGGTGCAGCCGGCGAGCACAGATGCGGTGCCTGCCAAATCGAAGAGCATGCCCGGGCGCACGATGCCTGCGCCGAGCGCGCCGGCGGCCGTATCGCCGCAGCCGGCTGCAACCAGCGTGCCGGGGGCCAGGCCAAAGTCGCGGGCGCCGGCTTCAGTCAGTTCACCGGCCACATGCCAGGGTTCCACAATGCGCGGCAGCTTGGTGGCATCCAGCCCCGTAGCGGCGATCAGCTCGGGCGACCACGCGCCGGCCACCGCGTCGCTCAAGCCGGAAAAGTGCAGGAAGGTGTAGTCGATGAAGGCGTCTTCGGCGCGCAGGCCGGCCAGCCGCCCCGCCACGTAGCCGGCGGGCACGACGAATTTGGCAATGCGGGCGTAGTCGTCGGGGCGGGCGTGCTGCCACCAGAGCATCTTGGGGGCGTGGTCGCAGGTGGGCGCGCAGCCGCTGATGCGCGTCACGGCGTCGCCCATCTCGGCGTTCATCCAGGCAATCCAGGGCTCGCAGCGCATGTCGAGCCAGGAATCGAAACGGATGGCGGGGCGGAACTGCTCGTCGATGGCGCCGATGCCGGCCATCTGGCTGTCGAAGGCCAGCGCGCGCACGGCGCGTGGGTCGATGCCGGCGTCGGCGACGCAGCGGCGCACGGTGGCGGCGGCGGTTGTGTAGAAGTCGTCATTCTCCTGCTCGACGACGCCGGGCGCGGGGGTGTGGAGCGGCACATCGAGGCCGGTCTGCGTCAGCAGTGCGCCCTCGGTGGTGTAGAGGGCGGCCTTGGTGGCGCTGGTGCCAAGGTCGATTCCCAGCAGGTAGCTCTGGCGCATGTGGGCTGACAGGTGAGCGAGAAGCGAGAAGCGAGAAGCGGCGGGCGAGCGAGAATCGACGTGGCAGGCGGGCGTACAGGAGATGAGCAGCAGGTGATTGGGAGCAGGCGATTGGGAGCGAGCAAGGGAATCGGCGGTGAAGCTGGTTCCCTGATATCATGTCATGCTGTAATTACAGGCTATCCGGATTGTAGTACGAGGCAAAGGCGCTGTCAAGCATGGGTTTTCCACTTGGCAGGCAGCGGTGCTGTTCTCACTGAGCTTCGCAATGGGTTTCACAATGGGTATTGACAAGCAAGCAAGACGGGTCTAGGATAAACCTATCATTACAACATTACAGCATTACAGCATGACATGTGCGCCGCACGCTTCCCCCGCCCCGACGCACCCCTGACCCTGCCACCCACCTCTAGTCGCCCGCAAGAACAGGCCCCATCTTCTCGCTTCTCGCTTCTCGCTTCTCGCTTGCTCGAGGCCCGCCATGGTGACTGCCGACTCGCGTCTGGCACGCACACTCACCGTCGACCATTCCAGCCCGCTGCCCTATTACGCGCAGGTGAAGGACGCCCTGCGCGAGGCAATCGAGCGCGGCGAGTGGCAGCCGGGCGCCCAGATCCCCGGCGAACCCGAACTCTGTGTCCTCTTTGGCGTCAGCCGCACGGTGGTGCGCCAGGCGCTCACCGAGCTGGTCTACGAAGGGCTGATTGTGCGCGCCAAGGGCAAGGGCACCTTTGTGGCCGAGGCCAAAATCACCGAGAACCTGGCGCAGAAGCTTACAGGCTTCTACGAGGACATGGCCACACGCGGCATCGCGCCGGTCAGCCGGGTGCTCAAGCAGCAGGTGGTGGCCGCCAGCACGCGCATTGCCCACTATTTGGAAATTGCGACCGGGACGCCGGTGCTCGAGATCGAGCGGCTGCGCTTTGTGCAGGATGAGCCGCTCCTGCTCGTCTGCTCCTACATCCCGCAGGCGCGCTGTCCCGGCCTCATCCACGCCGACCTGACGCGCCAGTCGCTCTACGCGCTGATGGAACGGGACTACGGCATTGTGATCTCGCGCGGCCGGCGCGCGTTCGAGGCAGTGGGCGCGACGCAGCGCGAGGCTGAGCTGCTGCGCGTGGAGCGCGGCGCGCCGCTGATGCTGCTCGACAGCGTCTCGTGCACGGCCGATGGCACGCCGATCGAGTACTACCACGCCGTCCACCGCGGCGACCGCTCGCGCTTCGAAGCCGAGCTGCTGCGCGTGCGCGAGGGCGCCGGCTAACGTCCAGCCCCTGCACCAGCACCCTGTTCCGCTCCCCACCGGCGCCTGTGGCAGACTCCCCTCCGACCGCACGCTGCGCCTTCACGCTTCGAAAGGAGTACCCGCATGGCCAAGGATGGTTTTGCCGCTGGGTTGTGGGTCTTTGCCCAGTCTGAAGAGAAGTTCGGCGGCTACAACGCGGCGTGGACGGTGCGCGAGCAGATTGCTGCCGCCGCCTCGGTGCCGGGACTGAAGGGGCTCGAGCTGATCTCGCCACTGCATGTGGATCTCGATACGGCGGCCGACGTCAAGCTGATGCTCGACGACGCCGGCCTGGCGGCGGTTTCGGTCAACCCCTATGTCTGGACCGAGCCGCAGTGGCGCAACGGCGCCCTTACTGCGCCGGACCCGGCCGTGCGCCGCGCTGCCATCGAGCGCGCCAAGCAGGCCGTCGAGATCGGCCAGATGCTGGGCAGCTTGCGCATGGACCTGTGGCCCGGCGAAGATGGCTTCGATACGCTCTTCCAGGCCGATTATGGCTGCCTGTGGGATTGGACGATGGAGGGGCTGCGCGAGATAGGTTCGTATGACCCGCAGACGAAGGTGGGCGTAGAGTACAAGATCGAGGAGCCGCGCACCCACCAGTTTGTGAGCAACGCCGCCAAGGCCGCGCTGATGGGCGAGCTGCTGGAGCTGCCGAATGTGGGCGCCTACCTGGACTTTGGCCACGCGCTGATGGCGCGCGAGATTCCCGCCGAGGCCGTGGTGATGCTGGGCCGGGCGCGCCGGCTGATGGGCGTGCACGTCAACGACAACTTCGGCCTCGCCGACGACGACCTGATGGTGGGAACCGTCCACTTCTGGGCGCTGATCGAGTTCCTGCTCGCGCTGCAAGAGAGCGACTACGACGGCTGGATCACGCTCGACATTGTGCCGCGGCGCGAGGCAGCCACGGCGGCCTGCGCACGCAGCATCGAGATGCTCAACACCTGCCATATGCTGCTCGGCCGGCTGGACCGCCAGGCGCTGCGTGCGGCGCAAGCCCGCCAGGACGCCGTCGAAAGCCAGCGTATCGTCCAGCAGATGCTGCTCGGCTGAACCTCCCACCTTCCCAATGCTGATTCCTGCTTGTTGATGCACGCGACCGCAGCAGACCAGGCCAGATTGCCTGTGGATGAAAGGAGGGAACGCCGCAAAACGCGCTCCGCGCAACGCCAATGGGCACCTGCCCGAATGCACCGTTTCCGTCGTGAACAGCGCTGACCCGAGCCACCTTGTGGACATTGATGACCCGAGCCAGCCCAGCGCAGTGACCGAAAGGGAGACACCTTCGTGAAGAACACCATTTCCCGCCGCGACTTTGTGAAGTTTGTTGCCGGAGCCACCGGCGCTGTGGCCGTCGCCCCCTATCTTGCTGGTTGCGTTGCTCCCGTTGCCGCTCCGGCCGCCACCACCGCCGGCCAGGCCGCAGCCGCCCCGCAGGTGCTGATGGGCACCGTCATCCGCACCCTCGCCAACGAGTACCACGCCGCATGGTTCAAGGGTGGGCAGATGTTCGCCGACTCCGTGGGCATGGGCGCCGGCCACCGTGGCCTGCACTGCGAAGGCGACAGCGAGAAGCAGATCACCCTCATGCGCGCCCTGATCCAGGAGGGCGGCAGCAACGTCGTCTTCAACATCGACCCCAACCAGTCCCCCGACGCACGCGCGATCGCCGACCTCTGCGCCGAGAACAAGGTCTACTTCCTGACGCAGTGGAACAAGCCGGACGACCTGCACCCGTGGGATTACGACCCCTACTGGGTCGCGCACATGGGCGTCGACGGCGTGCCCTCGGGCTACTACGTGGCCAAGGAGCTCTTTACGGCCATGGGTGGCGCCGGCAAGATTGTGGCGCTGCAGGGCTTGCTGGCCAACGTGCCGGCCATCCAGCGCTTTGACGGCCTGAAGCAGGCGCTGGCCGAGTTCCCGGACGTCGAGCTGCTTGAGGACCAGACGGCCGAGTGGGACCGCACCAAGGCCGTCTCCGTCACCGAGGCCTTCCTGGCCAAGTACCCCGATGTGAATGCGATTTGGGCCGCAAACGACAACATGGGCCTTGGCGCCCTCGACGCCCTGCGCACCGCCGGCAAGAACGGCCAGGTGCTGGTCTGCGGCATCGACGGCACCAGCGAGGCGATCCAGGCCTGCATCGACAAGGAGTTCGCCGCCACGGTGAACAACGACCCGATGTGGCAGGGCGGCATGGGCCTTTCGCTGCCCTATGCGGCAATGATGGGCACCTTTGACCCGGCAGCCGAACCCCAGACGCACCGTGAGTTCTACTTCGAGCCGGTCTTCGTGAACATGGCGAACGCCGCCGAGATCAAGGCGACCTACATCGAGGGCACGCCGGAGTACGACTGGAACGACCTGTGGGGCCGCGTGCAGGGCGAGTAGTGGACTCTGTATTATGAACTTGTGAACCTGTTGATGTTCTGAGCTGAGACGCTGGGTGGGTCTCCGGGCGCCCCCGGGCCGCGGAGACCCGCCCAGAGCACTGCAGTTTGCACGCTGCGCTGCAATGCGCATGTTGGCCGTAGAGCTGTGCCGCCCGAGAGGAGCTGCAGGTGACAGCAAACGCACCCGTTGTGCCCCAGATTCGCCCTCTTGTGCGGCGGCGGCGCCTTCCCGCGCTGCTCGGCCCGCTGGCCGTGCTGCTGGTGCTGATGACGGTGCTCGCCATCATCAACCCCCGCTTCATCAGCGTCGCCAATCTGCAGAACCTGGCGCGCCAGGCCTCGGTGCTGGTGATCCTGGCGCTGGGCGAAACCTGGATCATTCTGCTCGGCAGCATCGACCTCTCGATCGAGGGCAGCATGGCGCTGAGCTCGGTGCTGGTGGGCATTCTCGCCAAGAACCTGCTCAACGACAACGACTATGGCCTGATTGCGGTCGTCGTTGCGGTGGGCGCTGCCGTGCTGATGGGCTTTGCAAACGGCTTTTTGCACACGCGCCTGCGCATCCCCGCCTTTATGACCACGCTGGGGATGACCTATGTGGGCATGGGCATTGCCACCTGGCTTTCGGGCGGCATGAATATTCCGTTGAAGGACGACCTGATCCTGAGCTGGGCGCGCGGCAACGTGGGGCCGGTGCCGAACCTGACCTTCTTTGGCCTGGGCATGGTTGCCTTCGCCTGGGTGCTCGAGCGCTACACTCGCTTCGGCCGCTACGTCTTTGCCATCGGCGGCGCCGAAGACCGCGCCAAGCTGGCCGGCGTGCCGGTGAACTTCTACAAGGTGCTGGCCTTTACGATTGCCGGCCTCTTCTTCGGCGTGGCAGGCGTGCTGAACTCGGCGCGCATCGGCGCCGGGGCGGCTGGTTCGGGCACGGGCATGCTCTTTGCGGCGATTACGGCCGTGGCGGTGGGCGGCACGGCGCTCACCGGCGGCACCGGCGGCGTCCTGCAGACCCTGGTCGGCGCGCTCATCGTCACCGTGCTGAGCAACGGCATGGTGCTCGCCGGCGTCGACAGCTTCTATCAGCTCGCCGTGCAGGGCGCCATCATCACCGTCGCCGTGATTCTGACCATCGACCGCAGCAAGCTGCCCTATGTCAAGTAAATTCGATTTGGCGAAAGAGCCCCGCGCGAGGCAGGGAGCCATGGACGAACCGGTGCTGCAGGTGCGCAACGTCAGCAAGAGTTTTCCCGGCGTCAAGGCGCTCGAGAACATCAACCTCGAGATCCGCCCGCACGAGATTGTGGGGCTGGTGGGCGAGAACGGCGCGGGCAAGTCGACGCTGCTCAAGATCCTGATCGGCGCCTACCAGCCCGACAGCGGCGAGATTCTGGTGCGCGGCAAGCCGGTGCGCATCGGCAGCATTCGCGACGCAGGCGAGCAGGGGCTGGCCATGGTCTTCCAGGAGCAGTCGATGCTGCCGAACATGAGCGTGCGCGACAACATCGTGCTCGGCCACGAGAAGGCCTTTGAGCGTTATGGATTGATCGACTGGGGCAAGGTGAACGCCGAAGCGCGCCGCCAGCTGGCCAAGGTCGAGATCGACCTCGACCCGACCACCCCTACGCAGGACCTGAACTTTGCCACCCGCCAGATGGTGGAGTTGGCGCGTGTGATGACGATTGAGGACCGCACACCGTACGAGCCGGTGATTATCCTCGACGAGCCGACCACGGTGCTCGACGCCGGCGAAGTGGAGCTGCTCTTTACGCGCCTGAAGAGCTTGCGCGAGCGGGCGTCGATTATCTTTGTGACCCACCACCTGGACGAGATTCTGGCCATTTCGGACCGGGTCTACGTCTTCAAGGATGGCAAGAACGTCGCCGAACTGCCCGCCGCAGGGCTTACCGAGAAGCAGCTACACCAGCTGATGGTGGGGCGCGAGATGCAGGGCGAGTACTACCGCCAGTCCAAGCAGGCCGCGCCGAGTGATGAGGTGGTGTTGCAGGTGAGCGGCCTGGGCAAGGCGGGCGACTACGAGGGTGTGGACTTCGCGCTGCACAAGGGCGAGATCATCGGCTTTGCCGGTGTGCTCGGCTCGGGGCGCGAGGGCGTCTGCCGGGCGATTGCCGGCGTCGAGAAGCCGGACCGGGGCACAATCCAGATCAGCGGCGAAGCGCTGCAGTTGGGCTCGCCGGCGCGATCGATTGCTGCCGGCGTGGGCTATGTGCCGCAGGAGCGGGGCGTGGAAGGGCTTGTGCTCTACCTGAGCATCGGCCCCAACATCACGCTGGCCGACGTCACCTCGGTGGTGCGCCGCGGGCTGCTCAGCCGGCGCGCCGAGCGCGACCTTGCCCTCAAGTGGATCAAGCGCATGGCGATCAAGACGCCCGGCCCGCACGCGCTCTGCCTCAACCTTAGCGGCGGCAACCAGCAGAAGGTGGTGCTGGCTAAGTGGCTTGCCACCAAGGTCAAGATCATGGTGCTCGACCATCCAACGCGCGGCATCGACGTGGGCGCCAAGGAAGAGGTCTACGAGCTGATTCGCGAGCTGGCCAACCAGGGCATGTGTTTCGTGCTGATTGCCGACACGCTGGAAGAGACCATCGGCCTGAGCAATCGCATCTTCACCATGAAGGATGGTGTGCTGACGCACGAGTTCGCCGCCCCGGCCGACGCCAAGCCCACGCCGCTGGACCTGATCGAACACATGATGTAGCGCCCGCGGCCGCCCCATCGCCGGCCGATCTGGAAGTGAAGTGAGGAAGCCATGTCTGCCACCACAACCTTGAAGGGCCGCACCGGCGCCGCCGTCTCGCGCAACTGGGTGAGCGCGATGCCCATCATCACGCTGATCGTGCTGATGACGATCATGACGATCGGCAGCCCGCGCTTCATCCTGCCCTCAAGCCTGATCGGCCTGCTCGAACAGAGCTCGACGCTGCTGGTGATGGGGCTGGGGCAGACCTTTGTGATTCTGCTCGGCTCGATCGACCTCACGATCGCCGCCGTGGCCGCCATGACCACGATCGTGGTGGCGATGCTGGTGCCGGTGCTCGGCTACGGCGCGTTTGTGGTGGGCGCGCTGGTGGGCGTGCTCTCGGGGCTGATCACCGGTCTGATCCACACCAAGGCGCGCATCCCCTCCTTCATCGCCACGCTCGGTATCTCGGGCATCTGGACGGGCATCGCCTTCGTCGTCTCCAACGCCACGCCGATCACGATCTCGAACGCCGACATTCACTACCTCGAGTGGGTGCGGGGCGATACATTTGGCTTCCCCAACACAGTGATCATCGCCGCGTTTGTGCTGGCGGTCACCTACATCCTCGAGGCCTACACGCCCTTTGGCCGCTTTGTGAAGGCAATCGGCGCCGGCGAGCGAGCGTCGGCCGTTTCGGGTGTGAACATCGGCAAGTACAAGACGCTCGCCTTCACGCTCTGCGGCACGTTGGCCGGCGTCTCGGGCATCCTGCTCGCCTGCCGCATGGCGGGCGGCTCGGCGCGCATGGCCGACGGCTTCCAGATGAAGGCGATTGCGATTGTGGTGCTGGGCGGCACGGCGATCAGCGGCGGTGTGGGCGGTGTGCTGCGCACGCTGATCGGCGCGCTGATTGTGATTGTGCTCGACGTGGGCATGGTGATGGTGGGGGTCAACCCCTGGTTCCAGCAGGCGATCTACGGCGCGATCATCATCCTGGCCGTGGCGCTGACGATCGACCGGCAGCGGATTACGATCATCAAGTAGCGCGCCCCTTGGCGGGGGCGATCGAGAATCAAGAAGCGAGAATCGAGAGGGCGGTAGCCAGAGAGGACTGGAGGGGTATATGCGCGCGGTGGCTGTGGTGGAGCCGGGGCGGGTTGAGCTGGTCGAGATTCCGGCGCCGGAGCCGGGGCCGTACGAGGCGCGCATTCGCACCGAGGTCGTCTGCCTTTGCAACGCCACCGACCGCAAGCTGATCGAGGGGCACTTCCCCGGCGTCGAACGCTACCCGCTGCTGCTGGGCCACGAGACGGCGGGCATTGTCGACGCGGTGGGCGCCAGGGTGCGCAGCTTCAAAGTGGGCGACCGGGTGATCGGCGGCCTGCTGCTCAACAGCACGCACCCGGACTATGCCAGCGGCTGGGGCGGCTTTGCCGACATGATCATCGCCGGAGACCACGCTGCGATGGTGGAGGACGGTGTGGCCGACCCCGCGCACGGCTACGCCGAAGTCTTTGAGATCATGCGCAGCGTGCCGGCCGACATCCCGGTCGAGGCCGCGGTGCTGCTCTGCACCTGGCGCGAGGTCTACGCCGCGTTCGGCGACTTTAACCTGCGCGCTGGCGATCGCGTGCTGATCTTCGGCGGCGGGCCGGTGGGCATGAGCTTCGTCAAGTTCGGCCGCCTGCTGGGGCTGGAGTGGATTGGTCTGGTGGACCCGCTGCCCGCCAAGCGCGACACGGCGCTGGCGATGGGCGCCGACGCCGCCTTCGCCCCGGATGATCCCGCGCTGGGGGAGCTGCCCCATACGCTCGGCCGCCCGCTCGACGCCGTGGTGGATGCCGTGGGGCGCGAGGGCATCATCAATGCCGCACTGCCGCTGATCCGCATGGCGGGTTCCGTCTGCGTCTACGGCGTGATCGACAGGCCGGCGGTGCTGCTGGAGAAGGCGCGCGGCCCCTACAACTTCAACCTGCTGGTGCATCAGTGGCCCACGCGCCGGCTTGAAGCCGCGGCGCAGGAGCCGCTCTGTGCTTGGCTGCGCCGCGGCGCCCTTCGGCCCGACGAGTTCCTGAGCGCCGAGTTCCCCCTTGCCCGCATCGACGAGGCCATTGCCCTCGCCGCGACGGGCGCCGCGCTGAAAACCATGATCCGCTTTTAGCGGGATCGAGAAGCGAGAAGACAGCCGGTCGCCCGGGCCAATTCCGCGGCCCCACTGGCCCCGACCGCCGCCCTCAGACCTCTCCCTCAATCCAGATCCTCGGCCCTCGCGCTTTCTTCTCGATTCTCGCTTCTCGATTCTCGATTGCCCGCCTCTCGATCTCCGTAAGGAGAAACCATGTCTGAGCGCCTGATTTTGGCCCACGATTTGGGGACAACCGGCAACAAGGCCTCGCTCTATGACGAGCAGGGCTGCGTGCGCGCCAGCGCGTTCTACGGCTACCCTACCGAGTACGCCCAGCCCACCTGGGCCGAACAGGAGCCCGAGCAGTGGTGGCAGGCCGTCTGCGCTTCGACGCAGACGCTGCTGGCCGCAGCGCACGTGGCCCCGGCCGATGTTGCCTGCGTCAGCTTCAGCGGACAGATGATGGGCTGCGTGGCCGTCGACGCGCAGGCGCGCCCGCTGCGCAGCGCGATCATCTGGGCCGACCAGCGCGCCGTGCCCCAGGCGCAGCGCATCATCGACGGCGTGGGGCGCGAGGAGGCCTACCGCATTACGGGCCATCGCGCCAGCTCGTCGTACTCGGGCGCCAAGATGCTCTGGATTCGCGACCACCAGCCCGAGATCTTCCGCCAGGTGCACAAGTTCCTGCACGCCAAGGATTTTGTCGTCGCCCGCCTCACCGGCGCCTTCGTTACCGACCCGTCGGACGCCTCGGGCATGAACCTCTACGACCTGCGCGCGGGGGATTGGTCGGCCCCGATCCTCGACGCCATCGAGCTCGACGTCGCGCTGCTACCCGAATTGCACGCCTCGACCGACGTGGTGGGCGAGGTGACTGCTGCGGCGGCGCAGGCGACTGGCCTGCGCGCCGGCACGCCGGTGGTGATTGGCGGCGGCGACGGCTGCTGCGCCGCCACGGGTGCGGGGGTGGTGCGCGAAGGCAGCGCCTACAACTATATCGGTTCGTCGTCGTGGATTGCCACCGCGGCGCGCGAGCCGGTCTTCGACCCGACCATGCGCACCTTCACCTGGGCGCATCTGGTGCCCGGCATGTTCAGCCCCTGCGGCACCATGCAGGCGGCCGGCGGTTCGTACCAGTGGGTGCGCGACAATCTGGGCCAGGCCGAAAAGCGCGCGGCGGCCGAACTTGGGGTCAGCGCGTACGACCTGCTCAACCTGCTGGCCGGCCAGTCGCCGCCGGGAGCGAAGGGGCTGCTCTTCCTGCCCTACCTGCTGGGCGAGCGCAGCCCGCGCTGGAACCCGCAGGCGCGCGGCGGCTTCGTGGGCCTTACCATGCGCCACACACGCGCCGACCTGGTGCGGGCGGCGCTCGAGGGCATCACACTCAACCTGCGCGTGATCCTCGAGGCGCTGCAGGCGCAGGGCGCGCGCGTGGAGGCCATGCGCGTGATCGGCGGCGGGGCGCGCGGCGCACTCTGGCGGCAGCTGATGGCCGACATCTACGGGGTGCCCGTGCAGCGGCCGGCCCTGCTCGAGGAGGCGACCTCGCTGGGCGCAGCGCTGGCCGGCGGCGTGGGTGTGGGCATCTTCCCCAGCTTTGACGTCGCCCAGCAGATCGTGCAGATTGTAGAGACCAGCCAGCCCAACCCGGCGACGGCGCAAACGTACGCGCGCCTCTATGCGCTCTTCAACCGCACCTATGCCGCGCTCGAGCCGCTGTTTGAGGAGCTGGCCACCTTCGAATAAGGATTGCCAAAGCAAGCAAGGGAGACGAGCTGTATGGAGATGGAGCTGCGCGGCAAATTCGCCGTGATTACCGGCGGCAGCGTGGGGATTGGGCTGGCCGTGGCGCAGGGGCTGGCCGCCGAAGGGGTGAACGTGGCGCTGGTGGCGCGCGACGGCGAGCGTGCACAGGCGCGCGCGGCCGAGATCGCCGCCCAGTATGGGGTGCGCGCGCTGGGCGTGGGCGCCGACGTGAGCAAGGCCGCCGACTGCGAGCGCGCGCTGGCCGAGATCCTGCAGGCCTTCGGTGGCGTCGACATCCTGATCAGCAACGCCGGCACGGGCAGCAACGAGAAGGTGATGGACGCGCCGGACGAAAAGTGGCAGTACTACTGGGATCTGCACGTGATGGCCGCCGTGCGCCTCTCGCGTGGGCTGATCCCCTCCATGCGCAGCCGGGGCGGCGGCGTGATCCTGATGAACGCCTCGATCTGCGCCAAGCAGCCGCTGGGCTACGAGCCGATCTACAACACCTCGAAGGCGGCGCTGGTGATGTTCTCGAAGTGCCTGGCCAACGAGGTAGTGGGCGACAATATTCGCGTCAACACCGTCAACCCCGGCCTGGTGCTGACGCCCGACTGGATCAAGACCGCCACGCAGCTCACCGAAGGCACGGAGCAGACGGCCGAGCAGTACCTGGACAAAATCGCCAAGGACAATGCGCCGATTGGCCGCTTTGCCTCGCCCGAAGAGATTGCCGACTTCTTCGTCTTCCTCTGCTCGCCGCGCGCCAGCTACAGCGTGGGGGCGGCGTATTTTGTGGATGGCGGCTGGCTGAATGTGGTCGCGTAATACGATCGAGAATCGAGAAGCGAGAATCGAGAGGCGGGGCGGCGGAGATGGCGCGCTGGGCTGATCGAGGAAGGCATTGGAGGAGGGGAAGATGAAACAGGCGGTGATGACGGCGCCGGGGGCGATTACGATTCACGAGGTGGAGGCGCCGACGCCCGGGCCGGGGCAGGTGCTGCTCGCCATCCAGCGCATCGGTGTCTGCGGTTCGGATGTGCACGTCTACCATGGCAAGCACCCCTACACGGGGTACCCCGTTGTGCAGGGGCACGAGTATTCGGCGGCGGTGGCGGCAGTGGGGCCGGGCGTGCAGGAGCTGGCACCGGGCGCCAAGGTCACCTCGCTGCCCCAGATTGTCTGCGGCGAGTGCGCCCCCTGCAAACGGGGCGACTATCACATCTGCGATAAGCTCAAGGTGGAGGGCTTTCAGGCGCCCGGCTGCGCGCAAGAGCTGTGGGTGACGGCGGCCGACCGCATCGTGGCGCTCCCCGAATCGTTCAGCTTTGAACAGGGCGCGCTGGTGGAGCCGGTCTCGGTCGCGGTGCACGCCGTAAGCCGCGCCGTCTGGAGCGCAGATGCCGCACCGGGCTCGCTGCTGGCCGGGCGGCGCGCCGTGGTCTGCGGCGCCGGCCCCATCGGCAACCTGGTGGCGCAGGTGGCCCAGGCCGAAGGCGCCGAGGTGCTGATCACCGACCTCAGCGCGCACCGGCTGGAGATCGCGCGCCAGTGCGGCCTGCCCCACACCGCCAACATGCGCGACGAGAGCCTGGCTCAGGCGGCAGCGCGCGTCTTTGGCGGCGCGGGCTTCGACGTCGCCTTCGAGTGCGTGGGCGTCGAGCCGACGATTACGGCCGCGATCGAAAACATGGCCAAGGGCGGCACGCTGGTGGTGGTGGGCGTCTTTGGCGAGCAGCCGCGTGTGAACCTTGGGCTGGTGCAGGACCGCGAGCTGAACCTGCGCGGCACGCTCATGTACCGTCGCCCGGACTACGAGCGCGCCATCGCCCTCATCGACTCCGGCCAGGTGCAGACGGCGCCGCTGATGTCCACGCACTTTGCCTTCGACGATTACCTGGCCGCCTACCACTACATCGAGGCGCAGGGGGACCGCAGCATGAAGGTCTTCATCGACGTCGCGCCGTAGCCGGCCAACACTCCCGGCGAGTACCGCAAGAAGAGTCTCGAAAAGTACCAGTTGTCTGTCGGGTAAAGGAACGGCAAACGGTACACGGAAACAACGGAAGAAACAGGACAGAGGCGACGCGCCATCCTCCTGTCCCGTTTCTTCCGTTGTTTCCGTGTACCGTTTGCCGTTCGCAGTTCGCGCCGGTGCTAGAGCAGCTTGCTCATGTACTCAAAGCTGCGGATCGCATCGGGCACGGTGCCGCACTCGACGCTGAGGATGATCTCCTGCGTCTGCGCCACCGGCTTGATGATCTCGATCACTCGCTGCCAGTCGACGACGCCGTCGCCGCAAGCACAGCCCACCGGCGTGCCCGTTACCTTGCCGCGCTCCGATTCGCCCTGCTGCAGGCTGATGTCCTTGGCGTGGACATGCACAAGGCGGTCGCGCACGCGCTCGAGCCACTCGTACGGGTCGGAGCCGCCGGCCAGGTAACTGTTGCCCGTGTCGTAGTTGATACCGATGGCGGGCGAATCGACCAGCCCCCAGATTTCGTCCAGGCCGTCGGGCGTCTTGCTGTACTGCTGGTGCGGTTCGAGGCCAATCTTGATGCCGTGGCGCTCCGCCACCAGCGACGCCTCCTTCAGCACGTAGCGCATGAGCAGGAAATCCTCGGCGCGCGTCGTCCAGAAGGGCTTGGGACCTTCGTCGGTGTTGACGACCGGCGCGCCTGCGTGCGCACCCCAGCGGATTGCCATCTTCAGGTATTCGACGCTGATCTCGGGCTTGCAGAGCGGCGTGTGCGCCGAAAGGCCCGACATCTTGATGTTGTGCTGGTTGCAAAGGTCGCGCGCCCAGAGCGGGTCATCAAACATCGAGACCGAATGGAAGTAGCGGGCTTCGCTGAGCAGTTCGCGGCCGATGTGCACCATCGGCTCGATGTATTCGTAGCCGATTTCGGCCGCCTTGGCCACGCCCCACTCGAACGATTTGTCGTGGTGGCGCACAAACTCCATGTTGACGCCCAACTTGATGGCCATGAATGGACTCCGTCTGCTTGGTTCAGATGACGTTGATTAGGCGTGGGCGGGCTGGGCGGCCATTTTGGCATTGGTCGCGTCCACCAGCTCGCGCACCCAGTCCAGGCTGCGCTCGATCATGGCGCCGCCCTGCCCCTCGCACTCGATGCTCACCACGCCGTCGTAGCCGATTTCGGCCAGGATATCGAAGCAACGGCGGATGTTCTCCCCATTCACGCCGTCGCCGATCGCCGTGGCGCTGACGGCGATGCCGGTGAGTTCGCCGCGCATGGCGGCGGCCAGGCTCGCGCTCACATCCTTCACATGGACGTGGCTCACCTTGTGCTTGAAGCGGTTGAGGAAGGCCACCGGGTCCTGCCCGGCGATGAAGGTGTTGCCCGTGTCCATGTTCATGCGCAGCAGCGGCGAATCGACAAAGGCCAGCATGCGCTCCATGTAGTCGGGCTTGGTGGTGTAGTAGCCGTGCGGCTCGATGTTGATCGTCATACCGTAGCGCGCGGCCTGCTCCAGCACGATGCCATAGGTGCGCTTCATCATCTCCAGCGCCTGGTCGTCGCTCATGCCGGCGGGCTTGTGCATGTGGTCGGTCGTATCCAGGTGCGAGCAGCCAACCAGGTGCGCCCAGCGCATGCTGTTGAGGATGTAGGTGAGCCCCAACGAAGAGCCGGTGGGCAGCGAGAGCGGGAAGGCGGCGTCGAGCTGCGAGAAGCGCACGCCGTAGCCTGCCATCTTCTCGGCCAGCTCCAGCGGGTCTTCGTGCAGCGCGACGTGGGGTTGGTAGCCCAGGCCGTGAATCCACGAGACGCCGTCGATGGTGCCGCATTCGATCCAGTGGACGTCGTTGCGCTGCGCCCACTGCAGGCACTGCTCAAAGCTCCAGTATGCGCTGTTGAAGGCGTCGGTGTGGAAGCCAATTTCGATCATGGTGAGGCCTCGGTGATTGACACCAAATAGAGTGCAGGGTGTTCAGTAGCGCGGAAGCGAGGGGTGATTGTGCTGCGCACGAAGTGTCAGGTGCGAATCGGAATGGGAGATCGAATGGAATTGTGGAAGAAGTGGGCTGGAGGCCGCCCGCAAGCGACCTCCAGCCCGTTGACTTCAGCGCAGCTTACTCGCCGCCCCAGCGTGCCGGGAAGTCCGGCATGCCTTCGCAGCCGCACATGGCGTAGTGCAGCGGCGGCATGTTGGGCTGGACGTACTGGTCCAGGTTCTCGCCGGTCACGGTCGGCTGCGGCAGGCGCCACACCTCGGGCACGGCCTCACCCTTGAGGATCTGCATGGCGGCGATGATCGGGGTGCGCCACTGGAAGGTGGGGAAGGTCGGCGCCACACCGGTGATGCCGTTCTCCTGCCACTTCACCAGATAGTCCTGCTGGTCCTCGCCCACCATCACCGGGTAGGGCTGGCCGGCGTCTTCGAAGGCCTCGAGGGCGGCGACGGCGGTGGCGCCGGCGTCCATCCAGACGGCGTCGATGGCGCCGAAGCGGTCGAGGTAGTCATTGACGATGCTCTTGACCTTGGCGTTGTCGCCGTCGCCGAACTCAACGCCGAGGACGTTGATGTTGGGGCTGGCCTCGAAGAGCATCTTGGCGGCGGCCCAGCGCTCTTCAAGCACGTCCACGCCGGGCAGAATGCGCAGGGCGAGCACGTCGCAGGGGTCGTCGGTGCAGTTGTCCACCACAAACTTGGCGCCGGTGTGGCCAAACGCATAGCCGCCGATCGGCTGGATGAAGGTGACCGGGCAATCGGTGAAGACGCCGCGGTCGAAGACGATCACGGGCAGCGCCTCGCAGGCCTGCTCGACGGCCGGCGTGAGGGCGGCCGTGGTGTTGGGCGAGACGATCAGCACGTCGCAGTTGCCGCCGGCCACCAGGTCGGCGATGTCGGCAATCTGCTTCTCGTCGCTGCCGCCGGCGTCGACGTGGATGAACTCCTCGATCTCGGGATAGAGGTCAACCTGGGCTTCCATGGTGGTGAAGCCCACGACGCGCCACGGGTTGTTGACGCCTGCGTTGGAGAAGCAGACGGTGTAGGGGCCTTCCTTGGCCAGCGCGGTGGTATCGACCATGGCGGGCTCGCCCAGCAGCTGGATCCATGGCTGGTCGGCGGGGCCGGAGGGTTCCATGGTCAACTGCTCCATGGAGCGGTCGTACTGCTCCTGGCTGAAGAACTGCGGGTCGACGGCGGCAGCCTGCCCGGCGGCGGCCTCGGCGGCGGGCGCCTCGGCAGCGGCCTCTTCGGCGGCAGGTGCTTCGGCGGCGGGTGCGGCCACCGGTGCGGCGCATGCCGAAAGCAGCATGCTCAGGACGGCAATCAAGGTAAGCCAAATCGGAAGACGCTTGTGGGACATGGTTTCTCCTGAAGGGTTGAGAGTGGGGCAACGCGCCCCGAGCTGCCTCGACGGTGAGTCAAGCCAATCTGGAACAACCTCAGGCTGCACCTGCCCGGGTGAAGACGCCAAGCGCTGCACCCGGCGCTGCGAACAGAGCTGCGAAGGACTGCCACGGGGAGAGGTGCGGTTCGTCCTGCAATCCCCTTCTTCTCATCGCGGCGGACTGAGGGATGGGTTGACTTGCAGGATGAAACTGTCCAGCGAACGGGAGCCGTCTGCGCGGATGGTCGCAGGCGACGACCGGCAATACCGGGTGTAGCGCACAATCCTCAGCGCACGCGGCGCTGGCGGTAGGCGGCGTAGGCGACGGCGCCGATGATGATCAGGCCCTGCACGGCGTCGCGCAGCGGCTTGGGCAGCCCCCACAGGTTGAGCAGCGTAAAGAGCGCCTCGAGCGCAAAGGCGCCGGCGATGGCGGCGCCCATGCTGCCGCGCCCGCCCAGCAATACGGCGCCGCCCAGCACCGCTGCCGAAATCGCCTGCAGCTCGAAGCCCTCGCCGGCTTCGGGGTTCACGCCGGCGTAGCCGCCGAGCAAGATGCCGGCAACGGCGGCGAAGATACCCGAGAGCACAAAGGCAAAGACGCGCATGCGCCCGACGGGGATGCCGGCGAGGCGGGCGGCGCGCTGGTTGTCGCCCACGGCGAGCAACTGGCGGCCCAGATTCGTGTAGTTAAAGAGCCAGAGCGCCAGCGCGGTAAAGAGGATCAGCACCACCACGGCCCACGGAAAGCGCTCGACGAGGGGCACAGGCTCGATCCAGCCGCGACCAAACATGCGGAAGTTGTCGGTGAGGTACCCGCGCGGCGCGCCGCCCGTCCAGTACAGACCAGCGCCGCGTAGCGCCAGCAGCATGCCCAGCGTGGCGATCAGCGAGGGCACCTTGAGCACTGTGACGACCAGGCCGTTGATCAACCCCACCAGCGCGCCCACGCCGAGCAGAAAGAGGATCACCCACCAGGTGTTGGCCGGGTTGTTGTCGATCAGCAACGCGCCGCCGATGACGGTGAAGCTCATCAGCGAGCCGACCGAGAGGTCGAAGCCGCCGGCAACGATAACGAAGAGCTGCCCGGCGGTAAGGATCATCAGCGGCGCGGCGCGGCGCAGCAGGTTCAGCACGCCCGACGGCGCGAGGAACGAGGGATTCATCCAGGCGATGCCCAGCAGCAGGATGACGATGACGAAGTAGATGGGCGCAATCGCGCGCACAAAGGCGAGCAGGCGGTTTGTCTGCGGTTGGCTGCCCAGGGTGGGTGCGAGTGGTGTCATGGGATGCTCGAGTGGCAGATGGGAAGAAGAGTGAGCATGCGCCTCAGGCCGCCGGCTCTTTCGAGCGGATGGTGTAGCTGGCCACGGCCAGGATAATGATCGCCCCGCGCAGCACCTGCTTGAGGAAGGTGTCGACGCCCAGCTGGTTGAAGAGCGTGTCGAGGATACCGAAGATCAGCACGCCGGCCAGGGTGCCCCAAACGCCGCCGCGCCCGCCGCTGAGCGCCGTGCCGCCGATGACGACGGCGGCGATCGACTCGAGGTCGTACAGGCCATCGGGGCCAACCCACGGTGCGCCGCTGCGCAGGCGGCTCACCACAAAGAGGCCGGTGAGCACGGCGGTGAGGCTGCAGATGACGTGGGCGATGATCAGCACGCGGTCGCTGCGCAGGCCCGAGAGGCGCGCCACATCCTGGCTGCCGCCCACGGCGTAGAGCTGTGCGCCGTAGCGGGTGCGGCGCAGCACAAACCAGGCCACCACCGCCACCAGCAGCAGCACGATCACCGAGATCGGCACTGGGCCGATCATGTCGTAGCCAAAGCTCTGGAAGCTGCGCGGCACGGCGCCCACGAAGTTCTCAAAGGCAGCCCCCAACACCCCTTTGAGCACCAGCCCCATGCCCAGCGTGGCGATGAACGCGTTCACCCGCAGCTTGGTGATGATCAATCCATTGAGCAGCCCCACCGCAGCGCCAATCGCAAAGCAGACGGCTACGGCCATCGGCACGCGGCCGGGGTCGCCCTGCATCAGAAAGCTGGCCATGACGGCAGTGACGCTGATCAGGTAGGCGACCGAGAGGTCGATCGAGGCGCCGAGCATGACGAAGGTCTGGCCGACGGCGACGATGCCCAGCGCCACCGAGCGCACCGCCACATTGACGAGGATGGTGGGCTGGAGGATCTGCCCGCGCCCCAGCACCGCATCCAGCACGATGGCGAGCAGGAAGATGACGACCAGGAAGTAGAAGACGGGTGGAATGCGCAGCCGGCGCCACCACTTGCCGGCGGCGGGGCTCAAGGGCACCCGTGTTGGATCGCTGGTGGAGAGGGTCATGCCGCGGCGGGCCTTTCAGGGCAGCAACGTTCAAGCAGAATCAGGGACACGGAGAGCGCGGAACAGCGGAACTGCAGCGAGTACACGGAAACGACGGAAACAACGGAACTGCGGAACGGCAGCTGGTACACGGAAACGACGGAAACGACGGAAACAACGGAACTGCACAATGCAGCCTGGCGTGGCTTGTATTGCCCGTAGTTTCCGTTCTTTCCGTGTACCGTCTCGTTTTTTCGCGACTCGGCTACGACGTCACGGCGGCGCGGGTTTCGGTGTGGCCGGTGGCCAGCAGCATGATCTGCTCCTCGCTGGCGCCGGCAGGCAGCTCGCCGGCAATCTGGCCGTCCCACATCACGGCGATGCGGTCGCTCATGCCGATCACTTCGGGCAGCTCGGAGGAGATCATGAGCACGGCGGCGCCCTGGCGCGCCAGTTCGCGCAGCCGGTCGTGGATGCTGGCCTTGGCCTCGACGTCGATGCCGCGTGTTGGCTCGTCAAACAGGAAGACGTCGCAGGTGCTGGCGAGCCACTTGGCCAGCACCACCTTCTGCTGGTTGCCGCCGCTCAGGTACTGCACCTCTTGCGCCATGCTGGGGGCGCGCACATCTACCTCGCGCGCCAGCTCCAGCGCCATCTGCGGCTGCTCGCGCGTGCCCATCGGCACCACCCGCTTCCAGACCGACTGCAACGCGCGCACGGCGGCCAGGATATTGTCGTTGAGCGGCTGGTTGGGGAAGATGCCCTCGCTCTTGCGGTCCTCGGTGACGAAGCCCATCTTCGCTTCAATCGCGCGCGCCGGGTTCTTGATTGCGGCCGTTGCGCCGGGCAGCTCGATCGTGCCCGTCGTCAGCGGGTCGGCGCCAAAGAGAGCGCGCGCCAGTTCGGTGCGCCCCGAACCCTGCAAACCCGCCACGCCCAAAATCTCGCCCTTGCGCAGCTCCACGCTCACGTTGCGCAGCTTGGCGTTGCTGGCGTTGTGCAGCCGCAGCGCGGTGGCGCCAATTTCGCCCGCGGCGGCGCGCGGCGGGAAGTAGTGGTCCAGGTCGCGGCCCACCATCATCTTGATCACCTGGCCCGGCGTCACGTCCGCGGCGTTCACCGTATCAACCAGCTTGCCGTCCTTGAGCACGCTGATGCGCTTGGCGATGCCGAAGACCTCCTTGAAGCGGTGCGAGATGAAGAGCACCGCCATGCCGCGCGCCACCAGCTTGCGCACCAGCCCGTTGAGCAGCTCGACCTCGTTCATCGAGAGCGCGGCCGTTGGTTCGTCCATGATCAGCACGCGCGAATCAAACGAGAGCGCCTTGGCAATCTCCACCATCTGCTGCTCGGCCACCGAAAGCTCCTTAACCTCGGCGTCGGGCGCGATCGAGGAAGCAGCGTCAAGGTCGTGCAGGGCGCGCTCGGTCATCTGGCGCAGGCTGCGGTTGTCGAGCACACCCATGCGCGACGGCTCGCGCCCCAGGAAGATGTTCTGCGCCACGGTGCGCTCGGGCAGCAAATTGAACTCTTGATAGATGATGCTGATGCCCGCCTTCTGCGCCTCGCTGGGGTGGCCAAAGCTGACGGACTGCCCTTGGAAGAGAATCTCGCCCCTGTCGGCCGAGTAGGCGCCGGCGAGGATCTTCATCAGCGTGCTCTTGCCCGCGCCGTTCTCGCCGACGATGGCGTGCACCTCGCCGGGATAGAAGGCGAGCGAGACGTCGTCCAGCGCCACCACGCCGGGGAAGCGTTTGCTGATGCCGCGCACCTCAAGGATGGGCGCGGTCTCAGTCGCGGGCTTCTTTGCTGCGAGTGCAGGTTCCACGGATGTGCTCATGTGTGCATGGGAAGTGTGTGTTCGCTGCCGGTGAGCAGCGCCTGCAAAAAGTGCAGCCCTTCGCGGGCAATCGTGTCCTGATCGGGCGCAATTGGTCGCCAGATGCAGACGGCGCGTGCGATCGAGGTGACCGCGGGCGTGAAGGACTCGATGACGACGTCGCCGTCGTAGCCGATGTCGCGCAGGGCTGCGGCCACCGGCTGCCAGTGCACCTGGCCGCGGCCGGGCACGCCGCGATCGTTCTCGCAGGCGTGGAAGTGGAAGAGGCGGTCGCCCGCGAGCCGGATCGCCGCCGCCGAGTCGCGTTCCTCAAGGTGCATGTGGAAGGTGTCGAGGTGCAGGCCCAGCGCCGGGCTGCCCACATCGGCAACCATGCGCATGCCCTGCTCGACGATGTTGAGCATGTCGGTCTCGAAGCGGTTGAGCGTCTCGAGTGCCAGGCGCACGCCGCGGCGCTGGGCGTAGTCGGCAAGCACGCCCAGCCCGTCGACGGCGCGCTGCCATTCGGCGGCGCGTGCCTCGCTGCTCTCCAGGTGTGCCTTGCCCACGGAGGAGTACATCGGCCCCGCCACCACCGGCGAACCCAGCTCGGCCGCCATCTCGATCAGTGTGCGGATGTAGGCCGCAGCAGACTCGCGCGGGCCGGCGTCGGCGTTGGCCAGGTCGCGTTCCGGCCCAAATGCGCCGCAGACGAGCAGCCCAATCCCCGCCTGTTCTGCTGCGCGCTGGATGGCGCCGACGTCGATCGTCGACGGGTTCTCGACGGCCAGCTCGAGCAGGTCGAAGCCCATGGCCGCCACGCGATCCACCAGCTCCAGGTGGCGGCTGGTGTCGAAGGGCGAGTGCCAGATGAAGGTGTTGGCGCCAAAGCGCATACGGGGTCCGCTTCTGTCTACTGGTGTTGTTGTCGAAGACTACTCGTGGCGCTGCACGGTCACGCGCTGGCCGCTCTGCGCCGATTCGATACCGGCGGCCAGCACCTCGACCTCGCGCAGCCCATCCAGGAAGGAGGGCGCAATGCTGCCGCCGGTTTCGATCGCGTGTATAAAGTCGACGACGGCGTGGTGAAAGCCGTGCTCGTAGCCGATCATGTGGCCGGGGGGCCACCAGTTGCCTACATAGGCGTGCTGCCCGCCCTCGGTGGCGAGGATGGTGCGGAAGCCCTGGGCGTTGGCTGGGTCGTCGCGCTGGAAGAGCTGCAGCTCGTTCATGCGCTCGAGGTTCCAGGCCAGGCTGCCCTTGCTGCCGTAGATTTCGAAGACGTTGTAGTTCTTGCGGCCGGGGGCGAAGCGCGAGGCTTCGAAGCTGCCCAGTGCGCCATTCTCGAACTCGGCGAGCATGAATGAGGCGTCGTCCACGGTGACTTCGCCCATCGCGCCTTCGCCGCCGCTGCCTGCGCTAAAGGTTGCTGCACCCGCGCCCGGCAGCGGCCGCTCCTTGATGAAGGTCGTCATCATCGCCGAGACCGACTTGATGTCGCCGACGAGGTAGCGCGCCAGATCCACACTGTGCGAGTTGAGGTCGCCGTGGGGGCCGGTGCCGGCGGTCTCGCGCCGCAGGTGCCAGGTGAGCGGGAAGTTGGGGTCGACGATCCAGTCCTGCAGGTAGGCGCCGCGCCAGTGGAAGATGCGCCCAATCGCGCCGTCGTCGATCAGCTGCCTGGCGAGCACCACGGCGGGCGCGCGGCGGTAGTTGTGGTTCACATAGTGCACAATGCCGGCCTTGCGCGCAGCCTCGTACATGGCGCGGGCGTCGTCCACCGTCAGCGCAAAGGGCTTCTCGCAGAAGATGTGCTTGCCGGCTTCGGCGGCGGCCACGGCGATGTCGCGATGCAGGTAGGTGGGCGTCGAGACGTCGACAATGTCGATGTCGGGGCGGTTGACCACCTCGCGCCAGTCGGTGGCGGCCTCTTCCCAGCCCCAGCGCTGCGCGAAGTCGCGTGTATAGGCCTCGTCGGTGCCGCAGGCCACCTTGAGCACGGGCTTGATGCCCATGTCGAAGAAGTGGGGGCTGTTGAGCCAGGCGTTGCTGTGCGCCTTGCCCATAAAGCGGGTGCCGATGATGGCGACGTTCATGGTCTTCATTGGTTCGCGCTCCTGTGGGCGGCTCAACGCTTGACGACGTTGGCGGCCAGCTGCTTCAGCACGCGTACGCTCTGCTCCACGGCGGCGTGCTCCTGGTTCTCGTAATCCGGGTGGAGCGAATCGGTCTCCACCGCCAGGAAGCCCTTGTAGCCGGCGTCATAGAGAATCTGCGCCAGGGCCTGGTTGTCCACCAGCCCATCGCCCACGGGCGTGGAGGAGAAGAAGTACCAGGCGCGCGCGTCCACCCCCTTTACGGGCTTCAGGTCCTTGATGTGAGTGGCAAGCACGCGCGGCGCCAGCTTGCGTGCACCCTCTACCGGGTCGTCCAGCAGGCGCAGGAAGTTGCCCGTGTCGAGGTTCAGCCCCAGATAGGGCGAGTCCACGCGGTCGAGCAGCTCGACGCACTCGTCGGAGGTGTAGTCGATGTGGTTCTCCACCGCCAGCTTGACGCCGTATTCTTCCGCAACCTTGACGGCCTCCTTGAACCAGCCGGCGAGGATGTCGATCTGCGGCGCGTGCGGCTCAAAGCGGAACATCAGGCTGCTCGCCACCACGCGCATGACATCGGCGCCAATCAGGCGCGCGTTGGGGATCTGCGCCACCATGTCGTCGAAGGCGGCGCGGTTCTTGCCCGCCTCCAGCCCGTCGGGGTGGCCCCAGGCGTAGACGCGGTCAAAGCCGTATTCGTCCAGCTGCGCCTTCAGCTCGCCGAACCAGCCGGCGTCGAAGGAGGGGAAGAAGCAAGATTCGAGCGACACACCGTCGACCCCGCAGCGGCGCGCGAAGGTCAGAAAGTCGGCCATCGTCATGCGCTCGTGGTCGGGCGGCGCCGTCTGGTGGCCGTAGACCTCGCCGAAGTAGCGGTGGAAGCAGTAGCTGTCGATACCGACCTTCATGCTCATGGGTGGCTCCTGAATGGCACGGGCACGTTGGGGATGGGAAGCTTGTTTGATAAACGACTGGGTATGGGTGGGCAGAGAGGGCGGCCGGAAGCGCGGCGCTGCTGATTAGCTCAGGACAGACTCGGGCTCGGGGTGGAGCAGGGAGCGGGCGCCGCTGCGCACCAGCTCCACTTCGAACTTCGAGCGGTCGCCGCGATGGAGCGCGTGGTAGAGCTCGATCGGGGTGCCGTCGTCCAGAAAGCTCACGCTGTCGAGCGCGATCAGCGGCGCGCCTGGGGCCACGCCCAGCAGTTCGGCTTCGTACTCGCCCGCAGCAACCGCTGTGATCACGCGGCGGCCGCGTGCGATCAGCATGCCGTACTCCTGCTCGAGGAAGGCATAGAGGCTGCGCTGCGAAAGGTCGGTCTCAACCAGCCGCGGGAAGAGCACATAGGGGAGCCAGGTGGAGACGTAGACGATCGGCTCGTCGGCGATCAGGCGCACGCGATCGATGTGAACAACCAGGGCGCCGGCGGGTAGGTTCAGCGCTTGCGCAATGCGGGCGGTGCTTGGGACGACGTGCTGGGTGAGCACGCGCGAGGTGGGCGCCTGCCCTCTGCGCTCCATGTCCTGGAAGAAACCGGTGAGCTCCTGGAAGAGGCTCTCGCCGATGCGAGGCTGGGCCACAAAGGTGCCGCGCCCCTTGCGGCGCACCACCATGCCCTGGTACTCCAGATCGGTCAGCGCCTGGCGCACCACCGTGCGGCTGACGTCGAAGAGGCGGCAGAGCTCGGGCTCGCTGGGCAGCTGGTCGTCGGGCCGGAAGGCGGCCTGCTCGATGGAATCGCGCAGCGCGTCGCGCACCTGTGCGTAGAGCGGGACATAGCTTGTGCGGTCAATGCGCGTGTTGAGGAGCACCGTTGCAGACCTCAAAGCGGCGTTAGGACGAGCTGGGATGGGGAGGCGAAGCTGTGGCTGCGCGTGGCGCGGGGCAGTGGGGCCGAAGAGTCAGTGACCCAGCGCCTTGTTATGTTGTAATTACAGGCTACCCACCAGAGTGTAGTTGAGGAAATGCAATCTGTCAAGCGCTCTTTTTGCGCCAGTGTGCGCCTTGCTTGGACACACTCGGGGAATCTGGCTGCGACCGTCGATGTCGATTCATGTGGCGCGCAAAGCCCGGCGCAGGTATGCTGTACGCAGCTGAAAGTGCATAGAGAAGTGCGCCGGCGATACCCTTGCCGGTGCGCAAGAAGGAGGAGAAGATGTGCCGCAGCATCAAGCAGTTGCGCGTGCCCGAGGGGCCGCCCAGCGAGCACGAAGTCTACGAGGCGGCGCTGCAGTACGTGCGCAAGGTGACGGGCTTTCGCAAGCCGTCGCGCGCCAACCAGGAGGCCTTCGACGCCGCCGTGGCCGAAGTCGCGGCGATCACGCAGCGTGTGGTGACGTCCGTCACCCCGCCGCCCAAGCCCGCGCCGCCCGGGGAGCTCTCCGGTGCGGTGGTTTGAGGCGCGAATGCTCTGATCCCGGATCCCCTTCATGGCGGGGGCTGATGGACTGCGCCCAAACAGGTGGGTAGATTGCCGCCTCGGGCCGGGATGGCTTGGCGCCCGATAACCCGTGCGGCTTCAGCCCACGGACACGGTCGGCGCAACGAGGCACGCTCCATTTACCGGTCCAATAAAGACAGCTTCATCAGCCGTCGTTCTCGAGTGGAATCCGGACAACAACGCCTAAAGGCGCCGCGATGAGGGGAGTTGAGCCGGCTCGACCTGCGAGGCGCGAACCCGCAAGATGTACGCAACACAGAGCGCCGCGGCGAACCATCGCCGCGGCGCTCCGTTTGATCTGTCCAGCCTGCGTGAAACTCAGCCGCCCTGGGGCACCACGATGTCGTAGTAGAACTTCGACGAGCGCGTGTTGTTGAGCGGAATGTGGATGTGCTTGGTCTCCAGATACTCGTGCAGACCCCACGTGCCCAGCTCGCGGCCGATGCCGCTCTGCTTGTAGCCGCCAAAGGGCGCTTCGGCGCTGATGATGTGGTAGTCGTTGATCCAGATGGTGCCGGCCTGAATGCGGTGTGCCACCTGCACGGCACGCTCAATGTCGGTGCTCCAGACGCCGGCGGCGAGGCCGTAGATGGTGTCGTTGGCCATCTGCACTACTTCGTCGATGGTGTTGTACTTGATGACGCAGAGCACCGGGCCGAAGATCTCCTCCTGGGCAATGCGCATCGAGTTGTTGACGTTGGTGAAGATTGTGGGCGAGATGAAGTGGCCGTTGGCCAGCTCGGGGTCGGTGGGGCGCTTGCCAAGCAACACGGGCGTGGCGCCTTCGTCCAGCCCCAGCTGAATGTACTCCTCCACCGTGCGCAGTTGCCCGGCCGAGATCAGCGGGCCCAGGTCGGTCGCGCCGTCTGCAGAGAGGCCAACCTGCAGGCGCGAGGCGCGGTCCACCAGCTTCTCGACAAACGCGTCGTGCATCGAGGCGGGCACAAAGAGGCGGGTGCCGCTCTCGCAGGCCTGCCCGTTGTGCATGAAGGTGGACCAAAGGCTGCCGTCGATGGCCAGCTCCATATCGGCGTCGTCGAGGATGATGTTCGGGCTCTTGCCGCCCAGCTCGAGCGTCACCTTCTTGATCGTGCTTGCCGCCTGCTGCATGATCTCGCGGCCAACCTCGGTGCTGCCGGTGAAGGCCACCTTGTCGACCATGGGGTTGGTGCAGAGCTCGGGGCCGACCACCTGGCCCGGCCCGGTGAGCAGGTTGAGCACGCCCGGGGGCAGCAGGCCGCTGTCGTGGATGATCTCGATCATCTTGAGCGCGCTGTAGGGCGTGTAGGTGGCGGGCTTGAGGATCACGCAGTTGCCCGCCGCCAGCGCCGGCGCCACCTTCCAGACCGCCATCAGGAATGGGAAGTTCCAGGGGATGATCTGGCCGCAGACGCCCAGTGGCTCGCGCCGCACGTAGTTGTACGAGAAGGCGGGGAAGGTGATCTGGGGCACCGGCTCCAGCGGCTCAAAGTCGGCCAGCTTGGCAAAGTGGCGGAAGTGGACAAGGCCAACCGGCATGTCCATCAGGTTCGCCTTGCGCCAGGTGCAGCCGCCGTTCTTCATCTCGGCGTCGGCGATTTCGTCCTGGCGCGCCTCGAGCGCATCCACCAGGGCGTGGAGCAGGCGCGAGCGTTCGCCGGGCGACATGCCGGTCCAGTCGCCGGCGTCGAAGGTGGTGCGTGCGGCCCGGATCGCGCGCCGTGTGTCCTCTACGTCGGCCTGGGCCACCATGCCCAGCGTCTCGCCGGTGGAGGGGTCGACCATCTTGCCGTACTTGCCACTGGAGGGCGGCGTCCAGGCGCCGTTGATGTACAGCTGGTAGCGGGGCAGGTCGATGTGTGGGGACGACCCATTGGTGGTGAGCGTTTCATTCACAATCGCAGACATGGCTCTCTCCTCTCGCAATACAGGCGGCTGAGGCGAGTGTCGCGCGGGCAGGTTGTGAGCGGATTGTCGCGAGGTTGCTGTGCGCAGGGAGAGCTCAGGCAGCTACTCGAGCGTCTCCATCACCTCATCGGCGGGGAGGAGGGGAAGCACGTCCTCGGGCAGGGGCGGCTGCACAAGCGGCGCGCCCGGGGTAACGCCGGCCGGGCCAAGCAGTTGCCACTCGCCGCCGGGGGGCAGCCAGCTCAGCTCGAGGCTGCCGCGCGGGGGGTTGGCGGCAAGCAGGTTCACTTCGATGGCCTGTTCGCCGGCGGCGAGCGCGATGCTGCCCTCGAGGCGGGCGCCACCGGGGTCGGTGCTCTCGAGCAGCGGCACGCCGTTGAGCAGGAGGTTGCCTGCAGCCGGCAGCGTCAGCCGGAAGCTGTAAAGGCCGGCCTGCGGGGCGGTCAGCTGCGCCAGCCAGTGCGCCGTCAGCGGCCGGTTGTCGGTTGCCAGCATGGCGCTGAGGCGGCCGGTGGCTAGGGCGTTGTCCTGGCGGCGCTGCTCGGGTAGCCCCTCGGCTAGCACCAGGCCGGCAAAGCCCTGTGCGCCACCGTCGCTGACGGTGAGCTCGCGCCGTTCGAGCGCGCGCCAGGCAGGCTCAACCGCGCCGGGCGGCATGGCCGCAAAATCGAGGCGCACGCCGCCGGCTGGCCCTTCAAGGCGCAGGCCGTGGTCGCCGCGCGCCAGGCTCACATCAACGCTGCCCGAACCGCCGCCGGCCGGCAGCTCGAGGATCGGCTGGCCGCTGACGAGCAGGCGCGCCGGTCCACGCTCGATGCGGAAGGCATAGTTGCCCTGCTGCGGCACGCGCAGGGTGGCGGTCCAGGTGGCAGCGGCGTCGGCGGCGGCCCAGGGCAGGGGGGCGCCGGGGCTGTCGACGATGGCGCTCTTGTCGGCGACCGAGCCGCGTGCGCCGCGCCCGGCCAGCACCTCGGCGGCAGGCACATAGAGCAGCGCGAAGTACTCCTCCTCGCCCTCCGGCGTGTAGGGCACGCTTTGCGCGCCGGGGTAGAGGCTGCGCAGCCAGGGCAGGTAGTGCGACTGGCCGGGATAGACCGAGAAGGAGAGGCCTCGGCTGCCATCCTCGGGCAGGGGCAGGTAGGCGCCGGGCGAGCGCACGCCGCCGCGCGTGGCGTCCGGCGCGAGCAGCCGCACCCAGCCCGAGTTGATCATGTGGAAGCTTTCGCCGAGCGAGGTGCTGAGCGTGCCGCTGGGCAGCAGGTTGAGTGCGTTGCCCTCATGGTTCCAACCCTGCCAGAGGCGGAGCTGCGCGTAGTCAACGAAGTAGAAGCGCAACTCGAGCACGAGCAGCAGGGCGAGCGCGGCGCCGGCGAGCGACGTGGCCCAGGTTGTGGCGCGCCGCTGTGCTGCCGCGCCGGCGAAGAGCGCGCGGGCGCGACGCACGATCTCATCCAGCGTCAGCGCCGCGGCCAGTGCCAGGGCGGGGGCGGCGGTGGCCAGCCGCTGCACGTTGGGTGTCTCCACCGTCAGCACCATGCCCACAAAGCCGGCGCCAAACCAGAGCGCCAGCGTCACTGCGCGCGGGTCGCGCCAGCGCAGCGCGGCCGACCCCACCCCCAGCAACGTCAGCAGGGCCAGCCCGGCGTTGAGGATCGGCTCGCGCATGGGCCAAAAGCCGGCGCCGTCGGCGTAGAGGCTGAAGACGCCCAGCGAGCGTGCAACCTGTTCGCGCAGCAGGCGCGCCGTGCTCCACTCGGGGTTGTAGTAGGGCAGGCGGGCGGCGTTGGCGGCATCCAGTGCCGAAGTCTCCTGGAAGCGCAGCGCGAACTCGCGCGGGTACTCGATGGCGTGCGCGGCAAAGGGCGTCAGCACCACCAGTGCGGCGCACGCGGCCACCAGCAGACCGCGCAGCAGCAGGGATGGGGTCACGTCCACTGCGTGGGCGCGCCGCTGCGTCCAACTCTGCGCCAGCCAGTAGCAGCCCAGCGCCGCGGCCAGCAGCAGCCACAACCGTCCGCTGGGGTAGAAGTAGAGGCTCCACGCGCCCAGCGCGCCGCCCGCCGCCCACGGCAGCAGCCGCCCCGTACGCGCCCCCTCGAGCAGCAGCGCGACCGACCATACCCAGAGCGCCGCCGTCACCCCTGCTTCGCTCGTCTCGCGCGCGAACTGCAGCTGCAGCCCGGTGAAGGCCATCGCCGCGCCCGCAAAGAGCGCCACGCGCCAGCCCCACTGCCGCAGCCCCAGCCAGACCACGCCCCCCACGGCGAGCACGCCCCAGAACGCGGTGAAGGCGCGCGCCTGCACAAAGCCGATCCCGAACCACTTGAAGGGCAGCGCGAGCAGGTAGAAGTACATCATCGAGATGCGGTACCAGCCCGATTCGAAGATGCCCAGCTGCGTGGTATCGCGCACCAACTGCATGGCCACCGCCGAGCGGTCGCCTTCGTCGGGGTTGATGCCGTAGGGGACGCTGTCGAGCCAGAGGAAGCGGGCGAGCGCGGCGCCGACGAGCAGCAGCACGATCGCGGCGCCAAGCAGCCGGCGGCCGGTGCGCGAGCCGGGCAGCTCGGCAACCCAGCGTGGGCGCGCGACTTCGGCGCGCCGCGCAGCCAGCACCGTTGCGGCCAGCAGCAGCAGCGCCGCGCCCCACAGCCAGCGGGCGAGCGGCGCGCGCAGGTCGCCGCGCAGCACAAGGAAGGTGACCGCGGCCAGGGCCAGCGCCAGGCCGCAGCCCACAGCCGCCAGCAGCCAAACCAGCCCGTCGGCTTCGGCTTCGGCGGCGCTGGGGCGCAGGGCAAAGGGCGCCCAGGTCGCGCCCAGCAGCAGGATCGCCAGCAGGTAGAGCGCAGTGGCCCACCAGCCGCTGCCCTCGGTGCGCAGCAGCGTCTCGCCCAGGGCCGCCAGCAGCAGCGCCAGCAGCGCGCCCACCCCCGCGCGCCGCGCGCCGACGCTGTCCAGCGCCGGCAGCGTGGCGGCGCGCGGCGCTTGCGCAGCCGGCGCGGCTTCGGCCGCACTCAGCGCGCGCTGGAGCGAATCGAGCTCGTGCGCCTGGCTCTGCGCCAGGGCGATCAGTTGTTCACGCGAGAGTGAGGAGTAGTCCACGGGATGCGGAATCTGGAGGGCATTGAAAGGGGACGGCCGGCGTGCATCAGGGCAGCACGACGCGCCAGAGCGCGCCGGAGTCGGTGTCCGTCAGGACGTATGCACCATCGGGCGTGGCTGCGATGCCAACCGGCTTGATGCGCGGCTGCGTGGGCAACTGCCAGGTGGCCAGCAGGCTGCCGTCGGTGGCGCGCTGCTCGATCTGGCTGCGCTCGGGCACCGTCAGCAGGATCGTGCCGTTTGGCCCGGCGGCCAGGTGTGGCCCCTGCAGCGAGTTGGCCTCGGCCACGGGCCACGACGCCAGCCGCGCACCTTCGACATCATACAGCAGAGCCTCGTTCGACCCCAGCACGACCACCGCCACCGTCGCCGGCATGCTCTGGGCGCCCTTGGGGTCGCCCGCCGTGCCGCGGCCGGGCCGCGCCAGCAGGGCCACCGGCTGTGCGGTGGTGGCGGCGTCGCTACCGGCGCTCCACTCGCGCACGAGCGTGCCGTCCGCCTCCAGCAGAACGACGAGGCCGCCCGAGGTGTTCGCCAGCCAGATGCGGCCGTCGGCGTCCACGGCCAGGCCGCGCGAGCGCTCGAGGTAGGGCGCAGGCACCTCCAGCTCGGCGAGCAGCGTACCATCGGCGTCGAGCCGCAGCAGCGCCGGGCGCGCAGCATCCAGCAGCAGCAGTGTGCCGTCGGGCGCGGCCGCCACGGCAAAGGGTTCAACCAGCGCGCCGGCGGCGTAGGTGACCTGCGCGGCGTCGCTGCCGTCCGGGTTGAGGATGCGCAGCCGGCCGGCGGCGCTCTCGGTGACGTAGAGGCGGCCGTCGGCGCCCACGGCGACGCTGGTCGGCTGCTCCAGTCCGGCGGCCAACTGCTGCGGCGCCAGGCTTTGCGCGGCGCCGGTGGCCTGCTGCGCGTCCTGGGCGAACTCGCCGCTGGGGGCGAGCAGCGCGGCGGCTGTGGCGCGCAGGCGCGCTGCTGCGGCGGCGGGGTCGCCCTGGGGCGGCAGCAGCAGCGCGCCTGGCACCACCCCTCGTTCGCCCCCCGGCGGCGTCCACTCAAGCTTCACACTCTGCTGCGGGCCGCGCGCGGCGAAGAGAATCTCGATGTCGTGCAGCCCGGCATCAAGCAGGCGGAGCGCCTCGGCGCCCATCCCTGCGCGCACGGTCTGGGCCAGGAACTCGCCGTCGAGCGTCAGGCGCGCGGCGTCGGTCGCCGTCAGCCGCAGCAGGTATTCGCCGGTAACGGGCACGGCCAGGCTGCCCACCCACTCTACGGCGACGGGCGGCTCGACGGGCGCAACGTGGAAGGTGGCGTCGATACGCGGGCTGAGCAGTTGGTAGACGGGCGGCCCGGCTGCCAGTGCCGCCGTAGCAGCGCTGAGCAGCGAGGTCGACGCATCCATTTCCGGCAGGGGCGCCATGCTGCCGAGCAGGCCGCTCGCCGCCGCCGGCTCGAGCAGCAGCGCCTCGGCGGGGATGGGGGCGGGCGCGGCAAGCAGCGGAACGTCGGCAGGCAGGCGCGCCGCCGGGTCTTCGGGCGGGGCCGGTGGAATCCAGCGCAGGGCCACCTCGCCGGACGCGCCCTCTGCCACCAGGCGCAGATGGTGTGCGCCGTCGGCCAGCGTCAGCGTCGTGCTCACGGGGCCACTCGCGCCTGCGCCGGCAGTGTGGCTGAGCACCAGTGTCTCGTCGAGCCAGAGTGCGGCGCGCGCCGGCGCTTGCAGCGTAAAGGTGTGAACGCCGAAGCTTGTGCGCAGCGCGCCCTGCCAGTGGGCAACAAAGGGTTCGGTTGCGGCGGCCGCCGTCCAGCGCGCGCCCACTTCCTGCACCTGCTCGCTCTGCTGCACGGGCAGCGCCTCGACGGCGGTGGGCGTCTGCCAGCCCGCCGCGTCCAATACGCCGGCGGCATAGTTCAACGTCAGCCCGCGCGCGGCGGCCACATCCGCTGCCGTCAGGAGGATGTGGACGGAGGTCACCGCCCCGCCAAAGGGCGGCTGGTTCTCAACCACCTGGGCGCCCGGATAGAGCCGGCGCAACTGCTCGAGCTGGCCAGCGTTCTCGCTCGAGAGGAAGATCCACTGCGCGCGCCCGCCCGGCCAGCGCATGGGCATGGGGTCGGTGGCGAGCAGCGGTCTCTGGCGGCCGGCCCACTGCGGCGCCAGATACTCGATGGTGGGGTGGTTGGCCGAGGTGACGATGAACCAGCCGTCGGCCGTGGCCGGGTCAACGGTGGCGAGGGTCTGCCCGATCAGCGTTTCGGGCGCCGAAAAGGAGTTCCAGGTGGCAAAGTCGGTGCGCTGGTCGTGGAAGTAGCCCACAAGGTTCCAGAGCAGCACGGGGGTGGCGAGCAGGGCCAGCGCCGGCGCCGCGTGTTGCAGACGCAGCGGCGCAGCGCGCGTTATGGCTTTGCGCGAGCTGGCCAGGCGCAGCAGCGCGGCGACGGGGAGCAGGGCAATGAAGAGCGCGGCGGGCAGGGCGCCGTTGGCGCGCAGCGACTGCGGCGCCTCGAAGGCCAGCGTCAGAATGCCGCCGAGCAGCGTGAAGGCCAGCCAGAGCAGGAGCAGCAGCGCGCGTGGCTCGCGCAGCCGCCAGAGGCAGAGCGGCGCGCCGAGCAGGAAGAGCGCGCCCAGTACCGGGTCGAGCATGGGGCGGCTGGGCAGGTTGTGGCGGCCGTTGGCGTCGCCGCGCACGTTGAACATGGCCAGGTGGGTGCGCACGTTCTGCCAGAGCAGCGCCGCACGTTCACCCGCCTGCGCGTGGCTGAAGATGAAGGTGTCGCTCGAGCGCTCGAGCACCCGTTCGGGCTGGGCGATCGCAAAGCCGAGCAGCGGCGCGCAGACCACGGCGGCGGCCAGCCCTGCAATCAGCAGCCCGCGCCACGACGCCGCCCACGCCTGTCGCAGCGGGACACCCGTGCGCCGGCCGGCAAGCAGAGCAGCGGCCACGCCCAGCGGCAGCACGGGCAGGAAGAGGCGAAAGGAGGAGTAGAAGTTGAGCCCCAGACCCAGCACCAGCCCCGTGCTCAGCCACGCCGCCCGGCTCTGCGTGCGCAGGGCCAGCAGCAGCAGCCCGACGGCGGCCACGGCAAAGAGCGGCGTGGCGTTGTAGTTGACGGCGATGCGGCTCAGGTTCAGCGACCAGGCCAGCCCCACCACCAGCAGGGCGGCCAGCCAGCCCATCGCCGCACCGACGCCGTCGTCCTCGTTCTCGTCGCCAGATGCAGCGCGATCGCCGTCGGTTCTCGCTGGCGACGATCCAGCGCCGCGGAAGAGCTCGTGGGCCGTCAGCCAGGCGGCCGGCACGAGCAGGACGCCCAGCAGCGCGCTCACCCAGCGTGCCGAGCCAATCGAATCGCCCAGCAGCCAAAAGGCCGCAGCGACAAGGAAGTTGTAGTGGGCGGTGTGGAAGGTCTCGGGCAGGTAGAGGGGAACGCCGCCGCCGGGCAGCGCGGCGCCGGCCAGCAGCTTGCGCGCCACCAGGGCGTTGGCGGCTTCGTCGAACCAGATGCCGAAGGGGTAGCTGCCGTTGCCGACGACGCGCAGCAGCAGCGCCGCCAGCATCAGAGCGAGCATCGCCGCCGGTGCGAGCCAGCCGCGTGCGCTCCGCCGCGGGGGGCCGGGCGCGGGCGCCGCTTGCAGCGAGAGCAGCGCGCCGCCCACCAGCAGCGCCAGCAGCGCGCCAACGTGCAGGCTCCACGCGCCGGGGGCCGGTGCAAGCTGCGTGAAGCGCACCGCGGCTGCCACGCTCAACGCGGCGGCGGCGCTCAGCAGCACCCAGCCGGCGCGGTGCAGCAGCTGCAGCCTCGGCATCGCCGCCGGGCCGCCGGTGCCAATGCGGAAGGGGGGCTGCGCGCCGCCGCCTGTGCGCAGGGCGGCCGCAAAGAGCAGCAGGCCGCCGCCATACAGCAGCAGCAGATCGAGCGTCTGGGCGGGAATCGGGGTCGCGCCGGGACCGGCCGCGCCCACGCTCCACTGCCCGGGTGCGGCCCGGTTGAGCAGCAGCGTCGCGCCCAGAGTCAGCGCAAAGCCGGCCAGCGCAAGCAAGAGGCGTCTCAAGGGAGGGGCGGAGACCAGAGTGTGAAAGGGAGGACGTGGAGCGTTGACAACCAACCGCTGCGCAGGCCGGGGGGCGGCCGGCGCGTGCGCCCGGGCTTGAACTCCCGGGCGCACGGCGGTTGTGGCGAGACGCGTCGCGTCGCGCTATTCGACGATTGGGAAGGCCAGCACGCGTGCGTTGTCCGAATCGGCGACCAGCAGCGCAGCGCTGGTGAGGTCGGTGGCAAGGCCGGTGGGCAGCCCAAAGCGGTTCGCGTCGCTGCCATAGCGGCCAAAGCTGGCGCGCGGCGTGCCGTCGCGGTTGAAGACGAAGATGCGGAAGTACTGCGGGTCGCTGGCGTAGATCGTGCCGTTGGCATCCACGGCCACGCTGGGTTTGTGGAAGATCTCCTTGCTCTCCCAGCCGGGCACGTCGAACTCCGAGAGGAAGGCCAGGGTCGGGTCAAAGCGCTGGATGCGGCGGTTCCAGGCGTCGGCGACGAGGATCGAGCCGTCGGCCGGATCGACGGCCACGCTCGTGGGTTCGTCAAAGCGGCCGCCGATGACGCCGCCGCCGCCTACCTGGTCCACAAACTCGCCCTGTGGCGTGTAGCGGATGATGCGCTTGTTGCCGGTGTCGGCCACCAGCAGGTTGCCGTTGAGGTCAATGGCCAGCCCGCGCGGGCCAAAGAGGGCGAGCGTGTCGGTCAGCTCGTCGCCCGAGGCGTTGAAGTAGCCCCACTTGCGCACGAACTGCCCCTCGGGCGAGAAGAGCTGAATGCGCCCGTTCCAGGTGTCGGCGACGTAGATCAGCCCGTCGGCGTCGACGGCGACGCCCCAGACCTCGTTGAACTGGCCGTCGCCCACCTGGTTGGGCCCGGCGCCATCAGGGTCCACACAGCCACTCTCTTCGGGGCGCTGCATGTCGCAGAAGGTGCCGAAGACCTTGTACTCCGTGCCGTCGGCGTTGAGGACGACGATGCGGTTGTTGCCGGTGTCGGCAATCACGCGCCGCCCATCGGGGCCGGCGGCAACGGCGCGCGGGATGTTGAGCGGTGCGCCGCTGAAGGGGCCGGAGAGCACCTGCGTCGCCGTCAGCTCCAGCTCCTGGGCGGTGGCGAAGGGGTCCTCCTCCACGCTGGTGGCAGAGGGCGTCAGGTTGAGGTCCCAGATGTTGGCGGCCAGGTCCTTGCGCACCCACATATCGAACTCGTGGCGGGCGGGCCACTGCGTCAGGTCGCGGAAACGCGAGAAGTCGGCGGTGTCGCGGTGGCGGCGGTACATGATGATCTGCCAGAGCCGCTCGCGCTGCTGCTTGTCGGTCAGCGCCGACCAGACGCGCTGCGGCGTGAGGTTGAAGTAATCCATGTCGGGCCACCAGATGCGGATGTGGGTGGTCTGCACGTAGTCGCGCTCGACGTAGGGGATGACCTTCTCGCGGTTTTCGGGCGCAACGATGATGATCGGCGCCTCCATGCTTGCCGAATCGGGCGTGGCGCCGTAGTAGCGGGCGTTGGGGTATTGGCGGAAGTACCACGAGAAGGGCCACGAGGACTCGTCGTCGTAGGCGACGACGATGTTGCGCCCGCCCACGGTGCGCTCGCTGATGGCCTGAATTTGCGCCAACGCCTGCTTGACGTCGGGGCTGGCGTGGGCGTAGACCAGGTACTCGGTGGCGCTGTCGTAGTTGACGAAGTTGAGCATGAACGAGGCGCGCACGTTGAGCACGAAGAGCAGCGCCAGCATGCCCAGCCCCACCAGCGCGCCCGCCCAGCGCCTGCTGCGCAACCCCAGCCACGCGGCCAGCGCCAGCAGCCCAACCAGCGCCGCGCCGCTCACAAGCGCACGCATCCAGGCGGCGGCGCTTTCGGTGGTGCGGGCCGCATTCTCGCCGCCGGGCGGCAGGATGCGGAAGAAGATGATGGCAACGAGCAGAATCGCCGGCGTCAGCGCCACCAGCCAGAGCGCACGCGAGCGCTGCAGCTCGCGCCAGGGCAGGGCGTGCAGCAGCCGGCCCAGCCACCAGCCGCCCAGCAGGCACATGGGCAGCGCCATGTGCGTCAGCAGCCAGGGCATCTTCTCGCCGGCCACGGTGTAGCCCGCCCACATGCCTAGCACCCAGACGACCAGGAAGGCGATGAAGTGGTTGCGCGTGTCGACGCGGCGCTGCAGCAGCAGGGCGGTGCGCGCCGGCGTGGACGGCCCCGTCGCGAGGATGTCGACCGGCGGGGGCAGCGCCGGCAGGTCGGTTGCCGCCACGGGAAAGTTGTCGCTGCGGCGCAGGAAGCCGCGCAGCAGCGAGACGCCGCCGGCGGTGGCAAGGATGATCGGCACAAACTCGTAGAGCCCGCCGATCATCAAGTAGTAGTACCAGGGTTGGCTGCCGCGCTCGACGTTCTGCTGCGCCAGCCAATAGCCCAGGCTGCCGACCACGCCGGTGGCCAGCCCGCGCCCGGTATTGGTGAAGAAGGTGGTGAAGAAGAGCACCTGCACCACCCAGAAGATGAGCATCAGTTGGCCCCAGCGCAGCAGGCCGATGCGCCCCTCGTAGGCGCTCTCCTCTCCCGGCGCGCCCTTGCCTGCCGGCAGCGGCAGCAGGCGGAACCAGACCACCGCCACCGCCGCCGACGCCAGCGCCATCGCCGCCACCAGCAGCGCCATGCGCCTCATCAGCGGTCCGCTGGTGTAGGCCGAGTCAACAAAGACCTGGGCGTCGCCGTGCAGCGCCACATGCAGGAAGGCGGCCATAAAGGGCAGCACCAGCGTCAGCATCAGCACGGCGACGTCGAGGTAGCGCGAGCGGCGCAGCCTCTCCCAGCCGCCCTTGTTCGAGATTAGGAAGAAGATCACCAGCCCCAGCGTCACCACCACCGCGCCGCCCAGGAGCGGAATGGCGATTGGGTCGCGATCGGTGGCGTGGAAGTAGTAGGCGAGCGCGCCGAGCGGCAGGGCAGGCGCCATCAACACAAAGGCGCGCCAGCTGATCGCATCCCACAGCGCCAGGAGGAGAAAGCCGGCGCCAAAGACCGCGCCGGTGATGAAGGAGTTCTCCATGGTGACGAACGAGAAGGCCATGGCCACGACCATGCCCACGAGCCAGCTGTAGCGCCGCGTCTCGAAGTAGCGGAACGCGCAGAGCGCCCAGAGCGTGGTGAAGGTGGCGATGAAGATGTCGTCGCGAATGTAGCGGCTGTGGAAGAGCAGGCTGGGGCTGAGCGCGATCAGCACCGCGGCGACCAGCGCGCCCGTGCGTCCCATCCAGCGGCGGAAGAACCAGGGCAGCCCCACCAGCACGGTGCCCAGCAGCGCCGGCACAATGCGCGACGAAAAGTCGCTGGCGCCGAAGAGGAAGTAGCTCAGCGCCGTCATGTGGAAGCGGAAGGGGCCGTGCATCATGGGGTTGTGCTCGTAGCGCCCCTCGTTGTACAGGTAGTACCCGTACATCGTGTGCAGGCTCTCATCGTGGCTCATGCCGCGCACGCCAAGCTGGTAGAAGCGCAGCACGGCCGCGAGCACAAGCAGCGCTACCCAGGCCACGGTCTCCCACGGGATTTGGGCGTACCAGGGCGCGCCGGGTTCGGGGGCGGCCGGCGCTTCGGCTGCGGGCAACTCAGCTGCGGACAGCACAGTTGCGTGCAGCACGGCTGCGGGTAGCGGCGCAGGTTCGGCTAGCGGCGCGGGTTCGGCGGCGGGAGCAGTGGCGGGCGCGTCGGGGCGCGGGTCGCCATTGGCCCCTTTGGCCGGTGCGGTGCGTCGCTTGGGCAGCGGCGGCGGCGCGCTCTCCGCCGCGGTCTTCGAAGTTCCGGAGGCAACAGGTTCAGTCATGCGATACGATCTCCAGCGGCGCCGGATGCGGCGTCACGTCTCTTTGCAAAGTAGAGCAGCAACTGCGCGCGCCGTCGTTCATTTGGCCGGCGCCCAGAGCAGACTAAATTCGGCCACAGGCGGCGGCGCCTCGCGGTGGAGCAGCCAGCGCAAGCGCGCGCGTCCGCCCGCCTGCCAGCGCTCGTTCAACGTTGCGCCGGTGGGCTTGGGCAGGGCGCTGGGCAACCAGGCGCTGCGCATGGGGTAGGACGCGCCATTGTAGAAGGCGTTCCAGTCCAGCGGTCCACCGGCGGTCATCTCGAGCGACGAGGTGATGACGAGCGGCGCCACAGGCACGGGCACGCCCACTGCGAAGGTCTCGATGTTCAGCTCGGCCGGCGGGGCCACGCTCCAGGTGACGTTGCCCATCTTGCGCACCTGCCAGCTTGCCTGCGCATCGGGCGAAAGCCCTGCGCCGCTCACAACCACTACCGGCTGCTGCGTGCGGTTGCCCGTACGCACAAAGGAGAGCTGCCCAACATCGGCGCCCAGGTTGTCGGCCTCGGGCAGGGCAAAGGTGATCAGAAAGCCGTCGGGGTGGCGGGCGTCGTGGTGAAAGGCCAACTGACCCAGCGACCCAACGCTTGCGCCCAGCAAGAAGAGGCTTGCCACGCCGCCGCCGAGCAGCAGCGCGGGCCGGGGGCCGGCGGTTGCCGCAAAGCCGGCCACCAGCAGCATCACGAGCAGGAGCAGCCCGCCAAACGCAATGAAGTTGCTGATGCGCAGCTCGGGCGAGAATGCGATCGATGCGGCAAGGAAGAGCAGGGCGAGCAGCACGGCGCAGAGCACTCCAGCCACAATCACCGGTTCGCGCCAGTCCTCGATCGCTGCCATGGCCGCAGGCAGAAAGCGCCCCACGCCGGCGGCGGCCAGAAAGGCCAGGGCAGTGCCCAGCACCGGCAGCGCCTCGGGGTGACGGCCGGGCGCCAGCGCCAGCAGCAGCCCCCATCCCAGCCAAAGCAGCAGCAGCCGCAACAGCCGGTCGCGCGCGTCGGCCTCTTCGTCGCGCAGGCCAAGCTCTGGGGCGGCGCGGCGGCTGCGGCGCGTGGCAATGATCGAGCGGACGGCAGCGATGATGCCGATCAACCCCAACAGCAGCAGCAGCGGCTGGTCGACCAGCAAGCGCAGCCAGGGGTGCCAGAGGGGATAGGGGCCCTGCAGCAACTGCGTGCCCCAGATGCCCAGGCTGCCGGCCACAGTGCGAATGCGCTCGGGGTGGGCAAGCCAGGCCGTCGCTCCCAGCAGCGCCGCCGCGCCCGCCGGCAGCGCAAGCCGCAGCAGCTCGGTGCGCGTCAGCGGCGGGCCGAGCAGCAGCGCGCCCAGCACCACAACCACCAACCAGCTCCACGCCTGCGGGCCCGAGACGAGCAGCAGGCCCATGCTCACGGCGGCAATCGTCAGCGGCCCGCGCGCCAGCTCTTCGCCGCGCGGTGCTGCCGCCTGCAGCGCGGTCAGGGCAATTAGCGCCAGCGCCGCGCTGAGGGAGGCACTGTCGCTCATTCGCGCAAAGGTGACGAGCCAAGGGTCCAGCGCCAGCAGCAGGGCAAGCACCAGCGCGCCGACTGCGCCCAGCCGCGCGCGCCAGAACCAGGCCAGCGCCGGGACAAGTGCGCCCAACAGCGCCACGGGCAGCCGCGCCAGCGCATCGCTGCCGCTACCCCCCACCCAGAAGAACGCCAACTGCAGGCTGTAGAGCAGGGCGCTCGCCGGTTCGGGCATGCCCTCCACCGGCTGGGCCAGGGCGTCGCGCAGCGCGGGCCAGGCTGTGGCGGCCTCGCTTGGCGCAAAGGGGGCATCACCAAGCGCCAGCAGCCGCAGCAGCGCACCCGCCAGCGCGATCGCAGCCAGCGCCCACGGCCAGGCGCGCGCCAGCGTCAGCCGGCGCGTGTTGGCGGCATGGGACGCGGGGTCGGCATGGGGCGCCGCGGGTGTTCTGGAGAGGGCAGGGTCGGCAATCATACAGGATGGCTCGATGGGCGGTGGCAAAATGGCCGCCAGGATAGGCTGGGCACGGCGCGCCCGGCTGTCCGGGCCACAGTATACACGAAGGGCGAAGGGCAGATGAGAACGAGCACAGGCGAGAATGAACAATTGCGCACAGGGCGCAACGCTCTTGCGCAGCGATCTTCCGTCTTGCGCTACGGCCCGGGCGCGGCGTAGATGCGCGTGTCGCCGCTCTCAAAGACAAGGGTCAGCAACGCCGCCAGGCGCGCCTCGTCTTGCGGCGTCAACTGGTAGCGCAGCCGCTCGGCCGGCCCCACCACCACATAATCAACTTGCCACTGCTGCAGCAGCGCCGGCAGTGCGGCGGCCGAGGCGGTGCGGTAGAGCTGCGTCAGCGCCTCTTCGCGGCCGGCCGCCATGTCGTTGTAGGCGTCGCCGCGCCACTGCCGCTCGTGGCCGATCCAGCCCAGCAGCGTGGCCCGCCCGCTCAACGTACTGATGCGGCTCATGTCGCTATGGTAGGAGTCGCCCGCCGCTTCGGCAAGGATGGCGGCGCCGGGCGAATTCTCGCGCAGCCAGCGGGCGGCTTCGCGCTCGCCCGGCCCGGCGCCCTGCAGCCAGGCGGTGGCGTCGAAGCTGCCCGCGTCGGTGAATCCGCCCGTCTTCGCACGCGCGCCTGCCGGCAGAAAACCAGCGCCCAGGATCACCAGCAGCAGCGCTGGGGCAGCAAGCGCCGCCGCCGCCCAGTTGCGCCGCTGGGGCAGGCGCAGGGCGGCAAGGGCGTGCGTAATTGCCCACGACCCGGCCAGCGCCAGCAGCAGCCACGCCTGGTAGTAGAACTTGAAGATCGTGTTCATGCGCCAGCCGAAGTTGTCGCGCAGGTAGAGGATCTCGGGCGCCCAGTAGAGCGCCACGCCCACCAGCGCCAGCAGCAGCACAAAGGGCGTCACGCTCGGCTCATGCTCGCCCCCCTCCGCGCCGCTGGGGCGGCCGCTGTGCGCCAGCCAGAGCGCGCCGAGCAGCGCCAGCAGCGCGCCCGCCAGCAGCAGCGTCCAGATGCCGGTGCGCCAGCGGCTGAGCGCCACGGCGGTGAGGCTGGAGAGTTCGGCGATGCCCTCGGGCAGCGGGTTGGCGCCCTGGAAGTCGGCCGAGTCGCGCACAAGCAGGAAGACGGTCGCGAGCAGGATCAGCGGCGCCCAGATCGTGGCCAGGCTGAACCAGAGCCAGCTCGCCCCCTGCGGCCGCCGCTCGCGCCAGGCCAGCGCGCTCAGGGCGCCCACCCCCAGCAGACCCGGCAGCGTGACCCAAAGGAACTGCGGCAGGCGCGTGGGGTTGAAGAAGTTGAGCGCCAACCCGTCGGCCTGGCTCTGCGCCGTCAGCAAGTAGGGCAGCATCAGCAGCAGCGAGCCGGCCAGTGTCACCCCTGCAAAGAGCGCGGCGCGGCGCAGGCGGCTGCGCAGTGGGCCGCGGCTGCCGCCGAAGCAGGCCAGCGTCAGCAGCGCCCAGTAGGCCGGGAAATCCCACGTGTTGAGGAAGATCAGGCTGCCGACGGCGAGCGTGGTCACTGCCAGCAGCAGCCAGGGCAGGGCGGGCTCGCTCGAAGGGGCGGCCGGCGTGTGCGCGCTGGCGTGTGCAGCGTCGAACGGCCAAGCGTCGGGTGGGGTGTCCGCTGGGGCGTGGCTCTGGGCTGCGTGGGACCCGCGCCAGAACCAGGCGAGCGCCAGCAGCAGCACAACGAGCACAACCGGCATGCCCAGCAGGTGGGGGTGGTTGTCGCCCAGCACGTAGCTAAAGGCAGGGAACTCGGTGATCACCTCCTGGTGGCCGCCGCCCGAGCCGGCGTCGGCCAGCACGCGGCTGGTGCGCCACCACCACCAGTCGTTGCCGATGTACCAGAGCTTGTTCTGCGCCGCGCCGGCGGTAAAGTTGTTGACGCGCGCCCAGTTGGCCGGTGCCGTCACGTTCACGCCCATGCCGTGCAGCCACTCGAGCAGCCACTGCACGTTGCCTGCCGCCGCCACCCAGAGGGCAGCCAGCAGACCCCCCAGCGCCGCCGGCGCGCCGCCCAGCGTCTGCCCCTTGCGCGGCAGCTGCAGCAGCGTCCACACCAGGCCAAAGCTGCCCGCCGCCAGCATCCCAAACCAGGCGGCCTGGCCCACGGTGTAGGCAATCTCGGGCGGGCTGCCGGCCAGGCGGCCCACGGCGGTAATCAGCCAGTAGCCAAAGTAGTAGTAGGCAATCGGGTAGCCGCTGAGCCAGGCATCCTGCGGCGGCCAGTGAGGGCTGGCCCACAGGCTGCTCATGAACATCAGGTCCATGGGCTGCTCGGTGTGGCTGGCGGCGGGTTCGTGGCTGCGCACCCAGGCCCAGCCCGCAAAGGCGACTAGAAAGAGCAACTCGGCCAGCAGCAGCCCCACCAGTTCGCGGCGGCTGAGCGCAAGGCGCCGTTCGTGCGGCGCACCGCCCCAGCGCCACGCCGCCAGCGCGAGCAGCGCCGTGAGCAGCAGCGCGGTCCAGGCGCCGCCCGTCTGGTTGGGGAGCAGCCCCAGCGTCCAGAGCAGCCAGTAGAGGTAGCCGAAGAGCAGCAGCCCCAGCGGGCGCGCCAGCATCAACCCGCGCCCCGGCAGCCGGGCGCAGAGGCGCGCAGCGAGTGGCGCAGCGGCCAGCGCCACCACTGCCAGCACCAGGTACCAGGCCAGGAAGGTCATCAGCCTGCCCCTTCTTGCGCCACAGGGTCGGCCCGTAGCACACCGTCGGCCTGCGGCACACCCTCGGCCTGCGGCACACCGTAGATCGTTGTGCGCGCATTGCTGAAGAGCGGCGTCAGCGCGCCCTCGGCAGCCAACTGCTCAAGGCGCAGCGCGGCGTCGGGGTGCAGGTAGCGCTCAAGCTGGCCGACGTAGACCAGGTCTACCTGCTGCTCGGCCAGAATCTGCTGCATGCGTGCCGGGTCGCCCGTGCTCCAGAACTCGCGGTGGGCCGCCTCGCGCGGGGCCAGCTGCTCGCTCCAGCGCTGCTCGCCGGCGTGGAAGCCGCGCAGCCCGCTCAGCCCGGTGAGCGAGGCAATGCGGCTCGCACCGGCGCGGTAGTAGTCGGTCTCGCTTGTCTCCATCACCACGGCGTTGAGCGGCACTGGGGACCCGGCGACGCCCACCTGATCGAGCAACCAGCGAATCGCCTCGCGGTCGTAGGCAAGCTCGATCGTGTTGGCGTCGTTGGGCCAGGTGTAGCTGCCCTGCTCCATGTAGGCCAGCCCGTCCAGTGTGCCAATGGGCGGCCGCCAACCCACCAGCCGCTGGCTCAGGCGCGCCGGCGTGCCCACAAAGGTGTAACTCAGCGAGAGGCCGAGCAGCAGCACAAAGGCTGCCGCCCAGAGCACGCGCCAGACGCGGTGCACCTGCCCATGGCGCACCCAGCCGCGCCACATCTGCGCGGTTGCCACGGCCGCCGCCACGCCAAAGAGCACCCAAACCTGGCTGAAGAACTTGAAGAGCGTGTTCATGCGGTACCAGTCGCCGCCGCCCAGAAAGTCCTTGAGGTAGACGAGTTGTGTGCCGGCCAGGATCGCAAAACCGGCCACGGTGAGCAGCATGGCGAACTGGGTGCCCGGCGTGGCCGCCCGCCCGCGCCGCCAGAGCAGCACAAAGGCCAGCGTCAGCAGCGGCAGGCAGAGCGCGAGCACGCTGCGCTCGAACCAAAGCGCGAGGCCTGCGCCTAGCAGCGAGAGGGGCAGCAGAGCGAGCAGGAGCAGCGTACCCAGCGCCGGCCGCCAGCCCACGGCGGGCAGCAGGTGCAGGAGGCGCGGCAGCCGGTCGAAGTGGCGCAGGCCCGCGCTGAGCAGCCGTTCGGCGCCGGCGGGGTGGCGCAGGCGGTAGAAGTTGACGTGCGTGCTGCCGCCCGCCGTGCGGCGCGCCGGCCGCGCCGCCTGCCAGCAGAGCCACGATCCGAGCACGAAGACGAAGAAGCCCCAGATCAGCAGCCAGAGGCCGAGGTCGTCGCCCGTGCGCACCAGCCCCACGCCCGACGCGCCGACGTTCGTGTAGCGAATGAAGAAGGGGGCGAAGCTCAGCCCCGCCACCAGCGCGTAGAGCAGGCTTGCCCACACGATCCTGCCCCAGAGCACGCGGCCGCGCCCCAAATACTGGCTCAGCGCCAGCGCCAGCACGCCCAGCGCAAAGTAGGTGGGCAGCTCCCACAGGTTCACACTGGCCAGCGCGCCCAGCAGCAGGCCAAAGCTCAGCAGCAGGGCGATCGCATAGCCCTTGCGCTCGCGCCAGCGGGTCGCGCCCTGCTGCACCAGCGTCAGCACCAGCCCCAGGAAGAGCAGCGCCAGCGGCATGCCGATCAGGTGGGGGTGCAGGTCGGCGAAGACAAAGCTCCACCAGGGGAACTCGTTGATCGTGTAGGGGATGACGCGACTCGGTTCCCAGAAGCCGTAGTCGGCCAGCTGCGCGCCGCCGACCAGAACTTGCTGCAGGCCGCTGCCGGCGCGCACGAGCGGCTGCAGCAGCGGCAGCGCGCTCTCGAAGTTTGTGGTGGCCAGCGCGCCCAAATTGCGCACGATCTGCCCGAAGCCGTCCAGGTTGCCGATGATGGCCACGAAGAGCGGCGCCAGGAGCGCAACGCCCGCCGCCGCCAGGCTGTTGCGCCATTCGGGCCGTGGACGGAAGGGCTCAGCCGCAGAGTCGGGCTCCGGCTTGACGGGCAGGCCGCCGACCAGCACTTCGGGCTGCGGCTCGGGCTTGTGAGGTGCGCGGCGGGGCAGGCGCGCCCCTTCGGCCAGTGCGCTGTGGGCCACGGCAAAGGCGCCCGCCACCGTCAGCGCAAAGAGCGACGGGATGGCAAGGTTGAAGGCGACCTCGGCCCAGATGCCGGTAAGCTTGATCAGGTAGGCGACGAGGTAGATGCCGAAGTAGTAGTAGTTGATGAAGCCGCCGGCAAAGTGCGGGTCTACCGGTGGGAACCAGGGGCTGCGCAGAATGCCGGTGAGGAAGGCCATCTCCATAAACTTCTCGCCGCCGTACCAGGGCTGCCAGATATCCGGATTGAGCAGGCGAATGCCCACAAAGCCCAGGTAGGCGACGGCAAAGAGCAGCTCGCCCAGCAGCAGCAGCGGCCAGCGCCGGCGCAAAAAGGCGCCCATGCTGCGCCGCTGTCGCCACGCCGCAACTGCGCCCACCACCGCCAGCACGCCGACCACAATCCAGCCGTTGCGCACGGTGAAGGTGGCGATGTGCAGGCTCGCCGCCAGCCACATCAGCCAGCCCGCCAGCAGCAGCCCCGCCGTGCGGCTGAGCAGGTAGCCGCGGTCGCGCAGCGGGTGCAGCAGCCAGTAGAGCAGCGGCCAAACAATCCAGCCCAGCAACGCGAGCACCGCCCACCAGGTCAGCACAGCGAGCGGCGTGCTCTGGGAGGCGGTGCGGTTCCAGCGAAAGTTGTCCACCGCCGGCAGCTCGCGTAGCGGCGTGCTGAGCAGGAGGTCGGTGGGGTCGGGCGGTTCGGCGGGGGCATCGACGTTGGTGCCCATAATGGCGCCGATGGTGCGGTTGAGCAGCCCGGCGTTGGCTTGTTCCGGGTCGCCGCCCATGCCCAGCGCGTTGAGCAGCGGCGCCCAGGGCTTCGCGCCGCCGCGGTCCCAGGGCACGGCCTCTTCCCAACTGCCGCCGAGCAGGGCGTCGAACTCCTCGTCGCTCAGGTCACGCACCTTGCGGAAGACCGAGACCTGGGCGTGGTCGTAGAGGCTCCACGACTCGTCGGCGTGGCGGTCGTCAAAGCGCAGCCCCAGCAGGCTCGGCGGCGAGGTGAACTCCGCCGCCAGCTCGAAGCCCAGGCTGCCATCCCACATGCTCTGGTAGTAGAGGTTCGTCATCGGATAGCGCGCCGGCAGCTCGTCCACGCTGTCGTAGATGCGCTTGGAGGAGTAGATGACGTAGTCGGTGGCCTGCAGCTTCTGCTTCAGGATCTCGTACTTCTCGGCGGTGTCCTCTTCGTACGGCCCCCAGTCCGAGAGGCAGAGCACATACGGGGCGCCCGGCGACTCGCAGTCGGTGGGGCCGCCGATCATGCGCGCCGGCTCGCCGGGGACCTGCTTGGGCAGCGGGTCGTCCCACTGCTCCCAGAGGATCAGCGAGCCGTGGGGCGCGTTGGCATAGATCCAGCGGCTGGCGGCGATCCAGGTGTGCTCGCGCCCGTAGACGCCATTGACGTAGGCCAGTGTCCAGACGACGGCGCCGACAATCGCCAGGCCGCCCAGCAGCCCGCCCACGCCGTGGCGGATGCTCGCCCCGTCGAGGTCGGCAATCTTCGCCGGGCGCAGCAGCCAGAGGATCAGCCCGGCGGTAAAGACCAGCACAAAGGGCAGCACCGGGCTCATGTAGCGGTTGAACTTGGCCAGGAAGAGGCCGGTGATGCCGAAGTAGGGGAGCACCCAGGCCCAGATCACCAGCTCGCCCAAGCGGGTGTCGCCCACAAAGCGGCGGCGCACCATGCGCCACAAGCTGCCGAACATGCGGCCAATGCCCCAGCCGCCGCCCGCCAGCGCCGCCAACCCCAGCGGCAGCCCCAACCCCCACACCACCTGCTGCTGGATAAAGTAGAGGTAGGGTACGGTGTTGCGGTACTGGCGCGTAAAGGGGAAATCGGCGACGCCGCGCACCATGGCGCCCTGCTCCACCAGTGTGTTCTGCAGAAAGTTGCGCCAGTCGAGCACGGCGTAGGGGCTGGTGAGCGTGAAGGCGATCGGCGCCACCAGCAGCGCCAGCAGCGCGCCCGCCAGCGCGCGCGCCTGCACCCGCCCATCGGGGCTGACGCCGGCGGTGCGCGCGGCGCGCGACTCGGCGTAGAGGGCGAGCAGCGCCGCCACTACCGGCACGGCCAGCACCGGGATGGCGCTGAACTTGGAGGCAATCGCCAGTCCGCAGCCCAGCCCGGCCGCCCACGCCCCGCGCCAGAAGCGCTTGCCGCGCCGCTCGTGGATCATGATCACGCCGCCCAGCACCGCCCACACCGTAAAGGTCGTGCTCGCCGGGTCCATGGCGAAGAAGTGCGAGAGCTGCACCGCCTGCGCCGTGAACGCGTAGAGCAGCGCGGCGAGCAAGCCGGCCACGTTGCGATAGAGGCGCGTGGTGAGCAGGAAGACGAGCAGGATCGTGACCGTGTCGAAGATCGCGATCACCAGGCGGCCGGCGACCGAGATCGACGACCAGGCGTCGTTCGCCGTCGCCATGATTTCGACGGCCGCCGCTGGCACGCCCAGCCGCGCGGCCAGCGGCGCGGCGGCATGCAGCCCTTCGCCGGCGGCCACGCCCAAATAGAGCGGCAGGTGGCCGTAGGTGAAGCCGCGCTTGGTCTGTGTGCCCACGTCCCAGAGCGGGTTGAGCGGGCTCTGCGTCGGGTCGAGGAACTGCTGCCAGCTCTCGGGCAGGCGCAGGCCGGCGGCGTAGAAGCTGGAGGTGGAGCGTTCGTCGGGGTGGCTGCCCAGCCCCTGGTCGAAGTTGATGTTCCAGGTGCGCAGCACAAAGCCGCCCGCCATCACAAGCACGAGCAGCAGCGCCGCAATTCTAGGCCGAAGCGAAGGGAATGTCGTCACGGGGGAGTTAGCCGGGTGTTCGGTGGGGGTGAGGACAAGATCGAGAAGCGAGAAGCGAGAATCGAGAATCGAGAAGACTGCCATCGGCGATCGGGCGCTGTGGAAGTGAGAAATCAGGTTAGCGGCTGCTGTCTTCTCGCTTCTCGCTTCTCGATCGCCTTTAGTTTGGCGGTTTGGGGTAGTTCGGCACCACCCAGGTGATCTGCGAGGCGGCGGGCGGCGGCCAAAGCAGGTAGACGTCAGTCCAGCGCAGCACCGACTGGAAGTCGGCGTCCAGGTAGGCCAAGTCGATGCGGCGCGAGATGATGCCGCCGCCGGTGTCCAGCGCATCGCCGTAGCCGTAGCCGGGCACAAAGACCTGGCTGCGCAGGGGGATGATCTTCGGGTCCACCGCCACAATGCCGGGGCGCAGCGTATCGCCGGTGTAGGTGCGTGTGTTGCCGCCCACGGCCGCCGGCGAGTAGGAGGTGGCCAGCATCTTGACCCTGCGCCAGTAGGTGATTTCGACACCGTCGACCACGGCCGTCTGCGGCGTAACCTGCTGGCCATAGGCGATGGTGCGCGTGGTCGGCGTCTGCGCGATCCACGAATCCTCGAGCACGCGGGCGACCTCCTGCCCGTTCTCGTAGCGCACCCGATAGCGGCGGCGTTCGATGCCCTCGGCGCCGGGGTTCACCACCTGCTGGGTGTCGATCGCCAGGTTGGGGTCGCCCACATAGAAGGTCTCGTAGGGCTCGATCGTCTCCTCGACCTCGATCTCCTCGAAGATGCGCGTGACACGGATATTGATGTCGGGGAAGAGCGGCGTGTCGAGCGGCGGCTCCACGCGGTCGAGGCCGGCGGCGACGATGCCGAGCGCGCTCAGTGCGTCGCCGACGGTGCCGGCCTGGGTGCGCGTCTTCAGCCGCTGCTCGCCCACCTGCACCTGCACGGGCGTGCTGCGCGCAATCTCCACGCGCAGCCCCGAAACCACGCTGGAGCCCAGGCTTGGGTCCACGCGGTCGCCCAGGTAGAGCGTCACTTCGGCCTGGCGCAGTGCCTCGCCCACCGTCTGCGCCGTGGTCTGCACAATGTAGGGCGCGCCGCCCTCGTCCACCGTAATCGGCAGGGCGCGGCGCAGGCGAATCTGCACCGGCATTGCCGTCTGCGCCTGCCAGCCATAAGCGCGGCGGAAGGTAGTGGGGGCGAGCGTGCTCTTGAGCAGCGGCAGCGGCGTATCGAGCGTGGCATCGACGCCATTGAGCAGGGCGCGATCGTAGGCGGCGAAGCTGACGCCGGCGTCGGTGAGCGCCTCGCGCACAGTGGCGCCCCAGGTCGAGGCGGCGAAGTCCTGGCCGTCGGCGACGATGCGCAGCGGCCGGGCGCGCTCGATCGTGAGTTCTTGACCGGGCGGCAGGTTAGCCAGGCGCGTCTCGGCGGGCACGCTCAGCCGGTCGAGCGGGCCGGGCGCGACGCCGACATCGGCCAACAGGTCGCCCACGCTGGCGCGCCGCGTGCGCACGGTCTCGGTAAAGCCATCAACTGTAAGCGTAACAGGCCGCGACAAAGCCAGCCACGCCGCCCCAAGCAGGAGCACAAGCGCAGCCAGCAGTGCTGTATCGAGCCATGCAGCCGGCAGCCCGCGCTGCGACGCGGCCGGGTTTGTCTCTGCAGGGCGGCCGGCGGCGAGGGTGTCGCGCGGGGCCATGCGTACGAGTACACGGTTCACCGGGCGGATTGTACCACGCGGGCGGGCGATGCGGCCTGTGGCGTGCAACCCGGTGCAAGCTTGTGGGCGCGCCGCTGCAGTCGAGAGCGCCGCTCGCCTGCTATACTGTAGCCATGGCTCGCTCGACGGCGCACCCCTCGCTGCCCTCTCATGCACCCTTCATGCGCGCGCTCGCGCCGGCCCTGCTGCTGGCGGGCTTTGCGCTGCGGCTGTGGCAGTTGGGCGCCGAATCGCTCTGGTACGACGAGACGGTGAGCGTGGCGCTAGCGCAGCTGCCCGCGGCGCAGATGGTGGCGCGCACGGCGGGCGACATCCACCCGCCCGGCTACTATCTGCTGCTGCATCTGTGGCAGCTTGTGAGCGCGCCCACGCCGGCCGCAACAGGTACGGGCGCCACGCAGCCGCTCGAGTTCCTGTACGCGTATGTGAGCGTGGCGGCGTCGCTGCTGGTGCTGGCGCTGCTGGTGCCGCTGGGGCGGCGGCTGGTTGGCGCGCCCGCCGCGGGAATCGCACTGGCGCTGGCGGCGGTGGGGCCGTTCCACATCTGGTACGCGCAAGAGGTGCGCATGTACGCCGTGGCGGGCGCGCTGGGGCTGCTCTGCCTCTGGGCCACGCTGCGCTGGATGGAGACGGGGCGGCGGAGGTGGCTGGCCGTCTACGTGGTGGCCGCTGCCGCCGGGCTGTGGACGCTCTACTACTTCCTCTTCCTGCTTGCCGGCGTGGCGACCGCGGCGCTGATCCTGGCGCCCTCGCGGCGGCGGCTGGGCGGCTGGCTGCTCGCACAGTTCGGCGTGCTGCTGCTTTTTGCGCCGTGGCTGCCCGTGCTCTGGCGGCAGGCCACCAACCCGCCGGTTCCGCCCTGGCGCACGCCCTGGAACGACGCCGGCGCGTTCTTCGCGTCGCTGAACGAGGCGCTGGCCGCCCCGCTGCTCGGCCACGTGCAGTTGGGGCCAACTGTGCTCTGGAGCCTGCTGGCCGTGGCGCTGACGGCGCTCTTCTTGTGGCGCGCCGGCAAGGAGGAGCGGCGGCGGCGCTGGGCGCTGGTGGCGGTGGTCTGGGGGCCAACGCTACTGCTCTTGCTGATTTCGCTGCTGGGGCCGCCGCTCTACCACGCGCGCTACCTCTACCCGTGGACGGCGCCCTTTGCGCTGGTGGTGGGTGGCGCGCTGGCGCCGCGCGCGCAGGCGAGTGCCCCCCGATGGCGCAGCCGGCTGGGCTGGGCTGCGGCCGGCGCGCTGGCCGTGGCCTCCCTCTTTGCCTTGCGCGCCTTCTGGAGCGACCCCGCCTATGCCGCCGACAACCACCGCGGGGCAGTGCACAGCCTGGCGGCGGCGTGGCGCCCGGGCGATGCCGTGCTGGTGAACGCCGGCTGGGTCTGGCCGCCGCTAGCCGTCTACTGGCCCACGGCACAGGACGGCCGCAGCTTTGCCCCCGGCGCGCCGCCGCCGCTGGCCGCCGCGCAGCGCGTGGGCGCGACCCCGGCCGAACCCTTTGCGCCGGCGGGTGCCGCAGCCGTTCCCCTGCTGCGTACGGGGAGCATCGACGGCAGCGCGAGCCTGGGCTGGGGTGACCCTGCCAGCGACTTCTTCGCCACGACTTCCGCGGCGACGACCGCCGACCTCGAGCGCGCCGCCGCGACCTACAGCCGTCTATGGCACTACCGCTTCTACGACACGGTGAACGACCCCGGCGGCGTGATCCGCGCCTGGCTGGCCGCCGCGGGCGAGTTGGTGCGCGACGAGGCGATCCCCGGCCGCGACTTTGGGCGCCTGCAACTGTTCGATTTGGGCAGAGATGGAGCGGGCGTTGCCGGCGCCGGAACCGGCGACGCGTGGCTGGCACAGGAAGGTGGCGCCGCAGTGCTGCGTGTGCTGGCCGCCGGCGCAACTGCGCCCGCAGCAGGCAAGCTGCTCTACGCCACCGTCGTGCTCGAGCCGCAGCCGGCGCTTGCCGAACTGGGCGTGGGGCTGAGCAGCAGCCTGCGCCTTTACGACGCGACGGGCGCCCAACTCGCGCAGGCCGACGAGTCGCCGCAGCCGCCCTCCACCTCCTGGCCGCCCGGCCAACCCGTTACCCTGCGCCTGGCTGTGGCGGCGCCCAACCCGCTGCCCCCCGGCTCCCTCAGCGTCGAGCTGATTCTCTACCGCCAGGACACCGCCGCGCCCCTTCCCGTGGCCGGGCCGAGTGCGGTGGAGGGCACGCGGTTCAGGATTTCGGACTGAGATCGACAACCAAGATCGAGAAGCGAGAAGCGAGAATCGAGAAGACAGCCCCGGCGCCCGGAGTTGTCTTCTCGATTCTCGCTTCTCGATCGTTTATTACCGTGCTTCAAACGGCGAAAAGATCTCCATCTCCGCGCAGATGAGCGTGATGGGGACGGAACGCACCTGTTGCAAACCGTTTACGGTGGCCAGCAGCACCAGGCGGCCCTGGTTCATCAGCGCGTCGGTCGAGCGTTTTGAGAAGTCGACGGTGAGCGTCAGCGCTTCGGGGGCGACGCCGGCGGGCGAGGTAGCGCTCGCCCACGGCACGCTGGAGGGCCAACTGCGCAGGTCGGGCGCGGCAGCGCCGGGGCCGAGCGCGGCCGCCTGGGCAAGCAGCGCGCTCTCGTCAAGCGGCGCGCCGGCGGCGTCGGCAGGCGCGACGGCCTCGAGCAGCGACGCCTGGTAGCTCGTACCTTCGGGGGCGACGATGGTGAAGGTCGCCGTACGCAGGTCGGCCGGGCCGCCGCGCGGGGCACAGCCAACCTGGCGGAAGGTGATCGCGCCCGGTTCGGCCAACAGCCCGGCAGTAACATTGAAGGTGACGGGCACCACCAACGGCTGGTCGAAGACGAGGCCGTTGCTGCTGGTGAAGCGCAGCTCGGCGCTGTAGGCGCCCGGGCGCAGGCGCGTGGGGTCAAAGGTAACGGTCAGATCTTTGGGAGTGGCGCCCTGCAGCGGAGAGAGCGCCAGCCAGGTGGGGGCGCGGCCCAGGTTCGGTTCGCTGGTCGCCACCAGCTGGGCCGCAAAGGGCACCGCAATGTTCCCCGGCTGTGCGCTCAGGGTTAGGGTCTGCGCACTTGGGCTGCCGCCGGCCGCTGCCGAAGCGCTGAGCGACGGCGGGCTGGCGGCCAGGCGCACGGGCAGCAGATAGCCGTTGCGGTCCAGGTCGCCGATGGCGATGGTGCGTGCGTTGGTGGTCAGCGTCACGTCGCTGAAGGCGATGCTGATTTCGGGTGTGGTGAAGATGCGCAGGGCGTCGGCGCGCACGATCACAAGCTCGGCGCGGCCGTCGCCGTCGATGTCGCCGGCGGCGCCAACGCGAAAGCCGTTGTCGGGGTTGAGCGGCTCCTCGAAGGTGGCCAGCGTGTCGGTGCCCCGGTTGCGCCCGATCAGGCGCGCGCGGTCGGTAATCGTCGTCGGCAGCGAGCGGAGCATGAAGAGCTCGTCGTCGCCGCTGGCGTTGACGTCACCGAAGAAGGCGAACTCGGGGCCGGGCGCAAAGGACTCGCTGAAGTCGTCCACCACCTCGCCCGTAGTGAGCGAGATGCGCAGGATGACCAGCGTGCGCAAGCTGGCCGGCCCTTCGCGCACGGCGGCCAGCAGTTGGCGGCCATCGCCGCGCCAGTTGCCATATGCGGCGTGGTTCCAAATCCAGTCGTCCGACTCGTTGTTGTAGATGCGTCCTGCCGCCGCGCCCTCCACGCGCCAGATCTCCAGCGCGCCTGCATTCGAATCGACCAGCGCCACCTCATCCGTGCCGGCGATGTCCATGTCGCCAATCGCCACGCTCGACCAGTTTTCGTCGCTGATTGGCAGGTCGATGCGCGCCCAGGCCCGCCCGTCGAGCGCGCCGTCGCGGCGCAGGTAGAAGAGGTCCTGCCGGTAACCGTTGCTGCTGGGCTCGCGTTCGGAGATAAAGATCTCGTCGCCGGGCATGCTGGGGTCCAGGTTGCCGGCAGCGACAAGGTAGGGTTCGTCCTCGAGCGGCAGGCTGTAGAGCAGCGCCCAGGGCACAGAACCGATGGTATCGTCGGGGTCCACGGGGCCGGAGGCAACCACGGGGTCGTAGATGTCGACGCGGTAGGCGAGGAAGCCGGAATCGGAGGCGGAGCGCAGGCCGACGACCTCCATGTCGCCGTCGTTGTTGGCGTCGACGAGTGCGGCATTGGTGTAGCCGCCGGTGGGGCTGAACCAGGTAATGGCGAGCCTGCCGCTCTGCGTCTGCGGGTCGTGCACGCGGATCACACCGGCCGGGTCGATGTACACGATCTCTTCGTCCACCGTTTGCGCCCAGGCCGCGTCCGGCGCGAGCGCAGGGGCGAGCGCCGCCAGAGCCAGCAGCAGCAGGAGCGCGACCCGGGCCGGCGCGGCGCGCCAGTTCAGACGCTGAGGATTGCGACAGGGTGAAGGCATAGCATCCTGGAGAAAGGCACGCGGCGCCCGAATCTGGGGCGCCGCGTGCGGTGTGGAGAGATGAGCCGGCGCGGCTGCCGGGCGTGTGCCGGGTTAGGCCTTGCCAAGCACGGCGGCGAGCAGCGCCATGCGAATATACATGCCGTTGCGCATCTGGCGGAAGTAGGCGGCGCGCGGGTCGTTGTCGACCGTGTAGGCGATCTCGTTGACGCGCGGCAGCGGGTGCATGACGATCATGCGCTCGCGCGCCTGCGCCATCAGCGCGTCGTCGACGACGTAGAAATCCTTCATCTTCTCGTAGTCGGCCAGGTCTGCAAAGCGCTCCTTCTGCACGCGCGTGACGTAGAGCACGTCGACGTCGCCGATCACGTCGTGGACGTTCTCGGTGGTGGTGACCTTGTGGCCGCTCTTCTTCACCACGTCGAGCACGTCGTCCGGCATGCTCAGGATCGAGGGGCAGACGAAGGAGAACTCGACGTCGTAGTTCACCAGCAGCTTGGTCAGGCTGTGCACCGTGCGACCGTATTTCAGGTCGCCCACCATGGCAATCTTGAGCCCGTTGATCGTCTGCAGGTCCTCGACGATGGTGAAGAGGTCGAGCAGGGCCTGGGTGGGGTGTTCGCCCACACCGTCGCCGGCGTTGATGATGGGCTTCTGGCAGTAGCGGGCGGCGATCTCGGCCGAGCCGACGTCGGGGTGGCGAATGACGATGATGTCCGAATAGCTTTCGAGCGTGCGCACGGTGTCGGGCAGGCTCTCGCCCTTGGTCACCGAGGAGTACTGGACGTTGTTGATGGGGATGACCTGGCCGCCGAGCCGCAGCATCGCGGCCATGAACGACGAGCTGGTGCGGGTGGAGGGTTCGTAGAAGAGGTTGGAGAGAATCTTGCCCTGCAGCAGGTCGGCGCTGCCGAAGCGCTCGACAAGCACGCGCATTTCGTGCGCAACGCCAAAGATGTAGTCGAGATTTGTCTTCTCAAACTGGCTGACGCTGAGAATATCCTGGCCGTAGAAGCCGTTGTTGAAATGGTCCGACGGCATAAAACCGACGGTCTTGAGCGGGGTGGTCACAGGCGAGTGCTCCTTGGTGTGGGGGGCGGGCGCAGGTGCCCGAGAGGGCATTATAGCAGAGGCGGCGGCGGCCTGCGCTTCCGGCGCGCCCCGCGCGCAAACCGCTGACAACGGCAACAGCGGAAACGGTACACGGAAAAAACGGAAACGACGGGAACGGCAACAGCGGGAACGGCATCAAAGGCAACGGCAACATCGTTGTGCCCACGTTGACGCAAAACGCGGCTGCCGTTTCACTGTGGCCGTTCCCGCTGTTGCCGTTCCCGTCGTTTCCGTTTTTTCCGTGTACTTTACTTTCGCGTAAAATCCTTCGGATAGTGAAACGGCGCCTTCCAGCAACATGTCGCATTTCTCTCTGGAGCTCACCAGCAACGACGCTCAATACGCCGGTTCTCGTTGATAGAGCGCTGCCGGAAGGGCCTTGGAAAAGCGGCGAAATAGCGGGCGCCGCCTGCTTGTTGGCGTCGACTCCAGAGAGAAGCTGTTGCATCCAGTGGACGGCAAGTGACTATCCGAAGGATTTTACGCGAAAGTAAAGGTGTACCGACCTGCTGTTGCCGTTGTCAGCAGTTTCCGTCTTTCCGTGTACTGTCGATTGTCGCGGTAGAATTGGCGCATGACCACACTCCGCTTGCCCCCCCTTGTTGATGCCCACGTCCACCTGCGCGAGCCTGGCTATACGTATAAGGAGGACTTTGCCAGCGGCACGGCGGCGGCGCTGGCCGGCGGCATTGCCTGCGTGCTCGACATGCCCAACACGCAGCCGCCCACCTCTACCCCCGCGGCGCTGGCGCAGAAGCAGGCGCTGGCCACAGCCGGCGCGCGCTGCGATGTGGGGCTCTTTGTAGGCGCAACGAATACGGACCTCGACGCCTACCTGCCCGTGGCGCAGCAGGCGTGCGGGCTCAAAATCTACGTCAGCGACACCTTCGGCTCGCTGCGCATCGAGACGCTGGCGCTGATGCATCGCCTCTTCCGCAGCTGGGCCGAGCGCGCAGATGTCGTCGGCTATCGCATGGCGGGCGCAGAGCATGGCCTGGGGCCAATCACCGTCCACGCCGAGGAGCTGATGCTGCCGGTCTGCCTGACGCTTGCGCGGCTCTACGCCGTGCCGCTGCACATTGCCCACGTCTGCCGGCGCAGCGAAATCGAACTGATTCGCGACGCGAAAGCGGCGGGCTTCCCCGTCACCTGCGAAGTGACGCCGCACCACCTCTTCCTCTCCACCGACGACCTGCCCCGCCTGGGCACGCGCGGCGACATGCGCCCCCGCCTCTCCTCGCCCGACGACGTGGCGGCGCTGTGGGAGAATCTGGCGGCGGTCGACCTTTTCGCCACCGACCACGCGCCCCACACGCTGGAAGAGAAGGCGGGCGCCACACCTCCCCCCGGCGTGCCCGGCGTCGAGACGATGCTGCCCCTGCTGCTAACGGCGGTGGACGCCGGGCGGCTGACGCTGGAGGACGTGGTGCAGCGGCTGGCGCACGGGCCGCGCCGCGTCTACGGCTTGGCCGAGCCGCCCGAGAGCTGGGTGGAGGTGGAGACCGGCGTCACCTGCACACTGACCGACGACGCGCAGCGCACGCGCGTGGGCTGGACGCCCTTTGCCGGCCGCGTGCTGCGGGCGCGCGTGACGCGCGTGGTGCTGCGCGGCGCCACCTGCTTCGACGGTGAGCACGTGCTGGCCGCAGCGGGCAGCGGACGTCTGCTATTCGCCGATACCTGATCAAGAACAGCCGAAAAAGTACACGGAAACGACGGAAACAACAGGAAAAGCAAGGGCCTGCAGGGCTGGTTCCCTTGTTCTATTGTGCCTGCTCCACTATCCATTCCCGTTGTTTCCGTTGTTTCCGTGTACGGTTGAGGCTGTGTTTTTCTGCAGGGCAAGTGGCCGCCGCGACCGGCGGCGTTTTCTTGCGTATAGACTGTAGGCGGCGTGTGTGGTGCGTGCGGCTCCACTGCCTGGGGCCGGCGCGGCGCAGCCCGCCGTGGCAGGTTGTTTCGAGCATCCCCTATTCTGGAGAACTCAATGTCCGCCCGACCGAACATGAATTCGCTCTTCCGCAATGGCCTGCGCGTTGTGCTGGTCATTGTGGCGCTCTTGCTGGTGCTCTTCCTGCTGCGCTTCACCGGCCAGTTCTTCTACTTCTTCGAACAGGTGACGCCCGAAGAGGTCGGCGTGCAACTGCAGGGCGGCCAGATCGAGGATGTGGTCGGCCCCGGCGTCTACAACGATGTCGGCCTCTTTGTGGACCTGCGCCGCGTCTCGAGCAAGGCGGTGCCCTTTGTTGTCACCGACCCCGAGCTGATCACGCTCGACAAGCAGCGCATTGGCCTTACCGTCACCGGCGACGCCTTCCGCCCAGGCGTGGCCGACAAGGACATTTTGCTCACCAACTGGGCGCTCTACGCCGACATGTACCAGAACGACGAGCCGCTGCGCCTGCGCATGGAAGAGCGCGCCAAGCAGGCCATGAAGGTCTGCGTCGGCGACCGCAACTTCGACAACGCTGTGATCGGCACGGCGCGCGACGACCTGCGCGCGTGCATCACCACCGAGCTGGACGATATGGCTGCCTCGTATGGCGTCAACATCGGCAACGTGGCGGTGCCCGAAGTGATTCTGCTGCCCGACGCCCAGGCCCGCCTGGACGAAATTGTGCAGAGCCGCCTGCAGACCGAGAAGGCGCAGCAAGACGAGCTGCGTGCGCAGGCCGAAGCGCTGGCCGAGCAGGCGCGGCAGGAGGGCGCCGTGCGCGTCGAGCAGAGCCGCATTCAAGAGGCCTCGCGCCAGCAGGCAACGCTGGCCGTGCTCGAGCAGAGCAAGATCGAGGCCCAGCGCGCGGTGATCGAGGCCGAGCGCGCCAACGAGCTCGCCCGCGTCAACGCCGAACTGGCGATCATCGAGGCCGAGAAGAACAACGAGTTGATCGCCGCCCAGCTGGACCTTGAGGTGCAGCGCGCGCGGGCCGAAGCCGCCCAAGAGCAGGCGCGCGCCGACCTGGCTCGCCAGGTGGCCACTGCCGAACTCTTTGCCCAGTTCCCGGCCTATGTGCAGCTGCAGATGGCCGAGGCCAACGCCAGCGCCCTCAACGCCACCGACAAGGTGATCTTCACGCCCGAGGGCACCACGCCCACGATTGTGATTCCCGGGCCGGGCATCGTGCCTACGGTGAGCACCGACGGCAACCAGGCGCCCCCGGAGACGGCTGGCAACTAACGCGAACTGCGACTGTACACGGAAACAACGGAGACAACGGAAACTACGGAGAAGCCGCTGATTGACCGGGCGGCTTTTCCCGTAGTTTCCGTTTCTTCCGTCTACTGTCCGCTTTTCTTCTTCCGCCGCGATGTTCTTTTCGTGCGGGTGCGCTATAGTGGAAGTATCAGCTCCCTTCCACTCCAAGCGCAGGTGCCCCATGCAACTCGAAATCCTTACCTTCTGCGACGCTGCCGTCGAGTACGCCGGCCGGCTCAACCTGTTGGGGGCGAGCGACACGATCGTCGCCGCCGAGTTTCCCTTTCGCTATGCCCACTGCGCGCTGGCCATGCGCATGCGCGCCGCCCGCATCGAAGCCGGCGACCACGCCGTGCGCGTCATGGTCATCAACGCCGACGGTGCGCCGATTCTCGACGTGCAGGGGCAGATGCAGGTGCGCTTCATCGGCGCCTTCGACGGCGCGATGCACCTGATCATCAACGCCCAGAACCTCGAGTTCGCCAGTGAAGGGGAGTACAGCATCGAGGTGGCGGTCGACGGCATCCAGCTCGGCTCCAGCCCGCTCTTCGTGCGCACGCCGGCGCAGACGAGGCCCGCATGAGCGCACCCGAAATCAACCCGTCGGAGGCTGCGCCACCCCTGCCCCCCGTGCCCGTTGACGTGGGCGGCGAGCGGCTGGCGCGCACGATCACCTTTGTGCTCGAGGCCGATCGTCTCAAGGAGGTGCTGCGCAAGGCGCGCATTCTGCCCAGCCGCCGGCTCGAAAACACGGCCGAGCACTCGTGGCACGTGACGCTGCTGGCCGTGCTCATGGCCGAATACGCCGCCGAGCCGGTGGACCTCTTCCGCGTGCTGCGCATGCTGCTGGTGCACGACATTGTGGAGATCGACGCCGGCGACACCTTCGCCTTCGCCGACCAGAGCAACAAGGCCGGCAGCGAGGCCCTGGCCGCCGACCGCCTCTTCGGCCTCCTCCCGCCCGACATCGGCGCCGACTGCATGGCGCTCTGGCACGAGTTTGAGGCACGCGCCACGCCCGAGTCGCGCTACGCCAACGCCATGGACCGCCTGATGCCGGCGCTGCACAACTGGTTTGGCGGCGGCGGCACCTGGCGCGCCTACGACGTGAGCTGGGCACAGGTACAGGCGCGCCTCAGCCCGATTGGCCTGGGCGCGCCGACGCTCTGGGCCTGGCTTGAGCTGCGCCTGGCCGAGGCGTGTGCGCGCGGCGACATCCGCGACTGAGGAAAAGCATCGAGAATCGAGAAGCGAGAATCGAGAGGCGTCAGGACTGAGCTGCGCGCTTCGTTCCTGCGGTTGCCTTTCCTTGCGTCCTTCAGTTGATCTGTTCCCTTGCGTCCTTGCGTCAGTCAGTTCGCAGTTGTCTTTCCTTGCGTTTTCCTTGCGTCGGTTGCGCCCTTGCGTCAGGAGTTTCAGTTCGCCCCGAGAGGAGTCGCACATGATCCCTGCAGCAGCCACGCTGGGCCGCATCGGCCTGCCCATGCCTGTGCGCGAACTGGCGGCGCGCCCGTGGGACGTGATCGTCGTCGGCGCCGGCCACAACGGGTTGACCTGCGCCGCGTATCTGGCGCGTGCCGGCAAGCGTGTGCTGGTGCTGGAGGCGCGCGAGCGTATCGGCGGCGCCTGCACGCTCGAGGAGCCGTGGCCCGGCTACCGGGTCTCGCCCTGTGCCTATCTGGCCGGTCTGCTGCACCCGCTGGTGATCGACGAGCTGGACTTCCCCGCCCGCGGCTTTGTGTGGACGCCGGCGCCGGCGGGCATGTTTGTGCCCTTCGACGACGGCACGTCGATCCAGCTCTGGGACGACGACGCGCGCGCTGAGGAGGAGATTCGCCGCCTGAGCCCGCGCGACGTGGCCGGCTGGCGGGCGATGTACGACGTCATGCGCCGCGCCCGCAACGCGCTGCGCCCTATCGATCCGACGGGCGCCGGCGCGCAGGGCGGCGGCGACATCTGGATCGGCGAGCCGCCGACGCGTGCGCAGATCGAAGCGCGCCTGAACCACGACCCGGAGGCGATCGGCCTGCTCTTCGATTGGTCGATGGTGGAGTACGCCGAGCGCTACCTGGAGGACGAACGGCTGCAGGTGGCGGTGCTGGGGCAGGGCATCATCGGCACCAATGCCTCACCCTACGACCCCGGCACGGCGTCGGTGCACTTCCACCATTCGAGCGGGCGGCAGGGCGGGCAGCCGGGGATGTGGGGTTACGTGCAGGGAGGGATGGGCATGGTTTCGTTCATCCTGTGCGACGTGGCACGCGAGGCGGGCGCAGTGGTGGCGGCGGGGCTGCCCGTGGCGCAGCTGCTGCCGGGCGAGGGCGTGCTGCTCGAGGGGGGCGAGCGGATCGCCGCGCCGGTGGTGGTGAGCAACGCCGACCCGCGCGTGACGTTGCGCCTGCTCGGGGACGCCGCCGCGCCGGAATGGGCGGCGCAGGTAGAGAGCGTGCCGCAGCTGGGCTGCACGATGAAGGTGAGCGTCGCTCTCTCCGAGCTGCCCAACTTTGCCGCCCGTCCCGGCACAATGGAGCCGCACCACAAGGGGCAGATCAACACGCCGCTCACCAAGCAGGAGTGGCGCAGCTATCCCAACATCGCCCGCAGCGGCGCCCTGCCCCCGCGCCTGTGGACCGAGCTCTACTTCCAGACTGCCTTCGACCCCGGCGTTGCGCCGGCAGGACGCCATCTGATGAGCGTCTTCGCCCAGTATGTGCCGCACACCTTCGCCGAGGGCGACTGGGAGAGCCGTCGCGCCGAGGCCGGCCGCCTGGCGCTTGAATCGATCGGCCGCTACTGCTCGAACCTGCCCGCCGCCGTGGTGGAACACGAGGTGCTCGGCCCGCCCCACATCGAGGAGAAGGTGGGGCTGACGGGTGGCCAGATCTTTCAGGGCGAAATCCTGCCCCAGTACATGTGGGACAAGCGCCTGCGTACCCGCACCGGCATGCAGGGGCTCTACCTCTGCGGCGCCGCCATCCACCCCGGCGGCAGCGTGATCGCGATCAATGGGCGCAACGCGGCGATGGCGGTGCTGGCAGACGAGTAACTGCATCGAGAAGCGAGAAGACTGCTCCGGGTGCCGGGGCTGTCTTCTCGCTTCTCGATCGCTTATGCCGTCTTCGAACGCGTTGAATAGGCGAAGACGCCCGCCCCGAGCAGCGCCATGGCGGCGGCGGCGAAGAAGGGCGCCGCCGGCTGCCACGCCCACAGAAAGCCCGAAAGCACCGAACCCAGCGCCCAGCCCAGGCCGCCATGCGCCGCCTGGGCGATCGTCTGCGCGCTGGCCGTCAGCCCTTCCGGCGCCATGGTGTAGACGTAGGCGACCACGGCCGGCCACATCAGCGCAAAGAAGATGCCGAAGAGCGCCAGATAGAAAGGGATGATCGTGGGCGATGTTGCGGTGCCCACCATCCCCAACGTGACGAAGAAGCCGAGCAGCGCAATGATGATCGTGGCGCGCCGGCTCACGCGGCGCGACCAGCGTTCGTTGAGGAACATGGTGGGGATTTCGAGCACGGCCGAGGCGGCGTTGGCATAGCCGATCAGCGCCGCAGTGCCGCCCAGGCGCAGGATGTTGAGCGCGCCGAAGTTCAGGTTGGCCGACGAGGCGGCGCCGAAGAGCATCATCATGATCAGCAGGCCGCGATAGGCGGGCAGCTTGAGCAGCGTACGCAGGCCGGCGCGCAAATCCACGCGGCCGCCGCTGCGCTGCACGGGCAGCCGCATGCTCAGCAGCGCGCAGACCAGCGCCAGCAGCACCGCGTGCAGCACAAAGATCGTGTTGATGCTGATGTTGCCGACCATGTAGCCCACCGAGAGCGAAGCCATGATCCAGCCGAAGCTGCCAAAGACGCGCTGGCGGGCGTAGTCCACGTTGGGGTTGGCGGCGATGATGCCCATCACCGTGGTGTCCAGAATTGACGAGATCGGGGCGCGGAAGAAGTTGACCACGCAGATCACGATCAGGATGCTCCAGAGCTGGTTGACCCAGATGAAGCCGACCGAGGCGACGCCGGCAACCAGCGCGCAGGTGGCCAGCACGCGCCGGTGCACCTGCCAGCGGTCGGCCACCAGCCCCCAAAAGGGGTTGGCGACGAGGCCCACAAAGGGTGGGAAGCTGGCGATGAGGCCGATCTGCGGTCCGCTCATGCCGCGCTGCTGCAGGTAGACGTTGAAGAAGGGCACAATCGCGCCCAGCGCTGCGAAGTAGGCCATGTAGTAGAAGCGCGCGACCCAGAGCGCGCGCTGCAGCATCGCCGGCTCCATGGCGAGTGTGGCGAGGGCGGGCCTGGCCGCGCTCTCAGTGCGGGCAAGCGGCTGCGCAGGCTGAGTGGCTGTGCTGCTGGAATCGGCGCGCATGCGCAAGGTCGCTCCCTGGCGACGGAGAGGTGGGCAACTGGGCGCTCGGCGGCGCTGGGCGCAAAAGAGTGCACGAGTCGCTCGGCGGCGACTCTGCTGGGGACGCGCTGGAATGGGCCACTGCGCTGTGGCTCGGCGGGAAGAGACGCAGAACTGTACCTTATTGTACCTTATCCCCCGTACGAATGGTAGGTATGCGGGCGGCGACTGCCGTACCACCGTGGCGGGTCGCAGCGGATTGTCGTTCCGCCACTGTTGTCCTGTCGCACCCGCTCCATGCGCTTGCGCGTGCTGCGCTGTCGCAGCCATTGGCTGTTGCCGGGGCGCGGGTCGCGGGGTACACTAGGGCCGTCGCGTGCACCTGCACGCGGCAGCGGTACGCCCGGGCGCAGCATCTGGAGCGCCTGCCACCGACGGATCGAGGCCGACCATGAAGTTCCCGCCACCCTTCTACCGCTGGCGCCCGCACCCCTGGCATGGGCTGGAGGCGGGCAAGGACCCGCCGCGCGTGGTCCACGCCTACATCGAGATCACCCCCTTCGACGTGATCAAGTACGAGGTTGACAAGACGACGGGCTACATGCGCGTGGACAGGCCGCAGCGCAGCTCGTCGCAGCCGCCGGCGCTCTACGGCTTCATCCCGCGCACCTACTGCGATGCGCACGTGGCGGCGCTCTCCTCGCGCTCGGATCGGGGCGACGGTGACCCGCTGGACATCTGCGTGATCAGCGAGCGGCCGATCAACCGCGCCGAGGTGATCCTCAACGCGCGCGTGATCGGCGGCTTCGACGTCAACGATCGCGGCGAGGCCGACGACAAGATCATCGCCGTGCTCGAGAACGACATGGTCTATGGTCATGCGCAGGACATCAAGGACCTGCCGCCGGTGCTGATCGAGCGTTTGAGCCACTACTTCTCCACCTACAAGATGGTGCCGGGCGCCGAATCGGTGCTGACGATTGAGCGCACCTATGGCGCCGAGCACGCCATGCAGGTGGTAGAAGCGGCGCTGAAGGACTATTACGAGGAGTACGGCGCCTAGGCTGTAAAGTCGCGGGGTTAAGTATCGTAGTGACTCGTTGTGCAAGACATGGCATGCGCATCGCGTGCGGCATGGAGTTCGCCAAAACAGTTCGGTAGATTGCCGTCTCTCGCCGAGAGGTCGGGGCGCCGGGCGTGCCCGTGGGCTGATGGTTTTTCAGAAATTAGGGTGGCAAAAATCGGCTAGAGAACCGGATTGCTTGGGAAAGGTGCGCCCTCCCTCGTAGCGGCGATTTTCAATCGTCGCTACGAGTGCGACGCCCCAGCGCAAAGCCTCTCGATCTGCACGCCGGCTGCCGGTTCTATTTGTGAAAAACCATCAACCCCAGGACCCGGCCGGCGCAACGCGGAACGCTCCATTCACCGGTTCAATAAGGAAAGCTCCATCAGGCGTCGTTGTCCGGTTCTACCAGAGAACGAAAGCTGAAGCGTCCGCTATGCGCGTGAGGCGCCTTGCGAGACAAGCCACCAAGCTTGCTGCTGCTGTTCCTTGCGCCCTTCTGTTGATCTGTTACTTTGCGCCCTTGCGATAGGCAGTTTGCACTCCGTTTGGCGCGGCGCGAGCCGCTTCTTCCCCCAGAGAGGCTGACATGGCCGCAGCCGAAGTCAGGATTTTGCGCGCACGGGCGAGCCACGCCGCGCGCCTCACCGAGATTGCGCACGCCGCCAAGAGCTACTGGGGCTATCCGGCGCACTGGATCGCGCTCTGGCGCAACCAACTGACGATGACGCCCACCTTCGTGGAAGCCAACGAGGTGTGGGTGGCCGAGGTCGACGGTGTGGTGCTGGGTTTTCTGGCCTTGACGGGCGCGCCGCCGCAGATGACGCTCGACCACATGTGGGTGATGCCGGTGGCGATCGGCCAGGGCATTGGTGCGGCGATGTACCGCCACGCCCTGGCGCGGGCGGCGGCGCTGGGCGCACGCTCGATCGAGATTGAGGCCGACCCCAACGCTGAAGCCTTTTATGCGCGCATGGGCGCGCAGACGGTGGGCGAGGTTGCCTACATGATCGACGGGCTGCGGCGCGCGCTGCCGCTGATGGAGGCGCAGGTGACGCCGACGCTCGCCCCAGTCGGCGCCCTGTCCGGTTCCCTGCCCAGCACCGCACCTGCTGGCGCGTTGGAAACCGTGCTGCCGGCAGCCTCCCTTGGCTACTGAGTCGGCGCGGCCGTACTGAAGTGCATCCAGCCGCACGGGGCACAATCCCCGGCGCGGCACGATGGGGAATCCTGCAATGCTGCAGCGCGAGCGCTTCATCGAACATTACGCCGCCGGCAACACGCCGTGGGACACGCGCCAGACGCCGCCCGAAGTGCAGCGCTTCTGGATGTCGCACCGGCTGCCGCGCCGCGGCACGGCGCTGGACCTGGGCTGCGGTCCCGGCACAAACGTCACCTACCTGGCGCGGCTGGGGTTGAACGCGGTGGGCGTGGACTATGTGCCGCAGCCGCTGCTCGAGGCGGAGCAGCGCCTGCGCCTGCTGGCCGCCGCCGAGCCGACGCTGCGCAAGCGCGTGCGCTTTGTGCTCGGCGACGTGACCGACCTGCCCTTCCGCGGCATGGGCGCAAGCTACGTGCTCGACGTCGGCTGTCTGCACGGGATTCAACCTGGCGCGCGTGCAGCCTACGCCGCCGGCCTGATCGCCAACTTGGCGCCGGGTGGCTACTACCAGCTCTACGCCTTCGACCGCGTGCCCGAGCTCGAGGCCGACTCCGAGAACATTCGCGGCATGCTGCCCGACGAGGTTGCCACCCTCTTTGCGCCCACGCTCGAGGTGGTGGCGATCGAACGCGCGCGGCCGGATCGGCACCCCTGCCGCTGGTACCTGCTGCATCGCCCTTGAGCGCGGCCGCACAATCGAACGCACAGGTCGCCCGGCTCCTGGCAGCCGGGCGTTTTGCTGCCTGCAGACGGGCGGGGATGCCCCGTTTCTGTCCAGTCGCACAAAACGTATTTGCCAGCCAATCGCCACAGCCCTATAATCTGCGCCATCCTGCCAACCTACGCACGAGTTGCCGATCTCCGGCGCAGCGCCACAGCACTCGCTCGGCGTAATGGGGCATTCTCTGCATTCTCCGCACACCGGCACAAACCCAACCGTACCCAGGAGGCTTTCCATGCGACGCGATCCGCAGTTGCGCTCTGGCTGGCTGTTGACGCTCTTTCTGATTGGCGCGCTGGTGCTTGGCGCGTGCGCGGCGCCCACCGCGCCCGCGGCAACCGAAGGCCAGGCCGAAGCGCCCGCGGCCGAAGAGGCGGCTGCCGAGACGAGCGCCATGCTCACCGAGATCGGCGAAGGCGAGGGCGAGGTCTCGATCGTGGCCTGGCCCGGCTACATCGAGCGCGGCGAGACCGACCCTGCCTATGACTGGGTGACTGCCTTTGAGGAAGAGACCGGCTGCATGGTCAACATCAAGTCGGCGGCTACGTCGGACGAGATGGTGACGCTGATGAACGAAGGCGGCTTCGACCTGGTGACGGCATCCGGCGACGCCAGCCTGCGCCTGATCGCCGGCGGCACCGTGCAGCCCGTCAACACAGACCTGATCCCCTCCTTTGCCACCGTGGACGAGCGGTTGCAGAACGCGCCCTGGTACGTGGTCGACGGCCAGGCCTACGGCGTGCCCTACCAGTGGGGCGCCAACGTGCTCATGTACAACACCGAAACCTTCCCCGAGACGCCGACTTCGTGGGATGTGATCTTCCTGCCCATGGAGTTCCCGGACGGCGAGGCGAACGAGGGGCGCGTGCAGGCCTACGACGGCCCGATTGCGCTGGCCGACGCTGCGCTCTACCTCAAGTTCCACAACCCCGGGCTGGGCATCGATGACCCCTACTCGCTCAACCAGGAGCAGTACGACGCCGTGCTCGAGCTGGCGCGCGGCCAGCGCGTGCTGGTGGGCCGCTACTGGCACGATGCCTTTGTGCAGATCGAGGACTTCACAAACGAGGGCGTGGTTGCTTCGTCCTCGTGGCCCTTCCAGGTGAACCTGCTCGTGGCCAACGGCCAGCCGATCGCCAGCACCATCCCGCAGGAGGGCGCCACGGGCTGGGCCGACACCACCATGCTCCACGCCGACGCCGCGCACCCCAACTGTGCCTACATGTGGATGGAGCATTCGCTCAACCCCACGGTGCAGGGCGACGTGGCCGCCTGGTTCGGCTCGGTGCCCACGGTGCCGGCTGCCTGCGAAGGCAACGCGCTGCTGGGTGAAGAAGGCTGCACCACCAACGGCTTCGACAACTTCGACAAGATCTCGTTCTGGCGCACGCCGACGGCCGCCTGCGCCGACGGCAGCGGCACCTGTATCCCCTACGCCCAGTGGGTGGAGGACTACATCGCGATCATGGGCGGCCAGTAAGGCAACAGCGTAGCCGGTGCGCGGCGCGGTTCGCCGCGCACCGGTAACTTGAGAACTGCAGCCTGTACACGGAAACAACGGGAACAACAGGAACAACAAAAGCAACAGGAATCTTCATGCTGTTCTGCTGTTCCGTTGTCTCCGCTGTTTCCGTCGTTTCCGTGTACCTTCTCCTGTTGTTTTTCACCTTGAAGGTTCCTTGGTTGACGAGTTGCGGAAAGAGCACCCGTTATGGAGCTGAAGCATCTGATTGACGGCGCCCTGGTGGAGAGCGCGGGCGGCGCACGGCTGGAGATTCTGAACCCCGCCACCGGCGCACGCCTCGGCTACGCCGCCGACGGTGGGGCCGCCGACGTGGACCGCGCCGTGCAGGCGGCGAAGCGCTCCTTCTACGACGGCCGCTGGTCGCGCAAGACGCCGGGCGAACGCTCGCTCGCCCTCTTCCGTCTGGCCGACCTGCTGGAGGGGCACGCCGAGTCCTTCGCCCGCGCCGAATCGGAGAATACCGGCAAGCCCTACGCGCAGCTGAGCCTGGCGGGCGACGTCCCCTTCTCCGTCGACAACCTGCGCTTCTTTGCCGCAGCAGCGCGCGACACGCACGGCAGCCGCGCCGGCGAGTATGCCGCCGGCTACACCAGCATGTTCCGCCGCGAGCCGGTGGGCGTGGTGGGGCAGATTGCGCCGTGGAACTACCCGCTGCTGATGGCGGTATGGAAGCTTGGCCCGGCGCTGGCGGCCGGCTGCTCGATCGTCCTTAAGCCCGCGCCCACCACACCGGTGACGGCGCTGATGCTGGGCGAGCTGATGGCCGAAGCGGGCATTCCCGACGGCGTGGTCAACATTGTCACCGGGGGCAACGCCGCCGGCCAGGCGCTGGTGGAGCACCCCGACGTGCGCATGGTGAGCCTCACCGGCTCCACCGCCACGGGCAAGCGGGTGATGGAGACGGCGGCCAAAACCCTCAAGCGCGTGCACCTGGAGCTGGGCGGCAAGGCGCCGGTGATCGTGCTCGACGATGCGGACCTGGAGCTAGTCGCCGCCAAAGCCGCATTTGGCGCCACCTGCAACAGTGGCCAGGACTGCACCGCCGCCACGCGCGTCTATGTGAGCAAGAGCCGCTACGCCGAGGCGCAGGAGGCGCTGGTGGAGGCCATGCGCGCCGTGGCCGTGGGCGACCCCTTCGACGATGCCACGCAGATGGGGCCGCTGATTTCCGACGTGCAGCGGCAGCGGGTGGCCGGCTTTGTGGAACGGGCGCGCGCCGCGGGCGCTGCGGTGCTCACGGGCGGCGCCGCGCCGAGCAGCCTGGGCGACGGCTTCGCCGGTGGCTATTTCTATGCGCCCACAGTGCTGGCCAACATGCAGCAGGCTGACGAGATCATCCAGAGCGAGGTCTTCGGCCCGGTGATTACGGTGATGCCCTTCGAGGGCGACGAGCAGGCGGCGGCCTACGGCAACGATGTGCTCTATGGGTTGGCAGCCAGCGTCTTTACACGCGACGTGGGGCGTGCCATGCGCTTTGCCCAGCAGCTCGAGTTTGGCACCGTCTGGATCAACGACCACATGCCGCTCGCCTCGGAAGGGCCGCACGGTGGCTTCAAGCAGAGCGGCTTCGGCAAGGACCTTTCGTCCGAGTCGGTAGGGGACTACCAGATCACCAAGCACGTGATGATCTCGAACCAATGAGCCTTCTCGCACAGAAGCAGCCCGCCCAATGAGCACATCTGCCCAGAAGCAGCTCGCCGCCTCGCACACGCCCAACCCCGGCGAGATCCCCTCGGTGGTCTTCGAGCAGGTCACGCGCGCCTTTGGCGATGTGCGCGCCGTCGACGCCGTGGACATGCGCGTGGAGGAGGGCGAGTTCTTCACCATGCTCGGGCCGTCGGGGTCGGGCAAGACGACCTGTCTGCGCATGATCGCCGGCTTCGACCGCCCGACGAACGGCCGCATCTTCCTGCACGGCGCCGATGTGACCGCGCAGCCGCCCTACACGCGCGACGTCAATACCGTCTTCCAGGACTACGCGCTCTTCCCGCACATGAGCGTGGGCGAGAACATCGCCTATGGGCTGCGCGTGCGCAAGGTGCCTGCCGCCGAACGCTGGGCGCGCGTCGAGCGCATGCTCGAGATGGTGCAGTTGCCCGGCTTTGGCCAGCGCAAGCCCTCGCAGCTTTCGGGCGGGCAGCGGCAGCGTGTGGCGCTGGCGCGCGCGCTGGTCAACCAGCCGCGCGTGCTGCTGCTCGATGAGCCGCTGGGCGCGCTCGATCTGAAGCTGCGCCAGGAGATGCAGGTGGAGCTCAAGCGGCTGCACACCGAGCTCGGCATCACCTTCATCTTCGTCACCCATGACCAGGAAGAGGCGCTGAGCATGAGTGACCGCATCGCCGTCTTCAACCGGGGCAAGATCGAGCAGGTGGGCAGCCCGGCGCAGATCTACGAGCGGCCGGCGAGCGCGTTTGTGGCCGGCTTTGTGGGCACATCGAACACGATCAGGGGCGCGCTGGCGGCCCGGCTGCTGGGCGGCGATGCAGCTGCAGCGCCGGCGGGCTTCCTGGCGCTGCGGCCCGAGAAGATCCAGATGGGCAGCGCCGACGCGCCTGCGCTGCCCAACGCGATCTGCGTCGACGGCGCGGTGCAGGATGTACTTTATTTGGGAACTTTCACGCGCTACGTGGTGCGGCTCGACGGCGGCGAGGTGCTGGCCGTGGTGCAGCAGAATCTGCACACCAGCGCTCACGAGCTTTCGGCGGTGCAGGGGCAGCGCGTGCGCCTGCAGTGGCAGCGCGAGCACATGCTGGCCCTCAAGTAGCCGTCGCAAGCAGCCCCTTGCAGCTCCTTCCACTGGTCAGGCCCGGCACATGGCGCCCAGCGCACCCACACTCCAACCCTCGCTTGCCGCAGCGCGCCGTCCCACCTGGCTCGACCGGGTCTCGACCGCGCTCTACACACGGCCGGGGCTGCTCTCGCTGCTGCTCTTTGCGCTGCCGCTGGGCTACTTCCTGATCGTCTACATCGGCTCGCTGGGCGCGCTGCTGATCCAGAGCTTCTGGCAGCTCGACGCCTTCAGCGGCAAGGTGGTGCGCGAGTGGACGCTGGCGAACTACATTGCGCTCGGCAAGCCCGCCAACCTCGCCGTCATCGGGCGCACGGTGAGCATGGCGCTGGCGGTGACGGCGGCCTGCGCGCTGCTCGCCTTCCCGCTGGCCTACTACGCCGCACGCTACGCCGCCAAACGCTGGCGCGGCCTGCTCTATCTGCTGGTGATCCTGCCGCTTTGGTCGAGCTTTCTGGTGCGCGTCTACGCCTGGAAGCTGATTCTGGCCAAGGAGGGCATCCTGATGTGGTTCGTCGAGCGGCTGCACCTGCTCTGGTTTGTAGAGTGGCTGCTGGACCTGCCGGCGATCGGCGGGCCGTCGCTCAGTGTCTCGCCGATCGGCATGTTCATCGCCTTCGTCTACATTTGGCTGCCCTACATGATTTTGCCCATCCAGGCCTCGTTGGAGCGGGTGCCGGCGTCGCTGCTCGAAGCATCGGCCGATTTGGGCGCGCGCCCGGGCGAGACCTTTCGCACGGTGATCCTGCCGCTGGCGATCCCCGGGGTGGTGGCGGGCTCGATCTTCACCTTCTCGCTCACCCTGGGCGATTTTGTGGTGCCTTCGGTGCTGGGCAATTCGGCCTATTTCATCGGCCAGGCGGTGCTCTCGCTGCAGGGCACTTCGGGCAACATCCCGCTGGCGGCGGCCTTTACGGCGGTGCCGATGGTGGTGATGATCCTCTACCTGCTTGGCGCCAGGCGGCTTGGCGCGTTTGATGCGCTCTAAAGGCGGCGGATTGCCATGAACTCCGAACGGTCGCCGTGGTGGCTCACAGGCTCTGCGTTGGGTGTGCTCGCCTTTCTGCACGTGCCGCTGCTGATCATCTTTCTCTACTCGTTCACCACCGACGAGGCGGCCTTCACCTTCCCGCTGCCCGGCCTCACCACAAAGTGGTACGCCATTGCCTTCCAGCGCGAGGACTTCTGGAAGGCCTTCTGGCTCTCCATGCGCGTGGCGAGCGTGGCCACGGCGCTGGCGCTGCTGCTGGGCACGCTGGCGGCCGCCGCCGTGCACCGCAGCAAGTTCTTTGGGCGCGAGGTGGTCTCGTTTCTGCTGCTGCTGCCTATCGCGCTGCCGGGGATTGTGACCGGCATCGCGCTGCGCTCGTCGCTGGGCATCGCCGGCGTTCCCTTCAGTGTCTGGACGATCATCGTTGGCCACGCCACCTTCTGCGTGGTCACCGTCTACAACAACGCACTCGCCCGCTTCCGCCGCACCTCGTGGAGCCAGGTGGAGGCGAGCATGGACCTGGGCGCCAACGGCTTCACGACCTTCCTGCGCATCCTGCTGCCCAACCTGGCGACGGCAATCCTGGCCGGCGGGCTGCTGGCCTTTGCGCTCTCGTTCGACGAGATTATCGTCACCACCTTCACCGCTGGCCAGCAGACCACGCTGCCGATCTGGATCTACAACCAACTCTTCCGCCCGCGCGACCGGCCCGTGACCAATGTGGTGGCTTTCTTCGTGATTGCGATCATGGCGGCGCCGATCCTGCTCGCGCACTGGCTCAGCCAGCGGGCGGACGAGAGGTAGAGAAGAGATCGAGAAGCGAGAAGCGAGAAGCGAGAAGACAGCCCGCTGGCGCACGGGGAGCGAGGATAGAGAGAACCGCGATCGAGGATCGAGGATCGAGGGGCGGCGGCGAGGGAATGCGGCGGGGGCCGGAGAGCCTTGCCGCGGACCTTAACAAGGCTTCATGCGCAGCCTTACGACGCAAACAGAATGCATACGCGTTTCACACGAGTTGCTAGTTGACACGCTCTCGAGAGTGCGCTATGATAGGCCCAAGCAAGATGTTGTAAGTTCCGAGTGCAGCGCGCCACGCCGTCCGGACTTGAGTCTGGCGGCGCTGTTTGTTGCGCAAGGCTTGCAGCAGGTTGCACCTTATCCAGTAGTACGATTCAACAAGGAGTATTGCAGCATGTCGACGCCGACAGTCACCGGCACGGTCAAGTGGTTCAACGATGCAAAGGGCTATGGTTTTCTGACGTACGAGGGCGGCAAGGACGTCTTCGTTCATCACACGGCCATCATGTCCCAGGGCTTCCGCTCGCTCACCGAAGGTGAGCAGGTTGAGTTCCAGGTTGTTGCCGGCCCCAAGGGTCCCGCAGCCGCCAACGTGCGCAAGGTTGTGCGCTAGTCGCAACCTGGGCATAGCCCTGACCGGAGCGACAGCTGCGGTCTTGTAGTCACCTGAACACGCAGGTAGAGGGGGAGCGACGCGAGTCGCTCTCCCTTTCTTTTCCCCCCAACACTGCCTGAAAAGTACACGGAAACGACGGAAACAACGGGAAAAAGCAGCGCCGCTTTTGCTGTTCCGTCGTTTCCGTTTTTTTCGTGTACTTTTTGGGCAGTGGTCTTCGCAGTGTGCACCATTCGCCAAGCCTCCCCATTCTGTTCACAACTCTTTCACACCTCGGCCGCAAAGTGGGGGCATGTCGACCTGCGGTGGATGTAGCCCGGGCGACGGGCGCCGGCCATGGGGGTCGGCCGATATCCCACGAGGAGAGAAGACGTGGAACGCAGAAATGTGTTGTTGATTGTGGTGGTGGCGCTGGTCTTGGGGTCATTGCTCTTCGGTGGTTTGGGGGGTGGGCGCAGCGCCGAGCAGGCGCAGCAGCAGGCGTGGCTGGACGGCTTCGCGCTGGGCACCTACACGGCGGCGCAAGGCGGCAGCGGCCAGGCCGTGCAGGCGCCGCCGGTAGGGGCGGCGGCGGGCGTCGCGGCGGCGCCGATTGCGCCAGTTGTCGTGCAGCCGTGGCACGCTGGCTGGGCGATGCAGCGGGGACCGGGCTTCTTTGGCATCCTCTTCCGCATCCTCTTCTTCATCTTCCTCTTTGGGCTGGTGAAGAAGATGATCTTCCAGCACGTCGCCCGCCGTCATGGCTTCTGCGGCGGGCCGGCGATGGCCCATGCAGGCGGCGGCCCGATGACCGGCGCTTGGCGCGGCCATCAGCACGGCCACTGGCACGGTGATTGGCACGGTGATTGGCACGGCCGGCCGCAGGAGCAGGCGCCAGCTGGTGAGGCCGGCCAGGTTCCGCCGTGGGCGCAGGGCGAGCAGCGTTTCGGCCCGCCGTGGGTCAGCGGGCGGAGCGGTTGGGGTTCGCCCTGGGGCGCTCCTCCTGCGCAGCAGCCGGGGAGCGCGCCCGATGCCGGCAACCCGAGCAGTGCAGAAAGCAGTGATGCCCCCCGCACCACTGGGCCGGTGGCGAACCTGTAGCGACCCGAAAGGACGGGCGGCGCCGGGAGCAGATTCCCGGCGCCGCCCATCTGCGCTGCCTGAAGTGCTACCGCGTTGGAATCCATGCCGACACTTCTGTAGTTTCGGGGAGAAGTGATGATGCAACCTGTGGATTTCATCGTGGAAGCAGTTTGGGTGCGTTGGCGAGCAGGCGGGTTGCAGGGCAAGCGGGCGCGTGGTACAAGTCGGCAAGCAGAGGAGCGAGCGGGATGAACGAGCTGATTCTGGTGGTGGACGACGAACCGAAGATCGTGCGCCAGGTGCGCGAGTACCTGGAACAGGGCGGCTTTCGCGTGCTCGAGGCCGGCGACGGCAAGAGCGCGCTGGCAGCCGCCCGCACCTCGCGCCCCGACCTGGTGGTGCTCGACCTCAACCTGCCCCAACTCGATGGCCTGGATGTGACCCGCGCCCTGCGCCGCGACTCCGACGTGCCCATCCTCATGCTCACCGCCCGCGCTGACGAGACCGACCGCCTGATCGGCCTCGAGCTGGGCGCCGACGACTACCTGACCAAGCCCTTTTCGCCGCGCGAGCTGGTGGCGCGCGTGCGGGTGATCCTGCGCCGCGTGCAGGGCGGCGCGCGCCCCAACGGCCTGCTGCGCGCCGCCGACCTCGAGATTGACCTAACCGGGCACAGCGTCACGCGCGCCGGCGCCCCGATTACGCTCAGCCGCACCGAGTTCAGCCTGCTCGCGCTGCTTGCCCAGCACCCGGGCCAGACCTTCAGCCGGGCGCAGATTGTCGAGCGCCTCTTCGACGTCGCCTGGGAGGGGGACGACCGCAGCATCGACGCACATGTGAAGAACCTGCGCCGCAAACTTGAGCCCGACGCTTCCCACCCCCGCTACGTTCTGACGGTCTTTGGCGTGGGGTACAAGTTTGGGGCGGAGGCGGGATGAGCGAGCTCGAGCGAGAAGCGAGAAGCGAGAAGCGAGAAGACAGCGATCGAGAATCGAGAATCGAGAATCGAGAGGGAGGCGATCGAGGATCGAGGATCGAGGATCGAGGGGACTGGGGCGGGCGCGGGGCTGCTGCGGGGCCGCCGTGGGTGAGGCATGGGCCGCCGCCCTGGACGCGACGGGGCGACGGAGCCAAGTATGCCGAGTGGGGACCGCAGGGTGAAGCCTGGAAGACGCGCGACTGGCGCGAGGCGCCCTGGCACAACGAAAAGGCGCGGCGCGGCGCCCAGCGCTGGCTCCTGGGCATTCTGCTGCGCATTGGCTTTGCTATGGCGCTGGGCATGGGCGCCATCGCCCTGCTGATCTATCTGGTGGTGCGGCTAGCAGGCGGCGCCACAGGCACGGCCGTGGCGCTCTGGGTGGCCACGCTGCTGCTGCTGGTGCTGCTGCCGCTCGTCGTCCTGGTCACGCGGCGCACCTGGCGCAGCATCGGACAGCCCATGGCTGCGCTGGTGAGCGCCGCCGAGGCGGTAGGCCGCGGCGATCTCAGCATCCGCGTGCCCGAGAGCAGCCGCAACGAGCTACTGCGCTTCGAGCGCACCTTCAACGACATGGTGGCCGAGCTCGAGCGCGCCGAGACGCGCCGCCGCACGCTCACCGCCGACATCGCCCACGAGCTGCGTACGCCGCTGCAGATTCTGCAGGGCAACCTCGAAGGAGTCATCGACGGCGTCTTCGCACCCACGCCCGTCTTCCTGAACGACCTGCTCGACGAGACGCGGCTGCTGGCGCGCCTGGTGGAGGACCTGCGCGTGCTCTCGCAAGCCGAGGAGGGGCGGCTGGCGCTCGAGTGGGAGGAGGTGGACGTGGCCGCACTCGCCCGCGACACCGCCGGCGGCTGGCTCGCCCACGCCGCCGAGAAGCAGGTAACGTTGCATGTGGAGGTTGCCGAGGGCGACGCGCTGCTGGTGCGCGCCGACTGGATGCGGCTGACGCAGGCGCTCAACAACCTGCTCAGCAACGCACTGCGCCACGTGCCGCCCGGCGGTGAGGTGCGCGTCTCGGTCTCTGCGCTCGCCGATGGGGAAGCCGGCGCCCTTGTCGGCTGGGTGCGGCTGGCCGTCTTCAACAGTGGCGCAGCGATTGCCGACGACGCGCTCCCCTACCTCTTTGACCGTTTCTGGCGCGGCGATAAGGCGCGCACGCGACTGCCTGCCGCCGGCGAGCCGCGTCCGCTCTCGGCTGCGACAGACGAGGTGCGCGACGCCGCCAGCGCGGGCAGCGGGCTTGGCCTGGCCATCGTGCGCCAACTTACCGAAGCCATGGACGGCCGCGTCGACGTGCGCAACGTTGCGGGCGGCCCCGGCGCGGCGGCGGGCGTCGAGTTCAGCCTGGAGTTGCCGCGGTCCTGATTGCCGCGGTTGTCCATGAATCTGCCGCACTTTGTGACGAGTGTCACTAGCGCGATTGCCGCTGCCGGTTTACCATATGCGCACAGAGCTGCCGCAAGGCACGCCTGCGACCGGCGACCGTCCCCCTCCTTTCAACAAATGGATGGCACTTCCATGACGCAATCGACAGCTTCGTCCCAGAGCGCCTCTGCGGTGGCCATGCCGCCCGCCGGCGCCCGGCGCCCGCTGGAGGGCGCGCGCATTGCGATTACCCACGCCGCCGAGCAGGCCGAAGAGCAGAGCCGCCGCTTTGCCGAGCTGGGCGCGCGGGTCTACCTCTACCCGGCGATCGAACTGGCGCCCTACGAGAAACCCGACGAGCTCGACGCCGCGCTGCGCCAGGCAGCCAGCGGCGGCTTCGACTGGCTGGTGCTCAACGACGCCGACACGGTGCTCGTGGTGGCCGACCGCATCCGCGCCCTCGAGCTCGACACGCAGCGCTTCCCGCGCCGCCTGAAGGTGGCGACGATCGGCTGCATGACGGAACAGTGGACCGACGAACTGCTGGGCCTGCGCAGCGACTTCGCGCCCGAGGTCTACACCCCCGACTTTGTCGCCGAAGAGCTGAAGCTGCACGCCGGCCAGAAGGTGCTGCTGCCGCAATCGGCGATGACGCGCGCAACGCTGGCGCGCCGCCTGCACGAGACCGGCGCCGAGGTTGCAGCAATCAACGCCTACCGCACGCTGATTGGCCGCGGGGGCGACCCCGTGCCGACCATGCTTTGGGAAGGGCAGATTGACGCCATCACCTTCACCTTCCCCACGGCGGTGCGTTACTTCTCGCGCCGGCTGAAGGCCGAAGGCGGCACGCTGGCCATGCTCGACAACGTCAAGGTTGGCTGCATCGGCCCGCTGACGCGCTCGGCGGCCGAGGACCTTGGGCTGCACGTGGATTACGTGCCCGAGCGCCACACGATCGAAGGCCTGGTGCAGGCCACCGTCCAGCACGTCGGCCGCCGCGCCTGACGGCTGCCGCACTGCCCACTGCAACTGCCTAACGCAAGGGCGCAAGGAACGGCGCTTGAACGCGGCTTTCATTGCGGGTTCACTTTGGACCCAGTGCCTCACACCGTAATTCGTGCAGGCGGGCCGAGCGGCCCGCCTGCTTCTTGTCGCCCGCTGTCCTCCTATCGGCGATCGTCCTTACTCGCCGTTCCTTGCTTTTCCTTGCGCCCTTCTGCTCAGCTTCTCCCTTGCGCCCTTGCGTTGAGCTGTTCTGCTGTATCGCTGGAAGTTCTCAGCTTTGGGCATCGCCGCCTGGTCGTGTATACTCGGGAAGGAGAGGTCGCCTAGTCCGGTTTATGGCGCGGGCCTGGAAAGCTCGTAACCCCACAAGGGTTCGAGGGTTCAAATCCCTCCCTCTCCGCCAGAAGCGGCTTGTGCGCTGCCATCGCTTCGCCAGATCCCGGGTCCTGTGCGGCAGGGCACTGGGAACCCCGCCAGGACCGGAAGGTAGCAACGGTAACCAGATCGCCTTGGGTGACACGGGGGCGCCTGGGATGCTGGCGAAGCGATGAGAGCGCACCAGCCGGCCGCACTGCCATTTGCTGGTACAGAGGCGGTATTTGGGTGGATGAGCAAGCCGCGACGGGGATTCCCGCCGCGGCTCTTTGCGGGCGGGCGCTGCGCCTGGCTCGTGTGGAAATCGAAACGAATGGACCTTTTGCAGACTCTCCCTGCCGCTGCGCCGCACGCAACTGTGCTGCTGGCGCGCCACGCCACGCCCGACTGGAACCTGCGCGGCATCCCCTACGACATCCCGCCCGGCCCACCGCTGACGGCGCAGGGCGAGGCAGAGGCCGCGCAGCTTGGCGCCTTTATGCGCGAGCAGGGGGTGCGCAAGCTCTATGCCAGCCCGCTGGTGCGCACGCTGCGCACAGCCGAGATTGCGGCGCAGGTTGCCGGCGCACATGTGGCGGTTGCCCCCGAAATTGCCGAGTGGCGGCGCGACGAGGACGAAGCAACCGTGCTCGCCCGCGTGCATCGCTTCTGGCTGCGTGCGGCGTTGGAGAGCCGCACGCGCGGCCCCGTGGCGCTGGTGACGCACGGCGGCTGTGTGCTCGCCATGCTCAACTGGCTGGGCGTGCCGGCGCACGAGCTGCTGCACTACCGCAACCAGTTTGATCACCGCAACCCGCTCGCACCTGCGGGCGCGTGGCGCACGCGCGAGACGCCGCTGGGCGTGCCCGGGCTGGACGACGTGCGCGGCCCGCTGCCCGCCGTCGCGGCGTGGCCAGGTGAAAACGGCTCCGAACCGGCGCCCAACCTGGCGGCGCACTGGCAGGTGGGGATGGCCTTCAGCCCCTCGCCGCTGAAACCCTTTCAGCCGGCCATGGCCTTTGTCTAGAGTATTGCAGCGGGCGCCCAGCCAGGGGCGCCCGCTTTCGTAGCTGCGCCCAGTGCACCGGGGGCGCCACACCGCCACATTCCATGCGCCGCGTTCTCGAAAGGAGCCCCTCCATGCGCACCCCGCTTGCCCAGCGCCCGCCCTTCTTCGCCGCGCTGCAAGCCGCCGCCGCTCGCGCCGATTCGCTGCTCTGCGTGGGGCTGGACCCCGCGTCCGACCAGATTCCCGCCCGCTTCCGCACGCCCGGCGCGACCGGCGAACGCGCCGACATCGAGGCGATGCTGGCCTGGAACCGCGCCCTGATCGATGCGACGGCCGATCTGGTCTGCGCCTACAAGCCCAACGTCGCCTTCTACGAGGCGCTGGGCGCGCCCGGCATGGAGCTGCTGCGGGCGACGCTGGCGCTGATTCCCGCCGACGTGCCCGTGATTCTGGACGTCAAGCGCGGCGACATCGGCAATACCGCCGCCGCCTATGCACGCGCCTGCTTCGAGGATTTGGAGGTCGACGCGGTGACGTTGAGCCCCTATCTGGGTCGCGACAGCGTGGAACCCTTTGCGAAGTATGCGGGGCGCGGGCTCTTCGTGCTTTGCCACACCTCGAACCCCAGCGCCGGCGAGTTCCAGCATCTGGAGATCAGCGACTGGCGCACGCTGGACCGCGAGCCGAACCAGCCGCTCTATCTGCACGTGGCGCGCCAGGCCAGCAGCTGGAGCCCGGAGGTGGGGCTGGTGGTGGGCGCCACCTATCCCGAGGCAGTGGCGGCCGTGCGCGCCGCGGCGCCGCAGGCCTGGTTCCTGGTGCCGGGCGTGGGCGCGCAAGGGGGCGACCTTGAAGCGACGCTCGCCGCCGGCCTGCGCGCCGACGGCCAGGGGCTGATCATCCATGTGGGCCGCGCCGTGGCCGGCGCCGACGACCCGCGCGCCGCCGCCCTGGCTCTGCGCAGCTCGATTCAGGGCGCACGTGCGCAGCGGCAGAGCAAGCCGCCCGCGCCGGACGCCGCGCACGATGCGCTGGCGCCGCTCTACACCGCACTGCACGAGATCGGCGCCATCAAGTTTGGCGCCTTTACGCTGGCCAGCGGCATGCAGTCGCCCATCTATGTCGACCTGCGCCTGCTCGTCAGCCGGCCTTCGCTGCTGGCGCACGCCGCGCGCGCCTACGCCGCGCTGCTCGAGGGCATCGCCTGCGACCGGCTCTGCGGCGTGCCCTACGCCGCGCTGCCGATTGCCACGGCGGTGGCGCTCGAGAGCGACCTGCCGCTGATCTACCCGCGCAAGGAGGTGAAGCAGCACGGGCTGGGCAAGGAGATCGAAGGCGCCTGGCAGCCCGGCGAACGGGTGGTGATCATCGAGGACCTGATCACCTCCGGCGGCAGTACAGTACAGACGGCGCAGCGGCTGCGCGACGCCGGGCTGGTGGTGGAGCATGCGCTTGTGCTCATCGACCGCGAGCAGGGTGGCGTCGAGGCGCTGGCGGCGGCAGGCATCCAGGCGCACAGCGTCTTTACGCTCAGCGCGCTGCTCGAGGCCCTGGCCGGTGCGCAGCGCATCAGCCGGGCGCAGCAGGCCGAGGTGCTCACCTTCCTGGGCAAGGCGGGCTAACGCGCAACTCCGCACCCCGCCACCGCGTGGGTTACAATACATGCAAAACTTCTGACGCAAGGGCACGAGCGCGCCAGGAAACGCAAGGAAAAGCCAGGAAAAGTAAGGTAGACAGGATCGAACTGCAGCAGCAGCCCTGCGCGCAGCGTCCAATCTGATCGCACTTGCCGTTCCTTGCGTTTCCTGGCGTCGTCGTGCCCTTGCGTCAAGTGCTTTGAGTCTTTGGCTATGGATACAGTGCTTACAACCAACTTGATTGGGCTGTCGCTGCCGTCGCCGCTGGTGCTGGCCAGCGGCATCTGGGGCACCACGGCTAGCCTGCTGCTGCGCGCCGGTGCGGCCGGCTGTGGCGCGGTGACGGCCAAATCGTGCGGGCCGACGCCGCGTGCGGGCCACGTCAACCCCACCTGCCTCGACTGGGGGCACGGGCTGATCAACGCCATCGGCCTGGCCAACCCCGGCGTCGACGCCGAGATTGAGCTGCTGGCGGCGGCGCGGGCGCAGCTCGAGCCGCTGGGTGTGGCGCTCTTCGCCAGCATCTTCGCCGGCCCGCCCGAGGAGTTCGGCAGCGTGGCGGCGCGCGTGGCCGAAGCCCGCCCGCACGCGATCGAGGTCAACATCTCCTGCCCGAACGTGCACAGCGAATTCGGTGACCCCTACGCCAGCGACGCTGCCGCCGCCGCCGAGGTGACGGGCCACGTCGTGCGCGCCGTCGAGGCGGCGGGGATCCCGGTCATCGTCAAGCTGGCGCCGAATGTGGCGAATGTCGCACGCGTGGCGCGCGCTGTGGTCGATGCCGGGGCGGCGGCGCTCTGTGCGGTCAACACGATGCCGGGCATGGTGATCGACGCCGAGAGCGGGCAGCCCGTGCTGGCCAACCGCAGCGGCGGGCTGAGCGGTCCGGCGCTCAAACCGATTGCGCTCAAGGTCGTCTACGACGTGGCCAAGGCCTGCCCCGGCGTGCCCATCATCGGCACCGGCGGCGTGACAAGCGGCCTTGACGCCGTTGAGATGGTGATGGCGGGGGCGACGGCGGTGGGCGTGGGCAGCGCCGTCTACTACCGGGGCGCCGGCGCGATCACAGCGATTCGCGACGAGCTGGTGGCCTGGCTCAGCGACCACCACTGCACGCTCGAAGATGTGCGCGGCCTGGCGCACCGCGAGCCGAGCTATGCCACCCGGCCCAGCGGCGCGCCCGTGCCCGCTGCGCACTGAGCCGGCCAGCCCATGGACGCGCGGGTGCGAACTCTGCTGATGGCAGCTGCGCTGGCCGCAGGCGTGCTGGCCGCCGGCCTGCTGCTGGGCCGCGCGCCTGCGCGCGCGCAGAGCAGCGCCGAGATGCCGACGCCCGCCTTCGTGGTCACCACGCCCACCGCCACGGCGACGCCCACGCCCTTTGTGCTGCCCACACCGACGCCCAAGCCGGGCAGCGCCAGCCCGCTTGCCACGCCGCAGGCAACCAGCGTTTCGGCCTGGGCGCTGCCGATTACGGCGCAGCAGCCCGCTGCCGAGACGAGCGCGACGCAGCCGCTGCTGGTGGGTGACGGTTATATTGTGCAGGCGGGCGATACGCTGCTCGACGCCGCGCTGGAGCTGGGGCTGAATGTGGACGAGGTGGGCTGTGTGCTGCGCCCCAGCTTCGACCCCACGCTGCCGCTCGTGATCGGCGACAGGCTGGCGCCGCTGCCCGCCGGTCTGCGCTGCGTGACGACGCTGGCGGGCGAGAGCGTGCGCAGTCTGGCCGAACGCTTTGGCATCGCGCCCGAGTCGATTCTGGCCGAGCCCTGGAACGAGCTGGCGGCGCTGCCCAGCGACGGCGCCACCGCACAGATCGACCAGCCGCTGGCAGCAGGGCGCTTTGTGCGCGTGCCGGCGCCGGATGAGGAGTCCGGCTTGTTGCCGCTGGCGAGCGGCGCCGATGATTCGTTCGTCAGCTTCATGCTCGCGCAGCCGGCGGGGATGGCGCCGACGCAGGCGCTTGGCGCGGGCGGCGTGCGGCGGCCCGCAGCGCTGGCGCCGGTTCCGGCCGACTGGCCCTACGGCTCGGGCCACTTTGCCTGGCCCACCTACGGCTTCCTCACGCAGAGCTACAGCTTCGACCACCGCGCGCTCGACATTGCCGCGCCGGCCGGTTCGCCCGTCACCGCCGCCGACCGGGGCGTGGTGCTGCGCGCCGGCTGGAACAACCAGGGCTACGGCACCTTTGTGATCGTGGACCACAACATCGACTATCTGACGCTCTACGCCCACCTGGACGAGATCTTCGTGAACGAGGGCGAGATTGTGGTGCAGGGGCAGCTGCTGGGCACTGTGGGTTCCACGGGCAATTCGACGGGGCCGCACCTGCACTTTGAGCTGCGCGACTTTGGCCGCCTGGCCAACCCGCTCGAGTACCTGGGGCGGTAGCGGGGCGCAGGCTTGTGGCACCTTCGGCTGCAGCATCTCCATTCCGGCGCCGGTGGCCGTTGTTGCCGGCGCAAACCGGGGCAACGACGCCTGAAGGCGACGCTATGATATGTAGGGAAAATGTTATGAAGCTTAGCGCGTAGTGACGCGTTGTTCTGCTTCTTCCGTTGTTTCCGTGTACAACATTCTTTGCCTTTGGCTCCTTATAGCGACGCCTTGCTGCGCAGGCTGCAGGAAACAGGACTTCATGAACAAAAGCAACCGCTACCGCATGGTCATCCTCTTCATGACGCTCTTCATCGTCATGGTCGGCTTCGGCGTGATCATGCCGATTCTCCCCTTTTACGCCGCCAGCATGGGCGCGACGGCGCTGCACCTGGGGCTGCTCTTTGCCTCCTACTCGATTGTGCAGTTCTTTTTTGCGCCGATCTGGGGTGACGTCTCGGACCGCATCGGGCGCAAGCCGGTGATCCTGATTGGGCTGTTGGGCTTTGGCTTCTCGTTCATCTTCTTCGGCTTCGCCACCTCGCTCTGGATGCTCTTTGCGGCGCGCCTGCTGGGCGGCATGCTCTCGGCGGCGACGCTGCCCACGGTGATGGCCTATGTGGCCGACACGACCGACAGCGAGAGCCGCGGCAGTGGGCTGGCGATGATGGGCGCGGCGATGGGGATGGGCATGGTCTTTGGCCCGGTGATTGGTGGCTTTCTGGGCGAGCGCAGCCCGTCGCTGCCCTTCTTCTTCTCGGGGACGCTCTCGTTGGTGGTGCTCGTCTTTGCGCTGGTGCTGCTGCCCGAATCGCGCACGGCCGAGGCGCGCTCGCACGCGCAGAGCCAGCGCCGTTCGAACTCGCTGCGCGACATTGTGGGCGAGTTGAGCGGGCCGATCGGCTTCCTGCTTGTGATTGCGTTTGTGGCCATGTTTGCCACCGCCAACCTCGAAGCGACCTTCGCCCTCTTCTCGCAGCAGCACCTGGGCTTCAGCGAGGGCGAGATGGGGATGATCTTCGGCGCCATGGGGCTTTCGATGGCGCTGACACAGGCGCTCTTTGTGGGGCGCTTTATCAGCCGCTGGGGCGAGCAGCGGGTGATGCAGCTGGGGCTGCTGAGCAGCGCGCTCGGCTTCCTGCTCATCCTCTTCACGTGGAACCTGGCCAGCGTGCTGGTGGTGATGGTGCTCTTCGGTTTTGGCGGCGCGGCGCTCAACCCGTCGGTCAATTCGTTGGCCAGCAAGCTGACGCCGGCCGGGCGGCAGGGGCGTACGATGGGCGTGATCGGCTCGTACAACAGCCTGGGCCGCATCTTTGGCCCGGTTGTCGGCGGCCTGCTCTTCGATGTGATGGGCTACCGCTGGCCCTACATCTTCGGCACGCTGCTCTTTGGCGGCATCTATCTGCTCTCGTTCGGCCTCTTCAAGCGTAACCGTCAGGCGATCACGTCGGCGCAGGCCGCCTCGCGCGTGCTGGCCGAAAGCGCTGCCGGCGAAATGTAGCCTGCTCCGGGCGAACAGCGGCTGGTACGCGGAAACAACGGAAACGGCGGAACAACAAAAGATGCACTGGCTTCTCCTGTTTCTTCCGTCGTTTCCGTGGACAAACAGGCAGTGCGGCACCACGCGTTCTTGAACAGAAACACGGGCAGAACATCAGCGTATTGTGATAGAGAAGCCGTGGAGAGGCGAGCCCGCCCAGCGGGGACGGGGAGCGCAGCGCCCATACGGGCCAAGGAGCGACTGATGATGCAACAAGAGAGCGACGACATCCTGGTTGTCTATACATCGTGGACGGGGGCGACGCGGGAGGTTGCCGAAGCGGTGGCCGAGACGCTCACCGACATGGGCTGCGAGGTTGACGTGCGCACGGCGGCCGAGGTGAAGGACGTGGCGCACTACCACGCCGTTGTGATCGGCAACGCCGTGCATGGCGGCAAGCTCGACGCCAAGACGCTGGCCTTTGCCAAACGCTATGCCAGGCAGCTGGCGCAGAAGCCGGTGGCGCTCTTCCTGTTGAGCCTGACCATGGCGAGCGACACGCCCGAGAACCGCGCCACCGCCAGTTCGTATCTCGACCCACTGCGCGAGGCCATGCCCGACGTGCAGCCAGTGGATGTGGGGCTCTTTGCGGGCGCGGTGCTGCAGGAGACCGAGGAATCGAAGCAGCTGGGCTTCTTCACCCGGTTCATTGCCCGGCAGATGGCAAAGAGCAACCCTGACCACCGCGACTGGGACGCGATCGAGTGCTGGACGCGCGACGTTTGCCCCAAAATTGTCGCCCAGCACGACGCAGCCTAGATTCGATTAGAGGAGTCTGCGGCGAGGTCTCACTTCAGGCCAGGCGCGTGAGGTCGAAGACGGGGCCATGGATGCAGGCGCGGGTATGGCCGCCGCCTGCGAGGTCGACCACGCAGGCCAGGCAGGCGCCGACGCCGCAGGGCAGCGGGGCCTGGGCAAGGGCCTGCAGGTCGCCGGGAGAGATGCGCAGGCGGGCGCGCCGCAGCTTCTCGGCGATTTGCGCGTAGTCAACTGAGGGCAGGGCGAGGCAGATCTGATCAGCCCATGCAGAGGTGGCGGCCACCGCGGCGGCCACGTCGGCGTGGGCTTCTGCGCGCAGCTCGACGGCGATGGGCAGCAGCGGCGCCAGCGCGGTGGCTGTTGCTGCGCGCTCGGCGGCGCTTTCGGCCGCGCCCGCGTCGAGCAGCAGCGTGACGCGCGCGCCGCGGTTCAGGCTCTCTTCCACCAGCGGCAGCAGCAGGGGGGCATGCGGCACGTCGGCCACCAGCAGCAGCGCGCGGGTGCGCGCCTCAACCTGGTAGCCGGTGCCGTAGGGGCCGAGCAGGTTCAGCGTGTCGCCGGGGCTCAGGTCGTGCAGAAAGGCCGCCGCGGCGGTTTCGGCGCGCAGCGGGTAGGGCAGCCGCAGTGCGCCTGCGGCAAGTGGCAGCAGCAGCGTCCAATGCACGGCCTCGCCCTGCGCTTCAATCGCGACGGGAAAGAGCGACTGGCGCAGGAAGGGCTCCCAGGCGCGCGTGGCGGCGTCGCCTGCAGCGCAACGGGCGAGGAAGAAGCGCCCGGCGGCATTGCGCGCGTCGATGCCGGCCGGCAGGGCAACGGTGAGCAGCTCGGCGCCGACGTGACTGCTGCGCGCCACCACCGGAGCGTCAAGCATGGCGCACTGGTGCGAAGGGTGGGCGACGCGCGTGTTGGTTCACGAGGGGGACGAGACTTCGGCTGTGGCGTCGGTGTGCTGCTGGGCGATCTCCGCCTCGAGCGCGCGGTCGCCCGCTGCCTTCTCGGCCGCCGCCTCTTCGGAACCGGCCAGCAGGTCGTTCCACAAGAAGAAGCTGACGATGCCGAAGCCCACACCCAGCCAGAGCGTGCAGAAGCGGATCAGCAGCGCGGCGGCGGTGGCGGCCGCGCTCGTCAGCCCCAGCAGGCGGCGCGACTGGAAGACCAGGCTGCCCTCTACGCCGCCCAGGCCGCCAGGCAGCGCCAGCAGCGCGCCGATCACGGTGCTGATGTTGAAGATGAAGATCGCCTTCAGCAGCGTGTCCCACGTGGCGGGAGCGCCAAAGCCCACCAGCACGATTGCGTAGGCGATACCTTCGAGCCCCCACGCCAGCACGCCAATCCCCAGCGCCAGCAGCAGCGGGCCAGGGCGGAAGAGCGTGTAGGAGCTTTCGTACATCAGGTAGAGCGAGTGTGCGAACTTCTTGACGCCCGGCGTGCGCTCGCCCAGCGCCAGCAGCCGTTCGGCCAGCGGGCGGTACTGGATGACGATAACGCCGGCGACAAAGACGCCGAGCACCAGTGCAGCTACGGCCTGCGCGCGCGGGTCGGGAAAGGCGAAGAGGCCAACGCCGGCAAGCAGCAGCATCGCCGCGCCGTCGATCAGCCGCTCGGCCACAATCGTCGGCGCGGTGGTGCTTACGGGCACACCGGTCACATTGCGCACCATCCACGCTTTGAGCAGCTCACCCGCCTTGCCCGGCGTCATCACCATCAGCATGCCCACGCCGAAGATGCGCGTCGTGTCCCACAGGCGGATTGGCACCTTGAGCAAGTGCAACCACCAGTGCCAGCGCAGCAGCCGCACGACAAAGTTGCCCAGTGTGAGCAGGATGACGGGCACGAGCCAGAGCCACGGAAAATCGACCAGCGCCGCGCGCAGCGAGCCGTAGTCGTTCCAGAGCACGAAAGCGACGTAGACGATAAAGGCGAAGCCGAGTGAGAAGTAGAGTTTGCGGCGCAGGTCGGGGCTCATGCGCAGCATCATACAACAAGAAGATTGAGGATCGAGGATCGGGGATCGAGGATTGGGGTGCGAGGGCGGAGGTTCGAGGTTCGAGGTTCGGAGACGGGAGTTTGGCCGCTGAGAGGGTCGGTACTATGGCATAATGGCGCAGGCGAGTCAGGCCGAGCGATTGTACTCGGCGCAAACCAATCACTTCATCCTGCCACCCCACACCCCTCAGATGCCATGACGACTCTTGAAGGCCTTTCGACTCAGCAAGTAGACGCGCTGCAGCGCGCCGGCAAGGGCAACGACGTCAAGCTTGAGACGAGCCGGCCCCTCTCCGCCATCATCAAGGAGAACGTGCTCAGCCCGGTCAACGTGCTGCTCTATGTGATCGGCGCTGGGCTGGGGATGGTGGGCGACTGGTCCAGCGCATGGGCCACCATTGGCTTGGTGATCTTCAACGCTGCGGTCGGCATCTTTCAGGAGGTGCGCGCCAAGCGCCAACTCGACGCCATCGCCCTGCTCGCCCGCACCAGAATTGTTGTGCGCCGCGGCGGCGCCGACGTGGAGATCGACCCCGCCGAACTGGTCGAGGGCGACTTGATGCGCATTCAGCCCGGCAACCAGATTAGCGCCGACGGCGAAGTGGTTGCCGGCGGCAAACTCGAGATCGACGAGTCGGCGCTGACGGGCGAATCGGACCTGGTGGCCAAAGTGGTAGGCGACAAGGTGCTCTCGGGCACCTTCTGCATCAGCGGCGAGGCGCTGGTGCAGGCCACCAGCGTGGGCGAGGCAAGCTTTGCCAACAAGCTGACGAAGAACGCCCGCAAGTTCGCGCTGGAATCCACACCGCTGCAGCAGAGTGTGAACCTGCTGCTGCGCCTACTGATTCTTGTGGTGGGCTTCTTCGCCGTGCTCTCGGTGCTGGTCTATTTTGTGCTCGACCTGCCCTTCGACATCTGGTTGGCGAGCATGGCGGTGATCACTGGCTCGGTCTCGGCGGGGCTGCTCACGCTGATCACGCTCAACTACTCGTGGGGCGCGGTGACGATTGGGCGCAAGGGCGGGCTGGTGCAGCAGATCAACGCTGTCGAGTCGCTCTCGAATGTCACCGTGCTCTGCACGGACAAGACGGGCACGCTGACGGCGAACAAGCTCAAGCTGCACGCGCTGCTGCCGGTTGGCGCCGGGCAGGCCGAGGCCGAGGCGGCGCTGGCCGAGATGGCGGCGAGCGCTTCGGCGTTGAACAAGACGAGCGAGGCGATCCTGACCGGTGTGCAGGGTGCAGCGCGACCGGTGGTGGATGAAGTGCCCTTTTCGTCGGCGCGCAAGTGGTCGGCTGTGGCCTTCGACGATGCTGGCGGCGATGGGCGCGCGTCGCGGCGGGGCGTCTATGTGCTGGGCGCGCTCGAGATGCTGGAACACGTGCTGCCTGTGGACGAGGCAACGCGTGCGCAGGCGGCCGCGCTGAGCGAGACCGGGCTGCGCGTGCTTGTCTTCGCCTACAACCCGCAGGTGACGACGCTGCACGACGCGGCCGGCGAGCCGGTTCTGCCGCCGCTTACGCTGCTTGGCCTGGTCTCGCTCACCGACGAGCTGCGGCCGCACCTCAAGGAGACGATCGAGGCCTTCCAGCAGCAGGGCATCGCGCTCAAGGTGATCTCGGGCGACAATCCGGCCACGGTTGCGGCGCTGGCCAAACAGGCGGGCTTTCCGGGCGACCTGCGCGCGGTTTCGGGGCCGGAGCTGGCCGAGATGTCGCCCGCCGACTTTGCGCAGACGGCCGTGGATGCCACCGTCTTTGGGCGTATCACGCCGCAGCAGAAGGAGGCGCTCGTCGATGCGCTGCGCAGTCGCGGCGAATATGTGGCGATGATGGGTGACGGCGTCAACGACGTGCTCTCGCTGAAGAAGGCGAACCTGGGCGTCGCCATGGAGAGCGGCAGCAGCGCCACGCGTTCGGTGGCGGCGATTGTGCTGCTAGGCGATTCGTTCGAGGTGATGCCGCAGGCCTTCAAAGAGGGCATTCGCATCGTGAACAGCATTCAGGAGATTCTGAAGATCTTCATGGTGACGGTCTTTGCGCTGCTACTGCTGATCGTCGGCGTCAACGCCATGGACGCCGGCTTCCCCTTTACCGTGCTGCAGAGCACGCTGCTCTCGCTCTTCACGCGCGGCATCCCGCCGCTGGTGCTGGGGCTGGCGGCCACGGCCACCCGCCAAAGCCGCACGCTGCTGGGCAACATCCTGCACTTTACAGTGCCCGCCAGCTTCCTGCTCTTCCTCTTCGGGTTGATCATCTACACGGGCATCTTCTATGCCGTCGACCGGCAGATGATGGAGACGCCGATGACCCAGGAGCAGGTGGTCGCGATCGGCGAGCGCAACAACCGCGACCTGCGCGATATGTCGTCAGAGCAGTTCCGCGTTGAGCTGCGGCTGCTGGGCGCGCAGACCGGGCTGACGATCTTCTTTGTGCTGTCGGGCATCCTGATGATGGTCTTTGCGCAGCCGCCGGTGCGCTGGCTGGCGGGGGGCAACCCCTGGAATGGCGGGCGCTGGATGCCAACCATCGCCGCCGGCCTGTTGCTGGTGGCCTTTGGAGTGGTGCTTGCCTGGCCGGCGGGGCGCGCCTTCTTTGATCTGGTGCATCTGCCGCCGCCCGCGTATCTGATCATTGTCTTCATCACGCTGGTCTGGGCGGCGCTGCAGCTGTGGGTTTGGCGGGCGAACCTGGTGCCCCGCTTCCTGGGCCTCGATACGGCAACGACGCTGACACAAGGGCGCGATTGACACACGGTTTCGCCAGGCGCGGCGCATGCAACAGCCGCAGCCCGCGAGGGCTTCCATCCCGTCACACACAAAAAACGCCCGGCCAGTCGCGCGACTGGCCGGGCGTTTTTTGTCTCTCGTGTTGAGGGCGCTGCGTGCGATCAGGGGTAGAGGCCGCGCAACTCCGCTGCGTCGAGCACGCGCTGCACGGCGATGGTGTAGGCGGCCGTGCGCAGGCTGCACTTGCGCCGCGAGGTAACGCCCATCACCACCTCCAGGTTGTCGAGCAGCGTCTTCTCCATGTTGCGGCGCACGGCGCTCTCGTCCCAGAAGAAGCTCTGCAGGCCCTGCACCCACTCAAAGTAGCTCACCACCACGCCGCCGGCATTGCAGAGAATGTCGGGGATGACGGTGACGCCCTTCTCGCGCAGAATGTCGTCGGCGGCGGGCGTGGTGGGGCCGTTGGCGCCCTCGGCGATGACGCGCGCCTTGATCTGGTCGGCGTTGGCCTTGGTAATCTGCCCTTCGAGCGCAGCGGGCACCAGCACATCGACGTCAAGGGTCAGCAGCTCCTCGTTGCTCAGCTTGTCGCAGCCGGGGAAATCGATGACGGTGCCGGTCTCGGCCATGTGGCGCTGCAGCAGGCGCAGGTCCAGCCCATGCTTGTTGTAGACAGCGCCGAACTTGTCCGAGATGGCGACGATGCGCGCGCCCCGCTCCGACATGGTGCGCGCCGTCCAGGAACCGACGTTGCCGAAGCCCTGCACGGCGACGCTGATGTCGTCGAGCGTCTGGCCGGTGCTCTGCTTGAGGATGGCACGTGTGATGTAGGTGACGCCGAGGCCGGTGGCGTACTCGCGCCCCACGGTGCCGCCTACGGTGACGGGCTTGCCGGTGACCACAGCCGGGATCGAATAGCCGCGGTGCATCGAGATCGTGTCCATGATCCAGGCCATCACCTGGGCGTTTGTGCCCACGTCCGGCGCGGGGATATCGCGCTCGGGGCCCATCATGATGCTGGTCTCGGTGGTGTAGCGGCGGGTCATCTTCTCGAGCTCGCGCTTGCTCAGCGTGCTGGGGTCGACGATGACGCCGCCCTTGGCGCCGCCGTAGGGCAGGTTCATGAGCGAGCACTTCCAGCTCATCCACATTGCGAGCGCGCGGCACTCGTCCAGGGTGACGTCGGGATGGTAGCGCAGGCCGCCCTTGGTGGGGCCCTTTGTCATGTTGTGCTGGACGCGGAAGCCGGTGAACATGCGCTGGTGGCCGTCATCCATCTTCACCGGGAAGTGGACGATGAGCTCGCGCATGGGGGTGCGCAGATAGAGGCGCTGGTCGTCGCTGAGGCCCATGAATGCGGCGACGGAATCGAGCTGGGTCTGGGCAACGGTCCAGGCCGAAGCCTTGCGTGCGGGTTCGCCGGTGGTGTCGCCCTGGGGGTGGTGCTCGTCGATCCTGGGGTTCGCGTCTTGCTGCTCGATCGTGCGCTCGTCGATTTGGGGCGAGGCCGGCTCGATAGGCTGGACGGGAGCGCCGTTGCCGTTGTGCTGGGCAGCGGGCGGGGCGCTAGACTGGGCAGCGGGCGGGGGGAGCTGGTCGGCAGCGGTGAGGTTTGGGTTTGCGGCCGGGCCGATGGGAACGATCTTCTTCGTCATTGAAGGAGTCTCCTGCGGAATTGTGTTCAAGTCCCCGACGACGGTGGCGGGGACGCGTTGTACTCTCGTGCTGCAGACTACAACATCCATTATCGCGCAAAGGTGCGAAAAGAGGTGAAGTGTGTGGCACCCATTTTCAGACGAATCCACGACGCAGCCGCGCGGGAGCTGACCCCCGCGCGGCTGCGATTTGCTCAAATGGGCGTCTCCATCGCTACCCCATCATCCAGCCGGCGATCCAGTAGGTGAGCACGGCGCCAATCCAGGCCACGATCGAGGTGTAGGCGAACTGCTGCCACATGAAGCGGCGGCCGAAGGTCATGCGGTGCGCCGCCAGGGCGCTGACGCAGGGTGTGTAGAGCAGCACAAAGACGAGGAAGGCCAGCGCCGCGGCGGGCGTAAAGGCGGCCTGCAGCGCAATGGAGAGCGTTTCGTCGGCGGCGCCGTAGATCATGGCAATGGTGCCCAGCAGCACCTCCTTTGCCACCAGGCCGGTAACGAGCGAACCCGCTGCCTGCCAGGTGCCAAAGCCCGCCGGCGCAAAGATCGGCGCAATCACGCCGCTCACGGCGCCAAAGAGGCTCTGCGCAGGGTCGACGGCGGCAAAGCTCGCCGGGGCTGCGCTTACCGCTTCTCCTGCCGCCGCCGAGGCGCCCGGCATCGGGATCGAGAGCAGCAGCCAAACCACGACGGCGCAGGTGAAGATGGTGGTGCCTGCGCGGCGCACAAAGCCCATGGTGCGCTGCCAGACGGCGCGCAGCACATGCGGCGCATGGGGCAGGTGGTAGGGCGGCAGCTCGAGCACGAAGGGCAGCGGCGGCTCGCGTCGGTGGAGGAGCAGCTTGAAGGCGAGCCCCGTCGCCAGCGCCACCAGAATCCCCAGCAGGTAGAGGCCGAAGATCACCGTGCCGGCGCGCGCGCCAAAGAAGGCGGCGGCGAACGCCGTATAGACGGGCAGCCGCGCCCCGCACGACATGAAGGTGGCGAGGAAGGCGGTGAGCTTGCGGTCGCGCTCGTGCTCGAGCGTGCGCGTGGCGGCGATTGCCGGCACCGTGCAGCCAAAGCCCAGCAGCAGCGGCAAAAAGCTTTTGCCGTGCAGGCCCACGCTGCGCATCAGGCGGTCCATCACAAAGGCGGCGCGCGCCATGTAGCCCGAATCTTCGAGCAGCGTAATCGCCAGGTAGAGCAGGGCGAGCACGGGCACAAAGGCCAGCACACCGCCCACACCGGCCAGCACACCGTCGATCAGCAGCGACTCGACCCAGGTGCCCGCCAGCCCCACGGCGTCGAGCACGGCGACGATGGCGTTGGTGAGTGGGCCGCTGAAGAACCAGTCCAGCCCGTCGACGAGGGGCGCGCTGAGCGCGGCCGTGCCGGCGAAGACCGCCCACATGAAGGCGAGGAAGATCGGGATGCCCAGCCAGCGGTGGGTAAGGATGCGGTCGGCGGCGTCGGTGGTGAAGATGCGGCGGCCAGTCGGCACGGGGCGGATGGCGGCCTTGACGGTGCTCTCGATGGCGGCGTAGCGTGCGCCGGCGAGCAGTTGGTCGGCGTCGTCGGCGTGGGCGGCGGCAAGGCGGGCGCGGGCGGCGCCGGCGGCCTGCAGCAGCTCCGAGCAGCGGGCGGCGGTGAGCTGGAGCGTCAGCGCCGGGTCGTTTTCGAGCAGGCGGATGGCGATCCAGCGCGGCGGCAGCGTGCCCAGCAGCGAGCGGGGGCGTGAGCTTGCCGCAGCCATCACGCCGGCAGATGCGCTGGCAGCGCCGTTTGTATGGGCGCCGTTTGTGTGGGTACCGTTGCCGTTCGTGCGCACGGCCGGGGCGGCTGCGGCGCCGGCGGCCAGCGGCTCGGCATGCACGTGCAGCGCGCTGTCCACCATGCCGGCGTCGAGCATCGGGACGGAGGGCTTGGGCGCCAGGCGCGGCTCGCTCGCCACGCGCAGCGCCAGCGCCTCGATCTCGCTTTCGAGCGCGGGCGGGAAGCGCAGCGGCGGCGCGACGGGCTGCGGGTCGGCTGCCTGCTCTGCCAGCGCCGCACGCAGCGCATCAAGGCCGGATGCCGAACGTGCGCTGGCGGCAACAACCGGAATGCCCAGCTCGGCGGAGAGAATTTCGGGGTCCACCTGGTGGCCGCGCGTGGCTGCGGTGTCGCCCATTGTCAGCGCCACCAGCAGCGGGCGTTCAAGCTCCATCAGTTGCAGCACCAGGAAGAGGTTGCGCTCGAGGTTGGCCGAGTCGACCACAGCCACCAGCAGCGAGGGTTCGTCGGCGATCAGGAAGTCGCGCGCCACCACCTCCTCCAGCGACGCCGCCGAGAGGCTGTAGGTGCCAGGCAGGTCGACGACCGTCATGGCGCGGCCGGCGGTCTCGAAGCTGCCGAACTTCTGCTCGAGCGTTTTGCCCGGCCAGTTGCCTGTGTGCTGGTTGGCGCCGGTGAGGGCGTTGAAGAGAGTGCTCTTGCCGACGTTGGGGTTGCCGGCCAAGGCAACCACGGGGCAATCGCTGCAGCCGCAGGGCAGGCCCGAAACGGTGGGCTTGCGGCGGTTTGCGGGTTCAACAGGGGCAATGGGTGTGTGGCAGCTTGCGGCGCTCATGCGGGATCCTCAACAGGGGCGGCGGTCTCGGCAGGCAACGCCGGCACAATTAACGAGACCAGGCGGGCTTCGGCGCGGCGCAGGGCCAGGTCGTAGCCGCGCACGCGAATCTGCAGCGGGTCGCCCAGCGGCGCGATGCGCACCAGGGTGACCTGGGCGCCGGCCACCAGCCCCATCTCCATCAGGCGGCGGCGCAGCGTGCCCGAACCGCCCACGCGCTGTACGCGCGCGCTCTGGCCCACCTCGAGCGCAGCAAGGGTGCCGGGCGCTGCGGGTGCGCTCTCAATCTTGATTGGCAATGAATTGGTCGTCATCAAAGGATTCTTCGCTCTCCAGGCAGGGCGGCAACCGTCGCGGTGGGCCGCGCCTTACGCCGGCAGTGTATGCGCCGCAAGGGAGCGGGACACGTGACAAATGTCCCATGAAATGCGCCCTTTCTCGTCCCGCCGCGTTAATGGCGTTTAAGGTGCGGCGTTAGGCCGGTTGCCTCGAGCAGAAACCGGTATTGTGTGTGAGCGAGGAGAGGGATAAACTCAACGGAAAATGATCGAGAAGCGAGAAGCGAGAGAACTGCGGGCGAGCAGAGAAGAGTCAGGAGCGAGCGGCTAGAGTGAAGGGGGGTGGTGATGGAGGGGCGAACGCTGAAGCTGGTCGCGGAGGCGAAGCTGCACGCGCTGCTGGGCGTGGGCGAGGAGGAGGCGCTCGAGGCCAGCGGCGTGCGGGTGCGTGCAGGCGTGGCCTACGTTGTGTTTGACAACCGCGCCGAGGTCGCAGTGCTTGACGCCGCGCTGGCGCCGGGCGCCGCTCACCGGCTGGTTGCCCTGCGCGAGGGCGCGCCCGGCTTCGAGGACATCTGGTACGACGAGGTGAGCCGCTGCTTCTATGGGTTGATCGAGGCGGCGCGCGACAAGCAGGGGCGGCTGCGGCCGCGCATCGAAAGCTACAGCGAGCAGGGCGCCTTCCTCGAGGCGACCTGGTGCGACTTTGCCTTGCAGGCGGAGAACAAGGGCTTCGAGGGGCTGGCGATGGTGCAGCGCCAGGGGGAGAGCCTGCTGTTGGGGCTCTGCGAGGGCAACAAGTGCGCGGCGGGCAGCGCAGGGCGCAAGGGCGGCGGCGGGCGCATCCAGCTCTTTCGCCGCACACCCGAGCTGTGGGCGCACGCCGGCACCGTCAAGCTGCCCAAGGCGCTCGACTTTGCCGACTACGCCTCGCTCGACGTGCAAGGGGATTACATCGCCGTGCTCTCGCAGGAGGCGTCGGCGATCTGGATCGGTCGCTTCAAACCAGAGAGTTGGGCGCTGGAAGACGACGGGCTGCGCTTCGAGTTCCCGCGCAACGAGGCCGGCAAGCGCGTCTACTGCAACGTCGAGGGGTTGAGCTGGCTGGGCGAGCGGCGGCTGATGGTCGTCTCGGACCGTCACAAGGCCGAGACGCAGAAACCCCGCTGCGGCGCCAAGGACCAATCCGTCCACATCTTCGAACTCCCCACCTGACGCCCCCTCTTCACAGCAGAGAACGGTGCACGGAAACAACGGAATAAATGGTGCTACCACTCGCGCTATTTCGCTTTTCAGTAGTTTCCGTCGTTTCCGTGTACTGTCTCTGTTCGCTGCTTCCCTGTGTACGTTACTCCCAGCGTGCGCGGATCGACTCCCAGTCGGCGCGCAGGGTCTCGAGCTCGACAGGGTCGGTGGGAATGTCGCCGTAATGGACGCGCATGTAGGCGATGGTGAGGCGCCCCAGCGCCTCATCGGCGCCGGGAAAGAGGCCGCGCAACGTGTGCAGGTAGGAATCGGGCGCGACGTCCAGCGGGCGGGGCGCGCCACGCCGTGCGGCCAGCCGGCAGACGTTGGCGTAGAGGTTGCGCACGTTGGTTGCGGCCAGCAGCTCGGTGGGCGTCAACTCGCTGGCGCGGGTCGGCAGGTCGGGCGGCGGCGCCGGCGGTTCGGGCGGCCCCCATTCCACGGCGGGCATGGGCAGCTCTTCCGGGCGGTCGCGCAGCGCGGCGATCGTGCGCCGCAGCACAAAGTAGAAGAGCAGCAGCAGCAGGATTGCCAGCCCAATGTAGAGCCACGGCCGGTCGCCGCCGGCCAGCGCCAGGTCGGCGGCGTCGACAGTGCTGCCCGGAATCGGCGTGGGATCGATCTCGTAGATCGGCGGCAGCTCGGTCTTCATCGAGCTGCTGAGACCGTCGAGCCAGACCACCAGCGGCGAGAGCGCCCAGAAGAGGGCGGCGATCGCGGCGCTTACCAGCCAGCCCAGCGCGCGCGTAACCGGGCTGAGCAGGCCGAAGAACCAGGCAAAGCTGCGCTGCGACCAGAGCAGCGCAGCCAGGGCCGCTAGCACCAGCACCCCGGCGACCGGGGCCAGCAGGCTTGCAGCACGCGCCCAGGGCAGCGCGGCTGCAAAGACCGGTGCATCGGACGCCAACCTTTGCATGTTCGGAGCGGCGCCGGGCGCCGGCGCAACACGAGCGCCGAGCAGCGTCGTGTCGTGCAGGCGCGAGAGCAGCAGGGCGCTGAGCGCGGCGGCGAAGAAGAGCCAGAGCAGCAGGGTCGCCATGGCTTGCCGCGGCCCATGCGCGGCGGCGGCGGCGCCGGGCGCCAGCGCATAGGCCGCGACAACGCCCAGCAGCACGGCGGCAAACGCGCCCAGGCGGAAGGCGGTGGCAGTGCCCTGGCGGCTCAGGTCGCGTTCGAGGGCGGCGCGCCACCAAAGCAGCAGCGCAAAGAGGGCGGCAAAGAACCAGAAGCCGAAGCTCGCCCCCCCGGCCGGCGCCAAACCAGGCAGCAGCGGCGTCAGCCAGACCAGCAGTGCAGCGCCGCCGCCAATCGCCAGCGCGCCGGCGAACATGCGCGCGCCGCCGGTCCCGCTCCCCGCACGCAGCAGCGCGTGTGCGCCCGCCATCAGCGCGGTAAAGAGCAGCGCCAGAGCGCCGCCGCTCCACAGCGCTTCGGCAGTGGCGACGGGTGGACGCGTGCTGAAGAGGATGCCCACCGTCGGCACGTAGAGCATGGCGAGCAGCACCGCTTCGGCGCTGAGGACGGCGAGCGCGAGCAGGGCGCGGCGGCGGCTGCGCGTGATCACGGCGGCCATCAGCCGGGCTCCATGGCCGCGGGGCTTGTCACGCGCGGCCGCGCCCAGGGCGAAGGTCCTTCGTCCGCCGGCTTCGGCTCATTGCGCTTGGACTTCGAGCCGTTGTTCGCCGCGGGCGTCGTTGCGACGGGCGGCTGCAGGGCGATCAGATCGTCCACCAGGTGGGGCAGGTGGTAGACAACTACGCGGCCCAGCCAGGGACGCGGCGGCTCGGGCGCAAGGCTCACTAGCACCACCGGGCGGCCGGCGTGGGCGATCTCGATCAGCTCCACCAGCAGCGGCTCGTGGGTTGTCGCCGTCACCATCACAAGGGTGGCCCCGCGCGGCAGGCGGGGCGCCTCGCGCGCCAGCAGCTCCTCGATCGGCGCGGTGGCGAAGGCGGTGACGCCGGCCAGCAGCTCAAGCAGGTGCATCAACTGGTAGGGGCTGCGGCCGGGCAGCAGGCGGATCTCCTGGTCGCTCTCGGGCAGAGCGCCGTTGGCCAGCAGCCCCACCGGCAACCGTTCGGCAAAGGCGGCGGCGGCCAGGCTGCCCGCCACCGAGACGGCGCGCTCGAGCAGCTCGGTGATCGTGCCCTGCCAGTGGCGCTCGAGCGTGGCGACGTTGAGCACCACCAGCACCTGCAGCTCCTCGCTGGGCTCGTAGAGGCGGCTCTGGAGCGCGCCCGTGCGCAGCGACGCGCCCCAGTGGATGCGGCGCAGGCTGTCGCTCTCCTGCCACTCGCGCACGCCGGCGTTGCGCAGCGGGTCTTCGGCCAGCAGCAGGCGCGAGGCGCGCTCGCCAAAGAGAGTGGCCGCCGGCAGCCGCAGCTCGGCCACGCTGTAGAGCACGGGATAGACCACCAGCCGCTCCACCGATGCGCTGTGATCGAGCTGCACGGTGCGCTCGAAGAGGCCGAAGGGGTCGCCCGAGTGGATCGAGGCCGGGCCGAAGCGGTAGAGGCCGCGTGCGGAGCAGGTCAGCTGGAATTTGCGGCTCAGCCGCTGGCGCGCGCCGGGTGCCCAGTGCGTGGTGAACTCGACGAGGCGGCTGGCGGGGTTGGCGGGCAGCAGCGCGCCATCCACAGGAATGCCTTCGGGGAAGAGGTCGTGTACGTCGATCTGGGAGGGCAGGCGGCGGCGGGAGGTGTGCAGGTCCAGTGTCAGCTCCACCACCTCGCCGGGGAAGGCGCGCGTCTCGCTGAAGCGGCGCGCGTAGTGGACGCCGGCCAGCGCCTGCCGGCTGAGCAGCCACGCGCCGGCGGCGACGGTCAGCATCAGGGCCGCGGCGGCAAGCAGGAACGGGCTTCGTACCAGCAGCCCCACCAGCGTCAGGCCGGCGGCGAGCAGCAGCCACAGCTCGATAAAGGTGGAATGGCGCGACTGATCCACGTGCAACTCACGATCCAACAGCACTAACGGCAACGGCTTGACGCAAGGGCGCAAGGGAAAAGAAAGAGGAAGGGCGCAAGGAACGGCAACCGCGATTGCGGCGGGTCTCGACTGGGGCTAGCGGGTGACGGGCACGGGGATGCCGGCGACGACGTCGGCCACCACCTGTTCGGCGGTGCGGCCGCGCAGGCGCATCTGCGGACTCAGGTGGATGCGGTGGACGAGCACTGGCGCCGTCAGATGCTGCACGTCGCTGGGGATGACGAAGTCGCGCCCGCGCAGGGCAGCCAGCGCCTGCGCCGCCCGGTAGAGCGCCAGCGAGCCGCGCGGCGACGCGCCCAGCGAGACGGCAGGCGCCGTGCGCGTGGCGCGCACCAGTTCGAGGATGTAGCGGCGCACGTCGTCGCTGACGTGAATCGTGCGCACCTGCTGCTGCAGCGCGGCGACGTCGGACGTGGAGGCAACGCCGGCGAGGCCGTGCAACGGGTCGGCGCGCTCGAAGCGAGTGAGCATCTCGTCCTCCTCCTCCAGCGCCGGGTAGCCAAGCTTCAGGCGCAGCAGGAAGCGGTCCATCTGCGCTTCGGGCAGCGGAAAGGTGCCCTCGAGCTCGATGGGGTTCTGGGTGGCCAGCACCAAGAAGGGCAGCGGCAGCGAGTGGGTCTCGGTCTCCAGCGTCACCTGGCGCTCCTGCATCGCCTGCAGCAGGGCAGACTGCGTGCGCGGCGTGGCGCGATTGATCTCGTCGGCCAGCAGGAAGTTCGTGAAGACCGGCCCGCTGCGGAAGCGGAACTCTTGATCCTTCTGGTTGAAGTAGTTAAGGCCGGTGACGTCGGAGGGGAGCAGGTCCGGCGTGCACTGGATGCGCGAGAAGCGCCCCTCGATCGAGGCGGCGACGGCGCGCGCCAGCGTCGTCTTGCCCACGCCGGGCACATCTTCGAGCAGCACGTGGCCGTCGGCGAGCAGGGCGACGAGCAGCAGTTCGACCACGTCGTGCTTGCCGACGATGGCGCGGCCGACGTTTTCGCCCACACGGCGGCCGAATTCTGCGGCGGCACGGGCGGCGGCCGTGGAGTCGGCATTTACGCCCTGGGGGCGGGCTGGAATGGAGGGTGGCGCGGCGGCTGCGGCCGGCGCGGCGGGCGCAACGGGCGCAGCCTGGCCGGCCGGGCGCATGAAGGGTGAGGGATCGGTGGAGGACATGGGGCTTCCTTTCGCTGAACGTGCGCCCAGTGTAGCGCAGCCCGGCGCTGAAGCGAAGTTGCGCCCGCGCGCACGACTTGGCGCGCCGCCCTGCGCGTGCGTACACTGAGGTGGGCAATTGCGCCGCACGACTCTTAATCAACTGTACACGGAAACTGCGGAAGAAGCGGGTGAAATGCACCGCACCGGGCTGTGCCGTTGTTTCGGTTGCTTCTGCGCCCAGACATGTACAAGGAGAAGGCGCCATGGCTGAGATTTCGCTTGCCACGCTCACGGCGGCGCTTGAAGGCGCGGCGCACCGTGGGGATTCGATCGACGAATTGGCTGCGCGCGACATGGCGAAGCTGCAGCGCTACGTGGGCACCACGCGCCCCATGCTCATGGTGAAGACCGACGAGCTGCGCAAGCTGGCCAGGGCGACGGCGCGTACTCTCCCCGCCGGCGATGAGGGGGACGCCGCCTGGCTGGCGCTGCTCGACGCGCTCTACAGCGCGCCCGCCTTCGAGCAGAGGCTGCTGGCCGGCCACCTGCTGCACGCCCGGCCCACGGCGCGGCGCACGCTGGAGCTGGCGCGGCTGCGCGGCTGGCTGGGCGACCTGCAGGGTTGGTGCGAGGTGGACACCATCTGCCAATCGGGCTGGAGCGCAGCTGAGGTGCTGGCGCGCTGGAACGAGTGGCAGCCCTTCCTGAACGCACTGAGCCGCGACGAAAAGATGGTGCTGCGGCGCGCCTCGCTGGTGCTGCTCAAGCAGCCGGTGGTCGAGGCGGAGGATCAGCGGCCGGCCGACCAGGCCTTCGCCAACGTCGAACGGCTAATGAGCGAGCGCGACCCGCTGATTGCCAAGGCCGTCTCGTGGCTGCTGCGCGAGCTCACACGCCACCACGCGCCGCGCGTCGTGGACTTTCTGGGCGAACACGCGCGCGAGCTGCCGGCGGTGGCCGTGCGCGAGACGCGCCGCAAGCTCGAGACGGGCAAGAAGTAGGCCAGCTGCCCAGAAGCCGCCGTCCGTCTTTGGTTCTGGCGGCTTTCAGGCTACAATTGGCGCTGCTTGCCGGTGGCGCTGCCCGCGAAGGGTGGCGGCGGCGAGCGTTCACTGCAGCCAGAGGGGCGTTCCTTTTCCCCCCTCCACTCACTTCACAGCGGCGCTTCGGCGCCCTCAGTCCGCTGCCGAGAGGGCAGCGCATGTGCGCGTGGCGCACGGGAGATGGTCTTCATGGCCGAAGAACGGCTGCACAAGGTGATGGCCGCTGCCGGGATGGGCAGCCGGCGCGCATGCGAGCAGATGATTCTGGATGGGCTGGTGACGGTGGACGGCCGCCAGATCACCGAAGTGGGTGTGAAGGTGGACCCGGCTGTGAACCAGGTTGTGGTCGATGGCAAGCCGCTGCGCGTGCCCACCAGCCACGTCTACGTCAAGCTCAACAAGCCGCGCGGCGTGATCAGCGACATCGGCGGCGACGCCAAGAAGCACCGCTCGGTGGCCGATCTGGTGCCGGTGGACCTGGGGCGCGTCTTCCCCGTGGGCCGGCTCGACCTCAACAGCGAGGGGCTGGTGCTGCTCACCGACGACGGCGAGCTGGCTCACCGCCTGACGCACCCCTCGTTCGAACATCCCAAGACTTACTACGTGCTGGTGGCCGAAGCGCCCGGCCAGCCCGCGCTCGACCAGGTGCGCAGCGGCATCGACCTGCCCGAGGGGCGCACGGCCCCGGCGCGCATCAAGATTGTGGATTCGCTGCCGCCTGAAGTGGTGCTGGGGCGCGGCCCCGACCGCGGCATCTGGCTCGAGGTGGTGCTGCACGAGGGCAAGAAGCGGCAGATTCGCCACATGTTGGCGGCCGTGGGCCACCCTGTGCTGCGGCTGGTGCGCTGGGCGATTGGTCCGCTGACGCTGGGCCGTGTGCGCCCGGGCGACTGGACGTCGTTGAAGGGGCGCGAGGCGTCGGCGCTGCGCGAGTTTGCCGGCCTGCCGCCCATGGCCGTCGCGCAGGAGGAGCGCTCGAGCGAACGGGCGCCGGCGCGCGGGCGTGGGGGCAAGGCCGCCGGTGCGGCGGCGATTGGCGCGGCGGCAAGCCGCGGCGGGCGGCCGGGCGGTTCTCGCGGTGGCAGCGGCGGGCGCGACGGCGGCGACAGGTCGCGCGGCCCCTACAACCGCAGCGAGCGCGGCGAAGGGTCGGGCAGCGCCGAGGGCGAGCGCCCGCGCCGCCCCTACGGCGATCGTCCCTATGGCGAGCGCTCGGGTGGGGGCCGGCCGTCGGGCGATCGGCCTTATGGCGAGCGCGCGGGTGGCCGGCCGTCGGGCGATCGGCCCTACGGCGAACGTTCGGGCGGCGAGCGTTCGGGGGGCGAGGGGCGTCCCTACGGGGAGCGCAGCTCGCGCCCCAGCGGCCCGCGCGACGATGCACGCGGCGGCGCGCCGCGCAGCGATCGCCCGCGCAGCGACGATCGCCCGCGCAGCGACCGGCCGCGCTCCAGCGAGGACCGGCCGTACAGCGGCTCGCGCTCCGGCGGCTCAAGCAGCGGCGGCAGCGGCTACCGCGGCGGTTCAGGCGGCTCTAGCAGCGGCGGCGGCGGGGGGTATCGCGGCGGCTCCGGCGGTTCGAGCAGCGGCGGCGGGGGATACCGGGGCGGTTCGAGCGGCTCCGGTGGCTCCGGCGGGTACCGCGGCGGCAGCTCCGGCGGCGGCTCGCGCTCGGGTGGCTCCAGCAGCGGTGGCGGGTATCGCGGCGGCGGCTCGGGCGGCAGCGGTGGGGGGTATCGCGGCGGCAGCGGCGGCGGCTCGCGCTCGGGCGGTTCGAGCGGCGGCGGTGGGTATCGCGGCGGCTCGAGCGGCGGCGGCTATCGCGGCGGTTCCGGCAGCAGCGGCTCGGGCGGCTCGCGCTCGGGTGGTTCCAGCCGCGGCGGCGAATAGTCTGGCTCACAGGGCGGGCGTGCACGGGGGGTTCACCCGGTGCCGCCCGCCTTTTTTGTGCCCTCCACTCCTAACATGACCGCGACGCAGACCCGCATCAAGATGATCGCCATCGACGGCCCCGCCGCTTCGGGCAAGAGCACGATTGGCCGCCTGCTCGCCGAGCGGCTCGGCTTCCTGATCTTCGACACCGGCATCATGTACCGCGCGGTGACGTGGGCGGCGCTGCAGCAAGGGCTGGCGCCGGGTGACGAGTCGACAGTCGGCCCGCTGGCCGAGACGCTGCCACTCGAGATTCTGCCGCCGGCGCAGGACGAGGACGACGGTCGCCTCTGCACCGTGCGCATTGGCGGCGCCGATGTGACGTGGGCGCTGCGCGCGGGCGAGGTGGAGCGCCACGTGAGCGCGGTGAGCGCGCACCGGCGCGTGCGCACGGCGATGGTGCAGGCGCAGCGCGCGATCGGTCTGCGCTACGGCGCCGGCCAGGGCGATCGCGCCGGGATTGTGATGGTGGGGCGCGACATCGGCACGGTGGTGCTGCCGGAAGCGCCGCTCAAGATCTACCTCGACGCTTCGGCCGAGGAGCGGGCGCGGCGGCGTCACCGCGAGCTGCTCGAGCGCGCCACAGCCGAATCCCCCGCGCCGCCCTTCGCGCAGGTGCTCGCCGAGATTGTGGCGCGCGACGCGCGCGACTCGGGCCGCGCCGTCTCGCCCCTGCGCCCCGCCGCCGACGCCGCACACGTAGACACCACAGGCTTAACACCGGACGCCGTTGTGGAGCAGATTATTGCTCTGCTGCGTTCAAGAAGCGAACAAAACTGACACAGCTTCTGGACACGGAAACAGCGGAACAGCGATCTGTACACGGAAACGACGGAAGAAACGGAAACAACGGGAAAGGCAACAACATCTGCTGCTGTTCCGTTGTTTCCGCTTTTTCCGTCGTTTCCGTGTACTATCCGTCTTTGCTTTTCGTAGTGAAGCACCGTTTGGGGGCCAGCCATGCTCACACCTGCCCAGCGGGTTGAACTCTACTACTGGATGCGGCTGACGCGCAGCTTCGACGAGGCGATGCTCGCCTTCTGGAAGCAGGGGCGCGGCATCGGCGGCACCTTCAGCCAGCGCGGCCACGAGGCGATCAGCGTGGGCACCGCCTTCGCACTGCAGCCCGACGACCTGATCGCACCCATGCACCGCGACCTGGGCGCCTATCTGCTGCGCGGCCTTACCCCGCGCCGCATCTTCGCCAACCTGCTCGGGCGCGCCGAGGGCGTCACCGCCGGCCGCGACGCCAACCTGCACGGCATGGGCGACCTGAACCTGAATCTGATCGGCTTTATCAGCCACCTGACCCACTCGCTGGGCGCCGCAGTGGGCGCGGCGATGGCCTTTACCTATCGCAACGAGGCGCGCGTGGCGATGAGCTTTGTGGGCGACGGCAGCACCAGCCTTGGCCTCTTCCACGAGGCGATCAACCTGGCCGCGGTGCAGAACGCGCCGCTGGTGGTGATCGTGGAGAACAACCAGTACGCCTACTCGACGCCGCTGAGCCAGCAGATGCGCATCGAAAACCTTGCCGACCGCGCCGCCGGCTACGGCATCCCCGGCGTGGTGGTGGACGGCAACGACGTCGAGGCCGTCTACACGGTGGCGCTCGAGGCGGTGGAGCGGGCGCGCGCCGGCGGCGGGCCGACGCTGATCGAGGCGAAGACGATGCGCATGCTCGGCCACGCCATCCACGACGGCGCCGAATATGTGCCCGCCGAGCTGCTGGCCGCCTGGGAGGCGCGCGACCCTCTGCGCCTCTGGCAGGCGGCCCTGCTCGCCGCCGGCCACGCCGACGCCGACGAGCTGGCTGAGCTCGACCACCGCTGCGCCGTCGAGGTGACCGACGCTATCGACTGGGCCGAGGCCGCCCCGCTGCCGGACCCGGCAACCGTCTCGAAGGGCGTGTACGCGGAGTAACAGCCGATCGAGGATCGAGGATCGAGGCGCGCGGGGGTGGGGATTGTGCAGGGGAGAAGAACAGGGACGCCCGGCCGCACACCAGCGGCCGGGCGGTCTTCTTGTGTGCGGGGTTAGGGGCTCAGCCAAATGGGGCCGGCGTTCGCGACTCGGGCTGCGGCCAGGCATAGGTGTTGGACTTGACCGCTAGGTAGTTGGCGTCCAGTTCGGGTTCGAGCAGGACGATGGCGGCAAGGCGGCGCGCCATTTGCTGCACCTCACGGGCTTCATCCGCCGAGATTGCGCGGCCAAGCAGTTTGGCTTCGCGGTAGCTGAGCCATTTCTTGATGACCTGATAGCCGCCGATGTAGTAGTTCCATACCCGGTCGGGGACGTTGCGCCAGTAGGTGTCGTTGTTCAGGTAGACATCGTGCGTTGTCTCGCCGAGGCCGGCGACAAGCTCGTCGCCGGTCGGTGCGCGCTCGCTACGCGTGCCCTTGCCGGGCATGGTCACACCCTCCTTGCCGGCGCTGCCCCAACCGGCGGTGATGGCAAAGTTGGGCGGACTCGAACCTTCGAGCACGGCAATTGCGCGCAGTTCGGGGCGAATCGCGCCGCTGGTGACGCCGCTCACCGGGGCTTCGGTATCGAGCAGGGCGGCGAGCTTGCGTCCCAGCGCCGCCGAGGCGAGCAACTGGTCGCGGTCGTTGGGCAGCGGGATGCGCGGCCAGTCCATGCGGATGCCGTCGGCGTTCTCGCTCAGGTAGGCCGGGGAGTAGCCGATGGCGAGGACGTGGTACCAGAGCAACTCACCTGCAGCTTCGTCTGCCGCAGATTCGGCCAGCCCAAGAGTCGACAAGAACTCAAGGGCAGCTTGCGACAGGTTGGCATGTGGAGGGATGACAGGGCTACCGTCTTCTGCCGCTCCCAGTTCTGCTGTCTGAGTGAAGGCACGCACTGGTGCGTAATAGGCATGACCACGGAGATAATCGTTGTCGCCCAGAAGCCGCGTGAAGGAAAACGGCGACCCCTCGGGATCGGCCGCCGCCGCAGGGCGAGTCATCAGAAACCAGTTGTGCGGCCACGCCTGAATCCACAAGACCGGTCGAGGTTCGTTCCAAAGTGGCCTAATTGGAGAGTAGTAGCACCAACGAGTATCAAAGGGACGTAGCGCATACCTGCGGACCCTTCGCTCGCTGTAAGATTCCGAACCTGTGACCTTAGTTCGTGCTTTCTTGGCATCGAACCTGGCCGCTTCCGCGCCAAGGCCCGGATGCAGATGAGCTAGTTCTTCCCAATCCACAGAGGGATCGAAATAGTTGGACATGCGATCACGTATGGCTGAACGGTCAAACGCAAGTAAGGCACCAGCCCTCTTCTCCATCAGTCCGTTGCTTAGCACTTCTCCGCAAAGTGATTTGAACGTCGGCCATTCGGCGTACTCTGTGCCGTGTTGCGCCGGCCGGAACGAGTAGCGGTTGGCTTCGGTTGGCGTGGCGGCCTGGTAGTGCGCCATCGCGTCCGGGTCAGCAAGCGACTTCAGTAGGTCGGCGCGCTTGCCGACGCCCCAGTACTCGTTGTAGCGCACTGACGCTGCTGCTTCGCGCGTTGGCCGCCGGACCAGCAGCCCGATCGCAGTGCCAACGCGGATTCCCTCACGATTGAAATCCGTCGAAAAGACGCTTGGGTCGGGCTTGCCGTCAGGCGTCAGCTTCCCCGTCTCGCGACTGTCCCCATTCATGTTGTCGAACCAGAGCACGTCAAACTCGTTGAGCAGACGTTCGCGCATGACGACAAACGACGGGTCGTTCAGGTATGAGGCGTTAGAGATGTAGCAGACCACGCCGCCATTCCTGTTCGCCGCAATCCTGCGTTCGGCCAGGCGGAAGAAGCGCACGTACAGGTCATCCAGGTTGAACTTCTTGATCTTCCACTTCTTCACCAGCCCGGCCTTGTAGGGTTCAACCAGCCCCTGTTCCTGTTGCGGACTGACGCCGGCGAATGCGTTGTAAGGCGGGTTGCCCAGCACCACCAGAATCTGCCGTTCGCTCTTCACCTTTTCGGCCGCATCGCGTTCGGCCAGCAGTTCGGGCAGCGCTGCCAATTGCTTGTGCGTCGCGTTCGTGTGCCCCCAGCCCGTGAGCGCGTTGGTCAGGAACATGCCCGGGCGAGGCATCGCCGCCGACGTCGCGCCGAGGTCGCGCAGCAGCAGGCCCAGTTGCAGGTGCGCCACAACGTAAGAGGCAGGCAGGATTTCGAAGCCAAAGACGCGCTCGTGTGCTGCCTTGGCCACCTCGTGCCCCAGCAGCTTGCCGGCGCCGTTGTTACGCAGCGTTTCGGCAATTGAACGCAGCACCTCAACCAGGTAGGCGCCGGTGCCCGCGCAGGGGTCCAGCACCACCACGCTGGGGTCGGCGAGGCCGTCTTCGATCCCCAACTCGGAGCGCAGCACATGGTCAACCCGCGCCACCATGTACTTGACGATTTCGGGTGGGGTGTACCAGACGCCCATCTGCTTGCGCAGCGCGGGGTCGAAGGCAGCGAGGAAGGGTTCGTAGAAGTACTGCACGGCATGGCCGCTGTCAAAGGCAGAGAAGAAGGAGACTGTGTCGACGCGATTGAGGGCATCTTCGGCCCACTTGAGCACCTCAATGATGCCAAGCTTCTCAACCTTGCTGTAGTCGGCCACCTGTTCGAAGAGGGCGTTCAGCACAGGCAGGCGCAGGAAGTACTGCGAGAAGCGGTAATCGAACTTCACGCCGGGGGTTGCCTCTTGTTCCTGCCACAGGACCCACGCCGAGAAGATGCCGTAGAAGAGGGTTTGCACCAGTGTCGAACGGAAGAAGTGCTCGCCTTCCTTGCCGGCGAACTCCAGCCCCAGCGCTTCTTCCAGCGCGGCGCGCACACCTTCGAGCGCGGGGACTTCTGCGCGCTCGACACGCGCCAACGCCTCGCGCGCATAGGAGGCAAGAAACCACGCAAGGTCCTTCGGTGTGTTGATGGGCGAGCGCATGAGCATCGCCCGCTGCAGGAAGTCGGCCAGACGCGCGCCGTGCTCATGCGCTGCTTTGCGCGGGTTTGCAGCCAGTGTGCGAAAGTCCCGTTCGCTGGCAGCCAGGCTGTAGGACTCAAGGCTCTCGACGGCGCCGTTTGGACGGCCGCGTACGATGCGGAACTCGCGGTAGTTGGTGATGAGCACAATGCCGTACTTGGCGGCGTAACCGGCCACCTGCGCCTCGCGCGCCAGCGCGTCAAGGTCCTGACTGAGCGGCTTCACCTCAATCGCGGCGCGGGCCGGCAGTTGCGTCAAAGCCGTATCCGGGTGATCGCCAAGTGGCTTCAGTTGCTCTTCGGTGAAGAGCCCGCCATCGGGAATCCCGGCGCCAGTGTTCTTCAGATGAATCACCGGCTTGACCTTCGGTTTCAGCCCCTTCCCGACTTCCGAGAGCAGGCGGTGCAAGGCCGGATATCCAGAGGTTTCCTTGACGCCCGCATTTGAGTGAAGAAGGGCGGCGAGGTCTGAGACGTATTCTTCAAGTGCGTTCACGTATGGGGGCTCCTGCTGCACATCTGCTTGGGGGAGAGGCACCTGCACCTGTCACCTGCACCCCGCATCATACCAAACCGCCGCCAATCAAAGCGCCGCCAATCAAAGCGCCGCCAATCAAAGCGCCGCCAATCAAAGCGCCCGGCCGCGTTCTCTGCGGCCGGGCGGTGTCATGCTCGGTGCTGGGGCTCGCGCCCTCGATCCTCGATCCTCGATCCTCGATCGGCAGTTTACGCCGTGGCGGGCGTGGCGCCGATCTTCTTGGCGCCGGTGCCGTTGTCGCGGTGGACGATGCGCCCCTCGTCCCAAGCGACGAGCAGGGCGGCGGCGTTGAAGATCGACGAGTAGGTGCCGCTGACGATGCCGACGACCATCACGGCGATGAACTTCTGCAGCGTGGGGCCGCCCAGCATCAGGATCGCGACCATGGTCAGCAGGGTGGCAACCTGCGTGCCCAGCGAGCGCGAGGCGGTTTCGATGATGCTGCGGTTGGCGATCGTGGCGAAGCTCTCGCTGCGGTGGCGCTTGAGGTTCTCGCGAATGCGGTCGAAGACCACGATCGAGTCGCTGACGCTGTAGCCGATCACGGTGAGAATGGCGGTGAGGAAGAGGGCGTCGATCTCCCAGCCAAAGAAGAGGTTCATCATGCAGATGAAGGAGATGGTGACCAGCACGTCGTGGACGAGTGCGACCACGGCGCAGGTGCCATAGCGCAGCGGGTGGGGCACCTGGCGGAAGCTCCAGGCCAGGTAGAGCAGGATCAGCAACGAAGCGATCGAGACGGCGATGATGGCGGCGCGGCTCACCTCGCTGCCGATCGCGGGGCCAATGTTGCGGTAGAGCCGCTCCTCGAAACTGCCGAACTGCGCCGTCAGCGCGTCGCTCAGCACGCCCTTCTCTTCAGGATTCAGCTCGTCGGTCTTGATCTGCACCGTGCGGTCGTCCTCGATCAGCGTCGCCACCGTGTCGGGGTGGCCGTTGTCGATCAGGATCTGGCGCACGTCGGTGGGCTGCACCGGCTCGGCAAAGCGCACTTCCCAGGTGACGCCGCCGGTATAGTCGATGCTCAGCGGCAGGGGCGAGCCGGTCGCAATCAGCGACCAGACCATGTAGATGAGGCCCGGGATCGTGAGCAGGATCGAGATGAGGAAGTAGAGTCCTCGGCGTTCAACAATACGCATGGGTCAAGCTCGCTTTCAGGCCGGGCGTTGAGCGGCAGGAGCGCCCTGGGCCGCCTTGGGCAGCAGGGACGAGGTGACGAATTCGGCAGGCAGCGCACGCATGAAGGTGCGCGTAATGAAGACCGACGAGATCAGCGTGAGGATGACGCCGATCGCGAGGTTGATCGAGAAGCCGCGCACGGTGCTGGCGCCGAAGGTGCTGCCGAACCAGAAGAGCACGGCGGCCGAGATCAGCGTCGAGAGGTTGCTGTCGATGATGGCGGGCAGGGCGCGGGTGAAACCCGATTCGATCGACGTGCGGGGGGAGCGGCCGCTGCGCAGCTCGTCCTTCATGCGCTCGAAGATCAGGATGTTGGCGTCCACCGCCATGCCCACGCTCAGGAAGAAGCCGGCCAGGCCGGGCAGCGTGAGGGTGACGGGCACCATCTTGTAGACGGCCAGGGTCAAAATCACATAGCAGAGCAGGGCGCCGGCGGCGACGAGGCCGGCCGAGCGGTAGAGCAGGATGACGAAGAGGAAGACGGCGATCAGGCCGACAATGCCGGCGCGCAGGCTCTGGTCCACCGAGTCCTGGCCCAGGCTGGCGCCGACGGAGCGGATGTCCACCACCTGCAAGGGGACGGGCAGGGCGCCGTAGCGCATCTGCACGGCGAGCGATTCGGCCTCTTCCTGCGTAAACTGGCCGGTGATCTGGCCCTGGTCGCTGATGCCGCTCTGGATGACGGGGGCGGAGAGCACGCGGCCGTCGAGCACAATTGCCATTGGGCTGCCGATGTTGGCGCTGGTGTAGGCCAGGAATTTGTCGGCGCCGCTGTCTGTGGTCTCGAAGGAGATCTGCCAGCTTCCGAACTGGTCCTGGTAAGCGGCGGCGCCGGAGAGCACGTCGCCGGTCATCGCCGTCTGAAAGATTTGATCCGGATAGGGAATGACGTTCGGGTCCACGCGCCCGGCGGCGATCCCTTCCTGCGCCTCGGCGACAGCGTTGGGCTTGTTGGTGGTGTTGATGATCATGCCCTGGGAGAGCGTGAAGTTGCCGGGCTCGACGAACTCGAGCTGGCCGGTGGAGCGCACGGTCTCGACGGCCTGGTCGGCGTTGTCGATGCCGGGCAGCTCGACGATGATGCGGTCGTCGCCCTGGCGCTGCACGTTAGCTTCGGTGACGCCGAGGCCGTTGACGCGGTTGTCGATGATGGTCTTGGCGGTGTCCATCGCGTCGGAATCGAGGGTGCCGCCTTCGGGGACGACGGCTTCGAGCAGCACCTGGGTGCCGCCGCGCAGGTCGAGCCCCAGGCGCAGGTCGAGCGCGTTGCTCTGTGCGCCGTCCACCGATGGCCGCGAGCGCACGAGCCAGGCGGGCTGGCCCAGCGGCAGCACGACGAAGAGGGCGAGCAGAACGACGGCCAGAATGATAGCCAGCAGGATGGTGTTGTTACGGTTGTTCATGGGCACATTCCTTATGCACGGCACGGGTCGAAGCAGCGAATGCCCCGTTGCCGCGCGCGTGTGGGACCGTGGCGAGCAGCAGGCGGACGGCGGCGCGCCCTGCGCGCGCAGCGCAAGCCTCTGTGGCAAACCAAGTGATTATAGTTCTGTGCCGCGCCGGAGGGCAAAAGGAGATGGGCGCTGCGTGGCGAAGGGTGCAACTGCAACATCAACTGCAACATCAACAGCTTATCGCAAGGGCGCAAGGGAACAGCTGAAGGGAAGGGCGCAAGGAACTGCAACTGCAAATCCTAAAGCGATATAAAGGTGGAAGCCGCGTTTAGGTGCTGTTCGTTGCGATCCCTTGCGCCCTTGCGTTGAGCAGTTGCCGTACTAGTCTGTTTCCCAGCTGGTCTTCAGCAGCACCTTGAGCACGCCCTTGCGCGCGGCGTGCTCGAGCGCAACCACGGCGTCGGCGAGGGGATAGGTAGCGCTGATCAGCGGCAGCGGGTCCACCTGGCCGCTCTCCAGCAGCTCGAGCGCGGGGTCAAAGGGGCCGCAGCGCGAGCCGACGATCGAGATCTCGTCGACGGCCAGGCGCGTCATGTCGGCGGTGATCAGCTCGGCGAAGGTGCTCTTGAGCACGATCGTGCCTTTGGGCTGCACCAGGTTGATGGCGATGGGCAGCCCCTCGGGCGAACCGGTGGCCTCGACGACGACGTGCGCCGGGTCGGCCTGCAGCGCCGGCAGCTGGTCGAAGGTGGCGGTGGCAATGCCGCGCTGGGCGGCCAGCGCCAGTTTGTCGGCGTTGCGGCCAACCAGCGTGGTATCCGGGCAGTAGGCTGAAAGTGCTTGCGCCAGCAGTTGGCCCAGCCGGCCGTCGCCCAGTACATAGACGCGCATGGTGGGGGTCAGGTGCACCTGCTCGGCCACCTGCAGCGCGGCGGCCAGCGGTTCGGTGAAGACCGCCACCTCGTCGGGGATGGAAGCGGGCACCACGTGCAGGTTCTCGAGCGGCGCCGTCATGTAGTCGGCGAAGGCGCCGTCCCAGCCCATCATGCCCATGGCGCGGCGATTGCGGCAGTGCTTGTGCAGCCCGTCGCGGCAGAGCGCGCAGTCGCCGCAGCCGATGTTGATCTCGGCGACCACGCGCTGCTGCTCCAGCTCTGGCGCATCGGGGCTGCGCACCACCACGCCGACAAACTCGTGGCCGAGGATGCCGCGGAAGCCGCCCTTGTAGCCGCGCAGCACGTGCAGGTCGGTCGAACAGATGCCCGCCATGTAGACGCGAACGAGCGCCTCGCCGGCCATGGGCGTGGGCAGAGGCGCGTCGCGGCGCAGAAGTGGGCCGCGCTCGGTGACATAGAGCGCGTGCATGGTGGCGGGCAGGGCGCGCGGCGCCGCCGCCGGAACAGCAAGGGTCATACGCATCACACCTGGGGGGTTCTGGTGCGTGTCCGCGACCGAGGGTTCGAGATTCGGTCGCTGGCGCGGGAAGAGCCCGGCCGGCGAGCGTCGCGCTCGCCAGGGCGCCGGCGGCGAAGTCAAAAGGCGAGCGCGCTGCAGGGTTGGCAGCGCGGCGCTGGATTGTATTACAGATTTGGCGCGCACCCAAGCGAGCGCATGCTTCGAACGCGAGTGCAAGCGGGGTCTGGTCTCGCAGCAGAGAGAAGCCTCGCGTATAATGGGCAGCGCATGGAACGCCGCCGGCACCCTCTTCTCCGCGCAAAGGGCCACTTTCAGTGACGACCAATCGCTCGAACCTGCGCCAGTTCTGGGACAAGATGACGGCGCCCGCGCCGGGCGGCGATGCGGGCGCGGGCCTGCCGGCCGGCGCACCTGCGGCCGCTGCGCTGTCGTCCGCAGCTGTGGCCGGCGCAGCTGTTGGGGGCGTGGCCAGCGAGTTCGTGGTGATTGGGTTGGGCAGCTTTGGCGCCTCGCTCGCGCGCACGCTGATCCAGTACGGCTTTACCGTGCTCGCCATCGACCGCGACATGGCGCGCGTGCAGGAGCTCTCGACCCTCCTGCCCTATGTGGTGCAGCTGGACTCGACCAACGGCGAGGCGCTGCGCCAGGCCGGCGTCGATGGCTTTGACGTTGCCGTCGTCTGCATCGGCGACGACTTTGAGAGCAATCTGATGACGACGGTGCAGCTCACGCGGCTGGGCGTCAAGCGCGTGCTGGCCAAGGCGCGCACCAGCACGCAGGAAGAGATTCTGCTCCAGTTGGGCGCCGCCGAGGTGATTCTGCCCGAGCACGAGGCAGGCGTGCGCCTGGGGCGCCGGCTGGCCTCGCGCCACTTTGTGGACTTCCTCGAGCTGTCAGACGAAGTGGGCATCGTCGAGCTGCTGGCGCCGCGCTCGCTGGTGGGCCTGACCGTGGCGCAGGCCGACCTGCGCGGCCGCTACGGGCTGAGCGTGCTCGCCGTTAAGCGCGCAGAGACTGTGCACGTCAGCCCTGCGGCCGACTTTGTGCTGGACCAGGGCGACCTGCTGGTGGTGCTGGGCCGCATCGACGCCGCCGAACAGGTGACGGACTGAGCGCAGCGCTGCGTTCCACGCAAGTTGTCCATTCTGAACCGAGCCTTCATGCTGCGCATCCTTGATGTCGAAACCGCCTCTGCAACCATCCTGCGCCGCCAGGCGTGGGACGATGTGGCCGTGCCCGAGGCGCTGCTGGCCCGCATCGAAGCGACCTTCGGCGCGCGCATTTCGCCCGATGAGGTGGTGCGGCGCATCCTGCGCGACGTGCGCACGCGCGGCGACGACGCGGTGCTGGAGTGGAGCGAGCGGCTGGACGGCGTGCGCCCGCCTGCGCTGCTGGTGCCTGCCGAAGCGATGGCGGCCGCCTACGCGCAGGTGGATGATGCGGTGGTGGCGGCGCTGCGGCTGGCGGCGGCGCGTATCGACGCCTATCATCGCCACCAGCCCTCGATCAGCTGGATTGTGAACAACGGCGAAGGCACGCTGGGCCAGCTTGTGCGCCCGATCGCGCGCGTGGGCGTCTATGCGCCGGGCGGCAGCGCGCCCCTGCCCAGCAGCGTGCTGATGACCTGCATACCGGCACGCGTGGCCGGCGTGGGCGAGCTGGTGCTCGTCTCGCCGCCGCAGCGGGGCACAGGGCTGCCCCACCCAGCGATTCTGGTGGCGGCCGAGATTGCGGGCGTCGACGCCGTCTATGTGGCGGGCGGCGCGCAGGCGATCGGCGCGCTGGCCTTTGGCACCGCGAGCCTGCCGCGCGTAGACAAGGTCTGCGGGCCGGGCAGCCTCTTTACCACACTGGCCAAGCGCCAGGTCTATGGCATAGTGGGGATCGACGGCCTGCCCGGCCCCACCGAGACGATGGTGATTGCCGACGCCGACGCCGACCCGCAGTGGGTCGCCGCCGACCTGCTGGCCCAGGCCGAGCACGACCTGCTGGCGAGCGCGATTCTGCTCACGCCCAGCCGCGAGCTGGCGCAGGCAGTGCAGGCGGCCGTGGCTGCGCAGCTCGAGGAGCTGGGGCGCTCGGAGATCATCGCCGGCTCGCTGGCGCGCGGGTCGGGGATTGTGGTCACCGCAAGCCTGGCGCAGGCGGTGGAGCTGGCCAACGCCTATGCGCCCGAGCACCTTTGCCTGCTGGTGCGCGACGCCTGGGCGCTGGTGGGGCAGGTGCAGCACGCCGGCGGCATCTTTGTGGGCGAGCGCAGCTTTGAGGTGCTGGGCGACTACGTGGCCGGCCCCAGCCATGTGATGCCGACAGGCGGCACGGCGCGCTTCGCTTCGCCGATCAACGTGCTGGACTTTGTGAAGGTCGTGAGTGTGGTGGCGCTGAACGAACAGGCGCTGGCCGCAATTGGCCCGGCGGCGCAGACGCTGGCGCAGGCCGAAGGGCTGACGGCGCACGCCGCCGCCGTTGCCCGCCGCCTGGCTTGAGCGGCAATGATCAGCCGCTGTAAAGCTGAGAGGACGCAACACTTGTCTGGCTTTGACCCCGAGGCGCTGCTGCTCCCCCACGTGCGCGCGCTCGACCCCTACACGCCGATCCTGCCCTTCGAGGCGCTGAGCCGCAAGCTGGGCCGCCCGCCCGCTGCGATCGTCAAGCTCGACGCCAACGAGAATCCGTGGGGGCCGCTGCCCGCCGTGCTCGATGCGCTGGCGGCTTACCCCTATTATCACATCTATCCCGACCCGCAGCAGAGCGAACTGCGCGAGGCGCTCGCCGGCCACCTGCAACTGCCCGCGGCGCAGATACTGCCTACACATGGCGCCGATGAGCTGCTGGACCTGCTCTGCCGGCTGCTGCTCGCCCCGGGTGACCGGGTGATCAACTGCCCGCCCACCTTCGGCATGTACGAGTTCGACGCTGCGCTGGCCAACGCGCAGGTGGTGGATGTGCCGCGCGGCGCCGACTTCGGCGTGGACGTCGCTGCGATCGTCAGCCAGGCGGCGGGCAACGAGGGCGAAACGCCGGCGAAGCTGCTCTTCCTCACCTCGCCCAACAACCCCAGCGGCAACTGGCTGCCCGATGCCGCGCTGCGCCGGCTGCTGGCGCTGCCCCTGCTGGTGGTGCTCGACGAAGCCTACGTCGAGTTCGCCGACCACCCCAGCCGCGCCGCCTGGGTGCTGGAGCATGAGAATCTGGTGGTGGTGCGCACCTTCAGCAAGGCGGCCGGGATTGCGGGCCTGCGCCTGGGCTACGCCATCTGCCCGCCGTGGCTGATGGCGCCACTGTGGACCTTTAAGCAGCCCTACAACGTCAATGTGGCGGCGACGGTGGCCGGGCTGGCGAGCCTGGCCCACGCGCCCGAGATGGCTGTCGTCGTCGAGCGGATGAAGCAGGAGCGGGCGCGCCTTTCTGCGGCGCTGGAGCAGATTCCCGCGCTGCGCCCGTGGCCGTCGCAGGCCAACTTTATCCTGTGCGATGTGAATGGCGGCGACGCCCGCGCCCTGCACCGGGCGCTCGAGCAGCGGGGGATTCTGGTGCGCTACTACAACAAGCGGGGCCTGCGCAACTGCATCCGCATCAGCGTTGGGCGCCCCGAACAGACCGACATGTTACTGACCGCCTTGCAGGAGATTCAATGATGAATCGAAACAATTTGCGCCTTGCCTGTGGCTTCATGCTCTTGATGCTGCTTCTCGCTGCCTGCGGGCGAGCCGACACGGTGACGGCCGAAGCGAGCGGCGCCGGCGCACTGGTGGTGGCCGGCAACGCGCAGCTGGAGCAGGGCGCCTACGCCAACGCGCTGCAGACCTTCGACGACGCGCTGGCGCAGCAGCCCGAGCTGGCGGCGGCGCTGGCCGGTCGCGCCCAGGTGAACAGCGCCTTGGGCAACCTCGATGCCGCCATCGCCGACGCCACCCACGCCCTGAGCGCCGACGACGGCGAGCCGGCGCTGGGCGACGAGCTGCGCGCGCTTGTCTTCTACGTGCGCGCCGTCACGCTCGCGCAGCAGGGCAAGCTGGAACAGGCGCTGGCCGACGTTGAGGCGTCGCTGGCGCTGGATGCTGCGAACGCCGACGTGCACATTCTGCAGGGCACCACGCTTTCGGCGCTGGAGCGGGTGGACGAGGCGACTGCTTCGTTCCAGGCTGCGCTGCGGCTGCGCCCCAACGACGCGACGGTGCTTGCCATGCAGTCGATCGCCTATGCGCAGGCGGGCAACCTGGCCGCCGCCGAGGCTGACCTCGCGCGCGCCGTCAAGTTCGGCCTCTCGCCCGAGCAGGAAGCCCAGGTGCGCGCCCTCTTCCCGTAAGACGCAGGCGCGACGCGCACGCGCAAGCCGCCGATCGCCGGCGCGCCCTGTGCTAGAATTGCCCTCTATTCACCCCAGCAACTCTTGGAAGGTGGGTCCGCATGACGGAGTTTCGGCCGAAGCGGCAGGCGACGATCGAGCGCAAGACGGGCGAGACGCAGGTCGAGCTTGCCCTCACCATCGAAGGCAGCGGCCGCGCCGAAGTGGAGACCGGCATCGGCTTTCTCGACCATATGCTGACGCTGCTGGCGGGCCACGGCCTCTTTGACCTGACAGTGAAGGCCGAGGGCGACCTGCAGGTGGACGAGCACCACACCGCCGAGGATGTCTGCATCTGCCTGGGTCGCGCCATCGACCAGGCGCTGGGCGACCGGCGCGGGATTGTGCGCACGGCCCACGCCTTTGTGCCCATGGACGAGGCGCTCGCCTTCTGCGCCGTGGACCTGGGCGGCCGCCCCTATTGCGTGGTCGACGCCGAGTGGGCGACGCCGCGCGTGGGCCAGCTGGGCACCGACCTGATCGCGCACCTGCTCGAGAGCTTCGCCGTGCACGCCCGCGCCAATGTGCACGTGCGCGTGCTCTACGGCCGCAACGACCACCACAAGGTCGAGGCAATCTTCAAGGCGCTGGCGCGTGCGCTCGACCAGGCGATGCGCTACGACCCAAGGCGGCACAATGCTGTGCCGAGTACAAAAGGGACGATCTAGAGATCGAGAAGCGAGAAGCGAGAAGACAGCCCCGGCGCACGGGGCGGCGAGCGAGGATCGAGAGAACAGCCGATCGAGGATCGAGGGGCGAGGATCGAGGGGCGGCGGTTCGTACGTTGCATATGGAGAGGGCATGGCGCACGGTTATCACGGGAAGATCCTGCACGTTCATCTGACGACGGCGCAGATTTGGGTGGAGGAGCCGGACGAGGCCTTCTACCGCCTCTACATGGGCGGCTCGAACTTCGGCCTCTACTATCTGCTCAAGCACATGCCGCCGGGCGCCGACCCGCTGGGGCCAGAGAACATCCTGACCTTCATGCTCAGCGCGGTGACGGGGGTGGCAGTTTCGGGCAACAGCCGCATGACGATCAACGCCCGCTCGCCCCTCAGCGGCGGCATCGGCGATTCGCAGGTGGGTGGCTTCTTCCCGGCCGAGCTCAAGTTCGCAGGCTTCGATGGCATCGTCGTCTACGGACAGGCGGCAAGTCCCGTCTACCTGTGGGTGCACGACGGCGAGGCCGAGCTGCGCGACGCAAGCGGCTTGTGGGGCCACGGTTCCTGGCAGACCGAGACGCTGATCCGTCAGGAACTGGGCGACAACAAGGTAGAGGTCGCGTGCTGTGGCCAGGGCGGCGAGCAGTTGGTGAAGTTTGCCGCGATCATGACGATGCGCAATCGCGCCGCCGGCCGCACGGGCATGGGCGCCGTGATGGGCAGCAAGAACCTGAAGGCGATCGCCGTGCGCGGCCGCAACCGCCCGCGTCTGGCCAACCCCGATGCCGTGAAGAAGATCGCCCAGGCAGGCGCGCGCGACTACAACGCCGACGTCGGCGGCATGAAGGGCTTTGGCGAGTTAGGCACGGCGGGCATTGTCAACGGCCAGAACGACGCCGGCGGCCTGCCCAGCTTCAACTACAAGAGCGGCCACTTTGACGAAAGCCAGGCGATCAGCGGCGAGCGGCTGGCCGAGACGATTCTGGTGGGGCGCGACACCTGCTACGCGTGCGTGATCCGCTGCAAGCGCGAGGTGGCCAGCGACGGCAAGTACAAGATCCCCAAGGAGCTGGGCGGCCCCGAGTACGAATCGATCGCCACGCTGGGCTCCTACTGCGGCGTCTATGACATCGAAGCAATCTCCTACGCCAACGCGCTCTGCAACGATTACGGGTTGGACACAATCGCCGCCGGCGCCACCATCGCCTGGGCCATGGAGTGCTTCGACGACGAGCTGCTGACGCTCGAGCAGACCGACGGCCTCGAGTTGCGCATGGGTTCTGTCGAGGCGATGCTGGCCGCGCTCGAGGCGATGGCCTTCCGGCGCGGCGCCCTGGGCCAGTTGCTGGCCGAAGGGTCCGCCCTGGCCGCCAGGCAGCTTGGCCCCGAGGCCGAGGCGCGCCTGATTACCGTCAAGAACACCGAGCTGCCGGCGCACATGCCGCAGGTCAAACGCTCGATGGGGCTGATCTACGCCGTCAACCCCTTCGGCGCCGACCATCAGTCGAGCGAGCACGACACCTCGTACGAGGAGAGCTCCGGCCCCGTCAACCTGACGCGGCTGGCCTATCTGCACCTGACGACGCCGGTGCCCGCCACCGACTTGGGGCCCGAAAAGGTCGAGTTTACGCTCGTCACCCAGTACTGGACGAGCGTCACCGACGTGCTAACGATCTGCCAGTTTGATTGGGGCGCGACGTGGCAGCTCTTCGGTCCCGAGCGGATGGCCGAGATCGTCAACGCTGTAACGGGCTGGGAGACGACGCGCGAGGAGCTGCTGGCGCTGGGCGCGCGGCGCGTCGTCATGCAGCGCTGGTTCAATGCCCGCGAGGGGCTGACGCGCAAGGACGACAAGCTGCCGCGCCGCGTCTACGAACGACTGGTGGGCGGCGCCTCGGACGGCATGATCGTGACTGAAGAGGAGATTGAGCGGGCGCTGGACATCTACTACGCCATGGCCGGCTGGGATGTGGCGACCGGCGTGCCGCTGCCGGCGACGCTGCAGACGCTGGGGCTGGCGTGGATGGTGGAGGAGCCGACGCCCGTCGCGCCGCCTGCCGTAGCCGTGGGCGTGAATCAGTGAGCCAAGGCTTGCAGGCGCCCAACGACAAGGTGCCGCGCGCATGACGGCCACGCTCTACCTGGTGGCTACGCCAATCGGCAACCTGGGCGACCTGAGCGCACGCGCGATCGAAACGCTGGGCGCCGTCGACGTGGTGGCAAGCGAGGACACGCGCCACACCGGCCGCCTGCTGCAGCACGCCGGCCTCAAGAAGCAGCAGATCAGCTTCCACGAGCACAACGAGGCGCAGGCGGGCGAACGCATCTTTGGCCTGCTGCGCGCCGGGCAGTCGGTGGCGGTGGTGAGCGACGCCGGCACGCCCGGCATCAGCGACCCCGGCTACACGCTTGTGCGCCGCGCCGTGGCCGAAGGGGTGCCCGTGACCATGGTGCCCGGCCCCAGTGCAGTCATCATGGCCGTGGTGCTCTCGGGGCTGCCCACGCACTCGTTCACCTACCGCGGCTTTGCGCCGCGCAAGGCGGGGGCGCGACGGCGCTTCCTGGCCGTGGACGCAAACTCACCCCACACGCTCGTCTTCTACGAGAGCCCCTACCGCGTTGCCGCGCTGCTCGAGGACGCGCTGGCCGTCTTCGGCGACAGGCGCGCGGCGCTGGCGAATGACCTGACCAAGCTCTTCGAGCAGGTGCTGCGCGGCCCACTCTCCGAGCTGCTGGCACAGGTGAAGGGCAAGACGCTCAAGGGCGAGTTCGTGCTGGTGGTGGCCGGCGCCGATGGCAGCGCTGACGCGCCAACCTCTGGCGACGAGGAGAGCGAAGAGGATAGGGAACATGTAGACGAGTAGCCCCGCCGCCGGCCGACGCCTCCCCGTTCCTCCCCACCCGAACCAATGCGCCCGCCGTCTGCACGGCGCGCGCGGCGCGTTTACAGGCGTTCCACAACGAAAGCGAACCTGCATGCAACGCGTTCTACGTGATGGGCTGATTCTGCGCACGCTCTCGGAGGGCTTCGAGAGTGACAGCACCAACCTGCCTGCGTTCTATGCCGAGGTCAACGGCGAAGGCGACCCGCCACCCATCCGCGCCGGGCTGGAGCGCTGGACCGAAGACCTGATCGAGCGCCACCCGGCGATGACGCTGGACGACTTCTTTGTGGTGGTGGACCCGGCGCAGGGCGACCGCATCGCTTCGGCCACGCTCAACATTCCGCAGCGCTGGAGCTACGAGGGCATCCCCTTTGGCGTGGGGCGCCCCGAGCTGGTGGGCACGCTACCCGACTACCGCCGCCGTGGCCTGGTGCGCGAGCTGATCAACGAGGTGCACAAGCGCTCGGAAGCGATGGGCGACCTGGCGCAGGGCATCACCGGCATCCCGCACTACTACCGCCAGTTCGGCTATACGATGGCGATCGAGCTCGAGGCGCCCAGCTTCTACCCGCTCACCATGCTCCAGGAGCCGACGGAGGAGAAGCCGCGCCGGCATACGCTGCGCCCACTCACCGTGGACGACCTGCCCGAGTTCCAGCGCTGCTACGAGGTCTACCAGCGCCAGTTTCTGGCCACCGACGTCTACAGCGCCGAGGCGTTCCGCTACCAGCTGGACGGGGTCTCGCCCGACTCGGTGCGCGCGATTCACATGTTCTGCATCGTGAATGAGCAGGAGCGCACGGTGGGCTACATCGACCTGTGGGGGGCGGTTTTTCGCGAGAACATCATCGAGTGCGGGCTCTGGATCCTCAACGACGAGAGCTCCTACCTTGCCACCTTCAACGATGTGCTGCTGGGCATTCGCGACTGGACGCGCGAGAAGCGCGAGGGCAAGCCGACCACAGTGCAGTTCATGCAGGGGACGCCGCAGCCCGTTCGGCGCTTGATCGAGCGCACCACCGGCGGCGTGATCCGGCCGAGCATCTATGCCTGGTACCTGCGCGTGCCCGATGCGGTGGCCTTCCTGCGCCATATCGGCCCGGCGCTCGAGAAGCGACTGGAGGGGAGCGGCGCCCACCGCTACACCGGCGCGCTCAAGATCGGCTTCTACGACATGACGGGTATCGCGCTCAACTTCGCCGACGGCAAGCTGACCGACGTGGCAAAGATCGAGGGCAAGGACGGCTACGACATCTCTTTCCCCTGGCACCTGCTCTGGAACGTGGTCTTCGGCCACAACAGTTGGGAAGAGATGCGCCCGCTGCTGCCCGAAGTCTACTGCGACGGCAAGACGGCGCTGCTGATGGAGACCCTCTTCCCCAAGCGACCCAGCTGGGTTCGCGGGCTCGCGTAACAACAACAACATCTGACGCAAGGGCGCGAAAGACGCGAGGGAGCGCAAGGAAAAGCAAAAAGTACACGGAAACGACGGAAAAAACGGGGAGCAGCCTGCCGACGGGCAACATCCGGCACCAGGGCAGCAGCGCCAGAAGGCAGTGAGTTCTCCTCCGCTTTTTCCGTTGTTTCCGTGTACTTTTTGCTTTTCCTTGCGTTCCCTCGCGTCTTTCGCGCCCTTGCGTCAGATGTTTTTGTCGTTCTGCAGTGCTTCTGTGAAGCCGCGGAGGACGAGGTCGTTTTGGGCGGGGGCGCCGATCGAGATACGCAGGTCGTTGGGCAGCTCGGGGTAGCCGGCGTTGTCCGAGATGAGCACACGGTGGGCGGCGAGCAAGTGGTCGAAAACCGGCCGCGCCGGCGCCTGCAGGTGGACGAGCAGGAAGTTTGTGCCGCTGGGGTAGACGTGGACGCCGGGGAGGGCGGCCAGCGCCGCCGCCAGCCGCTCGCGCTCGGCCACCGTCTGCGCCACCTGCGCCATGAAGCGGGCGTGGTGGTCGAGCGCCACGCCGGCCGTGATCTCGCTGAAGAGGCTGAGCGGGAAGCTGGTGACCACCTTCTGCAGCTCGCGCGCCACGGCGGCGCTGGCGACGGCATAGCCCACGCGTACGCCGGCCATGCTGTAGGCCTTGCTCAGCGTGCGCAACAGGATCACGTTCTCGTGCTCGAGGGCGATCGGCAGAAGATCGTGGGGGTTGAAGTGCAGGTAGGCCTCGTCGATCACCAGCGGCAGCCCCAGCGCCGCGGCGCCGGCGGCCAGTTCGGCCACGCGCGCGGGCGGGTGGATGGTGCCGGTGGGATTGTTGGGCGCACAGATGGCGATCAGGTTGGCCTGCTCGGCGGCGGCGGCAGCCAGCAGCGCCTCGACCGGCAGCGCCCAGCCCTCTTCGGCCGCACAGGGTACGCTGACGAGGCGGGCGCCGGCAATCGTCGCCTGCATGCGGTAGAGCACGAAGGTGGGCGCAGCCTCCACCAGCACCGACCCCGGCTTGAGCAGCGTCGAGAGCACGATACGGATCAGGTCGCCCGAGCCGGCCGAGACGACGAGGCGGCCGGCGTCGATGCCGAGGTGGGCGGCGATGCGGTCGATGAGGGCGAAGGGGCGCATGGCTGCGGGGTAGCGCTCCCACTCGGCCTGCAGCAGGCGCGCCAGCACCTCCTCCTTGAGGTCGGCCGGGAAGGGATAGGGGCTTTCGTTCCACTGCAGGCGGTGGAGCGTGGGGTCGATGGCAGTGTGCGCGACGGGGCGCATGTTGAGCAGTGAGGGGAGCATGTGCACCTGGTTTCGGGCGGTGGGGCGTCTACCGCTTGCCAAAACCGCCGGAGCGGCCGGAGCTACGCGACCCGCTGCTGCGGCTGGAGCTGGGGCGGCTGGAGCTGGAGCTGGGGCGCGATCCGGAGCTGGGGCGGGAGCTGAAGCCACCGCTGGAGCGGCCGCTGCCCCGGCTTTGGCTGCTGCCGCCGCCGCCAAAGCCGCTGCCCCAGGTGGGCCCGCCGCCGCCACCCCCGCTGGGGCGAGAGCTGCCGCCGCTCGTCGTGGGCGGGCGGGTGCGGATCGTCTGCGCGTCGCTCATCGAACTCTTCATGATGTCGTCGAGCATGGTGGCGGGCGAGGCGTCGGGCGCCCACTGCATGGTGCGGTCCTGCAGACGCGACTTGAGCACGACCGTGGCGGCGGTGGCGCCGGCGGCGACGGAGAGTGTGCGCGCCAGGCTGCCGCTGCCGCTGCTGAGCGAGCTGCCCATGCCCGACGACATGCCCGAGAGCGACGGCCGCGGCCCCTGGCTGCCGGAGGCCGGCACGCCTACTGGCGCGCTGGGCAAGCCGGCGCTGGGCAGCGTTGTCTGCTGCGGAAGCCCTTGCTGGGGAAGGGGCTGCTGGGTTGTGTTCTGCTGCGGAAAGCCCTGCTGGTGCATGGGCGGGCGCGGGGTGGTGGGGACCCACATCCACGGCGGCATCGAACCGCCCATCGCTTCGGCCTGCTTGAGCACGACCTCTTCGACGCCCAGCGCCACGGCGTAGGCAAAGTGGCGGTCGATGATCTCCTGCGCCGCGGCCAGGTCGCCAAACTCCTGCAGGTGCGTCAGGTAGTTCTTGAAGAGCCCCCAGCGCTGCGCCTCCTGCTCACCCGTGGCGCTGCGCCTGGCGCCGGAGGGACGCATCGCGCGCACGGCAATCCAGAGTGCGACGAGGCTGCCCAGCGCCAGGTAGAGCAGGAAGCTGGCAAAGCCGCCGACGTCGAGCCAGAGCACCAGGGCGCCGCCGCCGATGATCAGCGCGGCGATGCCGGCGAGCTCTAGGCAGCCGGGGCCGCCGCTCGAGCCGCCGGGGGAGAGGAAGTACTGCTGCGCGTCCTGCCCCATCTCGGCGAAGAGCGCGGGGAGATGGGCGCGCAGCGGCCCGGCGATCGAATCGAGCGTGACGAACGAGTCGGTGGGGACGTTGGGCAGCAGCACCTCGTTGTAGAGCAGCAGCTGATGGTCTTCCAGGCGCACGGTCTCTGCGGCGGCGCCGGCCGGCGCTGCCGCCACGGCAGTGGGTGGGATGCGGCTCGCCGTGGTGAGCGGCCCTTCGACGCGGCGGCGCAACTGGATGCCGTTCTTCAGGTCGATCTCGAGCGCACCCGCCGTGGCCAGATGGAAGAGCGAGGCCAGCACTCCCCGCTCCGAAGCGCTGCGGTCCATCAGGTAGGCGACGATGCCGGGCGCCAGGTCGGATGGCGGGTCGGCAGTGTAGCCGGCGGCGCGGGCGCGTGCCTTCTTGCGGCCAAAGCGCAGCCATGCCCACACGCCGCCGGCGGCCGCGGCCAGGGTTGCGCCCACACCGGCCACGCCCGCGCCCACCTCGCGGCGCGCCTGCGCAGTTGCGGCGGCCGATGCCTCGGCAACGGCCTGCTCAAAGTCCAGCTGCCAGGCGGGTGGCTGAGCGGTGGTGGCGTTGGCGGGCAGCGTGATCTCGACCTGCCAGCGTGGGCGGGTTTCGGGCAAATCGAGGTTCGTGAGCAGGAGCGAGCCGTCGGGCATGACGGTTGGCTCGCTCATTAACGAACCGCTCTCGACGCGCACCTGGTCCGCGCTGATGCCGGTGGGGGGAATGATGCGCAGGTCGGCCGCGGCCACGCGCGTGTCATAGTCGGGAATAATCTCGAGGTTGGCGATCTGCGCCGTGTCGCTGATGCGCAAGCCACCCTGCACCGTGTACTCGACGGTGAAGCGGGCGGTGTTGCCGGCGCTGACGCCGGGGCTGATCCACCAGTCGAGCTCAAGACGGTCGGCGGCGTTCTCGTCGGTCTCGGCGGCGCCGGTGGCGGGGTTGTAGGCGATCCACGAACCGGAGCCTGGGTCGACGGCGGCGCGGAAGCAGTTCTCGCACGCTTCGTCGCCGGCGGGGAGCAGCGGCTCGCCCTCCCAGGCGACCGTGACGTCATCGACGCCATCCATGAAGAGCTGGCTCAGCGAGCGGTAGCCGCCAAAGAGCGTGCCCATGCTCACGGCAAAGGTGAGATCCTCGCGCACGCGCATGCTGCCGTCGGAGTTGAAGGCGACGGTCACATCGACAGCGTCGACGGCGACCTCGAGCGCTTCCTCTTCTGCCTCGCGCTGCCAGGGCTGCATGGTGGCCGGCACCAGCCCGTGCCGGAAGAGGACGCTGATCTCGAAGGGCTGCCCGTCCTCCAGCGGCGTGTCGACGTCGAAGGTGACGGTGCTGCCCTCCACCTCGGCCGAGCCGTTGCCCGAGAGCACCTCGGCCTCGATTGCGTCGGCGGCGCCGTCGGGCAGGTTGAGCGTGACAGTGGCCCCCTCCACAGGCAGGCCGCTGCGCCCGGCCGGGATTGCAGGCCACACCAGGGCGTCGCGATCCTCGTAGACCCAAAGGCCGCCGCGCACCTGGTACTCGACGACGAAGGTGCGCTCCTCGCCGGCGCTCGAGTCGGCATACTCCCACTCCACAAAGAGGATGGGGCTCTCTTCGGAGGTGCTGAACTCCAGCCCTTCGGTCGATTCGCAGGCGGCGTCAAGGCACTCGCCCACGGCGAGCACGTCGATGGCGGCCGCACGGTCGAGCATCGGGATTTCGAGCGTGGCGAAGTTGTATTCGCCATCGAAGCGGATGCTCTGGATCGCGCGCACGGTGAAGGTCGCGTCGTCGTTGAGCGTGATGTCGACGTCGAAGCGGGCGTAGGCCATGCCCTCCTGCGCTCCGGCGCGCAGGGGCGCCAGGCTCAGGGGCAGCAGGCTCAGCAGAAGCAGGAGCAGGCAGAGGACGCGGGTGCGTGTCGCTTTCAAGTTCTCGATCTCCGAGGAGAGGGTTAGCCGAAGCGCTGCGGAAGTGCGGCGGCCGCCTCGCTGCGCAGGCCAACCTCGTAGGCGCCCACGCCGCGCTGGCTGAAGTGGCGCACGCGCAAACTGTAGCGCCCCGGCTGCAGGATGGCGCTGATGCGCGCGTTCTTGCTCGCGCCGCCGTCGTCGTCCTTGGCAACCATGCGCTGGTCGCTGTCGGGGCCGTACAGGGCAATCACGGTATCGAGGTTGCCAAAGGTTTCGATGCGGTAGGCGCCGGCGCGACTGATCGTGAAGGTATAATTGTCGACCTCGCCGCGAGAGCCGATCGCGCCCTGGGCGCGTGCGCCGTCGAGCTGCAGCTCGGGTGCGCCGGCCACCTCGCGCGGGTAGAGCCGGCCGATGTACTGCTTGTCCACCTCGGACATCACCTTGTTCCAGCCCACGGCGTAGCTGATGTCGGTGACGAACTCGACGGGAATCGGGTAGACCATGATCGAGGCGGGGTCGTACTGGCTGTGCGTCGTCAGGTCGGCGCTGTAGCGGGTGAAGACGTTGATGTCGACCTGTTCGCGCGTCCAGAAGTTGGGCGATCCCTGGTAGAAGGCATAGACGGCCTGCTTGTTCCAGGGGATGTTGGCGGTGGGGTTCTGATGCTCGTGGATCAGCGCCAGGGCGTGACCGAACTCGTGGGTGACGACGCGGGCATACTCTTCGGCGGAGGTGGTCAGGTCGAGCCAGCCGAAGTTCATGGTCGGCTCGTCGGAAGGGGCGGTGAGGCAGTCGGTGCCGACGTAGGACCAGGAGCCGCGGTACTTGAAGGAGACGCGGATTTCGGCCTGGGGGTCGTCGCCGAAGTCGAAGGTCACGTTGGCGTGCTGCTCCCAGAGCTTTGCATAGGGGATGCAGAGCTCCTGGACGCGCGGGTCGCCGTCGATAAAGCGCACGCGCAGGCGGCGCCCCGGCTTCCAGAGCTTGCCGGTGAGGGCGGCGACCTGGATTTCGGAGAACATGACGCCGGGGAGCAGCTCGCGCGGGTCGGTGGTGATGGGCGAGTTGTTGGGGTTCTCGCGGATAGCGTTGAGGGCGGCGGCCACCACCAAATCGGGGGGCAGTTGGCGGTCGATGCAGGCGCGTGGAATTGCCATGAAGGTGCGCTCCGGCGGTGAGAGGGCGACAATGGCCCCATTTTACACCATGCGCCGCGCCCTGCGCAGCGCCCCGTTTCTCTCTCCTTGTGCGCCAATTCAGGGTATACACTTCCTCGCCCGTAGCGGCGATTTGCAATCGCCGGGCAGCCGGGACGAGCGCAGCGAGTCCTGGCGCTAGTCAATGCACAGAGAGTTGGTCCACGCGCAGCCCGTGTTCACCATGAAGCGCCAGGACTCGCTACGCTCATCCCGACCCCTCGGCGAATCAAATTCGCCGCTACAAGTGGTGCGAACCCTTGAGTGATGGACGAAACTCGATGCCGAAGGCGCGCCCGCCTCTCGATCCTCGATCATCTCCCCACTTGATCAATAGAACAAATGAGCATATGCTTGCGGCAGACGGAAACAGATGCGCAGGACAAGCGAGGGCAGAACATGCGAACCATGCGAACAGGGATGATCATGGCGCAGCCGGCTGCGGCGCAGGCAAGCGCACAGGCAGGCGCGCCGGCGGCCGCGCTGCGGCGCAGCAGGCGCGGGACGATGCTGCTGCCGCTGCTGCTGCCGCTGGCAGTGGCGCTAGTGGTGGCGGCGATGGTGCTGGCGGCGCGCGCACAGGCGCAGTCGCCGGGGCAGGAGGATGCGGCCGGGCAGGGCGATGCGGCCGGGCAGGCCGTGCGCGCGGTCGAACCGACGTCGGCGCTCACGCTGCGCTTTACGAACAACATTGGCCGCACCGCGCCTGCGCCTTCGCCGACGGAGCTGGAGGCGGTGCTGCTGGGGCTGATCAACGGCGCGACGAGCACGATCGACGCCGCCATCTATGACTTCAACCGCGCCGCCGTGCGCGACGCGCTGCTGGCGGCCAAGGCGCGCGGGGTGGTGGTGCGCGTGGTAACGGACGACGAGGCGCATGAGGAGCCCGGCTTCAAGCCCTTCTATGATGCGCTGGCGGCCGCGGGCATCCCGATTGTGGACGACGGCGTGGCAGCGGCCGCCGCAGCCGTGCGCGCCCCGCTTGCGCCGGCGGATCTGGCTGCGCTGCTGGCTGAGGATGCGCTGGCGCTTGGTCCGAGCGGAGAATACGAACCGCTTGCGTCGGGGATCATGCACGACAAGTACTTCATCGTCGACAAGCAGCGGGTTTGGACCGGGTCGGTGAACATGAGCAACACCGACATTGGCCTCAACCACAACAACGGCTTGCTCATTGTGAACCCGGCGGTTGCTGCCGCCTACCAGGCTGACTTCGACCAGATGATCGCCGGCATGTTCGGCACGGTGAAGAGCCCGTCGGCGCAGACCGCGTTTTCGCTCTCGCTGCCGGTGACAAGCACAGTGGCGGGAGCAGCGCCGGCGCAGAATGTGACCGTGCCGCTCGAGCTCTACTTCTCGCCGCAGGACAACCCCATCGCTCCTATTCTGGACGAGGTGAACGCCGCCACCACCAGCATCGATTTCGCCATCTTCTACTTCACCTCGGACCCGCTGCGCGATGCCCTAATCGCCGCCCACCAGCGCGGCGTGCGCATCCGCGGCATCTGGGACAAGCTGGGCTCTTCGGACCGCAACGCCGACGACGAAGCGCTCTGCGCCGCCGGCATCAGCGTGCGCGTGGAGGAGACGGCAGGCAAGATGCACAACAAGCTGATGGTGATCGACGCCGGCGGCTCGGACCCGCGTGTGGTCACCGGTAGCCTGAACTGGACGGCGTCGGCGACGACCATCAATAACGAGAACACGCTGATCCTGCACCACGCCCTGATTGCTGCACCCTATGCGGCGCAGTTCCAGAGCCTGTGGGAGCAGGTAGGTGGCACACCCTGCAACCCCGAACCGGTGGCGGGCCCCACGACCACGCGCATCCTGCTGCCGCTGGTGAAGAATGGGCCGCCCGACCCCAACGCGCCCCAACCCACGCCCACCCCCGTACCGCAGCCCACGCCCACGGTTGCGCCCACGCCGCTGCCCACGCCACAGCCCAACCAGGCAGCGGTGAGGATCGAGCGGATTGTCTACAATCCGGCGGGCGAGGACCTGCAGAACGAGCGGGTGGAGCTGCGCAACGATGCCGGCGTGCCCGTCAACCTGGCGGGCTGGACGCTGCGCGACGCCGCCGAGACCGTCTATACCTTCCCCGATGTGACGCTGGAGGCGGCGGGTGCGCTGACGGTCTGGGTGAAGGCAGGTACGAACGGGGCAGCCAACCTATACTGGGGCAGGACCGGGCCGGTGTGGAACAACGACGGCGACACGGCCACGCTGCGCCGCCCGAATGCGAGCGTGGCGTCGACCTGCACCTACAACGGTGGCGGCGAGGAGCACTTCTGCACCGCCGCGACGCCCTGAGCTTTGGTCCTGACTCAGTTGCGCAGTGAGCCGCCAATTTGGGCGATCTCAAGAATATTGACTTCGCCTTGCATAAAGCGTATGCTGAAGGCGGCAGTGACCAAACATCCGTAGTTCTTCTTCAAGATTGCGCATGCAGTGTGCGCCAGACCGGGGCGATTCCATCGTGACAGCCACGCCCATCCCGCCACCCGAACATTACCGCACCCTGCAAGTAGACCCGGCGGCCGACCCGGAGGTGATCCAGGCGGCCTTTCGGCGTCTGGCGGCGCGCTACCACCCAGACGCAGCACATGCCAGCGGCGGCGCGCCCGACGGCGCGCGTATGGCCGCGCTCAACGCCGCCTACGCCGTGCTGAGCGACCCCGTAGCGCGGGCGCGCTACGACGCCTCGTTCGGGTTACCAGTGCGCAGCGCGCAGCTGCCCGCTGCCGGCCCCCTGCAGCCGCCCGCACCCCAGCGTCAGGAGATACGCACCATGCCCTACAGCGCCGAGATCAGCCGCTCCAACCCCACGCTCTTTGTCTTCCTGCTCGACCAATCCGGCTCGATGAGTGACCCCTTCGGCGGCCAGGCGCAGACGGGGCCAGGCAGCATGGGCGCAAGCAAGGCGGCGGGCGTGGCCGACGCCGTCAACCGCATGCTGAGCAACCTGGTGATCCGCTGCTCGCAGGGCGAGGTCACGCGCCGCTACTTCGAGGTGGCGGTGCTGGGCTACGGCGCGCAGCGGGGACAGGTGGCGCCGGCGCTGGGTGGCCCGCTGGCCGGCCGCGAGATCGTGAGCATTGCCGACATCGGCGACGCCCCGGCGCGCGTGGAGGACCGCACCATGCGCCAGCCCGACGGCGCCGGCGGCCTGGTGGAGATGCGGGTCAAGTTCCCGATCTGGTTCGAGCCGGTGGCGGGCAGCGACACGCCAATGGTGCAGGCGCTTGAGCGGGCGGCGGCGCTGGTGGAGCGTTGGGTGAGCGCGCACCGCAGTGCCTTCCCGCCCGTGGTGGTGCACCTGACGGACGGCGAGGCGACCGACGGCGACCCGCTGCCTGCGGCGCGCAAGCTCACGCGCCTGGCTACCGACGACGGCAACGTGCTGCTCTTCAATTGCCACATCTCGTCGTCGATGGCGCCGCAGGTGCTCTTCGCCGACAGCGAGGGCTATCTGGCCGACGCCTTCTCGCGCACGCTCTTCCAGATGTCGAGCAGGCTGACGCCCACCATGCTCGAGTACGCCAAGCGGCAGGGCTACCTGCTCAGCGAGCAGGCGCGCGGCTTTGTCTTCCAGGCCGACTTGATGAGCGTGATCCAGTTCCTGGACATTGGCACGCGGCCGGGCGAGCTGCGATGAACTTCAGCGCCCGCCTGCTGCGGCGCCCCAAGCAGGGCGAGAGCGAAGACGATATTCAGGACCAAGGTCTGGCCGATCCCCTGCTGGGGTATGCGGCCGTGGCCGACGGCGCCACGGATTCGGCCTTCCAGGCGCTGTGGGCCTCGCTGCTGGTGGAGAAGTGGGTGAGCTCCCCGCCCGGCGACTGGCAGCCGGAGACGATCAACGCATGGCTACTCGAGCGCCACGCGGCGTGGCGGGCCGGTATTGACTGGGACGCGCTGCCCTGGCATGGCTACAACAAGGCGCAGGCAGTGGGCGGGCTGGCTACCTTCCTGGGTGTGCGCTGGCCGGCGCTTGCCACGCCGGCGCCACCTGAAATGCGGCTGCCTGAGCCGCCGCTTGACGACACCGACACCCTGCAGCTCTTCAGCGTGGGCGATTGCGGCGTGCTGGTGGTGGGGCAGGAACCCACCCACCATCGCGCCTGGCCGCATGAGGAGTGCGGCGCGTTTGGCAACACGCCGGCGCTGCTTTCCAGCTTGCGCCCAATTGCGCCCGAGCTGTGGGAGGAGACGGTGACCGTGGGCCGCTTGCCGGTGGCGCCGGGCGAGGTGTTGCTGCTCTGCACCGACGCTGCGTTCGCCTGGTTGCTTGGCCTGCTGGCCGAGGAACGCGAGGCGCTTGGCCCGCTGTCGCGCATCCTGGCCCATGCGGCTGCCCCGCTCCGGTCCGGTGACGCCCCGCCTGACCCCCAGTCCGTGACGGCTACCGATGCACTGCTGGCCGATGCGCGCGTCGAACGCCGCCTGCGCAACGACGATTTCACGATCCTCTTCCTGATCCCTCGGGCGTAGTCTCCCGCGCCGCTCTCCCTGCCCTCGTGCCCGCCGCCCGCCCCGCTGCCCAACCTCCACAGCAGACTCACGCTGCGCTTCCCTCGGCAGATGACTACCAGCGCGCCGTCAGCACGCCGCAGGTCAGCTTTGCAGATGCCGAGCTGCAGAAGGGGGTGGCGCGTCCGAACAAGTGGGGGTTGCCTGCGGTCTGGTCGGGCCAGTTTGCGGTGGTCTTTCGGATGGAGGCACCGGCCGGGCCGCGGGCCGTGCGCTGCTTTACGGCGCAGGTAAGCGACCACCAGGCCCGTTATGCTGCGCTGCACGCCCACCTGCGCGGGCAGTCGGCGCCCATGCTGGCCGACTTTGCCTACCTGCCCAAGGGCATCCGCATGCAGGGCGAGTGGCGCCCGATCGTGAAGATGGAGTGGGTGGAGGGGCTGCCGCTCGACCGTGCAGTGGAGGAGGCGGCCGAGGCGAACGACCGCGCGCGCCTGGCGGCGTTGGCCGAGGCGTGGGCCGAAACCATGCGCGGGTTGCAGCGCACGGGCGTCACGCACGGCGATCTGCAGCACGAGAACATTCTTGTGCGCAGCGAGGCGGGCGGCGTGCGCATGCGGCTGGTGGATTACGACGGCGTCTACGTGCCGGCGCTTGGCGGCCGCCCGGCGCTTGAGAGCGGCCACCCGCACTACCAGCACCCGGCGCGGGCGCGCGGCGAGTATGGCGCGCATCTGGATCGCTTCCCGGCGCTGCTGATCCTGCTTTCGCTGCGGGCGCTGGCGGTGGAGCCGAAGTTGTGGCGGCGCTACCACACCGACAAGCACCTGATCCTGCGCAGCGACGACCTGCGCGTGCCCTACCAGTCGCCCCTGCTGCTGGAGCTGACGCGCTCTCCGGCGGACGAGGTGCGGCGTCTGACGCTGGAGTTGGTGCAGGCCTGCGGCCAGCCGCCGGCGCAGGTGCAGCTTCCAACCGAGCTCGCGGCAAGCGGCGGCCCAGTGCCTGCGGCGCGTGGCGGGCGTGTGGCCAGGGGCGCCGCCGCGCCAGCCGCACCGGTCACCGCTGCGCCCGCCGACGTTGACTGGCGGCGCACCTGGAGCAGCCGCGGTGTGGCGAGCGAGGCGGCCGTCGCGCCGGTGGCTGAGAGGCCCGAAACGCCCGCAGCGGCGCGCAGCTGGTGGCTCAGGGTGTGGGAGGCGGCCGGCGCGCCGCTTGCGCCCACGGGCACCGGCGCGTCGCAGCGCGCGGCCGCCGGCTCCACGCAGCAGGGCGTAGCGCGCGTGCAGGGGGCGAGCCGCGGCGCAATCGCGAGCGCGATCGAGAGTGTGGGCGCGGCAGGGGCCAGAGTCTGGGCGGCGCTGCTGCGCGCCGAGCCTGCGCCGCCTTCGCCCCCAGGTGTGACGCTGCTGCTGGCGCTGACGACCGCGCTGCTGGCCGCCGGGCTGATGGGGGCGCTGGGCGCGAGCGGCTTTGGCGAGCTGGCCACAATGCAGGGCGCATATGGTCGACAGGCGCTGGTCTCGTTTGTGCTGGGGGTGCTGGCGCCGGCGCTCTTTGTGAGCACACGCCGGCTGGGCGCGGCGGTGGGTGTGCATGCACTGGCGCTGCTGCTGCTGCTGGGCGCGTCACGGCCGGGATGGTCGCCGCTGGCCTATGCTGCGCTTTCGACGCTGGCGGCGGCTGCGCCTTTCTGGCCTGTGCGCGATGCGCAGGTGACGCCGCGCACGGCGCTGGTAAGCGCGCTGCTGGCAATGGTGGCGCGTGCGGCGACGGCGGCACTGTTGTGGAACGAATCCGGCAGCGCGACGCTTGTTCTGGTGGAGGTTGGCGCAGCGGTGGCGGCAGGCCTGCTCGCCGTGGGCAGCGGCGCAGGATTGCGGGCGCTGACGGCCTGGCTGCAGGCGGCGTTCGCGCGCGCACCCTGAAGCGAAACCGCACCGCGAACTGCAACTGCAACTTCAACAACTAGCGCAAGTGCGCAAGGGAACAGATCAACGGAAGGGCGCAAGGAACTGCAACGAGAACGCGGAAGGCGTATCGCGAGCTGTCAACTCGCCTCGCGCCGGCTGGGGATGCACCGGGCGCTGCGCTATAATCGCTGCAGTTCACTTCACAGGAGAAGCCAATGACGACACTCTCCTCCCTGCGCGGCGAGCCTGCGCGATATCCCTCCCTTGACCAGCCTGCTGCAGACGCGGCGCGCGCTCCGGCGCCGCCGCCGTTGCCGCGCGCCCCGGAACCGCCTACCGAGCAGGCGCCGCTCGCCCACGCCGAGACCTTCGGCTTCAGCGGCGCGCACGAGGTCGATGCCGGGCGCCGGCTCAGCTACATCGCCGCCATCAGCGAGGCGCTGCGCGAGGAGATGCAGCGCGACCCCAACGTGCTGCTGCTGGGCGAGGACATCGCCGGCAGCTTCGGGGGTGCGTTTAAGGTGACGCGCGGCTTTGAAGAGGAGTTTGGCGCGCGGCGGGTGCTGAACATGCCGATCGCCGAGATGGGCTTTGTGGCGGCGGCCACGGGCATGGCGCTGATGGGGCTGCGCCCGGTGGTGGAGATGCAGTTTGCCGACTTTATCTCGTCGGCCTTCGATTCGATCGTGCAGTTCGCCGCCACCTGCCACTACCGCTGGGGCGGCGCCGTACCTTGGGTGATCCGGGCGCCGTCGGATGGCGGGCTGCGCTCCGGCCCCTTCCACAGCCAGAACCCCGAGGCGTGGTTTGTGCACACCCCCGGCCTGAAGGTCGTCGCTCCCGCCACGCCCGCCGACGCCAAGGGGCTGCTGTTGAGCGCGATCCGCGACAACAACCCGGTGATCTACTTCGAGAGCAAGCCGCTCTACCGCTCCGAAAAGGGCGACGTGCCGGCGGGCGACTACATGGTGCCGCTGGGCAAGGCCAGGGTGGCGCGCGCCGGCGGCGACCTTTCGATCATCACCTATGGCGCGCAGCTGCGCGAGGCGCTGGCGGCGGCGCAGACGCTGGCAGCCGAGGACATCGACGTCGAGGTGCTGGACCTGCGCACGCTCAAACCGCTCGACGTCGAGGCGATTCTTGGCACGGCGCAGCAGACGGGGCGCGTGCTTGTGGTGCATTCGGCCAACGGCATGGCCGGCGTGGGCGCCGAGGTGGCGGCGCTGGTGGCCGAGCAGGCCTTTGAATGGCTCGACGCGCCGGTGCGCCGCCTCTGTGGCCTGGACACACCGATCCCCTTCAGCCCGCCGCTCGAGGAGGCCTACCGCCCCAGCGCGGCGACGATTGTTGAGGCGGCGCGCGAGCTGGTGAGATTCTAGCGAGAAGCACGCGCTCGTCTTCACCGGACGGCGAATGAGTGCGCGCCGATTTCGCTGCCTTCCCCTCTGGCTCATGTGGGCGTAGAATAGGGGCGCCCCACAGGCGTGCCGGTCCCTTCGGCAGCGCCTGCTCTGCTGCCTGCCCGCACCGCGCCGCCCGGGCGCCGGCGCGGGCCATGGAAAGGACCCGCCTCATGTTCCGCCCGCGCGTGCTCACCCTCTGCCTGGTCGCGTTCGCCGCGCTGCTGCTTGTCTCCTGCCGCCCCATCAATCCCAACTTCGAGGCCAGCGAGAGCGCCGCTTCCGGTTCTGCCGGCGCAACGATCAGCGCGGGCAGCGTCGGGGGCAACGCCGCGGCCTTTTCGGGGCTGGCCATCTTCGACACAGGCGAGGCGCTGCCGGCGGCGGCGCAGTTGCAGGTTGAGGTGATCGACGTCGACGGCGGCTTCTATCCCGCCAACGTCGTGGGGCGCACGGTGGTTGAGGTCGCAGGGCTGCGCTCGCCCATTCCTTTCCTGGTGACGCTGGACCGCAACGCCGTTTCGCCGGGCGGTAACTACGTGCTTGGCGCGCGCGTCTTCGCCGGCGACGAGCTGCTGCTCACCTCGCAAGAGTCGCTGACCCTGGGCGCGAATGTGACGACGGGCCTGCAGGGGCTGGAGCTGGCGCTCTCGCCCATGCCCGACGACCCCGAAACGCCGGGCGTGCTTGCCGGCACGGTGAGCTACCGCGCGCGCGTGGCGCTGCCCGAGGGTGCGACGGTGGTCGTGGAGCTGGTGGACCGCACGAGCTCGCCCTACAGCCTGGTGAGCCGCTACATGGTGGGCACGCAGGGCGAGCAGCCGCCGCTGAACTTCGCCGTCGACTACGACCCGGCGCAGATCGACCCGCGCCGCACCTATGCCCTCGACGCCCGCATCGTGATCGAGAACCGCGTTGCCTTCCTGCTGCCCGAGCCCGAGCCTGTGCTCACGCTGGGCAAGCCGAAGGACCAGGTTGAGCTCGTGCTCGAAGTCGCAGATGAGGCGATGGTGGACCGGCTGAGCGCCGTCCCCTTCGATGTAGACGAGATGGGCGTCGAAGTGGCCTTCCCGCGCGAGCAGCCGCTGCCCGAAGTGGCGGTGCTCCAGCTTGAAGTGGTGAACCTGAACGCCGCCGACAGCGCCGACGCCGTGCTGGCGCTGACTGAGCAGCCGGTCGGCTATCTGGAGTCGCCGCTTGTCGTCAGCGTGCCTGTTGAGCAGGAGGTAGACACGGACGTGGCCTACCTGCTGGTGGGCCGCATTCTGATCGACGGCGAGACGGCATTTGAGGCCACAGGCGCGCCGGTGTTGACGCAGGGTGCGCCGGTGGACAACGTGCAGCTGCAGATGCAGGCGACGGGGGCCGAGGCCGTGCGCCAGCGTGAGCTCTTTGCCGCCACGCTCAGCGGGCAGATCGACGGCCTGCTCTACGCGCCGGAGGGCGCGCTGATCGACGAAACGTCGGCGGCGCTGGTGATTCTGCGCCAGGTGACACCTGGCACCGACCCCGAGCTCGCGCCCGTGGTGGCGACGGCCGACTTCACCACCGACGGCATGCCGCCGCCGTTTGCCTTTGTGCTCAGCTACGACCCGGCCGAGATCGACCCGGCGGAGGTGTACCAAGTGGACGGGGCACTCTTTGCCGGCGGCGCGGTGCAGTGGGTAACCGCCGAGCCGCTGGCCGTGCTGACGCAGGACGGCATTGCCACCGGCGCCGAGATCTTGCTGCAGGATGCCGCCGTGGTGCCCGCGCGGGCGACGCTCTTTGCTGCCGCCGCCGAGGCCGCCGCCGTTGCCGAAGCTGCAGAAGAGGCAGCCGAAGACGCGGCCGGAGCGGTGGTGACGGAGGAGTACGTTGTGGTCGAAGGCGACACGCTCTCGACGATTGCCGCTCGCTTCGGCGTGACGGTGGCGGAGATTCAGGACCTCAACGATCTGGAGGGCGACCTGATCCGGGTTGGCGATACGCTGATCATCTCGATTACGCTGCCCGAAGAGCCAGGCGCCGAAGAGCCAGGCGCCGAAGAGCCGGGCGCAGAGGAGTCGAGCGAGGCGGCAGGCGAGACCGCGGCCGCGACACAGAGTGCGGCCGAGACGGCCGGGGAGGCGGGTGTGGAGCAGACAATCACCGGCACCGTTAGCTTTCGCCAGCGCATCGCCCTGGTGGAGGGCGCGCTGGTTGAGGTGCAGCTGATCGACGTGAGCAGCGAACCGCCGGCTGTGGTTGCCCAGCAGTTGATCACCACCGCCGGCGAGCAGCCGCCGATCCCCTTTACACTGACCTTTACGCCCACCGTGGGCGACGACGGCCGCGCCTATGGGCTGGCGGCGCGCATCTCGTACGGCGGGCAGGCGCGCTTTGTGAGCGCTGAACTGACGCCGGCGCGCTCGGCAGGGGCGTGGCGCACCAACGTGCCGCTGATGCTGGCCGCTGTGCCCACCTCGAACAGCGGCGGCGTGGCGGCGTCGAGCGCGGCACAGCCGCAAGCCGAGGCCGAACTTGACCTGGCGGCGGCGGGCGCGGTGACGGGCGAGGTGAACCTGAACGCCGACCTGATCCTGCCCGGCGGCGCGCTCGTGACCGTGCAGCTGGCCGAAAGCGCGCCCGACGGCGGCGAGCCGGTTGTGATCGCCGAACAGAGCTTCATCATCGGCGAGGACGAGCCGCCCTTCACTTTCAGCCTGGAGTACGGCGCCGATACAATCAACGCCGCGAGCGAGTATGCCGTGACGCTGGAGATCAGCGACGGCGGCAACCTGCTCGGCGCCAGCGGTGAGCCGACACCTGTACTCACCGGCGGCGCGCCGAACGAGGTGCAGATCGACGTTGGCCCGTGATTGATGGGGCTGGCGCACGCAGAAGGTGGGCAGAGGCGTGAAACTGGCGACGCTGGTCTATGTGCGCTCGGGCGGGCAGACGCTGATGCTGCACCGCGTGAAGAAGACGCAGGACATCCACGCCGGCAAGTGGAACGGGTTGGGCGGCAAGCTCGAACCGGGTGAGACCCCCGAGGCGTGCGCCATACGCGAGGTGCGCGAGGAGAGCGGGCTGGAGATTGACCCGCCCGAGTGGCGCGGGCTGCTCACCTTTCCCGACTTTGCGCACGGCGAAGACTGGTACGCCTTCGTCTTTGTGGCGCGCAGCTTTCGCGGCGAGTTGATCGATTCACCCGAGGGGCGGCTGGCGTGGGTGCCCGACGCAACCATTGCTTCGCTGCCGCTCTGGCCGGGCGATCGCATCTTCCTGCCCTGGCTCGACGACGAACGCTTCTTCTCGGCCAGCTTTGCCTACACAGATGGCGAGTTGGGCGCGTGGTCGGCCACCTTCTACGGCGACGGGGGCGTGGTGGTGGACCAGGTGGCGGGCTTTGGCGTACACATGGCGCCGGTGGTGGCGCCGCCCGATGGCTTGCTCGACTTCATCGAGGCCGAAGCCGAGGCCGCCGCGCACACCGGCCCGGCTGCACCAGCGCAGGCGGCTCTGCCGGAGCCGCAGCCTTACGTCTACAGTGCGCGCGAGGATGGTTCCTGCTGGCTCTGCGGCGCCGCGGTAGAGAAGCGCAACTGCAAGATCATCTGCCGCGCCTGCGGCTTCACGCGCGACTGCTCGGACCCGTGACGCAAGGCGCAGCACAAAGATGACGCCCGGCCGCAACATGCGCGGCCGGGCGTCTTTGTCTCTGGAGCAGGGCGGCGTTCAGGCCGTGCGCGCGACGCGCAGCGGTTCGGCGCGGCCGTAGGTGAGCAGGCGCCAGAACCACTCCACCGGCCCATACTGGAAACGGCGCAGCCACCAACTGCTCCATGCCAACTGAATCAGCCAGGTGACGAGCGCAATCGGCAGGAACCAGGCCGGGCGCAGCCCATAGAGGCCGAAGCCGTAGCCATAGGCGATCGTGCTCATGATCAGGCTCTGCGCCAGGTAGTTGGTAATCGCCATGCGCCCGGCGGCGGCCACGGGTGCGGCGCGCTGGCGCCACGGCGGATCCAGCGTCAGCAGCGTAATCGCCGCCATGTAGAAGAGCGCCAGGGCCGGCGCGCCCAGCGTCTGGCCAGTGGTCGAGATGACGGTGGGCAGCGTAATGTTCGCCCGCGAGGCGCCGATGGCAAAGTAGACGTAGAGGGCGTTGCCGAGCAGGCCGATGGCCAGCCCCCAGTACATCACCTTGCGCAACTGCGGGCGCAGCTCGTGCAGGCGGGTGTGGACGCCGGCCTTGGCGGCGGCAAAGCCGGCCAGCATCATTGCCAGCACGTTGAAACCCATGAAGGGCAGCAGCGTGAGCACGGTCGACATCTCGCGCATGCGGAACCGGGTTGCCTCGAGCCAGCTGCCGCCGCTGTAGGCGAGGTCGGCCTGCGCCTGCATCTCTGCGTACATGGCTGTGCCGGCGTTCATCGTTTCGGCCATGGCGGCCTCGCCGATGGCGGCGCGGCCCATCATCATCGCTGCACCGCTCAGCACGTTGATCAGCACCGGCACGGCCAGGCAGACGGCAGCCCAGATCAGCAGCCGGCGCGGCTTCATCTTGCGGAAGAGGAAGATGACAATGAAGCCGAGTAGCGAGTAGAGGATGAGGATGTCGCCCGTCCAGATCAACAGGGCGTGGATGATGCCGAAGCCGAGCAGCACGAGCAGGCGGCGGCTGTAGACGCGTACAAAGGGCACGCCCTTGGCCTGCGCGCGCTGCATGAAGATGGCGATGCCGGCGCCGAAGAGAAAGGCGAAGATCGAGTAGAACTTGCCCTCGGCGAAGAACTGGATGAAGCGCACGCTCCAGAGGTCCAGTGCGTTCTCCGGCGTGTGGCCCAGAATGTAGGCGTAGTAGGAACTGAAGAAGAGCCCCAGGTTGACGAGCAGGATGCCGAAGAGGGCGAAGCCGCGCAGAATGTCGAGCGTCGGCACTCGCTCGGCGCGGGCGGTGGGTGCGAGCGCGGCAGCCGGCTGCGCTTGCGCATGGGTCGAAAGCACGGGCAAGGCGCTCTCGAGGGTGGGATTGCTCATGAGGAACCTCCGGGTCGCGGTGCGTGTGCAGGGAAAGCGGCCACGCGGAGTCTGCGCTGGTGTGGTGCGGCAGAGCGTGTGATCGCCTGCCGTGCGCAACAATACGAAGCGCCGCCGCGAGGGTTTCGCGGCGGCGCTTGTCGATTGGCTGGAGGCTCGAGAGGGAGGCTCAGCTGCCCATGGGCGGCAGCGTCTCAACGTCCACCGGGCCGCCCGTCACCGGGTCGGCCGGCAGCCCCGTGTGTGGGTCGAACGGGAAGCCGGTGATCGGGTCATAAACGACGCCGGAGCGTGGGTCCTGGTCGGTGGCGGGGTTAAAGAGCGGCGGCAGGAGCACGCTGCCTTGTGTCGTCATAGCTAGCGGCGCGCCGCTGACGTCGGGCAGGGTGGTGATCGTCTCGACGGTGGCGGTGCCGTCCAGTCCCGGTGCGATGATGTTGGCAAAGGGCTGCTGCGTGACGGCGGCGGCGGCGGCCAGGCTCTGGTCCACGCTCTCGGCGGCAATGGCGGCGGTTGCCTCGATGGGGGCGGGCGCCTCGCAGCCGGCGGCTTCGGCGCGATAAGCGTCGGCCATCGCCGGCTCGTCCCAGATGTTGGTCACCAGGCTGCGCACGTGCTCCTCGCTGCCAATGACGAGCACCTGCGCGCCGCCGGGGGTGACGTAGTTCTGCAGGTCGCGCAGCGTCAGCCCGCCGGCGCGCACGTTGGCGGCGTCGATGCCGGTGGCGAACTTGGCCAGGCTCACAATCTCGAAGAGGCCAAGGTCGGTGTCGATCGTCTCGCGGAAGGCGGTGTAGAGCTGCGGCAGGCGCGAGATGGCGTTCGTGCTCAGGATGCGGTCGCGCATGGCCCAGATCAGGGCGCGCTGGCGGCGGCTGCGGCCGATGTCGCTCTCGTGCAGGCGCAGGCGGGCAAACCAGTAGGCATCCTGCCCGTCGAGCATGTTTTCGCCGGCGGGCAGGCGGAAGGCCTCCCAGCGCTGGGTGTCGAGGTTGAAGATCGGCTCAGAGAAGGGGCAGTCAAGGTAGACCGAGACGCCGCCCAGCGCGTCGACGAAATCGACGAAGCCGTCCATCTGGATGCGCACCCAGTGGTCGGTGCGGACGCCGAACAGATCCTGGATGATGCCGCCGACCAGCTCGGGGCCGCCACCGTCGGGAGAGCGGCGTTCGCCCATGTAGTCGGCTTGGTTGATGCGGCCGTAGCCGTAGCCGGGGATGCTGACGTAGAGGTCGCGCGGGATGCTGAAGACGGCGGCGCGCCCGTTGTCGCGGTCCAGGCCGACGAGCATGATCGAGTCGGTGCGCCAACTACCGCCGTCCTCGCGCCGGTCGGTGCCGAGCACGAGGTAGTTCTCGGATGCCTCCCAGTCAAAGGGGTCTCCGCCCACGGCTGCGGTCAGCGGCGGGACGGTGGGGATGGGGTCAGCGATGGGCAGCAGCTCGTTTGCAATCGGCTCGAAGACCGCCTGCGGGTCGACAATTATCGCTTGCGGATCAGCGATCGCGGCGGGCGGGGCGGGAAGCAGGGCGGCGCCGGCGGGGGCGGCGACATCAACAGGGGCGGGCGCGACCGTCTGCACGCCGGCGTCGGCGGGCGTGCCGTCGGTGATGACAACGGGCAGATAGATCGACGGCCCGTCGCCGCGTTCGGCCTTGCTCTGGTTGCTGCGCCAGCAGCCGGCCAGCAGTGCGGCCGACAGCGCCGCCACGGCAATCAGGGCAAACGCGCGCTTGGCGCCGGTGTATGCGGGCTGAATGGTCATTGGTCGGCTCATGGTGCGTTTCCTGTTGTGGCGGTGGTGGTGGCAGGGATGAACAGGAAAGACGGGACGGGCTGCTGCGGCCGGCGCATCTGCCGGCCGGTGTGCACTACGGGCACTCGGCCAAGGTGTTTGTGTTCAAGAAGGGCTCGCGGTCGAAGACGTGCTGCACCTCGGCGCGGATCGCCTCCCAATCGGCCAGGAAGACCCACATGTTGCCCACGTAGCCTTGGTCGACGAGCGGGTAGCCGACAACGAAGCCGGTGATGTCCTGACGGTCGAGGCCGACGGCAAAGCGAGCGACCTTGAGCGTGCCGACGACGCCGAGGTCGGTCTGCACCGAATCGCTGACGGCGTTATAGAGTGCGGGCAAGCGGGTGAGGATGTTCTCGCTGAGCACCTGGTTGCGCACGGCCCAGATGAAGCGCTGCTGGCGGCGGGCGCGGTCCAGGTCGCCGCCGATCTTGCGGCTGCGCACATAGACGAGCGCCTCTTCGCCGCTGAGCCGTTCGATGCCGGGGTCGACGTTGAGGATCACATCCTCAATCTGGAAGTAGTCGTAGTAGGGGCAGTCGATCTCGACTTCGACGCCGCCAAGCGCATCGACCAGGTCGACAAAGCCGTTGAAATCGAAGCGCACCCAGTGGTCGATACGGATGCCCATCTTCTCCTGCAGCGTGCTCTTGATCAGAGCGGGGCCGCCGCCGTTTGGCGAATCGCGCTCGCCCAGGTAGTCGAGCACGTTGATCTTGTTGGGCGCGTGGCCGGGAATGACGTCGATGAAGATGTCGCGCGGCACGCTGATGACGCCGGCGCGGCCGTTGGCCTCGTCGAGGGCGACGATCATCATGACGTCGGTGCGCCAGTTGGGCATGCCCTCGCGCCTGTCCGAGCCGAGGACGAGGATGTTTGTGGTTTCGGTGAGCGAGACGGAGGGGCGGGTGGCAGGCGTCGGGGAGGCGTCGGGAGCGGCAGCGATCGGTTCGGTTGCCGTAACAGTCAGGGCGGCGGCGGGTGCAGACATGGGCAGCGCGGCCGTTTCGACACCGGCGACGGTGATCGGCGCAACCTGGCTGAGGGCGGGCGCGGCTCCAAGCTCCAGCGCTGCGGTGGCGGGCTGGGCGCCGGGCAGCACGGCGGGCAGCGCGGCAACCTGCACGCCGTCCTCGCGCACGTAGACCACCGGCGTGGCAGTCGGCTCGAGCAGGGCGACCACTTCTGCCGGCGTCGCATCGACGACGGCGTCGGCAGCGACGGGGGCGTCGGCAGCGACGGGGGCGTCTGCGCTCGCGCGCAGGTCGATGCCGCCGGCTTCACCCTGGGGCGCGGCGCTGCACGCCGTCAACAGTTGGGCGGCCACCAGCAGGAGTGTGAGCAGGGGTGGAAGGGGAGGGCGGGACCTGCTTGGTCGCGCTGCGCGCGGCGCGGCGGAGCCGGAAACGGGCTGCGATGTGGTCATGATGTGTTCCGTTCTTGCAACACCCCCAAGGCTGGTTTGCGGCGCCGTGCGCGCAGCGCCCCGTGGGCTCAATCCGGCTGCACTATACCCGATTCGCCGCGCGCGAGCAAGTCGGTGAAGAAATCGGCGCTTGCGCGGAAGGCGAAGGCGGGCGGGTGCAGAAACTCGCCGAGTGTGCGGTGGCCCTGCGCCGCATAGTGCAGCGCCTGGTGCGCCATCTCGAGCTTGTCGGCGTCGCGCACGAGGCGCGCTTCGGGCGTGGTGGCGGCGGCGTATTCGGCGTGAACCGCGCGCCATGGCTGGGCAAAGGCGCTATCGGCAAGGATGTCGACAAGGGCGGCGGCTTCGGCAGCGAGTTTGGCCTCGCGGCCCAGGTAGTGCGCGGCGCGCTTGGGCAGGTCGGTGATGCGGCTCTCGGCCAGGTCGTGGAGCAGGGCGAGGCGCAGCACCCGTTCGACGTTCAGCGGGGCATTCAGCCCCTGTGCCTGCGGGTCCAGGTTCACCGTCTCGGCCAGGGCCAGCGCCAGCAGTGCGGTGGCAAACGAGTGGTCAGCCACGCTTTCGGCCGGGCGCACGCCGGCGAGCAGCCAGCCGGTGCGCGGCAGCCGCTTGAGCTCGTTGGCGGCGTCGAGTAGCGAGAGCAGGGCGCTATTCATTGGCGACGGCGGGGGGCAGTGGGCGCTCGGCGGCGGGCTCGACGGCGTCGCGTACGGTGGCGATGGTCTCAGGGGGCACAGGCTCAGGCGTAACGGGTTCGGACGCAGGAGACTCGGCTGCGCCGGTCGATGCGGGCGCAGCGGCCGCCGGCTCTGGGGCCAGGCCGAAGACTTCGAGCGGAATTGCCGGATGCCCGGCAGCTGCGGCAGGTTGCGGCCGGTAGCGCCGCCGGGCGCGCCGCTGGCGGGGGGCAAATCCACCGGCCGACGCAGGCACGATCAGCGGGTTGCGTCGCTCGCGCGCCAGCAGCAAGAGCTGCGTGGCGATGCCGGCGACCATCAGCAGCGCAAAGAGCAGGCCGTTCTCAAAGGCCTGCGCACCCAGCACAACGCGCGCCAGCGAACCCAGTATCGCCACGGCGCCGTAGAAGGCGGAGAGCAGAATCAGGATCGGGTCGTAGGCGCGGCGCAGCAGGATCACGCTCAGCAGCCCCACGCTGCCGGCGACTACCCCATCGAGTAGCGTCGCCAGCGGCAGCGGCCCCAGCGCCAGCAGCGCCACAAGCGAGCTGGCGATAAAGACAACCGGGTAGGCAACCACCGCCTCATTGGCGGCGGCGAGCAAGGCGGCGATGACGCCGATGGCGGTGGCAATCAGCCCGCCCACGAGTGGAACAGGGCCAGCTGCAAGCGGGGCTAGCGCCGCGCCCACCAGATAGCCCACAAGCGCCGCCAGCAGCCAGAAGAGGCGGCGCCCCGCAAAGAGCGCCGCCACACCCACCACAAAGAGCAAAGCAAGAGAGAAGGTGTTGCCGCGCTCTGCACCCAGTGCAAAGATGTCCAGCAGAACGCTCCAGACCTCGCGCAGGTAGGGCACTCGCAACTCCAGCTACCAGGTGGCCCGCAGGCGAGACGACCGGCCTAGCCCCACGCCTGCGGCGAGCTTTGGAAGGCGCCGGCGTTCGCGGACTTGGGCTGCGCAGGCGCGGTCGGCGGGCGCTGCGTGGTCGGGCGCTGCACCGCTCCCGGCCAGGTGCCCTGCCCTGCAGCGGGCGAAGGCGGCAACTGCGCCGGCGGCTGCGCATGCAGCGGTGTCTTGGCGACGTGCGCAGGGCGGCCGCTGGCGGGCGCTCCATCCTTGGCAACGGCTGCGCGCGCGCGCGCCTGTTCGCCGCGCATGTCGCGCGCCTGGTAGGCAATGCCCACCACCACCAGGATCACGTACGACCAGAGGCGGACGGCGTCGGGCATCTCGGCATAGGCGCCGGCGCCCAGCAGCGCCACCACTGCACCCACCAGCGACGTGACCAGAATCAGCGTCCAGTCGAAAAAGAAGTAGAGCAGGATGCCGCCCGAGAGGCCAAAGAGCACGGCCAGCGCCCACTGCGCCCACTCGCTCAACCCATAGTCACCGGTAACCAGGAAGGCCAGCCCGCCGATGATCAGCGCACCGGCCAGCACCGACGCCAACCGCTGCAGCACGATGCAGAGTGCGCCCACAGTGAGGGCGATGACAAGCATGAAGAGCCACGCCAGCGGCTCGAGCGATGCGGGCAAATACTCGAGGATGACGGGCGCGACATTCAGCCCCAGGATGAATCCTGCGGCGCCAATGAAGACCCAGAAGAGTTTGCGGCCAAAGAAGAGGGTGACCAGCCCTGCGGAGAGCGCGAAGACCGACGCGAGCGAGGCGACGAGGGCAAAGACGACGTCGAAGCCTTCGCCCACAACGTCGAACAGGGCGGACAGGGGATCCCAGAGAGCGTCCATAACAGTCCTTTCGATGACGGCAGCGATGTGCAGCGAGAGCGCGATGAGGTGTGGCGTTGGAGTGTTGATGAACAACCGGCTGCCTCCGCCCGCGCCTGCAACTGACGGCAAGGCGGGGAGTCGGCACGGCAACGGCGATACGCGGGTTAAGGTGCAACTGCACTAACGAGTGTTCAATGCGCCTATTGTATGTTGGGTGCGGGCCGGGCGCAAGTGGCAATCGCAAAACAGGCGCGCCTTTAGGCGCGCGATTCGCCGCTGCTCGCTACTGCTCGCTACTGCCTGGCCGCCTTCTGCTTGAGGCTGGCCAGCTCGGAGATGCCGTCGTCGATCATGCGCAGGGCGTAGTTGCCGATGCGCACGGTGGTGAAATCGTCGGTGCCGCCCATGGGCAGACGGGCGGCCTGCGTGCTGCGCCCGTCGGCTTCGGCCATCCAGGTTTCGCCGGCGTGGGTGCCGTAGATGCCTTCGCTCTCACCTGTGGTGCCGATGATGGCAATGGCGATGTCGGCCTTGCTGTAGCTGCGCAGGGCGGCGGCGGCGCGGCGCACAACGTCCTCGGCGGGGCGCGTGGACTGGGCGAGGATGGCGCCGATGGGGGCGGGCATCTTTGGGTCCATAGCGACCAGGGCGGTGATGACGGGCGCGCCCTCCCGATCGGCGGCGGCGAAGCGGCGGGCGATGGCGCCGCCCGTGTTCGTCTCGAGCAGCGCGAAGCTCAGATTGTTCTCGCGCAGGCGGCGGGCGACGACGGCCTCGAAGGTCTCGCCGGGCGTGGTGGAGTAGATGTAGTCGCCGATGCGGTGGCGAATGTCGGCCTCCACGGCGTCGAGCATACGTTCGGCAACGGCGGGCGTATCGGCGCGGGCGGCAATGCGCACGTCGCACTGGCCGGTGTGGGCGGCCAGGCCAACGGTGGGGTTGCTCTGGCGCATCAGGTCGTCGAGCAGGCTGTCGATCGTGCTCTCGCCGATGCCGATCGTGCGCAGGATGCGGCGGCGAATGATGGCGGCGCCGGCGCGTGTGCGCAGCCAGGGCAGCACGGTCTCGTGCATCAGGTGCTTCATCTCGCTGGGTACGCCGGGCAGTGCGACAATCGCGCAGCGCCCGGCCTCGGCGATGAAGCCGGGCGCGGTGCCCACCGGGTTGGGAATCAGCGTCGAGCCTTCGGGGATGTAGGCCTGCTGGCGATTGTTCTCGGTCATCTTCGAACCAAAGCGCTCGAAGCGCGCCTCGAGCTGCGCCATGGCTTCGTCGTGCTTGCGCAGGGGGCGCTTGGTGGCGTTGGCCACGGCCTGGCGCGTGATGTCGTCTACGGTGGGGCCCAGGCCGCCGGTGAGAATGATGACGTCGGAGCGTGCGATGCCCAGCTCGAGCAGGCCACGCAGCCGCTCCTCGTTGTCGCCCACGGTGGACTTGTAGTAGAGGTTGACGCCCACCTCGCGCAGCTGCTGCGCGATCCAGGCCGCGTTGGTGTCGATGATGTCACCGAGCAGGAGTTCGGTGCCGGTGGTGACGATTTCGGCCACAATGCCGCTGCCGGGGTGGGTTTCGCCCATGGGGTTCGCTTCCGTTGCGCTGGACTGGCTGTGGGTGGGGTAAAGGCGGCGCAGCGCCGCGGCGAACCGCGGCGCTGCGCCGGCCGACTACATCATGAGTTTGGCCTGGGAGCGGATCGACTTCACGCGGTCGGCGAGGGGCTCGCGGCCTTCGTTGCGCAGGTCGCTTTCGAGCTGCTGCAAGGTGTCGATGAATGCGGGCGTCAGGCTCTCGCGGTTCTCCTCGAGCGCCTTGCGCAGGTCGGCGCGGCGCTCGGCCAGCGAGAGCAGCAGGTTGGCCAGGCGCAGCTCGTCGGGCAGCCCCTCTTGCACGACGCGCGTGATCGTTTCGTAAACGGTGCGCAGGCGACGGGCAGCGCCACCGCTCTTGTTGCGCTCGGCCTGCTGGATGCTGCTGGTGAGCACGTTGATGAAGGAGTCGTCGATGTCGGCCATGTTTGCGCGCACGGCGGCCTCCAGATCGTCCTCCTGCAGCAGCTCCTGCAGCAGCTGGGTGGCGGCCTGGGCGGCGCCGCGTGCGCTCTGCTCCATCTGCTCCTGCGCCTTCAGGACCAGCGTGCGCAGATCTTCAATGCGCTTGCGCTCCTCGTCGTCGGTGGCGGCGTCGGCGCGTTTCGAGATTTCGAGCAGGTAGTTGTAGTCGAGCAGGGGCGCGACAGAGAGCACGACCGAGGCGACGATCTCGCGACCGCCCGGCTCGCCCAGGGCGTCGATCAGCGCCGGCAGTTGAGTCTCGGGGTTGGCGCCGGCCGAGAAGAGGTCGAGCATGTCGCGCACAACGCGCTCGCGGGCGTCGATCTCCTGGCCCGCCGGCGTCATCTCGAGCAGCGCCTGGCGCAGCAGCACAAAGGGCGCCATCTCGGGGGCGGCGCCCTGCAGGCCTGCCGGTCCCAACTGCGACATCAGCATGAGGTACATGCGGTCGAGCAGGCGGAAGAAGTCCTGGTCCAGCAGGTCGTTGCTGCGGTTGATGGCAATCCCGAGCGCGTCGCGGTCGTCGGCCAGGGAGAGCAGCGACTGCAGCAGTTCGCTCTGGGCGCGCTGGCGGCGCAGCATTTCGGGTGTGACGCCTTCGAACTCCCAGAGCTGCTCGGAGAAGCGCTCCCAGTCCATGTACTGGCGGGGCTGGAGCATGTAGCCCTTGCGCTGCTCCTGCGGCAGCTTGCGCATGAGCATCTGCGTCATGTCGCCGATGAGCTTCTGGCGCTGCACCTCGTTGACGCGCGCCTCGGGCGGGATGAGGACGCCGAGCCACTGCCTGTCGGGCACGTGCACCATCAGTGGCGTGCTGAGCGAGCCGCCGGCGCCGCAGCGCGGGCAGCTGGCCATGTTGACCTGGCCGGCGAGCAGCATCTGCTTGAGCTCGGGGTTGGCGCCCAGGTCGATGATCGAGAAGACGGGGACGACGAAGGGCGTGCCGCAGTTGGGGCACTGCACCTGTGCGCCGGTGGGCGGGATCAGAAAGTCTTCGGGGCTGAGCTGGCGGCCGCCGCGCGGCGGGGCCTGGCGCGCAGGGGCCGGCGCGGCGTCAAGGGCTTCTGTGGCGATGCTTTCGTCGGCCGGCGTTTCGCTTGCCGGTGTCTCGCTTGCGGGCGCGGCGGGGGGTGGTTCGGCCGGCGCGCTCTCGGGGCGGCGGCGGGCGCTGCTGGGCAGCACCAGTCCCGAGCCGCTACCGGCGGCGCTGGAGTTCGAGTCCGAGGGTTCGGGGCTGGGCCGACCAGGCTGGCCCGGCAGCAGAATTCCGCTCATGGTCTTCTTTCGTGGGCCGCAAGGGCCGGAAATGGATGGCTTTTTGCGTGTGGCGGCGCGCCGAAAGGGTGCGCCGAAAGGGTGCGCGCCGAAAGACAAGTATACCGCAGCCCGGCTTGGTGAAGAACTGCAACAACATCTGACGCAAGGACGGTAGGACGCAAGGGAACGCAAAAAGTACACGGAAACGACGGGAACTACGGAAACTACGGAAACTACGGAAACTACGGAAACTACGGGAAAAGCATCTGGGTGGAGAGAGAGTTGATCGGCGGTCTCGGCAGTGTCAGAAGTTTTGTGTATGAGGCGCAACCCATACGAAGGTACGTGCGTCGTGCGCCGGCGTGTGGGGGGCGGCCGCCCCCCACACGCCGGCGGCTGGCCGAGCCCCCTCAGGCGGGGTGGGCGTTGAGC